>Ga0184639_10000081_pt1 | contig 32561 bp, 23 predicted proteins | sample PLM31_170_b2_FD_133155 | JGI IMG/M metagenome (GOLD analysis project Ga0184639, IMG submission 133155) | Groundwater sediment microbial communities from an aquifer in East River, Colorado, USA - PLM3-1_170_b2 | ecosystem: Environmental > Terrestrial > Soil > Riparian zone | place: USA: East...
AGATCTGCGACCGCGACGCGGTCGCGCGCGCGCTGAAGAGCGGCCAGCTCGCCGGGTACGCGGGCGATGTCTGGTTCCCGCAGCCTCCGCCGAAGGATCACCCGTGGCGGACCATGCCCCACCATGGCATGACGCCGCACGTGTCCGGAACGAGCTTGGCGGCCCAAGCCCGCTACGCGGCGGGGGTGCGCGAAATCTTGGAGTGCTGGTTCGAAGACCGTCCCGTCCGCGAGGAGTATCTCATCGTGGACGGCGGCCAGCTCGCCGGAACGGGAGCGCATTCGTACAGCGCGGGCAACGTCACGGGCGGTTCCGACGAAGCCGCGCGGTTCAAGAAGTAGGAGCACTCACAAGACTACGGAGGAGCGATGGGTCGACCGGTCGTGCACTGGGAGTTCTGGTCCGAGGATCCGGCCAAGATCTCGGAGTTCTACAAAAAGGTCTTCGACTGGGGAATTCAGGATATGCCCGGAATGAAGTACACGCTCGTGGAAACCGGAGGAGAGGGCGGCATCAATGGCGGGATCATGAAGCCTCAGGCCGGGCCGTGGCCCGGCAAGCTGGCCTTCTACATCGACGTGGACGATCTCGACGCCTACGCCAAGAAGATCCAGGCGGCGGGCGGAAAGATGCATGTGGAGAAGATGGACGTGCCCGGCGTGGGCCAGTTCTCCCTATTCGAGGATCCGGACGGGCGGGTGCTCGGGATGTGGAAGCAGGTGAAGTAGCGCCGCCTCCTCGGCCGGCTCCATTACCCGACCGTCGTTCCCGCCGAGCGGCCCGTCCGGAGCCGCTCGGCCAATCCGACCAATCGGGTCAGGCCCTCGCGGAGCTCCTCGTCCGAGACGCAGAAGGCGATCCGGACCCGCGTGCGCGCCTTGGGATGGGTCGGGTATTCCGGCGCGCCGCCGGGCGTCATCGCGCCCACGGGGAGCCCATCCGGGGCGAACTCGGGCGCCAGGGCGAAGCCGGAGGCCGGCGCCACGGCCACGCGACACTCGCGTAGAAGACGGACCGCGAATTCGTCGGCCGTCATCCCGGTCGAGGCGACGTCGGCGAGAATGTAGAACGCGCCCTCCGGGGTGTAGTCCACGAGCCCCGCCGGCTTCAAGAGGGACATCGCGAGGTCGCGCCGCCTCCGGTACGCGTCGCGCATCCGGGCGATCGGCGCGTCGTCCCGGAGCGCCTCGAGTCCACCCCATTGAATCGGCATCGCGGTGCTCCCAACCAACGGCTCCTGGATCTTGCGGAGCAGCGTCGACGCGAGCAAGGTGGGCGCCGCGATGTACCCCAGCCTGAAGCCGGTCATCGCGTACGACTTGGAAAACGTGTAGAGCGAGAAGACCCGGCGCTCGGACTCGGGCAGATCCCGCTCGAACGAGCCCGGCGAGACGTGCGCGGCGTCGAATACGATGTCCTCGTAGGCCTCGTCGCTGATCACCCAGAGATCCCGCTCCCGCGCTAGGGCGTAAAGGGCGCGAAGGGTCGCCTCGGGAATCACCGCGCCGGTCGGATTGCTGGGGGAATTGATGAGGATCGCGCGGGTCTTCGGCGTGACCGCGCTCCGCGCGCCGCCGGGCTCGGGTTGGTACCCGGCGCCGAGGGGGTAGAAGACCGGCTTCGCGCTGGCGATGAGGGTCTGCTGAACGTAGTTCGGCCAGTAGATCTCCGGTAGGAGGATCTCGTCGCCCGGGTGGAGCGCGATCTCCATGACCGCGAGGAGCGCTTCGGTCGAGCCCGGGGCGACCACGAGCTGCTCCACCGCCGCCGCGAGCCCGTTCCGGCGTTTCACCTTCTCCGCGAGCGCCGCGCGCAGCTCCTGGATGCCCACGCTCGGAGGGTAGTGGGTCTTCCCTTCGCGCATCGCGCGCGAGGTCGCCTCCAGCACCGCATCGGGCGGGGCGAAATCGGGGTCCCCGACGTGGAGCCGGATCACGGGACCGTTCCCGGCTCGCTCCATCTCGTCCGCAAGGCGGAACATGGCGCGGATGGGGGAGAAGGGGATTTGCTGGCTGCGTCGGGACGGTGTGGGCATGAATGCGATCCTCCGGTTCGCTGGGGGCAATTCGAAGACGGCATGATACCAAATGGCGGCCACGTTGTTGTCCCCTCCACTCCTTGCCCCCACCGTTCCTTGCCCCCTCCGCTCCCTTGCGGGGCGGGAACCCCTTTGGTAGGCTTGAAGCATCCCTGCCGGTTCGGCGGGGGTCTCGCCCGAACCCACACGGAGGATTGGAATGAGGAAGTCCAAGGCAGCGATCGCGGGAGCGCTTCTACTCGTCATGGTCGCGGCGGTCGTGGCCGCGAATGCCCAGGAGAAGGCTGATTCGACCGCGGCCAGCACCGCGGCCAAGCCCGTTGCCGGGACCGCTCCGGCGGCCGGAACGACCGCAGCGGCCGGGACCTCCTCCAAGGCCGAGGCGGCAGCCCCGAAGACCGGCCCACAATCGATCATCGGCGAGGTCGTCGACCCCGCATGCTATCTGATCAATGGCGCCAAGGGAGAGCCGCACAAGGAGTGCGCGATCGCTTGCGCCAAGTCGGGCCAGACCCTCGCGATCCTCGAGAAGAAGACGAACAAACTCTATCTGCTCCTGACCGAAGAGCCGGGCCAGGACCCGAACAAGGGGGCCATCGACTACGTCGCGCAGGTCGTGCTCGTGAAGGGTAAGGTCCGCTCTCGCGGCGGGGCGCACGGGATCCAGGTGGATTCGATCGAGTTGAACACCGCGGCCAAGACGGGCGGGAAGTGACCAGGTAGCGCCGGAATCGCGCAAGGGAGCGAGACATGACATCGAAGCGTCTACAGCTGGCGGTCGTATCCGCCCTTCTCGTCGCGGGCATGGCAGTGCTCGGCGCCGGGGGCAGCGATCAACCGAAGTCCACGAGCGCCACTTCCACGTCGTCGACGACACCGCCGCCCGCGGCGAATCAGACGCAGCCGGCGACCGGCCACGAGGGGCACGACATGTCGGCCACGGAGGCGCCCGCCAAGGGCGCCCCGGACAAGGGCGAGAGCATGACGATCACCGGGGAAGTGATGGATCCCGCTTGCTTCCTCGAGGCGGGGACCAAGTCGATCGGTCCGGGCCACTACCAGTGCGCCATCGATTGCGCCCGCTCAGGGCAGACACTCGCGATCTACGACCGCCAGAACGACCGGATCTACTTCATCGCCGGCGAGCTGCCGGGGAAGAATCCGAATGATCCGGTCATCAACTTCATCCACAAGAAAGTGGACGTGACGGGCGTGGTGCATCACCGCGCCGGCGCTTATGGCATCGTGATCCGGAAGGTGGTCCTGCACGAGGAGAAGCCGGCCGGCGCCAAGCCGGCCACGGGAGCCCCAGCCGCAGGCAAGTGAACTCCCTCGTACTTCCCCTGACGGCGATCGTTCTTTTCGCGTTCGCCTATCGCTACTACGGCGCGTTTCTCGCCAACCGCGTCGCCCGCATCGATCCGACCCGCCCGACCCCCGCCGTCACGATGGCCGACGGCCGCGACTACGTGAAGACGAACCGTTTCGTGCTCTTCGGCCACCATTTTGCCGCGATCTCCGCCGCCGGCCCGCTGATCGGCCCGGTTCTCGCGGCCCAGTTCGGATACCTCCCCGGCGCGCTCTGGATCCTGATCGGCGCCGCGCTCGGCGGCGCGGTGCACGACTTCATCATCCTCTTCGCCTCCGTGCGCCATGGCGCGTCCTCGCTCTCCGAGATCGCCCGCAGGGAGATCGGCCCGGTCGCGCACGGAGCGGCCACGGCAACCATCCTCTTCATCACCATCCTGCTTCTCGCCGGGCTCGGCATCGTCGTCGTCAACGCGCTCGCGGGCTCGCCCTGGGGCACCTTCACCGTCGCGATGACGATTCCGGCGGCGCTCCTATTCGGGGTCTACATGTACCGGATCCGCCCGGGGCGCGTCGTGGAGGGAAGCCTGATCGGCGTGGCGATCATCCTCGCGGCCGTGCTGGCGGGCCCGTGGGTCGTGAATTCGGGAATCGCGGGCTGGTTCACGCTCTCCCCGAAGACCCTCTCGATCATCCTGCCGCTCTACGGCTTCGTCGCGGCGACCCTCCCGGTCTGGCTCCTCCTGTGCCCGCGCGACTACCTGTCGACCTACATGAAGATCGGGACGATCCTCCTGCTGGTGGTGGGAGTCGCGATCGTCCACCCGAAGCTCCTGATGCCCGCGGTGACCCCGTTCATCGACGGAACCGGTCCGGTGCTGCCGGGAATGAAGGTGTTTCCGTTCTGTTTCATCGTGATCGCGTGCGGGGCGATCAGCGGCTTTCACGCGTTGATCGGATCGGGCACGACGCCGCGCATGGTCCCCGACGAGACGAGCATCCGCTTCATCGGCTACGGCGCCATGCTGACGGAAGGGCTGGTCGCGATCATGGCGCTGGTGGCGGCGGCCACGCTCGTCCCCGCCGATTACTTCTTGATCAACGGTGTTCCGAAGGCGGTCGCCGCGCTCGGGATCCAGCCCGTGCATCTCGCGGAGCTGACCCGGATGGTGGGGGAGGAGACGCTGCAAGGACGGACCGGTGGCGCGGTCTCGCTCGCCGTGGGAATGGCGAACATCCTGAGCCAGATTCCGGGAATGGGAAACTTGATGGGCTACTGGTATCACTTCGCGATCATGTTCGAGGCGGTCTTCATCCTGACGGCGCTGGACACGGGGACGCGGGTGGCTCGCTACCTCTTCCAGGACGTGGCCGGCCGGGTCTGGGCTCCGCTCGGATCCACCACCAACGTCTGGAGCGTGGCCTCCGTAGGGGCTCTGGTTTGCCTCTCCTGGGGTTACCTCATGGCGACCGGGAGCGTGGAGACGATTTGGCCCCTCTTTGGGGTCTCGAACCAGCTCCTCGCGGTGATCGCGCTCGCCGTGGGAACCACGTTCCTGCTCCGCCAGCGGCCCGCGCCCTACGCGCTCGTCACGTTTCTGCCGCTCTGCTTTCTCACCGTCACGACCATGATCGCGGGGGTTCTCAACACCTTCCGATACCTTTCGCCCACGTACATCGCCGAGAAGGGACCGATGGTGGGGTACGTGGACGGAATCCTCAGCATCGTTCTCCTCCTGCTCGTAGGAACCATCCTCATCGATTCGGTCCGGAGGTGGGGCCACATCCTCGCGGCGAGGCGGCGGGGTGTCGCGGAGGTTCCGCTGGCGAGCTTGGCCCGTGCCGGGGTTCCCGCGGAGCCGCCGCCGCCGCTGGCGTAGCTCCCGAACAAGAAACGGCCCGTGCCGTGAGGCCCGGGCCGCGGGGATCGCGATGGTGCGGAGCGGTGTCGGTTACTCGTCGCCGAAATTACCGACCTGGACGGTGATGGCCGCGTTCGCCGTCAACCCTTCTCCGTTGACCGACCCGTTCACGTAGTTATATCCGGTGAAGGTGATGCGCGCCGTGGTGGTCACGGTGCCGCCGAGCGTGCCGATCAGGGCACCCTTCTCGCCGCTGTTGTTCAAGGTGATCGTCGCATCGGAGGTCCCGCCTGAGGGCACGCGCACGGTCATGCCGCCGCTGACAGGGGAGTAGATGCCGTTGTCGTAGGTGACGCTGTAGCCGGTGACCACGATCTCCGAGTACGGCGTGCCCGGCGCGAGCGGCGGAGTCGCGTTTCCGTTCGGAATGTTTCCGAACGTGACCGGAACCTCGTCGATGGGAATGAACGGCTTCAACGTGTCCGCCTCGTTGATCAGGTCGCTGAACATCGTGTTGCCGTCGTTGACGCTGACCACCGTGAGCACGTTGCGCGTCGCCTCGTCGGTGCAGCCGCTCATCCCGAGCGCGGCGCCGATGATCAGTACTGCAACCGCGAACCGCATTCCCGTCTTCATGTCGGTCTCCTTGGCCTTCGCGATCCCCATCGCGTGGTATTCGTAGGGCAGAGATACACAATCCCGCTCTGGAACGAGCAAAGGGCATGCCACGGGGCAGGCTGGGGTGCGAAGCGGCTATGGTGTTGTCGCGCTGGAGGCTGACGAAGGGCGGCGCGGGACGGGGAGGGCGGACCGGGCGAGCGTCGTGCATTCTGCACGGACGCCCGCCGGCCTGCAATGGAGCGTTGCTTATTTCCTGGCCATCGCCATCTGGGTCGCGGCGACGAACCTCCGGTTCACCTCGGCCCAATGGATGTTCCGCATGAAGGCCTCGACGTAGGCTTTCCGGTCGCTGCCGTAGTCGATGAAATAGGAGTGCTCGTACGTATCGACGTTCAAGACGGGGATCGTTCCCCAGACTCCGCCCTGATTCTGGGCGTCGCCGATGAAATTGTGCAGGCGGCCGTCGGTGGGATCGTAAGCCAGCACGACCCAGCCGCGCGCGCACATCGCCGAGGCCTTGAAGTCTTCCTCCCAGGCCGCGTAGGTGCCGAAGTCCTCCTTGATCTTGTCCACGACCTCACCCTTCGGCTGTCCGTCGCCGCCCATCACGGAGAAGTAGATCTCGTGCAGGATCTGGCCGTTCGCCGCGAAGGTTTCCTCGTGCTTCAGGCCGCGCATCTCGCTATAGATCTGGTTGGCCTTGCTCCGGTCCACCTTGCCGAGCGACTCCTCGATCTCGTTCCGCTTGTTGACGTAGCCGGCGTAGAGCTTGTCGTGGTGGATCTCCATCGTCTTCGCGCCGATCCCCTTCAGCGCGTCGTTCTTGTAGGGGAGCGCCTTCACTTCGTGCTTCGCCATGGCGTGATCTCCTTTCGCCCGAATGGTATCTGTATCGCCCGGCAGGGGGCCGGTGCCCGTCAAGCCCCGTTCGAGGGAATCCGCTTCACGATCGATTCGATCCGATACCGGCGGGAGCCATCCGGCGTCACCAGCTCGACCTCGGCCCCGACCGGCTTGCCGAGCAAGGGGCGTGCAAGCGGAGCGCGGTAGGACAGTACGCCGGGCGCGATCGCGCCGTCCCCTTCGCCGAGGATCCAGTAGGTCACCTCGGCTCCATCGGCATCCAGCGACTGAAGCGTCGCTTCGGTTCCTACGCCGACACGGCTCGGATCCACCTCGATCGTTTCGAGAAGGCGTGTCCGCTCGAGCGTGGTGATCAGCTCCTGCACACGGGCGGCCGTGTTCGCCTGCTTCAGCTTCGCCGCCTCGTACTCCGCGTTTTCGCGCAGGTCGCCCAGCTGTCTCGCCGTCTCGATCGCCGCCGGAATGGTCGTCTTGAGCTCGAGCGAGAGCCGCTTGAACTCGGCTTCGAGACGCTCGTACGTAGGGCGGGACATGATCGTGAATCGGGTCTCGAGATCCTCCACGCTCTTGCCCTCGAGGAGGCTCTCCGCGCGAGCCCGGCGGCGCTGCTCGTACGATTCCGCGATCCCGCCCAGGCCGATCGCCCTGAGGCACTCCAGCACCGGCACCAGTCGGCGCTCGCTCCCACCCCAGTGGAGCACGGTCCGCTCGAGCGCCTCCGCGGCTTCCTCCTCGGGCGGCGATACGGTGAAGTGGCGCTGGAGCAACCCGGTCTCGCCGAGCAGCGCGAAGAGGCGCTCCGGCACTCCCTCCGACAGGTCGCGTTCCAGAAGCCGGAGCGTCGCGATCAGGAGCACGGACATGGCGGGGGACTCCGCGTCACGATGGGACGCGGAGTGCTCGATCAGGCGCGCTCCGAGGTCAGGCGAATCGGCCCCCCGGGTGATGCGCTGCTCGATCGCCGCCGCGTAGCGTCCGCCCAGGAGCTCGCGCAGACGGCCTCGCGCCCGCTCGCGGAGCCGCGGAAGTCGGCTTTCCATGGCTCTCCAGTGGAACTCCTCTTCCCGCGGGGTGCCGCGCGAGAGGTCGAGAAGCTGATCCTGATTCGCGCCCAACGCGAGGTCGTCCGGGCTCAGCCCGACCTCCACCAGGGAGTCGAGCGCGCGCGCCGCCTCCTCCGCGGAGACGAGGCCCCAAGTGCGCGCGTAGCAGAGCGATTGGGCCCGGTTCGGAATGTCGAGGGACTCGTCGGCCATCCATCGTTTCACGAGCGTCCCGGCGTGATCGCTCATCCGAGGCTCCTCCTCCGGGTGCTCGCGCAGGAAGCGGCGGATGAGGCCTAAGCCCTCGACGGCGGCGCGGGGGCGGAGGTGCGGTAGCGTCGCGCCGGCGGTCGCGAATCCGTCGGGCGCGAGCCGGTAGATCTGGCGGTACGCTTCGGAGAGGTCGAGCCTCGGGTCCGACTTGAACGCTTCCTTCGCGCCCTTCCAGAATCCGCTCCAGTCGAAGCCCGGGAGGGCGATTTCGAGCCGCGGCTTGAGCTGGGCCGCGGTGGCGGCGCCCCCCACGTCCCGGAGCGCCCGCACGAGCAGCTCGGGCTCGCCGTCCTGGGCGAGGGCGCGGAGCTTCTCCGGATCCTCGATCGAGAGCACGCGGAGCCCATCGTCGGGATGCCGGTCCAGCGATCGCGAGGCCATGGCGAAGGACATCTTGTGTCCCGGACGTCCGGGAAACTCTAGAAATATCGTCTCTCCGTCGCTCTCCTTGACGCGGCCGAGGCCCCACGAGGTGTGGCTCACGTGGGCGCCCGGTGGGAGGGCGAGAATTTTCGGGAGACGCGCCGCGACCGAATCGATCGGCTGATCCGCGCTCGCGATGCCGGAGCCCGCGACGATCGAGTCCGCGTTCGTCTCTCGCGCCACGACCACGCGAAGGTACCGCGCGAGGAGCCCGCGGGCGGCCGGCTTCCCGGGCACGCTCGCCACGACCGGTGCGAGATCCTCCCAGGTCAAGAGGCCCGCCGCGCGCTGCGCGAGCTCGGGGAGCGCGAGATCGAGGATCGGCTCCGAATCGCTCCAAGGGACGAGCGAGGCGTACCGGAGCAGGATCCGTCCGACGCGCGCCGGGGCGTGCGGCAAGTCCCGCTCCACCGTGTTCAGGAGCTCGTCGGCCACCCGCTCGGGTCGTCCCGACTCTAGATTAAGCTCCATCGCGCGTAGCCGGTGCTCGCGCGCGGCTTCCGGATTGGAGGTCTGATCGAGCGCCCGGGCAAGGTCGGCGTGCAGCTCGGGGTCGCCCGGGCGGATCGAAATCGCCTCGCGAAGCAGCTCGATCCGCTCCGGGTCGTCCGCGGCGCCACGCGCGAGGAAGTGGAGGATTCGGACGGCCGGCGTGGTCGCCTCCGGCTCGAGAAAGCGCTCGAGGAGCCGCCGCACTCCGGCGCGATCCCCGGCGGCCATGAGCTTGTCGGCGACGACCTCGAGCTCCTCGAGGGCGGCCTGGCGCTCCCCGAGGGCCTCGCGGAGCAGCCCGGTCAGCAGAAGCAAGTCCCACCGCTTCTTCCTCGCCGGCTCCTGCTCGAGGGCCTTGAGCGCGGGCTCCACGAGGCTCCCCTCGGTGAGGCGGCGCGCGAGCGCTTCGGTCTCCTCCCAGCGGGGGTCCATCGAGGATGCGGCCGGCTCCTCGCCTTGGGCGGCGCGGAGGTAACGGCGAAAATCAGGATCCATCATCGATGCATTCCTCCAAGCGGGCCAGCATATCGCATTCCGGGTGTTTCTGGGTAGACCGGCATTGCGGCGCGGCGAATCGGTCGCGTACACTCGCGCGCTCCCTGGAGCCTCGTCACCCGAACTTGGAAGGGATACCGATCGACCGCAGAACGCGACTCGCTCTCGCCCTCGGGGTGAATCAGCTCCTCTCGAGTGGGACTCACCTGGTCGCCAAGGGGGCGGTCGGCGCCATCGGGCCGCTCGCGATCGCGCTCTTGCGATTCACCGGGGCCTCGCTCGCGCTCCTCGCGCAGAATCGGATCCGACCCGGCGCCGGCGGCATGGCCCGCCGGGACATGCCGCTCATCGCGTTTCTGGGTTTCCTGGTGGTGCCGGTCAACCAGGGCTTCTTCCTCTTCGGTCTCGAGCGATCGACGCCGAGCCATGCCGCGCTTCTCTATTCGCTCACCCCGCTGGTCGTGCTCCTGCTCGCCCGGCGGCTCCTCGGCGAGGGGAGGGCGTGGTCGAAGTTCCTTGGAATCGCCGCCGCGCTCGGCGGCGTGGTGCTCATCCTCCTCGAGCGGGGGCTCAAGCGCGAGATGAATATTCTCGTTGGGGATCTCTTCCTGCTTGTCGCGGTCTTCGGCTGGTCGCTCTACACGGTGCTCTCGAAGCCCCTCCTCGTGCGCTACGACGGCATGACCGTGACGACGTGGACGATCGTCGCGGGGACGCTCTTCTGCCTGCCCGCGTTCGCGGTGCCCGGGGCCGTGCCGCCGCTCGCATCCATCCGGCCCGAGGTCTGGGCGGCGCTCTTCTATCTCGCGGTGGGCACCTCGGCGATCGCGTACCCGCTATGGCTGTACGCGCTGCGCCACCTCGACGCGACCAAGGTCGCGATCGCGACGAACATCCAGCCGATCCTCACCGGAATCCTTTCCTGGATCTTCTTCCGCGAGCAGTTCACGCCGACATTCCTTTGCGGCGCCGCGCTCATCCTCGCGGGCGTGACCTGGGTCGAGACGAGGAGTAGCGCATGACGCGGAATCCGGCATGACGCGAGGAAGTTCATGACGCGGCCGCCGCTCCGGGGCGATGAGCTGCCTCGGATGGTCGTCCCGCCGCCCGGACCGCGTTCCCGGGCCGCCGCCCGCCGGCTCCGGCGCTCCGAGGGCTCCGCGATCTGGGGGCGTGAGCAGTCGCCGATCGTGTGGTCGCGGGCGCGCGGCGCGGTCGTCGAGGACCTGGACGGGAACCGCTACCTGGATTTCACGAGCGGCTTTGGGGCGGCCTCGCTGGGACACGCGGCCCCGGAGGTGAGGCGCGCCATCACGAGGCAGGCGGGACGACTCATCCAGGGCCTCGGGGACCTCCAGCCCCACGTGGCGCGCGAGCGGCTCATCCGCCGACTCGCACCGCTCGGCGGACGGCTCGACTCGGTGCTCCTCGCGAGCACCGGTAGCGAAGCGGTCGAGCTGGCGCTCAAGACGGTCGCCATCACGACCGGACGCCGCCGCGTCGTCGCCTTTACGGGGGGATATCACGGAGATTCCTATGGCGCGCTCGAGGTGACGCACCACCCGCAGGCGCCCGGTCCCCTGCAAGGGCAGCTCAAGCGCCTCGCGGTCCACGTGCCGTATCCGTACCCCTACCGTTGCCCGCTCGAGGCGCGCTGCGAAGCGGATCGCTGCGACCTTCGGTGCCTCGAGGAGGCGCTCGCGACGATCGATCGGGAGCTCGAGGGAGGCGATCCTCCGGGCGCCATCCTCGTCGAGCCCATCCAGGGGCGCGCCGGCGGGATCGTGCCCCCGCCCGAGTTCCTCTCTCGACTCTGCGCCGCGGCGCGCGGGCGGGGGCTCCTCGTGATCTACGACGAGGTGCTCACCGGAGCGGGGCGGACCGGGCCCTTCTGGGCATGGGAGCGCTCGGGACCGGAGGCCGAGCCCGATCTGCTGGTCGCGGGGAAGGGGCTCGGAGGAGGCGCCGCGATCGCCGCTCTGTTCGGGCGGCGAGTGCTGATGGAAGCGTGGCGCGCGCACGTGCCGCCGTCGGGGGAGGCGCCGCACGCGAGCACGTTCTACGCGCACCCGCTGGCGTGCGCGGGAGCACTCGCCGCGATCGAGCGGCTCACGGAACCCGGATTTCGCGCGCGGGTGGATGCTCTCGGCGACGCGCTCTCCGGGGGACTGAAGCGGATCGAATCGCGCCATCCGGCGGTCGGAGAGGCGAGATCGGTCGGGCTCCTCGGCGCCATCGAACTCGTCCGCGATCGAAGCGGCCGCGCGCCGGCGCCCGAGGCGCTGGGCCCGCTGCTCGCCGCTCTCCTGAGACGCGGGATCCTCGTCGTTCCCGGTGGACGGCATGAGAACGCGATCTCGATTCTCCCCCCGCTCACGATCAGCGAGGCGCAGCTCGCGCACGGACTCGAAGCGATCGACGCGGCGCTCGGCGAGATTTAGATGTCGTGCGGCATGTACCCGACGGGGGACTGGAAGTAGTAGTTCCAGGGGTAGTGGAGGAAGTTCGAAACGCGGCTGGTGTAGACGCAGGCGAAGTCCTTGAGCTGGTGCCCGAATCGACTCGATTCGTTCGCCTCGCGAAAGAGCGAGCCCCAGCGCTGATTGTAGAGCCGGTCGATCTTCACACGCAGGCCCTCGAGCTCGCCCTGGATCTCGAGACCCCGCTTGTCGAGGCCGGCGATCGCCTCCGGAATCTCCTCGATGCGATGCGCGATCTCGGCGCGCCGCTCCGGGTCGCCGGGATCGTTCTCCGCCAGCACCAGGGTCAGGCGCCTCAGCTCCCGGCCGATCGCGGCCTTTTCGATTTCGAGCTGGTGGCGCTCCGAGGAGAGCTTGGCGAGCCGGTCGAAGTCCTTCGCGTGCTCCGTGGTCACGGTGATCTCCCGGTCCAGCTCCGGCACGAGCATGGCGGTGCGCCAACCGGCGACCCGCTTCGACTGGAGAATATCCCCGTAGGTGTGGTCGCCAAAGTAGAGGATGTGCTCCCCGCTCGCGCCGAGAGAGCGCTCGAGATAGGCGCTCCCGCCGCCGCGGCCGACGGTCGCCGGGAGCTTTTGCCCCTTGAGCTCGGGGACCGGCTCGGGTGCGTCCGCCGACGTGAAGAAGGTCGGCTTCCGCGCCTCGACGATCACGGTGTGGAAGAGCTCGGTCCAGTGGCTCGGGGCGCGCCTTCCCCGCTGCAATAGATGGCGCAGGAGCGCGTCCGTGTACTCCCAGTCGCTGTTCGTGAGAAGGAAGAGTCGCTTCCCGCTCCGGCGGAATTCCTCAAGTACGGTACGAAGCTCCGGGTCCAATCGTATGTGATGATCCAGATTACCGGTGATGACCGATTTCAAGCTTCCGTCTCGATGAACCTCGTCGATCATCTCCCGAACGTCCTGGTAGACCCTGTCGTAGTCCAGCGACTTGCTTCGGTCCCGCCGCTCCAGCAAGTCGATCACGCAGAGATAGAGATAGACCTCCGGCAGATGGAAGAGGGTGTCCACCGAAACGTAGTTCTCGTGACCAAGGCGGACCCGATCGGAACGGTACGCGCGTTTCCGCTCCTCCGACCGCAGCGGCACAAGCCCGTGGGAGGCGCGCGAGACGAAATTGAAGTAATCCATCTTGAGCAAGTTTCCGCGTTTCTTGTCCACCACCAGCCCCCGAATCACGAACAGGGGATCGTAGGCGAACTCGAGCACCTCCCGCGGATACCCCTTCGTCTTGACCAGGCCTTGTTTCGTGAGATCGAACGCGAGCGATTCGACCGGCACCGGGTCATAGTGGGCCAGCGTGTGGTCGAGATCGAATCCGACCGCGCGGACCTTCGTCATACGAAGATTGCGGTTCACGAAGACCCGGTGGCGCCGGGGGACGCGGTGCTCTCGATACCGGAGCGCCTTGGCGGACGGTTCCCGAGGCGGCGTCTGGGGTTTGGACTCGGTCACCCGGGCATTGTAGGGCGAGGCGGCTCCGATCGGGAAGCGCCGTTCCACGCCGCGCGCTCGCCTCGCCGCGCCCGCGACTTGACGCGCCTGCCGCGCGTCCCTACCTTAGCCGGATGAACCTTTGCCTCTACGAGGACCCCGAAGTCGATCGTTTCGGCCCCCACGTGCTGCTGCGCCCTGTATTCGCGCTCCGCTGCGGCGCGTTTTCGCTGCTCGAAAAACTGGTCCGCGCCTTTCCCGAATCGCCGATCGTCCTCCTCGTCCGGCCCGGTCTCGAGGACGTCACCCGGGCCCTCTACCCGACCGCCCACGTGGGCGCCCCGCCCGCGGAGGAGACCCTCTTCGTGAACGGCCGGCTCTGCATGACCGACGACGAGGTGCTCCACTTCCTCGCCGCCTCGCCGAGCGAGGCCTCGTTCATGGCGGGCGGCGTGCTGTTCGCGGCGAAGGTGCGGGGGGAACGCGTGGCGCACGTGGCGCGGCAGCTCCTCGAGGGGAATCCGGAGCGCGCCTTCGAAGATCTGAGGTTTCCCGCCGAGGTGAACGCGTTCATCGCGCGTTCCGCGGCCGATCTCATCCGCTGGAGTCCCAGGCAGATCGTCCAGGACGTCCGTTACGCGTTCCAGAGCGGGACGGTGCGCGGCACCGTGGAGCCGGGCGCGCACGTCATCGAGCCCCGGGCGATCCACGTCGCTCGGGGGGCGCGGGTCGCTGCCGGCGCGGTGCTGAACGCGGAACCCGGACCGATCTTGATCCAGGAGAACGCGACGATCGAATCGCTCGCGTACGTGGAGGGGCCCGCCTCGATCGGAGAGCGTTCGCTGGTGCGCGCCGGCGCGCGCATCCGCGGCGGCACCTCGATCGGGCCGGTCTGCAAGGTGGGCGGCGAGGTCGAAGCCACGGTGTTCCAGGGCTACGCGAACAAGCAGCATGATGGGTTTCTGGGGCACTCGTTCGTCGGGGAATGGGTGAATCTCGGAGCGAACACGAACACGAGCGATCTCAAGAACACCTACGGCGACGTCCGCTTCTTCCGCTCGGCCCAGGAATACCTGGAGCGGAAGGGGGAAGATTCGGGCCAGCGGCTCCTGGGACTCACGATCGGGGACTTCACGAAGACCGGCATCAGCACGTCGTTCACGACCGGTTCGGTCGTCGGGATCGGCTGCAACCTCTACGGCACCGAGCTCATGCCGGCGTACGTGCCCTCGTTCGCCTGGGGGTTCCCCGGCGCGATCACCGAGCATCGGATCGACGCCATGATCGAGACGGCGGCGAGGGCGATGGAGCGGCGTAAGGTGGAGCTTCGCGTCGAGCTGGACTCGCGGATCCGGCAGGCCTTCGACGACACGCGGGAGGACCGCGCCCTCTATCTGGGCGCTGCGCCCGGCGCCAAGCGGGGAGGGCGGTCGTGAACGACCGAGGCTTCGGACCGCCGCGTCCGATCGTCTTCGGCGGGAACCTGGCTCCGGGGGTGCGCACGCTCCTCATCGCCACCGTCGGGGTCTTCGTCTTCCAGATCCTGGCCGGGATCGTGGCCCAGGTGCGGCTGGAGCGCCTCTTCGGGCTGGTGCCCTACAACGTCACCCACCACCTCTACCTCTGGCAGCTGGTCAGCTACCTGTTCCTCCACGGCGGCTTCTGGCACATCCTGCTCAACATGCTCGGGCTCTGGATGTTCGGGAGCCGGCTGGAGTGGCTATGGGGCACCGACCGGTTCGTGCGATTCTACTTCGTGACCGGGATCGGCGCGGCCATCTGCTCCACCGTGGTTTCTCCGAACAGCACCATCCCGATCATCGGAGCCTCCGGCGCGATCTACGGGCTCCTCGCCGCGTACGGCCTCCTCTTCCCGGAGGAGACCCTGCTGCTTTACTTCGTGATCCCGATCAAGGCGAAGTATTTCGTGCTGATCCTCGGGGTCATCACATTCTGGTCCAGCGTTTCGTCCACGGGCGACGGCGTGGCGCATGTGGCCCACCTGGGCGGGATGCTCTTCGGGTGGATCTACCTCAGGGGATTCCGGTCGGGGGGAGCCGGCGGGCTCAAAGGCGCGTTCAGGCTCCCGTTCGGCGGCTGGTACTCGAAGTGGAAGCGGAATCGCCTTCGCAAGAAATTCCGGGTCTATTACAGGGACACCCGCGGAGAGGATGATCCGGGGGAGTAATTAGGCTCTTCCGGTCTTGAGCCCGGCCATCACCTCCTCGAGGACGGCGCGGGGCGGACGGACCCGCTCGAGCGGGAGCGAGGCGAGCGGTTCGTCCACGACCTCGAGCTCGCGGTCGAACGCCACCTTCTCGGAATTCAGGTAGAGGATCCCGGTCACGAACTGATTCGCCTCCCGGCCCCGGTGGATCACGCCCAAGGCGCGCATCCGGTCGCCCGGATCGTAATCCTCCTCGAGCTTCTTCAGCACGATGCGCGAACCGTCGTGAAGGGTCACCTCGCGCGATTCCCCCGGGGCATAGTCCACCTCGATGTTCTCGAAGTAGGGGATGAAGGAGACCTCGTGGAGCGGCGCGTCGTGCTCCTTGACGTTCAGGTAGCTCATCGTGGAGCCCTCGTGATTGTTGAACGTCACGCAGGGGCTGATCACGTCGATCACCGCCGCGCCCCGGTGCGAGAACGCCGCCTTGAGGATCGGGCGCAGCTGCTTCGGGTCGCCCGAGAACGATCGCGCGACGAAGCCGCAGCCCAGCTCGACCGCGATGGCGCAGAGATCGATCGGCATCAGTTCGTTCACCTGCCCCGATTTGGCACGGCTTCCCACGTCGGCCGTGGCGGAGAACTGGCCTTTGGTGAGCCCGTAGACGCCGTTGTTCTCGATGATGTAGACGACCGGGACATTGCGGCGGATGAGATGGCAATACTGGCCCAGCCCGATCGAGGCGCTGTCGCCGTCGCCGGAGACTCCCAGCAGGGTCAGCTCGCGATTCGCGAGGTGCACCCCCGTGGCGATCGAGGGCATCCTGCCGTGCACGGCGTTGAAGCCGTGGGAGCGACCGAGGAAATACGCCGGGGTCTTGCTGGAGCATCCGATTCCCGACAGCTTGGCGACGCGGTGCGGCTCGAGCCCCAGCTCGAAGGCCGCCTGGACGATGCTCCCGGTGATCGCGTCGTGACCGCACCCCGGGCAGAGGGTGGATTTCGAGCCCTTGTAGTCGGCCGCGGTGAGCCCGATCCGGTTGACGCTCGCCCCGGGCGCGGTCGTGGTCATCGCGCCACCTCCACCCGCTCGCCGCTCCGGACGCCGTCCGCCACCGTCTGGGCGTCGATGGGGAGCCCGTCGTAATGCAGGACGGAGCGGAACCGCGCTGCCAGATCCGGATACTCCATCCGGAGCAGCGACGCCATCTGCGCGTCGCGATTCTGCTCGACCACGTAGATCCGCTCGTGCGTCTCCGCGAACCGGCGGACCTCCTGGGTGAAGGGGTAGGCCCGGAGCAGCAGGTACGCGGTCTCGATCCCGTCTTCGCGAAGCCGGTCGCGCGCCTCGCCCATCGCGTGGTGCGTGGACCCGAAGGCGACGAGGCCGGCGCCCGCGCGGGCGGGGGAATCGACGAGCGGGGCGGGCACGATCGTCCGTGCGGTCTCGAACTTGCGCGCGAGCCGGTCCATCACCCGCGGGTACGCCTCGGAGCTCTCCGTGTAGCGCGCCAGCTCATCGTGACCCGACCCTCTCGTGAAATAGGCTGCGAGCGGGTGCGTATTCCCCGGGAGGGTCCGGTAGGGGATCGCGTCCCCGTCCACGTCGCGGTATCGCTCGAACTTGCCGAGCCGCTTCAGGTCGTCCTCGTCGAGGACCTTGCCGCGGTCCCACGGCTTATCGGGGTAGCGGAAGGGATCCGACATCCAAACATTCATGCCCAGGTCGAGGTCGGAAAGGACGAAGACCGGAGTCTGGAGCCGGTCGGCGAGATCGAACGCCTGCATGCCGAACTCGTAACAGTCTTCCACGGTCGCGGGAAACAGAATCACGTGCTTCGTGTCCCCGTGCGAGAGGAAGGCCACGGAGAGGAGGTCGGCCTGGGAGGTGCGCGTCGGGAGCCCCGTGCTCGGGCCGATCCGCTGAATGTCCCAGATCACCGCGGGGATCTCGGCGTAATACGCGTACCCGGTGAACTCGGTCATGAGCGAGAGCCCGGGACCCGACGTGGTCGTCATCGCGCGCGCGCCGGCCCACGACGCGCCGAGCACCATGCCGATCGCCGCGATCTCGTCCTCGGCTTGGACGATCGCGTACGTGGCCTTCTTCGTGGCCGGATCGCGCCGGTACCGCTCGAGAAATCCCTGCAGCGCCTCCGCTAGGCTGGAGGAAGGCGTGATCGGGTACCACGAGACGAACGTCACGCCGCCGAGCATCGCGCCCAGGCCGGCGGCCTGGTTTCCCTCGATCAGGATCTTCCCGGCCGTCTTGTCGAGGCGGCGGAGCTGGAACGGAGGTTTTCGAAGCTGCTGGGCCGCGTACTCGTAGCCGGCCATGACCGCGGCTCGATTCATGTCGAGCGCCTTCGGTTTCCGCCCGAGTTGCGCCGTCAGCGCGCGGTCGATCTCCGCGGCGTCCACGCCCAAGAGCTGGGCGACCACCCCGACGTAGACCATGTTGACGACCAGCTTGCGGAGCTTGACGTCGGGAACCAGCGGCTCGACCAGCTTGCCGAAGGGAACCGTGTGGAGTTCGCGGTCCGCCGGGACCTTTGGCGAGGGGACGCCGTCGGCCACGATCAGGACGCTTCCCGGTCCCATCCCCGCGATGTCCGAAAGCGAGGTCTCCGGATTCATCGCCACGAGCACGTCGGTGCGCTTGCTGCGGGAAACGTATCCCCGGTCGTTCACTCGAATGGTGAACCACGTGGGGAGCCCGGCGATATTCGAAGGAAAGAGGTTCTTCCCGGAGACCGGAATTCCCATCTGGAAGATGGCGCGCAAAAGCGTCGTATTGGCGGTCTGGCTCCCGGAGCCGTTCACCGTCGCGACGTGAATGGTGAAATCGTTGTCTCTGGCTGTCAAAGGGGCATCCCGCGAGATTCGTATGGAGTCGACGTGAACATGGAACGCTCTCATTCTCCATTGTGGAAGGGGTCGGGTCAAGGCGGGTTCTTTCCCTTGACCCCGCACCCCCGGACCTCAAGAATGAATGCATGGCGACAAGGACCTCGACCCGCACGATTCCCGAACCCTATCTCCTTCTCGACGACGAGACGATCGCGTCTCGGATCAGGCAGGCGAAGCGGGCGCTGGGGAGCACGCTGGTCATCCTGGGGCACCACTACCAGCGCGACGACGTCATCGAGCACGCCGACATCACCGGCGACTCCTACAAGCTCGCGCGGCTGGGCGCGGAGCGCACCGACGCCCGATGGATCGTCTTCTGCGGCGTCCATTTCATGGCGGAGAGCGCCGATATCCTCCGTGCGCCGCACCAGAGCGTCATTCTCCCCGATCTGAACGCCGGGTGCTCCATGGCGGACATGGCTCCCACGGATGACGTGCTGGACGCGGGGGCCGCCCTGGAGGCGCTGGGAATCCGGTCCATCGCCCCGATCACGTACATGAATTCGACCGCCGAGTTGAAAGCGTATTGCGGGGAGCGCGGGGGGGCCGTCTGCACCTCATCCAACGCGCGCGGCATCTTCGAGTGGGCGTTCCGGGAGCGGGACCAGATCTTCTTCTTCCCCGACGAGCACTTGGGCCGGAACACCGCCATCGCCATGGGGATTCCGCTCGACCGGATCGTGGTCTGGGATCCCAAGCGCGATCAGGGAGGGCTGACCGAAGCGGAGCTTCGGAGCGCCCGGGTGATCGTGTGGAAGGGCTGTTGCTCGGTCCACACTCGCTTCCAACTACGCCACGTCGAGGAGCGTCGGGCGGAGGATCCCGGCATCAAGATCCTGGTCCATCCCGAGGTGCCGCACGAAGTCGCCCGAGCCGCCGATGTGGTGGGCTCCACGGAGGAGATCATCCGCACGCTGCGCGAGGCGCCGTCCGAGTCGCGCTGGGCGGTCGGGACGGAATATCATCTCGTCAGCCGTCTCGCGCGGACGCTCCCGGACAAGCAGATCGTCATCCTCTCGAAGGAATTTTGCATGTGCGCTACCATGTTCCGGATCTCGCCCCAGAACCTGCTCTGGGCGCTGGAGAGCATCGTTGAAGGAGAGCCGATCAACGTGATCCGGGTCCCCGAGGAGACCAAGCGGTGGGCACGCGTCGCGCTGGATCGAATGCTTCAAGTCCATTAGGTTCGAGGCCGCGTACCGGAGGGTTCCATGGCGTACGAGATCGTGAAGGACATCTGCGAGGGGGAAAGCTCCTGCGTCGATGTCTGCCCTGTGGATTGCATCAAGAAGGGAGAAGGAGAGAACGCCAAGACGACGACCTGGTTCTTGATCGTTGCCGAAGACTGCGTGAGCTGCAACGCCTGCCTCGAAGCCTGCCCCGTGGAAGGGGCAATCCTGCCCGACTGACCCGCGTCAAGAGAACCCATTCGCCTCAAGAAGAACGCCCCCAGGACCGATAGCTATCGGTACGGGGAATCGGATCCGAAACGCTCCCAGCGCGGGGCGTTCCATTTCTTCTTGAGGACAAGTTCGTATGAATTGCTCCGAAGCGAAGTTACGGCTGGAGCCTTACGCCGCGGGCGGCCTGGCGGCGGAGGACAAGCCTGCGCTGGAGGAGCATCTCTCGATGTGCGAGGCCTGCCGGCTCGAGCTCGAGCTGAGGCGGGCGATCCAAGGCACGCCGTCCCTGGTGCCCACGCTCGATCTCGGCCTTAGCTCTCCCGCGGAGCCGGCTCCCCAGGGCGCTGACGCGCCCCCGGCTCTCGCGGCGCCGCCCGTCGGGATGGCCGACGGGGATCGGGAAGTCTCGTTCGCCGATCTTTCACTCGACCTGACGATTCCGGACGCGCCCGCTCCCGCCGCCGGCCAGGACGCCGGCCCCAAGCTCGAGATGCCGGGACTCTCTTCCTGGACGGAGCCCGCCGAGAATCCGGATTTCTTCGTCGCGCCGGCCGCGTCGTCCGAATCCAAGCGCCCGGCGGGCATCACCCCCTCCGCGAACGACGCGCCGTCCGCCGCCGCGCCGTCCGGGGCGGACTGGGGATTCGAGCCGATCGACACGCCGCGCGAGTCGGGCCCGCCGCATGGAAGCGTTTCCTTCGCGAAGGAAACCCTCACGCGGAAAAAGGAAGATGAGCAGAGGGGAAGGAGCGCGCTGATTCGGGTCGCGCTCTGGGGCGCAGGCGCGATCGCCGGGCTCGCGCTGCTCGGCATCTCGATCTGGGTCGCGATGGCGGTGCGTGAAGAACCGGCGATCGACTCCTTCGCTGTGCCGACTTCGGCCGCGCCGTCCGGAGCGACGGCCGCGGACTCCACGAGCACCGATCCAGCGCCGCTGGCCTCGACGGACGGGGCAGGGGATCTGGGCGTCGCGACCACTCCGTCCGCCTTGCCTGTGGCGCCCCCGAACTCGACGCCGGCCGTGGACTCCCTTCTGGTCGCGGCGGAGCCGACCCCACCGGCCCCGCCGGCCGCGCACCCCACGACCGCGGCTCCGGCGCCGGCGCCGTCGCCGGCGCCGACGCCGGCGAAGAAGTCGGCGAACGCGGCGAAGCCGCCGGCCAACGCACCGAAGGCGGCCGCGAGAGTCGCCTCGGGAACCCCGAAGCGCGCGAGCGCGACTTCGCGCGACGTGGCTCCCTCCGGCTCGGCCGCGGTGCATCCAAGCCTGGCGGCTCCAAGCCCGGCGGCCCCCACCGCGTCGGCTCCGACCCCGTCGGCGTCGAAGCCGGCCGCTCCTCCCAGCGTGGCGCCCGCGGATCCCGACGCGGCCGATCCGTACCGCGAATCGGGCGCGCCGCGATCTGCTTCGACGCCCCACGCCCCGGCGCGGGTGGAGATCGATTCGGCGAAGAACTCGACGCCGCCGCCGTCGGGCGCTGAGGTTCGTCCCGCGCCGGCGATCCAGACCGAGATGCCCCCGTTCCCGCCCCCGTCGTCCCCGTCGGCGAGCACTCCTCCCGAGACCTCGTCCGCAGCAGGCGCGACGCCCGTGGCGACCCCGAATCCGTCCGCCGTCCGCCCGATCGATCGGCTCCGTCTCGCGACGGAGACCGCCGTGGGGGGCGGCGATCTCGCGGGACTCCGAAAGCTCAAGACGGCTTGGCGGAACTTGATCCGCGCCGGTGCCGGACCCGATCGGGCGCGGGCCAAGCGGGAGTACGCGGACTGTCTCTGGGCGATTCAGGAGATCACGGGTCGCGAAGCCGACCAGCGCGAGGCGCTGGTCGCCTACCGGGACTTCGTCCTCTACGCGCCGGCGGGCGGAGTCGATGCCCGCTCCGTCAGCCGGATGCGGTTCCTCGAGGATCTGCTGGCCGAGTCGAACTAGCGCGCTCCACGCTGCCCCGAAACGACCGTGCGTCGGGCCCGCGATTGACGGGGCCCGCGGCTCCCCCTAGGCTCAGCCACCGACCACGACTTTAGAGACCCAACCACGAGGATCTCCGGGCGTTCCACTCCCGCCGCGGCCCAACATGTCCCAGAGAGTGAATTCGAACCCAGCCCCGACCCCTCCCTGGTGGAAGCGACGGCCGTCCTGGCTCCCGCACGGCCACGCGCGGTGGGTGGTGTTCCTCCTGGTGGTCGCCGCCGCGTTCCTCGGCTACGACTGGTTCCGCCTCTCCTCGCTCGCTTCGTATCGATACGCGGGCCAGGGGTGGAAATTCCCGACGCGCGTCTACGCGGATTGGCACGACTTCCGGGTTGGAGATCCGCTGGCGTTCGAAGCCCTTCGCCGCTCGCTCGAGCGCGCACGGTACCGGCGGGTCTGGAAGCGCCCGGAGGACGAGGGCCAGTACCGGATCCGAGGCCAGATCTTCGAGATTCGGTTGCGGCCGTTCGTTTACCCGGACCGGGTCGAACGGGGGAGCGAGGTCAGCGTCGGGATTCAAGACGGGCGCCTCGACTCCTTGGTGGAAGGCTTTGCGAAACCCGCGCCGCGCGGGCTCCTGCGCATCGATCCGGAGCTTCTGGCCGAGTTCTCCGATCAGGAGCGCGAGCGGCGGAGCTACATCCCGCTCAGCGCCATGCCGCGCCCGCTGATTCTCGCGGTCGTGGCGAGCGAGGACCGGCGATTCTTCCGGCACTGGGGGCTCGATCCGCTCGGCATGGGACGGGCCACCGTCCGAAACGTTCGTGCGCGCAGCGTGGTCGAGGGGGGCAGCACGATCTCGCAGCAGCTGGTCAAGAACCTCTTCCTCTCGCGCGAGCGGAGCATCGGGCGCAAGTTCCATGAGGCGGTTCTGGCGGTGATGGTGGAGCTTCGATAGTCGAAGGAGCAGATCCTCGAGTTCTACCTGAACCAAATCTACCTCGGGCAGCGCGGCTCCTGGAGCGTGGGTGGCGTGGAGGAAGCGTCGCTCTTCTACTTCAACAAGCACGTGCAGGAGCTCACCACGCCGGAGGCGGCGCTGCTCGTCGGGATGATTCCGGCGCCGAACCGATTCTCGCCCTACCGCGATCCCGAGCTGGCGATCGCGAGGCGGGACGAGGTGCTCGCCGACATGGTCGAATGCGCCTACATCTCCAAGGAGGAGGCCGCTCGCTACCGGCAAACGTCGCTCCACTTCGCCGCGAACCCGGCGCCCGCGACCCGCGCCCCGTATTTCATCGACTACGTTCGGGAGGTCCTGTCGAGAGACATCGCCGAGGCCGACCTGAACGCGCGCGGCTTCACGATCTTCACGACGCTCGACGCGCGCATGCAGGACGCGGCGGAGCGGTCCGTCCGCGACGGCGCGAGGGAGGCGGACTGGCGCTCTCCCGTAGGCGGCGCGGAGCGAAACCCCGCGCAAGCGTCCCTGGTCGCCATCGAGCCCGGGACGGGCTATGTACGCGCCATGGTGGGAGGGAGGAGCTACACCGAAAGCCCCTTCAACCGGGCGGTGGATTCGCGGCGGCAGCCGGGCTCGGCGTTCAAGCCGTTCGTCTACGCGGCGGCGCTCGAGTCCTATTTCGACGGGAAGCGACCGCCCCTCACCGCGGCGACCCTCCTCGACGACCAGCCGGACACGTTTCAGACCGCCCTCGGGCCGTGGGCGCCGCGGAATTTCGAACATTCCTATCTCGGCCGCGTCACCGCGGCGCGCGCCCTCGCGCGGTCTCTCAACGTGGCGACCGTACGCCTCTCGCAAATGGTCGGCCTCCCGAAGATCATGGAGATGGCGCGGACGCTCGGAATCGAGAGCCGCCTCCGGCCGGTGGCCTCGCTCGCCCTGGGGACCAGCGAAGTCTCGGTGCTCGAGCTGACGACGGCGTACGCGACGATCGCGAACGGCGGCGTGCGGACGCCCCCCGTCCCGGTGAAGGCCGTGCTCGACCGGGGGGGGAACGTCCGCTGGTCTCCGAAGCGGGCAGGACACCGCGTCCTGCGCGCGGAGACCGCCTACATGACGACGATCCTCCTCGAAGGGCCGGTCATCTACGGCACCGCGGCGTCGATCCGAGGTGAATTCGGGTTCACGCGCCCGGCCGCGGGAAAAACCGGGACCACCGACGACGAGCACGACGCCTGGTTCATCGGCTTCACGCCGGATCTCGCTGCCGGCGTGTGGGTGGGGTGCGACCGGAATCGGCGGCTCGGGCTGACCGGCACGCAGGCGGCGGTGCCGATCTGGGCGCGTTTCATGGACGCCGCGCACCGCGACCTTCCGTTCCGCGATTTCGAAGCTCCGCCCGATGTCGTGGAGGTCTGGATCGACGCGGATACGGGCTATCGTGCCGGGCCGGAGTGCGCCCACGTCATGCGCGCGGCATTCGTGAAGAAAACCGAACCGCGCGCGGTTTGCCCGGTGATGCATCTGCCCTTCTGGGCGGACAGCATGGGGGTCGACTCGACGCGCTACGAAGAGCCGCAGGATTTCGAGGAGCCGGAGGTCGAGGAGGAGATCCCGAGTCCCGCACCCGGAGAGAACCAGACGGCCGATCCCGGGGCGGCGCCGGGGATCTGAGCGGTGCAGGCTGGTCTGGCGCACGTCCGCGTAGTACCGGCTCTTCGCTCCGGAAGCGAGCGTGAAGTCCCCGAAGCGGCTCGATCGCTCGAGATTGAAAATCGTTCTCGGGCGCTCGCGCCGTCGTGTAGACTCGGACCGTGGTTCTCCCCCCGAACGACCCCGACCCCAAGGACGCGCGAGCCCAGGGATGAGCGCCCAGTTCGTCCACCTCCACAATCATAGCGATTACTCGCTTCTGGACGGCGCGTGTCGCATCGACCGGCTGGTGGAACGCGCGGCGGGCTTCGACATGCCGGCACTCGCCCTCACCGATCACGGAAATCTCTTCGGTGTGGTCGAGTTCTATGACCAGGCTCGCGCCGCCGGGCTGAAGCCGATCCTCGGCTGCGAGCTCTACGTCGCGCACGGATCTCGAACCGACAGGAACCGCACGCCGGACGGGAAAGGGGCCTACGACCACCTGGTGGTGCTGGCCCGGAACCGCGAGGGGTACAAAAACCTCATGCGACTTTCCTCCGCCGGCTACCTGGAGGGGTTTCATTACAAGCCGCGCGTGGACAAGGAGCTGCTGGCGCGGCACGCGGAGGGGCTTCTTTGCCTCAGCGCGTGTCTCCGAGGGGAACTCCCCCAGCTGGTGCTGGCCGGCAGCATGGACCGGGCCCGGGAGGCCGCCGGCTGGTACCGCGACGTCTTCGGGCCCGAGTTCTACTACCTCGAGGTGCAGGACCACGGCATCCCCGACGAGCGGGTCGTCGCGGAAGGACTCCTGACGCTGGGGAAGGCGATGGGCATCCCCGTCGTCGCGACCAACGACTGTCACTACCTCGCGCGCGAGGACTCCGAGGCGCACGAAGTCTTGTTGTGCATCCAGACCGGAAAGACGATGCTCGATCCGGACCGCTTCCGCTTCGCGACGGATCAGGTCTACGTGAAATCGCCCGAGGAAATGGAGGCGCTCTTCTCCGGCGCGCCCGAAGTGCTCCGGAACACGCTCGACGTCGTGGAGAAGTGCGACCTGACGCTCGACACCGAGCGGGTTCAGCTTCCCGAGTTTCCGCTCCCGCCCGAGTTCACGAGCTCCGAGGGCTACCTCCGCGCGCTCGCCGGGGAGGGGCTCCGGCGCCGGTACGAAACGATCACGCCGGAGATGGAGCAGAGGCTCGAATACGAGCTCGACACGATCTGCAAGGTCGGCTACGCGCAGTACTTCCTCATCGTGAGGGATTTCACCGACTACGCGCGCCGGAACGGCATCGCGGTGGGTCCGGGGCGCGGATCCGCGGCCGGCAGCCTGGTCTCCTATTCGCTCTGCATCACCGATATCGACCCGCTCCGGTTCGATCTCCTCTTCGAGCGGTTTCTCAACCCCGAGCGGGTCAGCATGCCGGACATCGACATCGATTTCGACTACGAGCACCGGGGCAAGGTGATCGAGTACGTCCTCGAGAAGTACGGACGGGAGAGCGTGAGCCAGATCATCACGTTCGGAACCATGGCGGCCCGTGCCGTGGTGCGGGACGTGGCCCGCGCGCTCGGTTTATCCTTCGCGGAGCAGGACCGCGTGGCGAAGCTGGTGCCGGGCGAGCTGGGCATGACGCTTCCGCGCGCGCTCGAAACCGTGCCCGAGCTACGCATGCTCGCGCAGCAGGACGAGACCATGGCCAAGCTCATCCGCTGCTCGCTCGCGCTGGAGGGACTGGCGCGCCACGCCTCGACGCACGCGGCCGGCGTGCTGATCGCGCCCGGAAACCTCACGGATTTCGTGCCGATCTACCGGTCGAGCAAGGGAGACGTCACCACGCAGTTCGACATGGTCTCCCTGGAGCGCGTCGGGTTGCTCAAGATGGACTTCCTGGGACTTCGCACGTTGACGGTGCTGGAGGACTCGGCGCGGATGGCCTCGCCGGCCGGCGGTCCGCGCATCGTGCTCAAGGAGATCCCTCTCGACGACCCGGCGACGTACGCGCTTCTCAGCAAGGCGCAGACGATCGGCGTCTTCCAGCTCGAGTCCGCGGGGATGCGCGAGCTCCTGCGCAAGGTGCTTCCCGACTCGTTCGAGGACATCATCGCGATCAACGCGCTCTTTCGCCCGGGCCCGATCCAGAGCGGCATGCTCGACGACTTCGCCAAGCGCAAGCACGGGAAGCAGAAGGTGACCTACATGCATCCGCTCCTGGAGCCGATCTTGAAGAACACGAACGGGGTGATCGCCTACCAGGACCAGGTCATGCAGATCGCGAATCGCCTCGCCGGGTTTTCCCTGGCGCAGGGAGACCTGCTGCGGCGCGCCATGGGCAAGAAGAAGCCGGAAGAGATGGCGCGGATGAAGGAGACCTTCGTCCAGGGTTGCGCGATGAACCAGGTCCCAAAGCGGAAGGCCGTGGAAATCTTCGATCTCGTGGAGAAGTTCGCGGGCTACGGATTCCCCCGCGCGCACAGCGCGGCCTACGCACTCCTTTCCTATCAGTGCGCCTATCTGAAAGCGCACCACCCATCGGCCTATCTCGCGGCGACGCTGACCAGCGAGGTGGGGGACACCGATCGCATCGTGGTCCTCGTGGAGGAGGCGCGCCGCCTCGGAATCTCCATCCTGCCGCCCGACGTCAACCGCAGCCGGGCCGACTTCACGCTCGAAGGGGAGGCGATTCGCTTCGGGCTAGTGGCGGTCAAGAACGTGGGGCGCGGATCGGTGGACGCGATCATCGCGGAGCGCGAGAGGGGAGGGACGTACGCTTCCCTTTTCGACCTCTGCCGGAGGGTCGACTCGAAGTCGATCAACAAGCGCGTCATCGAGTCGCTGGTCCTGGCCGGCGCGTGCGACGAGCTCGGCGGGCACCGCGCCCAGCTCCTCGATGCGGTGGGGACGGCGATCGGACGGGCGCAGGATCTCGCGAAAGGGCAGAGCGCCGACCAGGTCAGCCTCTTCGGCGCCGAGCACCAGATCGAGGCTCCGGAGCCGCCGCTCCCTAAGCCGGCCCCGTGGGAGACGTCGGAGCGGCTCCGGAGAGAGCGGGAGGTGCTGGGCTTCTACTTCTCGGATCATCCCCTCGCGCCGTATCGCGAGACGATCCGGGCGCGCGGTCTCGCCGACACGGCTCGGATCAAGGAGTCGAAGGACGGCGCGGAGATCGGGATGCTCGGCATGGTCTCCGCCGTGAAGGTCATCTCGGACAAGAACGGGCGGGCCATGGCATTCGTCACCCTCGAGGATTTCTCCGGAAACGTCGAGGGGGTCGTTTTCGCGGACCTCTTCGAGAAGCACCGAGCGGCGCTCGCGCAGGGCTCCGTGGTCGAGGTGAAGGCCCGCGTGAGCGCGCGCGAGGAGGAGATTCCCAAGATCCGCCTCCTCTCCCTCCGGGTGATCGCGAGCCCGGATTCCACGGACGCCCGCGCGATCCACATCGACCTGGCGGAGGGCGGGGCCCGGGTCCCCCTCGAGGAGATCCACGCGCTCCTCGTTCGGCACCCGGGGGAGAGCCCGGTATACTTCCACGTTCTCGGGGACGATCCGTCGGGCGCGACGCAGATCCGCGCGACGCAGATCCGCGCGAAGCAGCTCCTGGTCCGGCCGAGCGAGGAGCTGGTCGGGGAGCTGCGCCGGCGGCTCGGAGAGAACGCCGTTCGCGTCGCGAACGGCCAGCGCGAGACGGTACCCTTCTAAGGGGGTGCGGGCGTGAACGGCACTTGGCTCGATTTCGAGAAGCCGATTCTCGATCTGGAGCGACGAATCGAGGACCTGACGAGCCTCGCCTCCGATGGGAATCCGGAGGCCGTCGAGGAGCTGAAGCGCCTCGAGCGGAAGGCCGAGCGGCTCCGGCGCGAGATCTATTCCAAGCTCACGCGCTGGCAGCGGGTCAAGCTGGCCCGGCATCCCCGCCGCCCCTACACGCTCGACTACATCAAGCACATCGCGCCGAGCTTCATGGAGCTGCACGGCGACCGCCGGTTCGCCGACGACCCGGCGATCGTGGGGGGGCTGGCCGTGATCGACGAGCTACCGATCGTGCTCATCGGGCATCAAAAGGGGCGGGATACCAAGGAGAACATCCACCGAAATTTCGGAATGGCGCATCCGGAGGGCTACCGGAAGTCGCTTCGCCTCATGCGTCTGGCCTCCAACTTCGGCTGTCCGATCGTGACGTTCATCGACACGCCGGGGGCCTACCCGGGGCTGGGAGCCGAGGAGCGGGGCCAGTCGGAGGCGATCGCGCGAAACATTTTGGAAATGGCCCACCTCGCCGTGCCCATCGTCACGGTGATCATCGGCGAAGGCGGTTCGGGAGGGGCGCTGGCGATCGCGGTCGGAGACGTGGTGTTGATGATGGAGAACTCGATCTACTCGGTCATCACCCCCGAGGGGTGCGCGGCCATTCTCTGGAAGGATTCGAGCAAGGCGGAGCAGGCCGCCGAGGCGCTCAAGCTCACGGCGCAGGATCTGCTGGAATTCAAGGTGGTGGACGAGCTGATCCCCGAGCCGCTCGGCGGGGCACACCGCGATCCCGAGGAGGCCGCCCAGCGCGTCAAGGAGGCGATTCTGCGCCACATTCGTTCCCTCATCGGCCTCCCGGCGCAGGAACTATTGGACCGGCGGCTGGAGAAGTATCTCAAGATGGGGGTGTATCTCGAGGAGACCCGGGCTCTCCCCTTGGCCCAAGATCCCTAGGAGGCCTATGCCGATCAGCGAAGAGCTTCTCTCGATCCTCGTTTGTCCCCAGTGCCGGAAGGATCTCCAGTACGACCGGGCCGCCGACAAGCTGACCTGCGCGGCCTGCGGGCTCCGCTACCCGATCGTCGACGACATTCCGGTGATGCTCGTGGAGGAAGCGGAGCGGATCGAGAAGGATTGATCCCGCTCTTCCGGCGCTCCTTTCTCTTCGTCGCGCTCGCGCTCTCGGCGTCCGATCCCGTCACGGCCGCGGCTCCCGCCGATCCCGTCGTGCAGTCGGTGACGCCGACCGGCTACCGGGTGCGCGTTCCGATCGGCGAGCCGACCGTCGCGCGCGAAGCGGTCTACGGTTTCGACCTCGCCGAGCTGAGCGTGCCAGGGGGAAATCTCGAGTCGGCCGCGGGTGGACCTCCTCTTCCGGTCCGGACACTCCTGCTCTCGATCCCGTGGGGCGTCCGCGCGACAGTCTCGGCGGTGCCTGGGGCGTCGCGCTCGCTCGGCGCGCTTCGCCCCTCGCCGTTTCCGTACCTCGTCACCGAGCCGGCCGCGCGCGGAAAACGAAGCGGCACCGAGGTCGCCGCGGCGCTTTCGGCGCCCGGCTACTCCGCGACCGCGGGAGCCGGGCGCCTCATCGTCCGAACCCTGGAAACAGCGGCGGGCGCGGATCGCGTCCTCGCGGTCACGCTCGCGCCGGTGAGCTGGGACCCCGCGACCGGCGAAGCCCGTTTCGTCGAGGAGGTGACACTCGACGTCCGGTACGATGGCCCCGTCGAGGCCCGAGCGGGCGCGGCCGCGCGCCGTGGATGGCCGGCTTCGCTCTCGCCGGGGAACGTCACCGGACCGAGCTACGAGCCGAGGCTCCTCGCCCCGCCGGCCGCCGCGGGACAGGCCGCCGCTCCGCGACGTGCGCGCGTCGATCCCTTCCGAGCCTGGGTGCGGCTCGGGGTGCTCCGCCCCGGTCTCTACCAGTTTTCGCCGGGGGATCTCGCGGCCGCCGGGGTCGCGGTTTCGGGGATCGATCCGGCGACGTTTCGCCTCTACCGCGCCAATCCCGGCGCGCTGCCGGAGAGCGTCGACGTGGACCTGGGTCCCGATTCGCTCCGCGAGTGCGCCATCGAAGTGACCGGAGCGACGGACGGCTCGTTCGATGCCGCGGACCGCGTCTACTTCTACGCCACCGGGTACACCGGCTTTGGCTACGACCTGATCGGCGGCGGCGGCGCGGCCTATCAGGACGATCAGTGGACCGACCAGGAACCGTTGTGGCTCACGTGGGGTGCGGGGCCCTCGCCGGATCCGCCGCGACGCATGGCGACCCGCGACGCCGCGCCGGTCACCGCCGGCGCGCCGCTCCACACCTCCGTGACCCACCGCGTCCACTTCGAGGAGAATCGCGCGGAGAACACCAGCCTCAACCAGCCGCCGTACCGCTGGGAGCGCTGGTTCCAGCGTCTGATCACCCAGGGCTCCCGCGTGCCTTTCGTGCTCCAGCTCCCTGGCGCGCTCGTCGGAGGCGCGTGCGCCCTCGACGTGCGGATGTGGGGTTTCGGACTTTCGATCGGGGCGGGAATCCCGGATCACGTCGCGCGGATCTACTGGAACCGCCAGCTCGCCGACACCGCGGGGTGGGATCTCTTCCTACCCCAGGACTTGAGCGCCGCGGGACTCCGGGTCGGAGCGCGCGACACGCTCGAGATCGAGGTCCCTTCGTTGATCGATCCGGGTCCCTACCCGAGTCGCACGGATCGCTCCTACCTGGCCTGGTTCGAGTTGACCTATCCCCGGCGGCTCGCGGCCGTGAACGACACGATCCAGTTCGCCGCGCCCGACTCGCTGCTGCCAGGCCGCGCGAGGTACGGAATCTCGGCGATTGGAGACACCGCGACGGTCTGGCTCCTGGACCGCGCCGATCCCGAGAACCCGATCCGCCTCACGGGGGGCGCGTGGACGGGCGCGGCACCTTCGTTCACGCTCACCGTCGAGGACAGCGTCGGGGTCGCGCCGCGCTCCCGCTACTCGCTCGCCTCGACCGCGCGAGCCGCGCGGCCGGTCTCGATCGCCCTCTACGCCCCGCCGTCCACGCCGCACACGATCACCGACCTGCTGGACGAATCGAACGGCGCCGACTATCTCATCGTGGCTCCGGCCGCGTTCGTGGCGCAGGCGGAATCGCTCGCTGCCTTTCGGTCCCAGAGACTTTCCGGGATTCCCGCGCCTCGAGCGCGGATCGCGACACTCGATCGCGTCTTCGCCCAGCTCGGCTCCGGCAGGCCCGACCCGACCGCGATCCGGAACCTCATGGTCTACGCCCAGAGGTACTGGGCGCCCCCGGCCCCGACCTACCTCTGCCTCCTGGGAGACGCGTCCTCGGATCCGAAGAACTACACCGGGTTGAACGCCCCGGATATCCTGCCCAGCTACCCGAACTACTACGACCTCGATTTGCTCAGCCAGTTCGTTTCGGACGACTACTACGCGCTGCTCGACGGGCCGTCCGACCGGCTGGTGGATCTGGCGGTGGGGCGGCTTCCGGCCGGGGATCCCGCCGAGGCGCTCCAGCTGGTGACCGGCAAGCTCCGGATCTTCGAGGAGGCGAACGATTTCGACATCTGGCGCGCTCGCGCCCTTCTCTCCGCGGACGACGCCAATCAGCGCAGCGAGGCCGACCCGATCGGAAACGGGCACGTGAACCAGATGGAGCGGAAGAGCCGGCTCCACATTCCCTACCCGGTCGAGGAGTCCAAGGTCTACCTCAACGACTTCGCCTTCGCGGATACCACGCACCAGTCGAAGCCCGCTGCGCGCGAGGAGTTCATCGCCCAGATCAACAAAGGGAACTGGCTGGTGGACTACATCGGGCACGGCGCCGAGAACATCATCGCGGACGAGCAGCTGTTCCGCTCCATCGACGTCCCCCGGCTCACCAACGCCGCGCGGCCGAGCATCTTTGGATTTTTCTCCTGCACCGTGGGCAAGTTCGACGTGCCGATCGACGAGCCGCTCGCGGAGCAGCTCCTGACCTATCCGGGGGGCGGCGCGGCCGCGTCGATCGCGGCCACCGACGACGTCTTTCCCTCCAGGAGCACGGTGTTCAATGATGTCATTATGGACGAGCTGTTTCCCCTGGCGCCGCGGGTGGACAGCCTCCTCACCGCCGGACTCGCCTACGCCCGCGCCAAGAACTCCAACGTGAACAACACGGTCCGCAAGTACGCCTTCATCGGCGACCCGGCGATCCGGGCCCCGCTCCCGCGCGGCCGGGCGACGTGGAAAAAGGGGGCGCTCGACTCGCTCCTCCGCGGCGAGTCGGTGACCCTCGTGGGGCACGCCCTGATGCCGGATTCCACGGCGGACACGCTCTCGACGGGGACGGTGGAGCTTCTCGTCGAGGGCCCGCCCTTACGCCGGACTCAGACCGCCCCGTTCGACGGCTCGCGCACCACCTATTTCGTGCCCGGCGTGACGCTCTACCGGGGCACGGCCGCGCTCGACAGGGGAACGTTCGAGGCCCGCTTCGTGGTGCCCGTCGACGGA
>Ga0184639_10000082_pt1 | contig 32560 bp, 19 predicted proteins | sample PLM31_170_b2_FD_133155 | JGI IMG/M metagenome (GOLD analysis project Ga0184639, IMG submission 133155) | Groundwater sediment microbial communities from an aquifer in East River, Colorado, USA - PLM3-1_170_b2 | ecosystem: Environmental > Terrestrial > Soil > Riparian zone | place: USA: East...
CGAAATCTCGAATCGTTCGATGGGATCCTCGTCCTCAATGGTTCGGGCACCGCGCCGGACATGACGCCCGACCTGATCGCGCGCGCCGTCGACCACGTCCGCAGCGGCGCCGGCCCGTGCCTGCTCCGTCTCACGATGCCCCGTCTCTCCGGGCATACCTTCATCGACAACCAGGCCTACAAGTCCGCCGCCGAACGGGAAGACGAGGCGAAGCGCGACCCGGTGCCCTTGCTCGCGGGGCGGATCGCTGATGGGCTGTGGGAAAGCCTGCGCGCCGAGGCCACCGCCGAGGTCCGGGCGTCGCTGTTGGAGGCACGAGGGTTCCCGCCGCCGTTCGGCGATGGGCCTCGCCATCTTTTCTTCGAAGATCGGCTGCAACTGGTCGGGGGCGTTTCGCCGGAGGGCGTCGGGCGCCGCGATCCTGCCCGCCCAATCGACTCCAGGGGGATGCCTGGCGAAGCCGGCAAGCGCCTGAATCTGATCGAGGCCGTGCGCGCGGTTTTGGACGAAGAACTCGCGGCCAACCCCCGCTGCGTGGTCTTCGGCGAGGACGTCGGGGTGAAGGGCGGTGTTCACGGGGCCACGGCCGGTCTGCAGGCGAAATTCGGGGCGGGCCGCGTCTTCGACACATCGCTCTCCGAGGAGGGCATTCTCGGCCGCGCCGTCGGCATGGCCCTCGCCGGCCTGCTTCCCGTTCCCGAAATCCAATTTCGCAAGTATGCCGATCCGGCGATGGAGTCGATCAACGACTGCGGCACGCTGCGTTGGCGAACGGCCGGAAAATTCGCCGCGCCGATGGTGGTGCGCATCCCGGTCGGCCACGGCAAGAAGATCGGCGACCCCTGGCACTCGGTCACGGGCGAAGCCGTCTTCGCCCACACCCTCGGCTGGCGGGTGGCCTTCCCGTCCAACGCCGCCGACGCCGCCGGTCTGCTGCGGGCTGCGCTGCGCGGCGAAGACCCGGTGATGTTCTTCGAACACCGGGCGCTGCTCGACGTCGCTGAGGCTCGCCGGCCGGACCCCGGGGAAGACTACGTCCTCCCGTTTGGGCGTGCGGCGGTCGTGGCCGAGGGGTCGGCGTTGACTCTTGTGACCTGGGGCGCGATGGTCTACCCCGCCCTCGAATCCGCCCAGCGGTTTCCCGGACAGGTCGAAGTGATCGATCTGCGGACCATCGTGCCGTGGGATGAAGACACGGTGCTGGCTTCGGTGCGCAAGACCGGCCGATGCCTGGTAGTGCACGAGGACACGATCACCGGCGGCTTCGCCGGGGAGATCCTGGCCGTGGTCTCCGCCGAGACTTTCACCGCCCTCGACGCTCCGCCTCGCCGCCTGGCGACACCCGACTGCCCGACCCCCTACAGCGCCGACCTGATGGCGGAGATTCTCCCGAACGCGGAGACGATTGGGAGGGCCATCCAGGAGTTGCTTGCGTTCTAAGAAGTGGTCAGTGCTCGGTGATCGGTGCGTCATTGCGAGGCGCCTTTTCTGGCCACCGACCACCGACCACTGACCACTATGTTAGACTGCGCCTCGATGGACCCCAAGTCTCTGCAACTGCTCGAGCTCGACAAGGTCCTGGCCAAGTTGGAGGAGTATGCCTCCTTCTCGGCATCGAAGGCGCTGGCACGCGGTCTGGAGCCGACGGCGGACCGGGCGGCGGCACTACTGGCGCAACGCGCAACGAGCGAGGCGCGGCGACTCCTGACCCTGCGCCCGGAAATCACCGTCGGGGGCGCGCACGATGTTCGCATGGCCGCCGACCGGGCTGCGCGCGGGGCCGTGCTCGAGCCCGAAGAACTGCTCGACCTCCGTTCCACCCTGGTTGCCGCGCGAACCCTGGCGCGCCTGTTTGCCCGTCTGACCGAACCCCTTCCGGCGTTGTCCTCCTTCGCCGAAGGCATCGAAGTTCCACCGGGGCTGATCGAGGCGATCTCGCGGGTTCTCGACGAGCGCGGCGAAGTGCTCGACTCGGCGTCGGAGAAGCTGGCCGACATCCGCCACAGCCTGCGTGGCGCCCACGACCGCTTGCGATCGAAGCTCGACCGGTTGGTGCACGACCCCAACACCGCCCCGATGCTGCAGGAACCGATCGTCACACAACGCGACGGCCGCTTCGTCGTGCCGCTGCGCGCCGAGTTCAAGGGGCGGTTGAAGGCCGTCATTCACGATCAGTCGGCCTCCGGCGCGACGCTCTTTGTCGAACCGCTGGCCGTCGTCGATTTGAACAACCAGGTGCGGGAACTGGAGCTGGCCGAGCGCGACGAGATCCGCCGCATCTTCACCGACCTCTCGACCGAGGTCGGCGGCGGGGCGGAGGCGATCCGCCGCACGGTCGGTGCGCTGGCCGATCTCGACCTGGCCCTGGCGAAGGCCCGTTACGCGGAGGACCTCAGGGCGGAGGAACCAGAGCTGCTTCCCATCCCCTCCGGGACGCTAAGCGCGGTCCCCTCCGGGACGCTAAGCGCGGTCCCCTCCGGGATCCCCTTGGGGATCCCGCAAGAGACCGGGACAAGTGTGCCCCTCAGGGATCCCCTTCGGGATGCGAAGCGCGATGCCCAGACGCGACGAAGCGCGATCGAGCCGGTGCCCGGCCTCCCCCATCCGGGAAGCACGTTGCGGCTGCATCAGGCGCGCCATCCGCTGCTCGACCCGGCGGCGGCGGTCCCGGTTGAATTGGTCCTCGACCCAGAGACGTTCGTGCTCGTCATCACCGGACCCAACACGGGTGGCAAGACAGTGGCGCTCAAGACGGCCGGGCTGCTGGCCCTCATGGCGCAGTGCGGACTCCACCTGCCGACCGCACCCGACTCGGCGATCAGCGTTTTCGAAGCGGTCTTCGCCGATATCGGCGACGAGCAGTCGATCGAGCAATCGCTCTCGACCTTCTCTGGTCATATCGCGGCTATCGTCCGCATCCTCGACTCGGCCGGACCGCGTTCGCTGGTGTTGCTGGACGAATTGGGAGCTGGCACCGACCCGGAGGAAGGTGCGGCGTTGGCGCGGGCGATCCTCGGCACGTTGACCGACCTTCGGGTGACCACGCTGGTCGCCACGCATTACCCTGAACTCAAGACGTTCGCCCACGCCACGCCCGGCGTGCGTAATGCCAGCGTCGAGTTCGATCTGGCCAGCCTGCGCCCGACCTATCACCTGTCAATCGGTCTTCCCGGTCGGTCGAACGCGCTGGCCATCGCCTCGCGTCTGGGGCTGCAGCGGGAGGTCGTCGAGCGGGCTCGCCAGATGGTCGCCCCCGAGGCGCTGCGGGCCGAGGGGCTGCTCGACGAAATCCATCGCCAGCGGGAAGAGGCACGCCAGGCGAGGCGAGAGGCGGAGGCTGTGCGCCTTCAGGCGGAGGCGCAGCGGGCCGAGTTGCGCCAACGCCTGGAAGCGATCGAAGTCGAACGGGCGGAGATCCTCGACGGGGCTCGACAGGAAGCGGCCGAAGAGGCGCAGGCCGTCTACGTTGAAGCAGAAGAGCTTCGCCGCAAGCTCGCGCGAGCCGCACTCCCTCTGACGGAGATCGAAACGGCGGCAGGGGATGCGGAAGACTTGGCGGACCGAACTGCCGAGCCGATCCGACCCACCATACTCGAGCCCGAAGCGCCATTGCGCGTGGGCGATCGGGTGTTCCTGCGTTCGCTGGGTTCCGAAGGGGTCCTGACCGCGATGGGGGAGGCGGAGGCTGAAGTCCAGGTCGGCCGGCTGCGGGTGCGGGCTTCGCCCGGCGAGCTGACCTCGCCGCGAGCCTCCGAGCCCATCCGAGCACGAACGGCGCGTCCTTCCCCGCTGCGGGTACGGGAGGCGTCGCTCCCTATGGAAATCGACTTGCGCGGATTACCTGTGGACGATGCGCTCGACTCGCTCGAACGGCACCTGGATTCGGCCTACCTGGCAGGGATGCCGTTTGTGCGCGTCATCCATGGTAAAGGGACAGGTCGCTTGCGGCAGGCGGTCCGGCGGGCGTTGCGCGAGAACCCTTACACGGCCGGTTTCGACGCCGGCAAGGACGGCGAAGGCGGTGAGGGCGTGACGGTGGTGCGCCTGGCGACGGAGTAGATGAAGGCGAAACCGGGTCTCTTCAAGAAACCCGGTTTCTGGAGGCTAGAACAGCCCTCGAAGCACGAGCAGGAAGCCGAGCAGCGCCAGAGGAAGCCCGAGGATGGCGCCGATAATCGTCAGGCTGATCAGGACGCCGACAGCCATCAGCGCCAGCCCGAGGACGATCGCCACGATCCGACCGGTCATGCGGAGAATCCAGGTGACAAAACCCCACAGCACGGCGAAGGGCCACAGATACCATGGGGTTGAACGAGCCGAAGTTTGCACGAATTCCTCCACGAGCCGCTTCACCGCGGCCGTGTTCCTTGTAGCATGATAACTCCACTGCGCCTGCCGTGCATCTGACCTGTGGCTGACGGCCGGGAGGGGATACCTTGGGAGGATCGCTCCGCTTCGACTTCAGACCGCCGCCCCGCGTCCGAGGCTGGGAACCATCAAGCAAACCGCGGGGCTCATGGAGGGAGACGGCATGGACGAATTGATTCGAGTCCTCGGGCCGGTGATCGCCTGCGGCATCGCCTTGCAGCAGTTGATCGAGCTGCTCGATCCGGCCCTCGACGCCCTGATCAAGCCGCATAAGAAGTGGATCCTGAGCGCGGTATCGCTGGTGGGGGCGATCGTCCTGACGGCCGGCCTGGGTCTGGGAATCTTGGCCCCGTTGGGATACCCCGACGCCGGTGTCCTCGACGTGATCGTCACGGCGCTGTTCATGATCAGCGGGACGAAGGGCGCCAATGATCTGCTGAAGTGGATCGGCTACAAGAAGGCGGCCGCTCGCCTGGCCTTGCCCGACGACGCGGTGCGGACCGTCTGAGCCGTCCACCATGACTGATTCGGACGACAAGGTCCGGCGCTGCTGGGGTGGCGGGGATCCGCTGATGACGACCTATCACGACCTGGAGTGGGGCGTGCCGGTGCGTGACGATGCGCTGCTGTACCAGCATCTCGTGCTCGACGGTTTCCAGGCCGGCCTGTCCTGGCGGACGATCCTGTACAAACGCGAGAACTTCCGCCGAGCCTTCGATGGATTCGACCCGGAGCGGATCGCTGTCTACGGCAAGCGCGACGTGACCCGGCTAATGCGCGACGCGGGGATCGTCCGCAACCGACAAAAGATCCAGGCGGCGATCGACAATGCCCGCGCCTACCTGTCGGTGATCGAGCGCGACGGATCCTTCAGCGACTTCCTGTGGTCGTTCACCGGAGGCCGGACGAAGTTGGGTAAAGCCGCTCGCCGCTGGCAGGACATCCCGACCCACACTGCGGAGTCCGACGCGATGGCGAAGGCCCTCCAGGCCCATGGATTCCGTTTTGTGGGCGCCACCATCTGTTATGCCTTCATGCAGGCCGTTGGGATGGTCGACGACCACATGGTCGGCTGCTTCCGCTATCAACGGAGGCGTCCGCGGCGAATATCGGGCCGCATGGCTGCCTGAGGGTGTCGAAGGGCTCGGGATCTTGATTCGACCCCTGCGCGTACTCGAAACGGCGGTCTACGCCGCCGATTTGGAGACTGCCGAGCGCTTCTACGCCGACGTGCTCGGCCTACTTGTGATCGGGCGGGTCGAGGGTCGCCACGTCTTCTTTCGGTGTGGAGACGGAGTCTTCCTCATTTTCAATCCATCGGCGACCGCCCAGGAAGGCGGCGGGATTCCGGGGCACGGCGCCCAGGGTCCGGGTCACGCGGCGTTCGCCGCGGCCAACAATGATTTCGAGGCGTGGAAGACTCGCCTAGCGGCCCATGGGGTCGAAATCGAATCGGAGCTTTCCTGGCCCAGCGGAGGGCGCTCGATCTACTTTCGCGACCCGGCCGGCAACAGCCTCGAGCTGGCCACACCGCGCACCTGGGGTTTGGACGGCTGAGAGCTTCCCTGGGGCTCCAAACTCCCGGGAAGAGGCCTGACTCGCCGCGTGTACTACCGCTCACCGGGCGGTCAGAATGCTGTGCATCGGACCGGGCAGATCGCTATGCAGGCTTCTGGCTGCGCTTACCGCACTTGAGAGGCTTGGGCCGCCAGGGCCTCCAGCGCTCGGTAGTACGGCTCGATGCTCGGGATGAAGTGTCGCTCGTCCGCCTCATGTGGACCGATTCCGCTCTGCCCCCAGACGACTCCTTGCCCTCCAGGTGCAAAGCGCGCACTGGTCGCGGCCAGTTTCCTCCCGAGGGCCGGTTGGTCGCCCGTAGCCTGCCGGATGGCCTTGAGCAGAGCCTTCACGTAGGCATTCGCCGGATCACAGGCGACCGCGTTCTCGGCCGCCACCACCCGGACGTCTCCGCCCTGCCGATCAGAAATCTCGCGGACCTCTTCCAAGAGGTGCTCCACCGTATGTTCCGGGATCGGACGCACCTCAATGCCGAGGACGGCCCGGTCGGCGGCGACGTTGAAGACGCCGGGTTCTCCCAATCGAGTGTAGGGGAAGGCGATCTGTGACGACCAGCCCGGTTCGGAAGGTTGGGCGAGCCTTTGCCGCAGCATCGCCTCGACATCCCGCCGCAGGGCGAGCAGCCTGCGATCGATGGCGCCGGCATCCCCGAAGCCGGTATGCGATCGTGTCCCGCGCAACTCGACCTCGAGGCGGAGCAAGCCGCGATTCTGCAAGCAAACCTGGCCGAAGATCTCGTCCCCGCGCTCCCCCGTCCGCTCGCCGGCGATCAGCAAACCCGGCACATACCCGTCCTCCGCCCTCAGCGCCGCCAGGACGTGCGGAGTGCCGTCGGGCTCGCCCTCGCCGATCTCTTCGTTACCGACGAGCAGCAGTCCGATCGGTGGCGGTAGGCCCCCGGCGCGGCGCGCCGCCCGCATCCACACGACGTAAGTTGCCACGACGGTCTTCATATCGGCGGCGCCGCGGCCCCACAGATAGTCTCCGTCGAGGCGCGGTTCAAATTGCGAGTCGTCCGGATCGGGCTCGACGACGTCGAAGTGTCCCGCGAGGAGAACCGGCGGGCGCGGCGCGCCGGGAAAGCGCGCGATCAGCGCTGGAAAACGGCCGGACTCGAAGCTGCGGACGTCGAGCCCGGCCAGCTGCAGCGTGTCGACCAGGAACGTCGCCGCGCGGCGGTTGGCCTCCGGCCGCTGGCGCTCGGGCGGTGCACCGCTGACGGACGGGATCCGGATGAGGGCGCGCGCCAGGTCGACGATTTCGGACGTCTTATCCGGATAGCTGACTTCGACCGCGGCGCCGACCGCCGGGCGAAAACGAATCGGCGCACCGGGCTGATGATGGGCCAGGTCCCGAGCGCGGTCCCACAAGTCGCGCAAACGGTCGGCCTCCGGCCCCATAGACGGCAGGGCCTCGGCGATTCGCTCGATGTCGCGCGCCACTTCGTGCTCACGCTGCTCGGCCAGTCGGTGCAACACCTCCGTCGGCACCTCCGCACCGCGCCCGATGGCGGCCCGCACTTCGCTTCGGAGAACCTCGGCCGTGTTCGGGCCGCCGTCGGCCATCGCCTGCAGGGGGGCGAGTTCCGCCTCACGGCCTAGAGCCTCGGCCAGAGGCGACAGGCCGTCCAGGGTCCGAGCGAGGAAGCGGCGCACCGAGATCGAGCCGTCGGCGAAGGGATCCTCGATTTCGGCATGCAGTCCGCGCCGCGCGGCGCGCGCCTCGTTGCGGCGGTAACGGGCGATCCCGGGGTCGTCGTCGTGCACCGGCCGGGCGAAGGACCGATCGGCGTAGAGCCGCAGCAGGAGGAGCTCTTGGAACGCCAGAGTGGCGACATCGAGATCGAAGGAATGACCTCCTTCATCGGTGCGCAGTTCGAGGCGCGCCATCGGCAGGTCGATCCGGGCGCGCAGGTTCTGTTCGACCACGCGGCGAGCCATGGTCTCGATCGAGGCCTCCGTCTTGGGCGCGTACAACCCCTGGCGGTACAAATCTCCGAGCTGATCGCTGCTGATCGAGATCAAACGCTCCACGGGCTCGGCGAAGGAGCGGGCCCGGACCGGAGTCCAATTGTTGTTGCCGAATCGGACGCCCCGCCGCACCAGGTCGTACGACAGCCGCAGGTACTCGGCATGCGAGCGGTACAACCCTGGCAGGTCGACGCTCGCCGGGCTGGGGAAAGTCAAGGTGCGGACCGAGTCGAAAGAGGATAGGCGGACGACCGGGCGGCCGCGATGGGTCTCCGGCCGCATGGGCGTGCTGGCGGAAGCCGCGATGAACAGCGGCGCGAAGGCGCGGATGCGGCGCGTGGCGTCGATGTAGACGCGGTTCTTGAACGAGTCGAGATGCCCGGTGCGTCGCGACGGCCGGTGCAGGAAATCCCACGTCAGCAGCGGATCGGGCAGAGTCAGGTTGACGTGGATTCCGGCCGTCGCCAGGTCGGCGCCGTACAGATCGACGCAGCGCTCGAGGTATCGGCGCTTGGCCAGGTTCCAGCCCCCGGGGATTGAGTCGTGGTCTACCCGCACGGTGCTGAGCAGGTTGCCGTGCCAGGCGTACAGCCGCTCGCCGAAGCGCTGGCTCGCTTGCCGCAGCGCATTGATCTGGCAGGCCTCCAACAGACGGGCCTCAGCCATCGTCAGCCACGGCGACCAGTGCGGCCGGGTGGTCCATTCGATCATCCAGTGAAAGACTTCGAGCTGGGTTCGCTCCGCCAACCAGGCTGGAAGGAGATCTTCGCGAAAGACATCGGCGAAGGAGCGCGCCGTCGGGCCGATCCCGACGCGCTGCAGTGGCTGGAAGTTCGCGTCGAGCAGATTCCACTCGAGTTCCAGGCCGCTGGTGCCGCCCTGCGGCTGCTGCTCGATGGCGGCCTGACGCGCGTGGAGCACGCGGTCGGCGAAGCGTCGGACCTCAGCCTGCGGCCAGGGCATCGAGCCCCTCCAGCAGACGCTTCGCCGCGCCCAACGTCCGTTCCAGAGGCGTGGCATAGGAGAAGCGGATCCACTCGCCCCCAAAGGCTGAGAAGTACGCGCCCGGTACAATCGCCACCCCGTGCTCCTCCGCCAGGTACTCGCCGAGCGGCTCACTGTCGGGCCAGCCGCGGGCCTGCAGCCAGCGACCGACGTGGATGAAGGCGTAGTATCCCTGGTCGAGGACGGCGGTGAGACCGTGCTCGGCGACAAAGCGCCGCAGCGCGGCCCGGCTGGCTTTGGTCGGTTCGACGATCGTGCGACAGGCCAGGGTGTAATCGCTTTCGTACGCGGCGATGGCGACGGCCATCGAGTAGAACGACGGGATGACGGCGTGCGAGGCGCGGGCTGTTAGGAAGCGAATGACCTCGTCCGAGGCGATCAGATGAGCGTTGCGGACGTTCGAGCCGCCCAGCGACTTGGTGATCCCGTCGAGGAACAGTAGACGGGAGCGATCGGAAGGCTCGAAGGCGGTGATGAATCGCTCGAGGTCCATAGGCCCCTGGTCGGTGACGAAGTGATACATCCAGTCGTAGAGCACGAAGGCTGCGCCCGCCCGCAGGGCGGCCTCCCCTAGCGCCACCTGGCGCTCGGGCGAGAGCGCCTTGCCGGTAGGGTTGTCGGGGCTGGTGATGATGACGCCGGCGATCTTGCGACCGAGGCGTTCGGCGGCCTCGGCGCAAGATCGCAGGGCGTCCTCTTCATAGGCCCAGCCGTCCTGCGCTCGCCCAGGCGCGAGCAGGACGTTCGCGCCGACGCCGTACGGGCCCCAGTTGTAGGAAATCCACGGGATCCGGCTGACGACGATCAAGTCGCCGGTGCGGCCGTGGCCGAGGGCAAGCATGGCATCGTAGGCCTTCACCAGTGCGTCGCGGCCGCCCACGGTAGCCATCACGTTCTGCGGACCAAGTCCGCTTGACGGCCCCAAATGCCAATAGGGCTCGATGACCGCTCGGCGGAAGGCGTCGGTACCGTACGGCATGTCGTACGCCGTGCCGTGATCGCGCTGCAGCGCCGCGGCGCGATCGAGGATCTCCGGCGGGACCCCCGGCAGGCTGGCGCCCCCATCGCCCTGTGAAGCGTCGAAGGTCTCCCTCGCCGGAAATCGTTCCCGGAAGACGGTCAAACGCTTGTTGATCAGGAACATGCGGGACGGTGGAATCGGAGCGAGGCGGGCCAGGTGGTCGCTCACCGGGACAAGGTTTCCCGGCGGGACGACGGTTACGGGTTGGATGTCAGATGTCGCCATACGACCTCCTAGGCCGTCGCAGGACAGGCAACAAAAGGCCCCAGCCGGAGGCTGGGGCCCAGGTGCGCAGGATTTCCGTGAGAGCGCGTCCTACCCCGACCCGCCGACGCCGTACAAACCGCCGGGGTTAGCGTTGGCATCGTTCGGGGTAGTCACGAACCTGGACATTTCCATCATTCTAGCACTCGTGTCAAGCACGGGCCGGCGGCTCGTCGGGCGGAATCGGGCCGTCGAGGGAGGCCATGACTGAGGTCATACCGGGCTTGAGCCGGCGAGGCGGAAGCTAGCTGTAAGGATTCCCGACAAGGTCGCTCCCTATACTGGTGACCAGGACGGAAAAACACGTCGGAAACCGAGGGAGAACCATGAGCGACCTGGCATTGACCCTTGTCCTTGTAGTCGTCCTTGGGGCCGGGCTCTCGGTCATTATCATGGGATTGCGAGGCCCGAGTGAGAAGGCGGAACGGATGTTTTTCGTGGAGCTTTGCGAAAGCCTGGAGGCCTACTCGGTCACCCACATCACCCTCAACCAGGAGGGTATGCGCTGGGTGGTGACGCAAGTCGAGCCGGGACATTGGCGAATTGTGTCGCCCACTCCGCGGGATATCGTTCTGGCCTAGCACGCTGACGCAAGACGCGCCGGCGGAGTCAGGTGAAAAGAGGCAGATGGTGAAAAGCGCCTTGGCTCCCCGCCGTCTTAGCGGGTTCCGCCCTCGTCCGGGGTTCCATCCCCAGCTTGAGTCCTCGGCGCGTGGGCGTGCAGGCCCGCCGGCCCCGAAGCGCGACCGTCCCTCCGAGCGAGTTGTTAGGAACAGCTGACGACGATGCCCGACTTGAGCGGCCGACGACTCGGTAACTATCAGCTCAGCGCCAAGATCGGGCAGGGCGGGATGGCCGTCGTCTATCAGGGTCGCCACGTCGTGACCGGCGAGATGGTGGCGGTCAAGGTCCTCTCGTCCCAGGCTCCCGATGAGGCGAACTTCGACCGGCGCTTCCGCAGAGAAGCTCGGGTGTTGATGGATCTGAAACATCCGCACATCGTCCCGGTGACCGACTTCGGGGAAGTCGACGACGTGGCTTTCCTGGTCATGCCCTACCTGCGCGTGGGGAGTCTGGCGCAACGGATGGCGGAAAAGCCGATCGCCGCCGTCGAAGGCGGCCGAGTCTTTGGAGAAATCGCCTCGGCCCTGGCCTACGCGCACGAAAAGGGAGTCGTCCACCGCGATGTCAAACCCTCCAACGTCCTTCTGACCGAGGAGGGGCAGGCGCTTCTGTCGGACTTCGGGCTGGCGCAAATCCACGATGCCTCGGTCAGCCTGACCGGCTCGATGATGCTGGGCACCCCGGCCTATGTCTCCCCGGAAATGGTCCGGGGGGAGCCGGTCGACGCGCGCGCCGACCAGTATGCTCTGGGCATCATCCTTTTCGAGTTGACGACCGGCCGGCTTCCTTTCAATGCCGAGACGCCGATGGCGATCCTGGTCAAACAGGCCAACGAGCCTCTGCCGCGACCGCGTGAGATCCGTCCGAACATCCCCGAAGCGGTGGAGAGAGTCATCCTGCGCGCCACGGCCAAGAATCCGCAGGACCGCTTTGCCTCCGTCACGGAAATGAACAATGCCTTCCAGGCGGCGCTGGCACACGCGCTGGACCCACAGCATCATCGCGCGCCGACGATCGCTCTACCGCAGACCGCCGTCGCCAAGGCACGCGTGCCCGAAGAGAAGCGTCGGCGGCGTCGATGGGTGGCGCTGGTGCCGGCCTTGCTGCTGTTGCTGGCGTGTCCCGTGGCCCTCGCCATGCGGGACGTGCTGCTTCCCCCGGCGCAGGGGGCTTCGGCGTACAGCGATCTCTCGGCTCCTCAATTGACCGCGCTCTCCGGGACGATCAGCGCCTTATCGACGCTGGTCGTAGCCAATGCGGAAGAGACTCTGTCGCCGGAGGAAGTGGCTTCCCGCGTGGCGGCGACGGTCGGCGCTCCCACAGCAACGCCCACCTCATGGCCTGTCGCTTCGTCCACCGGCGTGAGCTCCCGCGCAACCGTCGGTGCCTCGACGTGGACCGCCACGCCGCCCCCCGGCGCGACCCAAGCACCAACGTTCACCAAGACGCCCGGACCGACGGCGACGTTCGGGCCGTCTGCGACCGGCGCGACATCGACCCACACCGATGAGCCTACCGAAACTCCCGAACCATCTCCGACCACGCCGCCCCTGACCGCAACACCAAGCCGCACGGCCACGCCCATGGCCACGGGCTCGACGGCTACGCCGTCCCTGACACCGACGCCGTCACCGACCGGCCCACCGGCGACCTGGACCCCAACGCGAACCGCCACGCGAACGAAGACGCCCACGCCCAACCTCCCCACGAAAACGCCTACGGTCATGGTCACAACGCCGGCTTTCCCGCCCACGTTTGCTCCCACTCTCTCGCCGCCGCCGACAGGGGAAGGCGTCGGTGAACTTTCGACAGGCGGGTAGAGCGCTTCCTCTGGCGTGAACCCAAATCAGCTCCTTGGCCGCCTGGGAGGGGGGTGGTCGTTCTGTGGGGCCGCTCGATGACCATTGGCCCGAGCTCCTTCCCTCAGCGCTCATCGTCCCAGTCTCTTTCCCGAACAGCCCATAGAAATCTCCCAACCCTGAAGGCGTTTTTCCCGCGGGGATCTCATCCTCCTGATCTGCGCTACACCCCCAACGTGAGGATTGGATAGATCCGGACCGAGGCCTAAGTCCGAAAGAGGCTGATCTGCGCATTGCTTCGCGGAGCCCAGGGGCGCTTCGCATCCCACGGGCCAACAGATTAGCCGAGGTTTGTGGGGTTTAGCTCGATTTGGATCCAATCTCCGTCGGTTCCTCGCACAGCATCGATGGGCGACGACGCGGGCTCCTTTGATACGCTCTTGTAGCAATCTTGATGCCGGGGCGCGACCGCTGATTTGCTAAGATCAATATCGATGAACCCCCTTCGACAAGGGACTGGGTCCTTCTAACGTGGAATGCGTCGCCGATCTCGCAAGCACTCGCGGCGAGACTCGTTTGAACAGAGATCATCCAAGAAGCTGTTTCAGCGGTTGAGGGTTCAGCTCGCCGTCCTCCTAATGCAGTCCGAGGCATCCATGAAGGCACCGCAGTACGAGGCGCGTCTGCCCGGATCGAAAAGGGACCCGGCCGGAAGAAAAGAAGACCAACCGGTCGAGTCGAGACCCTCTTGAGACCGATCGTCCCGACCCTGACCGTCCCATGCGGATAATCCCACCTAGTGGATGACTGGAGGAAGACCATGCCTTTCGCGCGATTCCGATTCGGCTTCCTGCGCTCGAGCCCGAAGAACCGCCGCCCATCGATCAGCGTGTTCCCCGTCGCTGCGCTTGTCCTCTTCGGCCTGATTCCGCCTACGCCGACTCCCACTCCGACGCCTGCGCCGAAGGCGGACTCGGCCTCCGCTACTTCGCGGCCGAGCCCGACCGACTCATCCACCACCGGTTCCGGTTCGGGCCCGACCGTCTCCTTCCAGGTCACATCGGCCTCGGGTCGGTTGCCGGAGCGCGCGCGGTCGGTCGGGGAAGCCTTCGCTTCCACCCCGGATCTCACGCTCTCTCCCAACGAAGACGGCTGGCCAAACTTCAATCCCATCATTTGGACGGCAACGCTGACTTGTCCTGCCGGAGGCGGGGACTGCGTGGCCCCGCTGACCATGAAGCACTACTCCAACAATGGCGGCCGCTTCTGGATGTATGACGCGCCCGACGAACCGGATTGCGGGTGTACCGAGGTCGTCCAGACGAGCGGTCCGTACTCGATGAGCAGCTACACCGCCACTTCGCCCGGCGTTTCTGTCCCTGCCGGCGCACACCGGCTCTTTCAGTGGGCAGTCTGGTACCAGCCGTCTCCGGCCTCGGCGATCTTCGCCGAACTGAACTGGTTTGGGACCAATCAGAAGTGGGTCGCCATGGAGCGGATGCGCATCCATCCGCTGGTCTTCGTCCCCGGCATTCTGGGGACCATGCCGCCGACCTATGGGCCGTGGGGAACTATGGAACCCATCCTGCGCAGCTACGATCCCTTGCTGATCGACCTCCAGAAACGTGGATACGAACTCGACAAGAGCCTCTTTCCCTTCCCGGTCGATTGGCGCGACAGCGTCGAGGTCGTGGCCGATCATCTGGCCTCGTCCATCCCAGGTTTCCTGCAGACCGCCAACCAGCAGGGCTACGTCGGTGAGCCGGCCTCCGGCCCGCCCGCGACGAAGGTCGACCTGGTGGTGCACAGCATGGGCGGCCTGATCACGCGCAGCTACGTCGAAGGGAGCAGCTACGACAACAATATCGGCAAGGTCGCCTTCATCGCTTCGCCCCACCGCGGCTACCCCGAGGCCTACCGAACCCGGGAGGGCCTGACCTGGGAGGCGTACCTCCAGGACAACTTGGCCGAGTCTGCATTGGCCGTGAGCACGGACCATGTCCTCTGGCCGATCATGATCGGGAAGCGGTATTTGCCGTCGGAATCGGAGTTAGCAGGCGGCGACTGCGAATCGGGTTCCCCGTTTCCGTCGGAGAAGTACTGGTATCCCTCCTGTTCTCGGGAGTCCCTCTATGGCTGGTCGCACGACCCGGTGAAGGGCATCTTCTCTTTGCGGGACATGCTTCCGGACGAGACGGTCGATCGCTATCTCGTGTGTGGTGATACCAGTGGAGTCGATTGCACGCCCCTCGAGCCCTATCCGTTCGGGCGGGAGGCGAACCCCCTGCTCGATGGTCCTAGTGGGCTGAACGCGCCGAACCGCCTTCAGACCTTGGCGGACAGGCTGGGTCCGCAGAACATCCTTGTTATCTTCGGAAGCGGGACCCCAACGAACGTCGAGTACGCCGTGGTCAAAGGCGGGCCGCCGCTCTGGGCCCAAGGAGAGCCTGTCCAAGAGGTCATCGGCGATGGAGACGGACTGGTGCCGGCGTACAGTGCCAACCTCGGCCTGATCATGCCGCAGATTCCGGCGGAGAATGTGGTCGAAGTCTCCGGGCCATCGGCTCGCCACAAGCCCATCATGTTCCACCCGGACGTCGTCGGGCGATATCTCCCCTTGTTTCTAACCGGCACGGCCGGCCTGCCTCCCACCGCACAGGAAGGGTTCCTGCCCGACATTGAGATCTCGCGCATGCTGGTCTTCGCCGGCCAGTGCCCCGTCAATCTGACCGTGACGGACCCGCAGGGCCGCCGGATAGGCTACAACCCGAACCCCGGGGGCACCTTCCTGGAGATTCCGGGCGCGATCTATAGCGGGCCCAATGTGGAGGGCCAATTCATCATCATCCCCGAGTTGCTCGAAGGAACGTATCAGTTTGAGGGGACGGCTTTCGCCGATGGCGCATACGTCCTGTCCGCGAACCGCTTTGCCCCGGACGGCCCGGCACTGCTGGGAATCTTCGGGGGCAACGTGGCGCAGGGCGACGTGGTCCATTTCGTGGTTGACAGCGTCCCGACCATCACTCCCACGCCCACGGACACGGCTACTGCCACGGGCACGGTGACTGCGACGGACACGGCCACCGCAACGCCGACGGACACGGCCACCGCAACGCCGACGGACACGGCCACCGCCACAGCCACGCCGACCAACACCGCCACCGCGACCCCGACCGCGACACGGACGAACACCGCGACGCCCACGGCGACGGCAACGCCAACCGCCACGGCCACCCCCACCCTTCTAGGGGCGCTTGATGAGCTAGAACAAGCTGTGAAGGACTACGTCGAACAGGGAGCGATAGCCAGGCAGCTTGAGAAGAGCCTGCTGGCGAAATTGGCGGCCGTGCGCGACTCGCTTCAACGCGGGCGGAACAACGCCGCCGTCAATCAGCTGGGAGCTCTGATGAATGAGATCAAAGCCCAGCAGGGGAAGAAGATCTCGAACCCCGCCGCCAAGGATCTGATCCGCCGGGCGGAGGCCCTGATCCAGCGCCTCTCGGCAAGCGAGGCGGCCAGCGACCAAAGGCCCGTGCAGGGGGCCGTGGTGATCGAGGATGGAAGATGCTGCGTGGGCGGGGTTGCCGGGCAGTCTCTCCCGATCCGCGTGGCGTTCCAAGCCTCTAGTCCGTTGGCGCCCGTTACAGGAATGCGCGTCCGAGTGGGAGGTCGACCGTTCGCGGAAGACGAGCTCTTGGACTCGGCTTGGGAGGCCTTCCAGGCCGCCAAGACCTATGATTTCACGCCGCCCATCAACTGGGTCGGCTTCTATGTTAGTGTTCAGTTCAGAGATGCCCTGGGGTGGCTTTCCCCCGTCTACTATGACGATATCTCGGTAGAAGGGATGCCGCCGCCCCCGTCGCCCTCCTCTGCACCTTGAAGGCAGGGAGACTCTCCTGACCGTGTCTTGGTCATCTCCCTCGTCTTTGCGCGCACCGTGGACGGGTCTCGGCCTATTGAATACTGGCGGATTGACCCTACCGCGAATGGGCTGCTCGTCTCGGACGAGAACCACTTAGCCTGTGCGCCATCGGTGGGTTGAATTCGGCGCCGGATCGCCAAACAGTCAACCATAGGGACAAAAGAAGCGCGATGAAGCCCTCGCAGAAATGCATCATCGGCCTTGTATGCCTGGGCCTGATCGGCTGCACATCGAGGGCTCAGTCGCCATTGACGAGCACGGCGGCCTCGGTCGTCGCTCCCATGTCGGCACCGACACTCGACCTCAGGGCGACCCGCGCGCCCGATACCCCGGCCTCTACCCCCGCACTCCTGCCGACGAACGAAGTTGATGACTATCTGGCCTCCGTCGTGCCCATCGAGCATCTGCCCCTCGGCCGGGTCGTAGATCTGACATCGCTGGCGATGTTCGATGGCTTCAATGGCTGGGCTACCGGCTTCGCCCAGGGAGCTAGCATCTCGCAACAGTTCGAGCATATTCTGCGTACCCAGGACGGCGGCAAGACTTGGGTCGACGTCACACCTCCCTGGCCTGCGCCTGGACCGGAGACATCAACCTTTGGCGTCAAGGCCTTCTTTTTGGATACAAATCGCGCCTGGGTGGCGCATATGCCGCCCGGAATCGAGCATATCGACGAAGACGGAAATATGGCCCGAAACGAGTTGCCTCCGTTGATCGTCTGGGGCACCAGCGATGGAGGCCAGACATGGCAAGCGGCTTCCATTCTGACGCCGATGCCGGAGTACTACATCGACCTCAGCCTCTTTCATTTCGCCGACGAGCGGAACGGGTGGCTCTCTATCGACGGCGTGGGACTTTCCCTCCAGGACCGCAAGGTCCTCTCCGAGGAGCAGGCCCTGGGACCCTGGGCGCCCACGCTCTTACTTAGGACGACGGATGGCGGCCTGTCATGGGAGAAGGTGCTCGACTTCGAGGCCCAGCCGGAGGTTGATTTGCACAGGCTGCGTTCAAAAGTGGTTGATTTTGTCGATAGCGAGGTCGGCGTACTTACCCTTGAAACCGATTACCGAAGACTGACATCGGCACTGATCTGGACGCGCGACGGAGGTTTCACATGGGAACGCCAAGAACTGCCGCCACCGGAGGAGCTCAGCTCCGAGGAACTTGTCCAGTGCACAAGCGCCCAGCCCTATCTCTTTAGTCCGCAGAACCTCAAAGTCTTGCTGCGTTGCTTCCCTGATTCGTACATGGACCACATTGGTTTTCTATACAGCAGCGAGGACGGCGGCTCTTCCTGGCGGATCACCAAACTCCCACCTCCTGACCCTGAACTCATCGGACAAGTTCCCGCGTATTACCGCCATTTCTACTTGAACGAGAAACACGGCTGGACGTATGTCATGCATCCTTCCCGATCCAGAACAGACTTCTATCACACCGATGACGGGGGGGTGAACTGGCGCAAAGTCGGAGAACAAGACTGGCAAGAAGCACGCCTGGCTTTTGTCACCCCGGAGATCGGCTTTGCCTACGGCGTCCCTGGGTTCGTCACCAGAGGAGAGACCCCCTTCTATGAGGGCAATCAATTGTTTCGTAGCACTGACGCCGGCACCTCTTGGGAGGAGACCACGTCGATCATCGGCCAGGCGCTCGGCCGCCCTGGCGGCCCGGCACTTCTGTGTCCGGATGCGCCCCCCAGCCGAGTGGCGCAGGGCATCCTGACCCGCGTCACCTACACCGACGGTTCTTCGCTAGCGATCCGCACCGAAGCGGGCCTGTCGACCGGTGACCGTATCAAAGACCTGCCCGAAGGCACGCGCATGACGATCCGGGACGGGCCGGTCTGCGCCGATGATTTCGCCTGGTGGCAGGTGGAAACGGCCGATGGGCTCACCGGCTGGGTCGCCGAAGGAGATTGGGAGGCGTACTTTCTCGAACCGCTGGAATGACCTCAGTCGCAAACACGATCCGACTGCTCCTGGCCGCCGGTCGCAAAAACGGATCCGTGAGCCCCTCGCGGAGCTGGACGAGCACCTGCTGACCAGCCCGAAACGGCCCAGCTACAATCGCTAGGGTGGTCGTCCGGGGAATCACCTGGGCTTGGCCTCCGTTCCTGCACCCATCGATCTGAGGAGATGAGAAATGTCGATTGCCAGACCGCACGGGTCCCCTTGGATGGCCTTCGCCCTGGTCGCGAGCGCGGCGGCCGCGGGGCTGTCGCCGATTTCAGTGGAGGGTCAGGCGGAGGGGCCTGACGTCCCGGTGGTGATGCTGGACAGCGCCGACGGTGGTTTCTTTGTCCTGGCCAGCGCCGTCCCCTTCCGTGTGTCGAAGGCCGATGCGGCGGTCGAGTGGTTCGATGTGGAAGCGGTCGAGGGTGAGGCGACGGAGCCTCGCATTGTTTCGCTCTCGTCCCACCCCGCCGACCTCTCTCCAGGCACCCACTACAGCGCCGTTCGCATCGACTTAGCGACACGCCAAGGGCCGAGCGTCCTCTTAATCCCCGTGGCGCTGGATGTGCCCGAGGCCTCACAGACCGAACTAACTCTGAGCGCTGCGGCAGCGGCCGTGCCGGACGGATTGGCACAGCTCTCGACCGGCGTCCCCAGCATCGAGGTGCGCACCCTGCTCACCCCGGCTCGCCACTACATCATCGAAGTGGTCGATCTCGAGCAAGAACGGATGAGGCTCGAAGGCCTGGCGAGTTCGGCCGCGGTTGCCCCGTCGCCGAGCGCCGGGGCGGCGGCGCAGACCTATGAGCACGTGTTCCCGTGGATGTGCCTGGAGGTCTGTGGGCCCCATGCGCCCGCGGAGATCGCCGACGTCGCGCCCAACCTGGATGCGGTCAGCGGAGTCTCCTATGAGCGTTACCGGATGCACGCAGGCGTGTGGGGCCTGCTCAACGTGGGGGATCCGGGCCCGTGGCTTTCCGAGAATGGCCTGATCAAGTGGCCGATGCTCGTCGGCGGCTACAAACCGACGGCCGCCGCCATCCAGGGGATGTGGAACAATCGGGCGGCGATCCTGCATAACTTGGTCGCCGAGGCGGATGCCAACGGTTACATGGGCTATACGGTCGACGTCGAAGGCCTGGCGGAGTCCGGCAGGACCACGTTCATCGCCGTGGTGGACTACCTTGCCGACGGCCTCCACGCCGAAGGCTACAAGCTCATGGTGGCGCATGCCACCTGGGCGACCCTGGCTCCAATGGCGGACCTCGCCCGGACCTCGGTGGACTACGTCGCCACTATGGACCCGTACACCGGCTGGTGGGACAGATACATCCCCGTCGACTACGCGGCGATCGAGCACCCCCGCTTGATCTGGGGCTTCACCTGGGGCGGGATCTCCGATAGCACCCAGCGGACCATGTGGGATTGGATGGAGGTCAGGGGCTACAACGTTGGGGTGGCCGGCGCCGCCGTCTGGCGCACGCCGCTCATGCCGCCGCACGGGAGCAACACGCTGGACTACTACTTTGGCCTGCGCCGTTACTACCCTAAGAATCAACCATCGACGTCCACGCCGACCCCGACCCCGTCGGAAACCGCCCTCCCGCCTACACCGACAGACACACCGACACCCACTGCAACCTTCACCCCCACCGCAACGTTCACGCCTACTGCGACGTTCACGCCCACCGCAACGTTAACCTCCACTGCGACGTTCACGCCCACTGCGACGTTCACGCCCACCGCAACGTTCACCCTCACCGCGACGGCGACGCCGACCTCAACTTTCACCGCCACGGCCACGCTTACGAACACGCCGGTCCCGGCGGTGATTTTCTTCGACAGCTTTGAGACCGACCGCGGGTGGATCCGGAACGCCTCCGGCACCGATAGCGCATCTACCGGGATGTGGGAGCGGGCGGCCCCGCAGGACACCACTTACAACAGTGCGCCGATGCAGCTCGCCACGACGGTGAGCGGCACACGAGACTTGGTGACCGGCGGGTTGGCCGGCGTGAGCGTCGGCCAACATGATATCGACGGGGGTGTGACCTCGATTCGTTCGCCGAACATCTCGCTGCCAAGCAGCGGAAATCTCCGTTTGTCGTTCTCCTATTACCTGGCGCATCTCACCAACTCTTCCGTGGACGACTTCCTGCGAGTGCGCGTCGTCGGTGCGGCCTCCAGTGTGACCGTGTTCGAGGAGCGCGGCTCGACGCTCCAGGACAACGCCAGCTGGGCTCAGACCTCCGCCAGCCTCAACGCCTTCGCCGGACAATCGATCTACCTGGTCATCGAAGCGGCCGACACCGCAGGAGCGAGCCTGGTGGAGGCAGCCATCGATGACGTCTCCATCGTCGCCGGTGGGGGCGGGCCTCCACCCGGGTCGGTCTTCTTCGACGACTTTGAGAGCGACCGCGGGTGGATCCGCAACGTCTCCGGCATCGACACCGCAAGCACCGGGATGTGGGAGCGGGCCGACCCGCAGGACACGCTTTACAACAATGGGCTGATGCAATTGGGCACGACCGTCAGCGGCACGCGCGACTTGGTGACCGGCCCGCTGGCGGGCTTGAATCTGGGCCATTACGACATCGACGGCGGAGTCACCTCGATCCGCTCACCCGACATCGTCCTGCCCTCCAGCGGGGACATCGATCTGGCGTTCTCGTACTACCTGGCGCACACCAGCAATGCCACCGCCGATGACTTCCTGCGCGTGAGCGTCGTCGGGCCGTCGACGACTACGATGGTGATGGAAGAGCAGGGCGCGGCCGACAATGACTACGCTTCCTGGGCGCAGTTCTCGGCACGCCTCAATGACTTCGCCGGCCAGACGATCTATTTGGTCATTGAGGCCGCCGATGTCGGCGTCCTGAGTCTCGTGGAGGCGGGGATCGACGACATCTCCATTACCGCTAGCGGGCTATGACCGGCTCCCGAGTTCGTCGGGGGATCCGCAGGGTCGCCCCGACGAACTCGGCATCTTGGCGAGATGATCGGTTCCATGAGCTCCCAGGTCCGTCCTCGGTCGGTCGTCCGCACTAGGGCGGTCTCCTCTTCGCTGCGCGCGACGGCCAAGCCCAGAAGAAAGCCAGCCCCCTGAGCTCGAGCAGGCACTCGTCCGGCGGCGGTCAGGCAGACCTCCGCCGGGTGCCTATAATGACCCCGTGCGAAACATCGGCGGCGACCCGACCTTCACATCCGGGAGGACCGCATGTCCCTTGCCCAGCCCTTGATCGAGACCCGCCGCTTGGTCAAACGCTACGGCGAGAAGGTCGCCGTCGACGATGTAACCCTGGAGGTCTATGCCGGCGAGATCTTTGGATTCCTCGGCCCCAACGGTGCCGGCAAGACGACCACGATCAAAGTCGTCGTCGGTCTGCTTCAGCCCAGCGCCGGGGAGGTCCGTGTCGCGGGCTGGGACGTTCAGACGGAGCCGCTACAGGCCAAGGCGGCCAGTGGCTACGTCCCGGATGAACCCACCCTCTACCCCAAACTCACCGGCCGGGAGCTGCTCCGATTTGTGGGCGATCTCTATGGGATTGACAGCGCCCAGGTCGACCGGCGCATGGAAGAACTGCTGCGTCTGTTCGACCTGACCTCGGCGGCCGACGACACGATCGACTCCTACAGCCACGGCATGAGGCAGAAAGCCTCCCTGGCGGCGGCACTCGTTCACGACCCGAAGGTTCTGGTGTTGGATGAACCGACGGTCGGCCTCGACCCCAGGTCGGCGCGGCTGATCAAGGACATCCTTCGACAGCTCGCCGACCGCGGCGCGGCCGTCTTCCTCTCCACTCATATCCTGGAGATCGCCGAGAACATGTGCGACCGGATCGGGATCATCAACCAGGGACGGCTGATCGCCGCCGGCACGATGGCCGAGCTCCGGGCCCTGGGCCAGGGGCAGAGCCGGCTGGAGGACATCTTCCTCAGCCTCACCGGCGGGGTGGAGTACGCCGAGATCGCCGAAGTGTTGAAATGATCTTCGGCCCGTTCATCGAATCTCGCAGCCACCCGGGCGCAGCCGCGCCCACGGTCCGAAGTCTTCCTGGAATACGCTTCAACCAGGATGGGCCCGACGCATGACGAAAGACATGGCGCGCCGCGGCCAAGGCTTGTGGCCGGCCACCTGGAGGCTGCTACGCCTCCGTCTGCTGATCTGGGTCAACGGCTTCCGACGAGCACGTCGCGGGGAAAAGGTCGGCCGGGTTCTCATCCTGCTCTTTCTGGCGGCGGTCATGGCGGGAGTGTTCTTCGGGACGCGTGGCTTGCTCGGGTTCCTGCATTCGGCCGAGTTCGCCGCGGCGGTCCCGGACATGTCGCGATTCATCCGCAGCGTGCCGGTGTTGGTCATGGGCGCCGCTTTCTTGGGGATGCTGCTGACCAGCTTCGGAGTCCTGCTGCAGGCGCTCTACCTTTCGGGCGACATGGACTTCCTGCTCGCTGCGCCGATCCCGATTCGGGCCGTCTTTCTGAGCAAGCTCATGCAGGCCATCATCCCCAACTTCGGGCTCGTCTGCCTGCTGGCTCTGCCCTTACTCTTCGGCCTGGGTGCCGCTGGAGGATATGGCGCCGCCTACTACCCGCTGGTCGTGGCGGCGCTGGCGGCGCTGGCGCTGGCTGGAGCCGGAATCTCCAGCTTGCTGGTCATGGGCATCGTGCGCGTCTTCCCGGCGCGGCGGGTGGCCGAAGTGCTCGGTTTCGTCGGCGCCCTGCTGACGATCCTGTGCTCGCAGTCCGGGCAATTCGCCAACCTGTCGGACGCTACCGGCGACCGGCTGGCGCAGACGGCCACTCTGGTGACCCGCTTCGACGCGCCGTGGTCGCCGCTGGCCTGGGCCGGGAGAGGGGTGGTCGAGATCGGAGAAGGGCGCTGGTGGCCGGGGGCGGGATGGGTCCTGGCGGCGCTGGCGCTCTGCAGCATCGTCTTCGCCGTCGCGCTGGTCTCGGCCGAGCGCTTGTACTACAGCGGCTGGGCCAGCGTCTCCATCGCCAGTGGGCGCAAACGTCCGGCTCGGGCCGGGCTCCGCCGCGCAGCGACGCCGCGTGTGCGTCAACGGCGAACCTCTCCCACGCGGGCCATCATCACCAAGGACTTCATCCTGCTGCGCCGCGATTTGCGCAACCTGTCGCAAGTGATCACGCCCGTCATCATGGGTGTCGTCTACACTGTGCTGCTGACTCGGGGCGGAGGAGAGCTCCCGCCGGGAAGAGGCGAGGCGCCGCAGTGGTTCATGCAGGGATTTCGGGACCTGTTGGTCTTTGGCGACATTGCGATCGCCCTCTTTATCGGGTGGATGCTGCTGGGTCGGCTGGCGATGATGGGCTTCTCGCAGGAAGGGCGCTACTACTGGCTGCTCAAGGCGGCGCCGGTGAGCGCCGGCCGACTGCTCCTGGCGAAATTCTCGGTGGCTCTGCTTCCGGCGACCGCCCTGGGATGGATGTTTTTGCTGGTCCTGGCGCTTGGCCGGGGAGTCGCCTTAGCCGATGCGCTCTTCAGCTTCCTCGTGGTTGGTCTGTGCTACGCCGCCATTACCGGGGTCAATCTGGCGTTTGGTGTCGCCGGCGCGGTTTTCGACTGGGAGGATCCGCGCCGGATGATTCGTGGCGCCAGCGGCTGTCTCAGCACGATCGCCAGCTTGCTCGCCCTCGGAATCTGTGCAGCCTTCTTCGTCGCGCCGACTCTCGCTGTGGGATTCCTCGGCCTGCCCGCGGCGCTGGGGAAAGCCGCCGGCCTGGTTCTCGGCGGGCTGGCGAGCGCCGCCTTTGCGCTGGTCCCTCTCATGCTGGTGCAAGACCGCGTTCCGAAGTTGGCGGAGTGAGCCTCACCCCTACCCCTCTCCCGCAGAGCGGGAGAGGGGCGGGGAGCGACCCTGACCCCATGCCCCTGTCCCGCAGAGCAGGAGAGGGGCCGGGAGCGACTCTGACCCAATACCCCCTCCCGCAGAGCGGGAGAAGGGCCGGGAGTGACCCTCACCCCATGTCCCTGTCCCGCAGAGCGGGAGAAAGGGCCGGGAGCGACCCCTGACCCCATGCCCCCTCCCGAAGAGCGGGAGAAGGGCCGGGAGCGACCCCTGACCCCATGCCCCCTCCCGAAGAGCGGGAGAAGGGCCGGGAGTGACCCGGGAGTGACCCTCACCCCATGTCCCTGTCCGCGTAGCGGGAGAGGGGGGTCGGGGCTGAGGAAGGGGGATTGCATGGCTCAATCAAGCACATCCAAGACCTGCCGCCCTGTCCGCGCCCGTGCTCGCGAGCTTCGCCACCCCCTTACTCGCGCGGAAGACTTGCTTTGGCAAGGGCTACGGAAACGCCAGCTCGGCATGAAGTTCCGCCGTCAACATCCCATTGGGACTCTGATCGTCGACCTTTACTGCCATCAGGCGAAGTTGATTGTGGAGATTGATGGAGAGGTACACGGCACTCCAGACCAGATCGAGCGTGATGTGGCGCGCACGGAGTGGCTGGAAGAGCGTGGGTACCGGGTGATCCGCTTCCGGAATGACGAGGTCTTGCGAGACGCAAGGTCAGTGCTGAACGCCATCGGTGTGGCGCTCGCCCAGCCCCCCTCTCCCGCTCTGCGGGAGAGGGGTCGGGGGTGAGGGCCTTTCGCGCTATTCCAAGCCGCCTCCCCACTTGCTCATAATGATCGCATGTCCACCGGCACGATCCGCCGAGCCAAGGGGCCGGGTCGCCTGAGGCGTCGTCCGCGCACCTGGGGCTCCCTGTCGAAGGCTGCCTTCCTCGCCATCGCCGCGCCGCTGGCGTGCGCCATCTCCCTTGCCACCGCGATCGTCGTTGCACAGGGCGCCGCCGGGCTCGATCTGGCGCAAGTCGAGGCGCTGGCAGCGGAGTACGGCCTGGACTGGGGCTCGCTAGCCGCGCCGACGTCTCCGCCGGCGTCACACGATTCCCAGCCCGTGACCGCTTTGCTCCCTTCCACCCCGACGGCGTTCCAGCCCCAGCCTCCCTACACCGCCATGCCGACATGGACTAGCACCCCAACCATCACGGTCACCGCCACGCCGACGGACACCATCACCCCGACCGAGACCTCGACCGAGACCTGGACCGCCACCCCGACCGATACTTCAAGCGCGACGTCCACGATCGCGGTCTACCCGACCTTCACGCCGACGAGGACCCGGACGCGAACACCGACATTCGCACCTACGCGCACGCGGACTCGGACTCCGACTCCGGTGCTCCCATCCCCGACGCCCGCCGCCTCCTGGACCCCGTCCTCCGAGCTGGAGACGTCGACTCCCGGCGGCCCGACCGCGCCGACGGATACGCCCGTGCCTCCGACTCCGACCGCTTCACCGACGTGCGACGCGACTGGCAATTCGGGGTTCGAAACGACGCTGCTTGGGCTGATCAACCAGGAGCGCCAGAGCCGCGGCCTGGCCTCCTACAGCCTGCAGAGCCAGCTTCGGTCGGCCGCCCGAGTCCACAGCACCGACATGGCCTGTAACAGCTTCCTCTCCCACACCGGCTCCGACGGATCGGGCGTTCGTGATCGCGTCGAGCGAGAGGGATACAGCTGGTCCTGGATCGGCGAGAACATCTTCGCCACCGGGGATACCTCTTCGGGTGCGCCTCAACGCGCCTTCGACTGGTGGATGAACAGCGCACCCCACCGCGCCAATCTGCTCAGTCCCAACTACACCGAGATCGGCCTCGGCTACATGTACCGTTCCGCCAGTGGCTACGGCGGCTACTTCACAGCCGTCTTCGCTCGGCCGGGGTAGGCCGCCGCATCCCAGGTCGGCTCCCTCGCCCGACTCGATTCATGTACTCCGCCTTCGCGGTCTGCCGCCCATGCCGCGGCTAGATCCAGGTCGTTGAGGTTACACGCGCGGACGTGCGCCTCCGCTTCCCCTCCCCCTGCAAGGGGGCTCCTCCGCTTCGCTCCGGAGTGCTGCGCGAAGGAGAGGGTGGGGGTCGCGATCGCAGTTGACGCCCCTCTCTCCCCGTGGTAGACTGCTTCGCAGCGAACAGGATCGGCCCCTCCACCGCTCCCAGGTCGGGAGCGGTGTTTTGTTATGGGCGGTCCAGAGAAAAGGAAGAAACACACAAGAATGAGTTTCGATCAATTCAACCTCGACCCGGCCTTGCTACGCGCGGTGAGCAAGCAGGGATTCGAAACCCCGACGCCGATCCAGGTCCGGGCGATCCCACCGGCGCTCGACGGCCGTGACGTCCTCGGCGTCGCACAGACCGGCACTGGCAAGACCGCCGCCTTCGTCCTGCCGTCGCTTCAGCGACTGATGCACCGCTCGCCCGTTGACGGCCTGCGGCCTGAGCCGCAGCCCCGAGCGCAGCGAGGGGCCCATCCCAGGGCGCTCAGGATGGTCGTGCTCGCCCCGACGCGGGAGTTGGCACTGCAGATCGCCGAGGACGCGCGGGCGCTGGCCGAGTTCACCGATCTGCGCGTCGCCGCGATCTACGGCGGCGACCCGCTGCGGCGCCAGGTGGAGCTCCTGCGCAAGGGCCTCGACATCGCCGTCGCCACCCCCGGGCGGCTGCTGGATCATCTCCGGCGTAGAAACTTGCGACTCGACGCCGTCGAGATCGCCGTCCTCGATGAGGCCGATCGGATGCTCGACATGGGCTTCCTGCCCGACATCGAGACGATCGTACGAAGGATGCCCGAGCAGCGGCAGACGATGCTCTTCTCGGCGACGATGCCGGCCGCCATTCAGGCCCTCACCTACCGCTTCATGAAAGCCCCGGCCCGGATCGAGATCGAGAACGCTCGGCCGCCGGAAGCGCTCCATCAACTGCTCTACCCGGTGCCCTCGCACCTCAAAGTTCCTCTGTTGACCGCGTTGCTGCGCGGGGCGGCGGTCGAGAGCGCCCTGGTCTTCACCCGCACCAAGCAAGACGCCGACGTCGTCGCCCGCCAACTGAGACAAGCCGGATTGTCCGTCGGCGTGATGCACGGCGACTTCGACCAGAAGGAGCGCGTCAAGGCCCTCGACCAATTCCGGCGCGGCCACGTCCGCATCTTGGTGGCGACCAACATCGCCGCCCGCGGCCTCGACATCGACGGCATCTCGCACGTCGTCAATTACGACGTGCCCGACGAGGCTGAGGACTACGTCCACCGCATCGGGCGCACCGCCCGGGTGCAGGCCAAGGGCGTCGCCTGGACTTTGGCCACGCCCGACGACGAAGGACTGATCGCCGCCATCGAGTACCTGCTAGGGGACAAGATCGAGCGCATCACCCTGCCTGGGTTCGACTACGAAATCCCGGCTCCCGACTGGGCCAAGCCCTCGGCGGCTTCCGTCCGGCGATCGGTGACGGCCGGGCAGGGATCCATCGCCCGCTGGAAAGCGCTCACGCGCTAAAGCTCCCCGGAAGCTTCAAGCTTCCGGGAAGTTTCCGCATACCGATTCAAGACCATGCCCGACTCCCCGGTCGGCACGCCGTCTGCGTCTATCCATCCTGTCAGATCGGTTTCGCCCAAAGGCTGTGCTTGGCACGTCGGCATCTGGCGGTCTACAATAGTCGACCCGGATGACCCTTCCTTCGGAGAGACAGGTCGTCGATGCCTGACCTGATCGGCCAGACGCTGGGCGGTTACCGAATCCTCGAACAGATCGGTCGCGGCGGAATGGCGACGGTCTATAAAGCGTTCCAGCCCTCGCTCGACCGCAACGTCGCGATCAAGGTCCTACCGCCTTACTTCGCCGAGCAGGATGACACTTTCCTCAAGCGTTTCCGGCTTGAAGCGCGCGCGGTGGCGGCGCTGCGCCATCCGAACATCCTGGTGGTGCACGACTACGGCGAGCAAGATGGAACGACCTTCATCATCATGGAGTACGTCGAGGCCGGCACGTTGACGGACCGGCTGGGGCGGCCGATGCCCTTGCCCGAGATCGAGGTCTTGCTGCGCCAAGTCGCGGCGTCCCTGGCGTACGCGCACGAGAAGGGGATCATCCATCGCGACGTCAAGCCCAGCAATATCCTCCTGCCGAAACCGGAGTGGCCGCTGCTGACCGACTTCGGGCTGGCCAAGATCGTCGGCGGTACACACCTGACCCAGACCGGCGCCATCGCCGGGACGCCGGCCTACATGTCGCCGGAACAGGGCCGTGGCGACACCCTCGACCACCGCACTGACATCTATTCACTCGGCATTGTGCTCTATGAAATGACCACCGGCGTCGTCCCATTCAAAGCCGAGACGCCGATGGCCGTCATCGTGAAGCACATCATCGAGCCCCTGCCACTGCCGCGGGCCGTCAACCCGGAATTGCCCGAAGCGGTCGAACGCGTGATCCTCAAGGCGTTGGCCAAGGATCCCCAAGACCGCTTTTCGAATGCGAATGAAATGGCGGACGCCTTCACCGCCGCCGTGGCTATGCCCTCATCCCAAGCCCTTTCGCAGGGCACACCGCCCTTACAGGGTGCGCCGCGAGGTGAAGCGAAGGGCTCGCGCCCAGCGGGAGAGGCGCCAAGGGTCAGGGCGGCAGCCGAGACCCGTCCGCTGCGCAGCCGTAGGCTGATCTGGGGCGCGGCCGCCCTCGTCGTCCTCGGGATCGGCGCCGTCGCCCTGGGGTCGAGACTCACCTCGCCCTCCGGGACCATGTCGGTGGGGACTCCGTCGGCGCCGTCGCTCGAACCCACTCGAACGGCCGATCAGCTCCTGGCGGATGCCCAAGCCCGGCTCAATCAGGGTGACCTCGATGCAGCCATAACCGATTTCCGGGAAGCGACTGCGGCGGACCCGTCGAACCTTGACCTGCTGTGGTCGATCGCCTCGACCCTCAAGGACAGCGGCCAGCTCGATTCGGCTAAAGCCTTCGCCGACGAAGCCGTCGCTGCCGGCCCCGATGACCCTTCCTTTCATGACAGCGCCGGCTGGTTCTATTATGAGCTGGGCTACTACGCCGAGGCGGTCGCAAGCTTCAAGCAGATTCTCGAACTCGACCCCGAGTGGCTGTGGGCTTACGTCAGCATAGCCGACGCCTTGCTGGCGATGGGCGACGCCGACCAGGCGAGGTTGGCGCTCGACAACGCGGTGCAACATCCCGTCGTGCCAGACCCGGATCTCTACAAGAACGTCGCCTACCGATACTCGCAATTGGAGGCCTGGCCGGAGGCACAAGCCGCCTTCCGCCTGGCTCTCAACCAGGACCCAGCCACCATCGAGGCATGGGACGGGCTAACCGACGCCACCTACAGCGCCGAAGGGCTCGAGGCGGCGTGGCTCGTCGCACAGGAGGCGCTGGCTGCGAATCCGGAAGCCCCCGCATTGCACGAAAACGCCGGCGAGCTGGCTGCGGAGAGGGGAGACTTGGCCGCGGCCGAAGGCGAATACCAGCAGGCGATCGCCGTCGACCCGAGCTACGTCTCGGCCTACATCGGCCTGGCGCAGTTCTACTCTGACTCCGGCCGATCGATTGAATCGTTAGCTACACTCGAAAGCGGGATCGCCGCCAACCCGGAGGATTCGTGGCTCCAGCAAACCCTTGGGCAGACGCTGCTCGACCAGGGGGATGCCGAAGGAGCCTATGCCCACTTCGATGCGGCGCTTCAGCTCGATCCAGAGAGCGGCTGGACTGCGCTGCAGGCGGCCTCCGCCTATTACCAGTTCTCGGCCGATGTCCAAGGCACAGGCGATCTGCTCGAGCGCGCAGGCGCTCTGGGTACGAACGACCCCTATTTGCTCGACAACATCGGACAGGCTTATGAGGGTATAGGCGATTGTGCCCACGCCGCAGAGTACTACCGCCGGACCCTCGACCTGGATCCATCGATCGAGAATTCCCAGGCCGGGCTCACCCGCTGCCAAGGCTGAGCGCCTAGCCCCAAAGAGCGGCGGCTTATCCCCATCGGGCCATTCCTCAACGGAAAGCGATCCGGTATGGTCGCCGCAAGGGGGAGAGATCGCCCTGGTCCGGTCGGACGATGGCGAGAGTCAGATCTGGTTGGTTGCCGAGGACGGTTCCGCAGCGAATCCGATCCTGGTTGGTGCCGACCGTGTGGGTTCGCTGGCCTGGTCCCCTGATGGCCGCCTGTTGGCCTTCGTCGCGGATTGGGGCGAGGGAAACGATGTATTCGTGCTCCAGATCGCCAGCGGCGAGATACTGCGTCTTACGTCGTCAGCGGGCGAGGAACAGGGATTGACTTGGGTTCCGTGATCGGGTCGCTTGGGCTACGGAGGTCTGGAGCGTTGGGGCGACTCGGCCTCGGCCCGTGGGTCAATACGTGGCCAGCCGTGGGCGGCCGAATCATGGTGATCACCCACACCGGCCGGCAAACCGGGAGGCGGCGCCAAACGCCGGTCATCTACTCGCCGGCAGGGGAAGCGGCGCCGGCAAGGTCTGGCAGAAGACGTGAGCGATTCGCCGGAGCGGACCCATCGGTTGCGGGAAGTTCTGATCGCCAGTGGTTTCGCGGCGCATCTGGCCGGGATCAACCCGCGGCGTATCAGCGAAGAAGATCTTGAGCGCCCTGCCGATGAGTACCGCCTGATTCGCATCGTGCCCAGGCAAGGGTCATTCCCGTCGCGGCGTGTTCCCCCCTCCTATCCTTCGCGAACATGGGCCCCGCGCCTCTGCGGAAGAACCGCGCAGGGACCCCTCGCGCTGGGCGGCGCACAGCGCAGTTCAGGCGAGGGGAGAGGCCTCCAACAATCGGAGGGGAAGACGTGCCCTTGACAGGAGTCCGATTGCACGTACAATTCGCGGGGTCCTGCGATGGCTTTGGATCGACGCAAGACGCGGTTGCCGATCGAACCCGCCCCCCGGCGGGTTCTTTGTGAGTTCCAGGCGAGAGCCGCAAGGCTCTCTTTTTTTGCCTGCCCTCCGGGGCCGCGCCCATGACGCTGATTCGCCTGCCCGGCTTGATCGATCCTCACGTCCACCTGCGCGAGCCGGGGCAGACGCACAAAGAAGACTTCGACAGCGGCACGTCGGCCGCCTTGGCCGGCGGGTTCAGCACCGTCCTGGCCATGCCCAACACCAGCCCGCCGCTGACCGACGCTGCCAGCTTGGGCACGGCCAAGAGTGCGGCGAAACAGAAGGCGCGCTGTGACTATGCCATCTTCGTCGGCGCCGGCGCCGAAAACAGCACTGCCGCCGCCGCCCTGGCAAGCGAAACGGCAGGGCTGAAACTCTACCTCGATCAAACTTTCGGCCCCTTGCGCCTCGATGATCTCGCGTCGCTGCGGGCGCATCTTTCGACGTGGCCGAAGGAGCGCCCGGTCGCGGCCCACGCCGAAGGGCGCAGCCTGGCGGCGGTGTTGCTCCTGGCCCATCTCTATGGTCGGTCGCTCCACGTTTGCCACGTCTCGCGCAAGGATGAGATCGTTCTGATCCGCACCGCCAAAGAGCGCGGTTTGACGGTCACCTGCGAGGTGACGCCCCACCATCTGTTCCTCAGCCAGGAGGACGCGCCGTCCATCGGGGCCAGGCGGGCGGACGTGCGACCGCGGCTGGGGTCACCGGCGGATCGCCAGGCGCTGTGGGACAATCTGCCCGTCATCGATTGCTTCGCCACGGACCATGCGCCGCACACCTCGGCCGAGAAGGACGGCGACCCAACGCCGCCCGGTTTCCCTGGCCTGGAGACCGCGCTCGGCCTGCTGTGGCGGTCCGTCGATGACGGGCGCCTGACGATCGACGATCTTGTCCTTCGGATGCACACCTATCCCCGGCGGATCTTTGGGCTTCCGCTCCAGCCGGAGACGTGGATCGAGGTCGATCCGGATGCTGCCTGGGTGGTCCGGTCGTCCGAGATGCTCTCGCGCTGCGGCTGGAGCCCGTACGAAGGGATGAGGCTTCCGGCGCGCGTTCAGCGCGTGATGCTGCGCGGGCGCACGGCCTACGAGGACGGCCGGGTGCTCGCCGTTCCGGGATCGGGGTTGGACTTGCGAGCTTCCCGTGTGTAGGGGCGAAGCATGCTTCGCCCCTACGGCTCGCGGGAAGCTTGAATAGGAGGAGACCATGACGACATTCGTCCCCGCCAGTGAGCGACGCGTGACCAGCCCACACCTTCCGCTAGGTGACCGGCGCGAGGCGCCCTTCTACGGCAAGGAC
>Ga0184639_10000083_pt1 | contig 32526 bp, 25 predicted proteins | sample PLM31_170_b2_FD_133155 | JGI IMG/M metagenome (GOLD analysis project Ga0184639, IMG submission 133155) | Groundwater sediment microbial communities from an aquifer in East River, Colorado, USA - PLM3-1_170_b2 | ecosystem: Environmental > Terrestrial > Soil > Riparian zone | place: USA: East...
CGCCGACGGTCGTCGTCTTCTCCGGGGATCCGGCGGCGGTCGAATCGCTTCCCGGGTACGTCCAGACCGGACCGATCTCCCTCACCGGCGCCGAGGCCAGCATCCAACAGCGCGCGGCTGTGGATCTGCCGCAGGGGGTCTCGCTGGTCGATGAACAATCGGTCCTGGTGGACGTCACGATCGAACCGATTCTGAGCTCGATCAGTCTGACGCGGCCGGTGGAGATCGTCGGGCTGGTCAGTGGTCTGTATGCGCTGCCGGCGCCCGACGTGGCCAACGTCATCCTCGACGGACCCCTGCCGGTGCTGGAACGCCTGCAGCCGGCGGATGTGCGAGTCGTCCTCGACCTGCTTGGGCTGGCTCTCGGGAGGCGCGCCGTCAAACCGGAAGTGATCGTCCTGCCGGAAGGCGTGACCGTGCGCACCATCCTGCCCGAGTGGATCGAAGTCGACATCAGCCGCACCCCCTTCGCCACGCCCACACCGATTCCTTGAGCGGCGCATGAGCCGGCCGATCGTCGCGCTGGTCGGACGCCCCAACGTTGGGAAGTCCACCCTCTTCAATCGCCTGGCGGGCGAGCGCCAGGCCGTCGTCGATGAACGCCCCGGGACGACGCGCGATCGAATCGTCGCCGAGGCCGAGTGGAACGGCGTCGCCTTCGACCTGGTCGACACGGGCGGCCTCGATCCGGGCGCCGGCCGGCACCCGGCCGTGCCCACCGCGGACTCGACCGAATACCTCGAGGACATCCGTCGCCAGGCCGAGGCGGCTTGCCGTGAGGCGGATGCGATCCTCTTCATCGTCGACGTGCTCAACGGCCTGACTGCGGCCGACGCCGATGTGGCGGAGTTCCTGCGACGGCAGCGTAGGCGAGAGCGCCCCCCCTCGCTGCTCCTCGTCGTGAACAAATGCGACACCGCTGAACGGCAACAGCAGGCAACCGAGTTCTATGCGCTGGGGATGGGAGACCCGATCCCGATCTCGGCCCTTCACGGTACGGGCGTGGGCGATCTGCTCGACCAGTTGACGGCGTCGCTGCCGTCCGGCGCGGCCGAAGACGACTCATCGATCAGGATCGCTATCGTCGGTCGCCCGAACGTCGGAAAATCGTCGCTGCTCAATCGACTGCTGGGGGAGGAACGGGTGATCGTCTCGCCGCTCCCAGGAACGACGCGCGACGCGGTCGACACGCACCTGACGTATTACGGCACGCGCCTGACGCTCGTCGACACCGCCGGCATCCGGCGCCGCGGCCGTATCCTGCCCGGGGTGGAGAAGTACTCGGTCCTGCGGACCCTCAAGGCGATCGAGCGAGCTCAGGTCGTTCTGCTGCTCATCGACGCCCCCGAGGGCCTGACCGCTCAGGATGCGCACATCGCCGGGTTGATCGTGGAGAAGAAGCGGGGCGTGGTCCTGCTCGTCAACAAATGGGACGCCGTCGAGAAAGACGATCAGACCATGCAGGTCTATCGGGCGAGGCTGCAGGCCGAGTTGACCTTCCTGGATTATGCCCCGATTCTGTTCATCTCCGCCCTCACCGGCCAGCGCACCGGCGAGGTCCTCCCGTTGGCCCTTCAAGTCCAGGAGGAGGGGCTGCGCCGGGTCCCGACTTCACGCTTCAACCGTTTGCTACAGGACGCGACCGATCAGCATCCACCGCCGTCCCACGCCGGACGAGCGCTCAAGATTTACTTCGGCGCGCAGTCGCGCACCGCGCCGCCTACGTTTGAGATTCAGGTTAACGACCCGAGGCTGGTCCATTTCAGCTACGCCCGTTATCTGGAGAACCAGCTGCGCCAGCGCTTTGGTTTTGTGGGAACCCCGATCGAACTGCGCTTCCGCGGGCGTCAGGGCGCCGGATAGACGTCACTCGCCTGTCATTCCGCGGCTCGGCCTCACCCTCTACCCCCACACTCCTAAGGCGGCAGCGGCGCCTGGCTGGAAGAGGCAGCCCTCCTCACTCCAAACATCCCGCGCTCACACGGTCCTCCGCGAAGGGAAGGCATTCCTGCTGGGCACCTATCGATTCGATGGGGCATGGCGAGGGGGCGAACGGCCCGCAGCGAAACCATTCTCATCGGCGGAGCCTGCCCTGAGCTAGCCGAAGGGCCTTGGGGTGCCTGCGAAGGGTAAGAGTTGATGGCCGACAACGGGGAAGCGCGGCCGGGCGAAGGATCAGGGTGACGTAAGGACTACTCTCCTTGTCAGGGTGCTGGCCACGTTCTATAATCCGACTCGATGAACTTCAACCCGCGCATCGAGCCCGCGCCCCCGGAGTGGGGCGCTTCCACCTCTCCAGGGTGCGGGGCCCGGCTCGTCCGGATGCTGGCCGAGCTGCTGCAAACCGTGGTGGTGGCGACGATCATCTTCCTCGCCGTCAATCTGGTGACGGCGAGGATCCGCGTCGAGGGCAGCAGCATGGAGCCGAGCTTGCATGACGGCGAACTGGTCGTCGTCAATCGCCTGGCCTACCGCTGGGGCGCACCTCAACGCGGCGACATTGTCGTCTTCCACTTCCCGCTGGACCCGGATCGGCGCTTCATCAAGCGCGTGATCGGTCTCCCCGGAGAGCACGTCGTCGTCGGTGACGGCCAGGTCACGGTCGACGGAGTCCCACTGGACGAGCCCTATATCGCCGCTTCGCCTCGTTACAGTGGGGAATGGGAGATTCAACCCGGGCAACTCTTCGTTCTGGGAGACAACCGAAACAACTCTTCCGACTCTCAGACCTGGGGGCCGGTGCCGTTGGACCAGTTGATCGGAAAGGCCTGGCTGGTCTACTGGCCGCCTCCCGAAGCCGGATTGATCCCCCACACCGACCAGCTGGCCGAGGCCAGCGGATAGACGGCGTGTGCTAGAATCCGGTCTGCCCGGAGCCAGAGAGGTTCACGTCTTGCCGCCGGAAGCCCAGTATTCTTGCCCTGAATGCCAGGTAGGCGCGTTGCGTCCGGCGAACGTTTCGTACATCACGCGCATCCATGGCCGGATGGTAATGGTGCCCGACTTTCCGGCGTGGGTCTGCGATGTCTGCGGCCGACGGGAGTACGATGAGGCGGCCCTGGCGGAATTGCGGGCGATGCTGGAGAGTGGAGCGCCGCCTCGTCGCCGCCCGAACCGCCAACGACCACGCCCGTCCTTCGTTCGATCTCACCCTCCCGCTGACCCGCGCCACCGGCCCTGACGGACCTCCCGGCCTCAGATTCGAGCCGCCGGCTGTCATATGAACGCCCCTCGCGAATGGCGCTCGCCCCCACGCGTCCTCGTCGTCGCTGACGTCGAAGCGACGGCGCGATCCCTCGTCGAACACATCCTGAAACCCGCCGGCCTCTATGCTTGGGGAACCGACGTCGAAGCTCCCCCAGCCGATATCCTGCTGATCGACATCACCCAGTTGCGCGGCGACCCCCTGGCCGGCCTGCGCGCCCGGCGCGAGTCCGGCGACGAAGCACCGGCCATCGTCCTGGCGGCGCACTTCCCCGCCGCCCGCCTGCGCGACCTCTTCCACCTGAATGTCGCCGATATCCTGCTCAAACCGTACCGCCCCCTCGACTTGGTCCAAGCCATCTTCGAGCTGGCCGAGACACGCTCGGCCGAGACCAACACCCAGATGCTGGCGCGCAGCGTCGAGACGATGCGCGAGCAGGCGCGGCGGCGCACCGAGGAGACGCGACTGCTGAGCGAAATCGGCCGAGCGGTGGCCGGGCTGGCGGACCTGGATTCGATCCTCGCTCGTGTCGTCGAAGCCGCCGTGTTCGTGGCCGATGCCGAGGAATCGAGCATCTATCTCGCCGATCCGAAGACCAACGAACTCGTCCTGTGCGCTCGCCATCAGGCGGGCCAGCGGGCGGCGACGCTGGAGCGGTTGCGCGTCAACGACACTCTCGTCGGACAGGTCTACCGAACCGGCCAGGCGGTGCTGCGGCAACCGTCGATCGAAGGCGAGGTCAAGGTCCAGACCGGGTTCCTTGTCCAGGCGCTGATCAATGTCCCCATCCGAGTCCGCAGCGACATCGTCGGGGTGCTTGGGGTCTACAACCGGACCGCGCCGCGCTCCTTCACCGAGCACCAGGTGACCGTGCTCAGCGCCCTCGCCGACTGGGCCGGCGTCGGGCTCGAGCATGCCGAACTGGTCGACCGCGTCGAGTCCGCTCCCCCGCCCGGCCCAGTGACGGCCGCTCCGCACGAGGTCTTCGAGCGGATCGACCGCGCCATCGCCTCCCTTGAACTTTTGACCGACGGCCGATCTCCTGCCGGGGAAGTCATCCCCGAGGCCCAGGCTGCGTTGGATGAGCTCCGGGCGCTGCGGCGGCAACCCTTGGCCCTGCTCACGCCCGCCGTGGCGATGACTCTGCTGGATGTGTCCGCCATCATCCGCAAGGTGGTCGACGAATTGCGGCCGATCGCCGCCCGACGCCACCTGGAAGTTTTCGCCGACCTGGGCCCCGGTGTCCCGCTCATCGCCGCCGACCGGGACCGCCTGCTGCAAGTGATCGGCGGGCTGACCGCCTCGGCGATCCGGCGCACCCAACGTGGACGGATCGTTCTCGACGCGCACACCTTTGCCGTGCGGCGCGGCCGCGCCGATTCGACCACGCCCCCGGACTATATCCGGCTGCACGATGGTGCCTGGCTGGCGATCACCGTCGGCGATACGAGCCCCGGCCTCTCCCCCGACACCATCCGCGCCCTCACCTCGTCGAGTGTCGAACCGAGCGCCGGCGAACTCGGCCCGGGGTTGTCGATGGGCGAAGTGCGTCGGGTCGTCGAGAGCCTGAACGGCGCGCTGTGGCACGAGCAGACGCCGGCCGGGACGATCATCACCGTGGCCTTGCCGGCGGGGTAAGGGAGGCAGCCCATGGGCAAGCCCGTCTCGGTGGAGATCTACACCGCCAGCCACCGTGTGCTCGGCAGGGTCGATCCCGGCACCACCGGGCTTTTCAGCTTCTTCAATCTGCCGACCGCCTCCTTCATCGAGCTCGAAGGCGCCCACCTCAACCGTCTGCATCAGCCCGGCCGGCTGGTTTCGCGCTACGCGGAGATGTGGCTCATAAAACGAGAGATTGTCGCCGTACTCCTCTCCAACCGGGGGGAGCTCGGGCCGATGAGCGTCGCCCGCGGCGGATTCACCACGACCGTACCGCACTGGGTTCACTTCCTGCTGGGCGGTTACGAATTGCGCGGGCTCTTCGAGGCCCCGGGAAAATTCAATGCCGGTGCGGCGATCTTCGAAGGCGACCGGACTTTCGTGCCGCTGTATAGCGCCGAACTGACGGCGATCCTCTTCCAGAACGTCGTCGCCCGGTCGCCGGCGTTGCTGTTCAATCGCAACATGATCGACTCCCTGGCACTCTTGCCGCGGGAGGAGATTCCGGAACAGCCCGGCTCCTAGGCGCGGCAACACGAGGCCTTTGGGCTGCTCCAATTCGCCGAGGTCCCCTGGCGCGTAGGCTTCCGATCCTTGCAGTAGAATGACCTAGCACGCTGCCTGCGAGGGGGTTTCATGGCTCTTGCGTGGTTTGCCGGCACCTGGCTTGCGGGCATCGCCGGCGCCTCCGAACTTCGCTTTCCCTCCTGGCAATGGCTGACCCTGAGCACGGTTGCCCTGGCTGCGGCGTACGGCGTCCGGAAGGACCGTGGGTTGGCACGGTTCTTCCTGGCCGTCACCTTCCTATTCTTGGGCGCAACCCGCGCCCAGATCGCTGAGCAGAAACGCGCGGCAGCTTCGGTGGCGGCCTACATCGGCAGGGCCGGATCCGTCGACCTGAAGGGAGTCGTCTCGAGCACGCCAACCAGGAGGGGCGAGGCCCAACTGTTCGACTTGCGCTCGCAACAGGTCCGCCCCGTCGACGGCTCCCCGAGCGCGCCCGTCGACGGCGCCGTCCTGGTCATCCTCGAGCCGGCCGCGGCCGTGCGCCGCGGCGAAACCATCCTGGCCCGCGGCCGCCTGCGCGTTCCCCAAGGGTCGGAACAGCCCGCTCACTCGGCCGTCTTCGAGGCCTCTTCCCTCCAAACCCTCGCCGACACCGGAAATTCTCCCATGGCTCTGCTGGACGCCGCCCGCGCACGGATCGTTGAGCGGTTGTACGCGGTTCTCCCTGCCGGTGAAGCCTCGCTGGTGGCAGGTGTGCTGCTTGGCGCCGACGAGAAAATGCCGGAACCGGTGCGAACCGCCTTTCGCACCACAGGGACGGCGCACATCTTGGCCGTCTCGGGGTTCAACGTCACGATCGTTGCCGCGGCCAGCATGGCGGCGTTTGCGGCGGTTCTCGGTGCGCGCCGCGGGGCGGCGGCCGCCGGCGCAGTGATTCTGCTGTACACGCTGCTGGCCGGCGCTGATCCGCCTGTGGTGCGGGCTGCGATCATGGCGGGGACGGTGCTTCTGGCCGCAAGGCTCGGGCGCCAATCATCCGCCCTGGCCGCCCTGGCCGCGGCGGCGATCGCGATGACGTTCTGGGATCCGAGCACGGTGAAGGAGGTCGGGTTTCAACTCTCCTTTCTCGCGACGCTGGGACTGGTCGTCGCCGCCCGCCCTCTGCAGGGCGCCTTGCGGCATTGGGCCGACGGCGCCATCGGCCACGATGGCGTGCGCACCACCGTGATGCTCGTCGGGGAAGTCGTCCTGATCACCTTTATCGCGCAAGTGGCGACGCTTCCACTTTCGGCCTACGTTTTCCATCAGTTGCCGGTGACGTCGTTGCTGGCGAACGCCCTCATTCTTCCCGCCCAGCCTCCTCTGATGGCGACCGGCGCACTGGCGGCGCTGGCCTCCCTGGTGGATATCTCCCTCGGCAGAGCGGCGGCCTGGATCGCCTGGCCATTCGCCGCGTACACAATTCGAGTGGCCGACCTGTTTGCCGGTCTGCCCGGCGCCAGCCTGCGCCTCCCGACTTTCCCCTCCGGTTATCTTGTCTTATCTTATGCCGGCCTGGCAGGGACCGTGCTGGCCGCAAAGTCTCCAAAGGTGAGGGTCGCCGCACGTGGGGCCGTTCGGCTCGGCGGACCGGTGTGGTTGATCCTCCTGGCCGGACTGACCACCCTCGCCTGGAAAGCGGCGCTCGACCGACCCGACCGCCTCCTGCACGTGACGGCTCTGCCAGGCGGGGATGTCCTCGTCGAATCGCCGGCCGGGCGGTTCGTGGCCTTGAACCGCGCGCCCGGGGAGTTCGGTCTCGCACTGGGACTCGACCAGCACCTTCCCCTGACGCATCCGGCGCTCGACTGGTTGATCCTTTCGCAGGCCGAAAGCGCGCCGGAAACCGCGATGCGCGGCTTGGGCAGGCATGCCCCGCCGAGCATCCTGCTTCTTCAAACGAGAGCTACGGCGGAAGATGACCGCGTTGCCGGTGCAGATCTGGTCCAGGCGCTGGCCGGAAGCGCGCTTGACCTCGGTGGCGGAGCGAGACTGCAGATCCTGGAGCCCGGTCGCGCCGGGTTGACTATCTTGATCTCCCTCAGATCGTCGAAGATTCTTCTGACGGATGTGGCCGACCCGTCATCGTTGTCGACCCTGGCCCGACGTTGGCCCCGACCCGCGGCCGTCGTCCTGCTGGGGGAAGGCCGGCCCATGGCGCAGATCATCGAGTCCGACTGGACGGCCTGGGCGCCGCGCGTGATCGTCGCCTGCCCCATCCCGGGTGAGGCTTGGCCCGTCGTTCGCCAGGCGGTTGGCCGGCCGACGCTGTTGGCAACCCCGCTGCACGGTTGGGTCGAACTCACGACCGACGGCGAGAGCCTGCAGGTCCGAACCGAGCGACAACCGTGAGACGGCCCCGTGACTTTTCTCCCAGATTTCACCTTCTCCCGGAAGTTTGTTGTTGGCCCGCTGCAAGGCTTCCCCCGGTGTCACCTATGTGATAATCCAGGCAGGATCGTATCCCGGTAGGAGGCTGGTATGTTCTCCGATGGAAAGAAGCCGGCGGCGCAGCCGGCGGTCTCGCGCGAAGCCGCGTTAAGCAGCGCGCTGGGCCGCCTGTCGTGGCCGGATCTGGACTTACGCTGGGCAACGCTTGTTGATTACGACGGCTTTCTCATGGCCAGTTATCCTCCCGAGGCGCAGTTCGATCCAAGCCAGGCGGCCGCAGCCACGGCGCATATCCTGATCGGCGGAGAAAGGGCAAGGCAAGAGATCAATCTCGGCAAATGGCGGTTCACACTCATGGTCGGTGCCGAGATGCAGCTCCTGGCGGTAGCCATCAACAAGGAATGCGTGCTGGCCATCGGGATGGGACCGATGGCGCCCCTCGGCAAAGCGATGAGCGCCATCCGGAAGATCATTCCCGATCTGGCGCGTGACCTGGACCTCTCCTCGCGGAAGTACACCGAAGAGAATACGATGCTCTGGCGCCCGGGCGACTTGCTGCCGAAGGACTTCAAGCCAAAGTAGACCTGGAAACGGAGTCGAGGGGATCATGGACCGGCCCGGTCATGCGACCGGGCCGTTTTTCGCGTGGTGGGATTGTAGGGGCGAAGCATGCTTCGCCCCTACGGCCGCTCTATGTCAGTGCACCAACGTCGCCTGGTCCTTGATCGCCCCCCGACTGGTCAACGGGAGATCCGTTTCGGGGGCGCGGTCGGATGGAGGGGCGATGGGTGTCAGGCGTACGGCGCATACCTTGAAATCGGGGATCTTGGCGCGTGGGTCGAGCCGGTCATTCGTCAGGACGTTGGCCGCCGCCTCGATGAAATGGAACGGAACGAACACCATCCCCTGCGGCGACCTCCCGGTGACCATCACCCGCATCTGAATCGCCCCTCGCCGCGAAGCGACTTCGACCCAGTCACCGGTCGCCAGCCCCAGGCGTTGGGCGTCGTCGGGGTGAAGCTCGGCGGTGGCCTCGGGCCAGATCTCATCGAGCTTGGAGCGCCGGCTCATCGTGCCGCCGTGCCAGTGGTAAAGCACTCGGCCGGTCGATAGCAGGAATGGGTAGTCGTCATCCGGAAGTTCACTGGCCGTGCCGAACTCGAGCGTCCAGAATTTCCCGCGCCCGCGCGGGAAGTCATCCTGGAACAAGAAGGGCGAGCCGGGATGGTCGAAGGCCGGGCAAGGCCAGTGGACGCCGCCCTCGCGTTCAAGCCGGGCGAAGTCGATTCCTCCGAAGTCCGGCGTCAGGCGGCGCATCTCCTCCCAGATCTCCGACGGGTCGGCGTAGTCCCAACCGGCGGTCTGCGTTTGACCGAGGCGCGACTCGAGCCGACGCGCCAGGTCGCACAGAATCTCCCAGTCGGAGCGGCTGTCGCCCACCGGCGGCAGCGCGGTGCGCACGCGCTGGATGCGTCGATCGGAATTGGTGAAGGTCCCGTCTTTCTCGGCGAACGACACGGACGGCAGGATGATGTCGGCCATCTCTCCGGTGGTGTTGAGGAAGATGTCCTGGCAGACCAGTAGGTCGAGTTTCTCCAGGGCGTGGCGGGCGTGCGACAGGTTCGGCTCGCTGGTGAGCGGATCCTCGCCCATGACGAACCAGGCCCGCACCGCACCGGCCAGGACGGCATCCGCCAGCTCGGTGATCATCAGCCCGGGCGTCGGGTTGAGCTCAGGACGATTCCAGGCGGAAGCGAAGCGTTGCCGCACCTCGGGGTCGTCGACACGCTGATAGGCGGTGTAGCAGTACGGCAGGCCTCCGCTGTCGGAGCAACCCTGCACGTTGTTTTGGCCGCGCAGTGGATTGAGGCCGGTCCCCTCTCGCCCCAGATGACCGCACATCAACGCCAGATTGGTGATCCCGAGCGTGTTGTCGGTGCCATGCGTGCTCTGGCTGATCCCCATTCCCCAGTAGACCGCCGCCGCCTTGGCCGTGGCGTACATCCGCGCCGCCTGGCGGATGTTCGCCGCCGGCACGCCCGTTTCGGCCTCGGCCCATTCCGGGGTAAACCGCTCGAGCGACTCGACGTAGTCCGAGAACCCCTCGGTGCGATCGTCGATGAAGGCTTGGTTGTAGAGACCTTCCTGGACGACGACGTGGGCCATCGCCTGCCAGACGCCGACGTCCGTGCCGGGACGTTGCCGCAGCCATAGGCTGGCGAAGTCGGTCATCTCGATCTGCCGTGGGTCGATGACGATCAAGCGCGCGCCGTTTTGCCGGACGGCGCGCTTGAGGAAGTTGGCGATCACCGGGTGCGTTTCGGTCGTGTTCGAGCCGGTGACGATGAAGGTGTCGAGGTGCTCCATCTCGGCGATCGAGTTGCTCATGGCGCTCGACCCGATCGCCAACTGCAGCCCGGCGACGCTCCCGGCGTGGCACAAACGCGAGCAGTGGTCGACGTTGTTCGTGCCCAGCACCGCCCGCGTCAGCTTCTGCAGCAGATAGTTGTCTTCGTTGGTCGCTTTAGCGCAGGCGAAAGCCGCTACGCTGTCGGGGCCGTGGACCTGCACGATCTCGGTCAGGCGGGCGGCGACCAGGTCGAGTGCTTCGTCCCAGCTCGCTTCGCGCCACACCGGGGGGTTGGAGCGCGGCTCATCGCTGTTCGCGCGGATGAGCGGCTTGCGAATGCGGCCCGGATGCGTGGTGAAGTCCGTGCCGAAGCGCCCCTTGACGCACAGCATCCCGAAGTTGGGCGCCGCCTCGAAGGGGGCCGTCGTCTTCAGGATGACCCCATCCCGGATGTGGAGGTCGATCTGGCAACCGACCCCGCAGTACGGGCAGGTACTTCGGACTTGTCGTTCAGCTGTGACCACAGGCGCCTCGTGATCCGCACCTTGAATATAGTCCACCTTCACCTATCTTGACAAGGTCGGTCGGGATTCCTGCCGCGGTAGGCGCATGAACAGAGAAACCGGGTTTCCTGAAGAAACCCGGTTTCTGGTGTGCTAGGAGAACGGTCCTATTACGGTGTCAGCGTCGGCAGTGGGAGCAGGAACGGGTTGTCATTCGGTACCAGCATCACCTGGATGCCCGAGGCGAGCTTTTGAACGTAGGTGTAAGTGATCAGGTCGGGGTTTGCAGCCAAAGCCGCCGCGATCAGCTTGAGGGCATTCGCCTCGGCCTCGGCCTCGATGATCCGCGCATCGGCTCGGCCCTGGGCGGCGATGACGGCGGCGTCGGCCTGGCCGTGGGCCGTCTGGCGCGCTTGCTCGGCCTCCTGCTTGCGCTGCTCGACGATCAGCGCCGCTTGCTGCGCCAGCTGCTCGGCGATCTGCTTCTGTTCGACCGAGGCGGCATACTCGGGCGAGAAGGTGATGTTGCGCAGGACGAAGTCGACCAGGATCAGTCCATTGTCGCTCAGTTTCTCCGCCATTGCGGTTTCCATACTGCTCTGGAAAGCGTCGCGTTGGGACGTGACGATCTGTTCGACGCCGAACTGCGATGTGGCGTCGCGGATGATGCCGCGCGCCTGCGGCCGGACGAGCTCGTCGGTGTAGCGGTTCTTCCAAGCGATGTGGACGTCGACGACCTTCTCGGGGTCGATGGCGAAGATGACCGAAGCGTCGATGAACAGCTCCTGCCCATCCGCCGTTCGGGCTGTCACCGAGTCGTCTCCCTGGACGGCGCCCTCCAGCGGGGCGATGGACATAGTGTAGGTCTGCCGGGAGATCGGATACACAACGACCGTCTCGAAGAACGGCACCACCCAGTGCAACCCAGGCTGTAAGATTTCCTCCCGGTAGCCCTTCGGAGCCAGGGCCGAGATCACCACCCCCCGCTGCTCCGGCTGCATGAACACCAGGCCGGCGCTTACGACGGTCAGCAGCAAAGCCACGACGACCAAGCCCAGTACCAGGGCCGTTCCCGACCTGATCGGGCGGCCTCTTCCGGCACGGGTGACCACAATGGCGATGACCGCCAGCGCCCCGAGCCACGCGACGGTGGTCATGGCGCGCATTACGTCTGCGACATTCATGAGAGTCCTCCTGTTTCTTCCTGACGACGAGGTTCGTGCGGTTAGGCGGCGGGATTATAGCATTCGGGTTGGCGCCGGTCCCGACAAGAGGCTGACGGTCCTCACCCACCCCTCTCCCGCGGAGCGGGGCCCCTCGCTCCGCTCGGGGCGCTACGCGAAGGGGCCGGGGGTGAGGGCCGTCCGTTCGAGCAGGATTGTCACCGGGCCGTCGTTCTCGATTTCGACCAGCATGTGAGCGCCGAATTCGCCCAGTCGCACAGGAACGCCGGCCTTCTGCAGGCTCTCGGCAAAGGACCGGACCAGCGGCTCCGCCTCGGCGGGGTCGGCGGCGTCGAGGAAGCTCGGCCGCCGACCCTTGCGGCTGTCGGCATACAGCGTGAATTGGGAGACGACCAGAGCTTCCCCGCCGGCCTCGACCAGCGACCGGTTCATCTTGCCGTCGCCGTCCTCGAAGATGCGCAAAACGGCGGTCTTCTCCGCCAGCCAGCCGGCTTCCTGCGGGGTGTCGCCTCGCCCCACTCCCAGCAGGATGACGGCGCCCGGACCGATTTCGGCCACCGCCCGGCCTTCCACCGAGACCCGGCCGCGCCGCACGCGTTGAATCACGGCCCGCATGTCAGGGAAGGCCGATGGCCTGGCGGACCTCGACCATCGTCTCAACCGCGATACGCCGCGCCCGCTCGGCGCCATCGCGCAGCACCCGGGGGACCCGCATCGGATCGGCGGCCAGCTCCGCCCGCCGGGCACGGAACGGGGCCAGGTGTTCGTTGAGGCTGGCGGCGAAGATCTGTTTGCACTCGACGCACCCGATCCCCGCCCGCCGGCATTCCACGTTGATCATCGCTACCTGCTCGGGCGGGGTGAAGATCTTCTCCAGGGTGAAGACATTGCACACGTCGGGGTTCCCGGGATCGTTGCGGCGCACACGGGCCGGGTCGGTGACCATGGTCATGACGCGGGCCGTGGTCTCCTCCGGCATGGCGGCCAGCTCGATGTGGTTGTTCAGGCTCTTCGACATCTTCTGCTGGCCGTCGGTTCCCAGCACCTTCGGAACCTGGGTGGCCTTCATGACCGGCTCGACCAGCACCGGACGCCCGACGCGATGGTTGAAGGAGCGGACGATCTCTCGAGCGAACTCGATGTGGGGCGCCTGATCGACGCCGACCGGCACCACCCCGGCCTTGTAGAGGGCGATGTCGGCGGTCATGAGCACCGGGTAGCCGACGAGACCATAGTTGACATTGTGCGGCTGGAGCCGGGCCTTCTCCTTGAACGTGGGCAGGTCGGTGAGCTTGCCGAGCGGCGTCACCATCGAGAGGATGGTGTGCAGCTCGGTCACTTCCGGCACATGCGATTGCACGAAGATGATCGACTCCTCCGGCCGAATGCCGGCGGCCAAGAAATCGAGGACCATCTCGCGGGTGTTGTCTTGCAGCGACTCGGTGCTCTCAAGGGTCGTCAGCGCGTGAAGATCGACCACGCAGTAGATGCACTCGTAGTCATCCTGTAGCGCGACGTAGTTCTGGATGGCTCCCAGGTAGTTCCCCAGGTGCTGTCGCCCGGTGGGGCGGGCCCCGGAAAACACCCGGCCTTTCTTCTGCGACACTCTACGATCCTTTCCCAAGCGCCTGACGCACCAGACCAAGCACCTCGCCGGGTTGGGCATGCCGACCGAGGGCGGCCTTGGAGAAAACCAGCCGCCCGTCGACGGAGACCTCGAAGCGCCCTCCGTCCGACGGGACGACCTCCACCAACGTCAGTTGGGTCTCGAACGACTTCAACAGCTCGGCCGCCAGACCGGCGGCCCGCTCGGTGTAGTGTCAGACGACGCAGTACTCGATGCGCACGGCGGTCATGCGTTGGACTCCATCCCTTGAGTATAACGCGTGAGGCGCGAGGGGATGGTTTCGCACCCGCGGGAATTTATCCGGCGAGACGCCTCGGGGATTCCCACCTGCACCTGCGCCTGCGGCGCAGCTGCAGGCGCAGGTGTCGCCCTGCTTCGCTCTCTACGCCCTTCGGCGCACCGGAAGCGGTGCAGAGCGCCTCGCCCTTCGCCCTCTACAGAGCGCCAAGGGCGCAGGGCTCGGAATGACAGTGGGAGAGGCGTTCAGCCTGGAAGCCCTCCTAAGCACTGTCATTCCGAGGCCCGCTTCCGCGGGCCGAGGAATCCCCAAGACGCGTCATTGATAAGGCAGTTCCGAGCGTTCCGGTCGTGGGGGGGCGCGAGGAATCCCCAGGGCGCGTGACTGGAACCGCAGCCTCGGGCGCGCATGTCGCGCCCTCCTCCCTGGCACCGAGGCACGGATGACAAAAGGTGTCTCGCGCCAGGACAAGTCACAAGGAGGCCTTCACCCGTTTTGTGGGATAATCCTTCCCAGGAGGCTTGCCATGCGTCAGCTCACAAGTTTCTTGGCAGGCGCGTTCTTCGGCGCCCTGGTTGGCGGGATCACGGCCCTCTTGCTTGCTCCGACTTCCGGCGAGGAGCTTCGGGCCCGCACGCGCGAACGGATTGGCGAAGTGTCCGACGACGTGCGCGAGGCTTACGCCGCTAAAGTGGCGCAGCTCGAGGCGGAAGTCGCCCGGCTTCGATCAGGCAAGAAGACCGAGGCGGCCTGAACCCGGGCCCCTCGATCTCGCAATTGATGAAAAGCGGGACCCGACGGCCGGGTCCCGCTTTGTCTTGCCTCGGGCTTTGATGGGCGGCTATTCGGCCGGGACGAGACTAAATCGGTAGGGGGCCGGTTGCCAGCTGTGGCGGACCGTGGCGGTGAGGACGAGCACGGCCTCGCTGACCTCTCCGCCGATCTCGACGGGCACCTCGACCCGGCCGTTCTCGTCGAGAGAGAGGTAGGTCACCCGCGGCTGATCGCCGTACTCAACGAACGCCAGCCGATAGGTCTGCGGTAGCTGGTTGTAGAGCCGCACAAACCCTTCCGCTTCCCACCCGCCGTCTCCACCTTCGAAGTCCTCTTCATAACCGACCGCATCGACCCGCACATCATCCAGCAGCAGGCCTTCGCCGTTCACGGCCGCATCCGTTACGTACTCGAAGCGCACCAGGATTTCCTCACCGGCATAGGGCGAGAGGTCAACTCGTTCCTGAATCCACTCGGCATTCGAGCCTCCGCCGCTGAGGCCGTTGTACCCCCAACCATAGGAGTTCCCGGAAGGATCCTCCGACGTTCCGCTGGGTGTCTGGAGGATCGACCAGGTAGCACCCCCATCATCGGAGGCCTCGAGGTAGGCGTAATCGTAACCTTCCTCGAGGTCATACCAAACCCGGTAGTCCAGCGCCACCGGCCCCGACACCTGTGTCAGGTCGAAGGCCTGTGTCAGGGTCATGTCGGACTCATCGCCTCGGTTGGACCAGAAAGCGAAGTCGCCCGAATAGGCGTCGACGGGCAGGATCGGGGCCAGCGAGGTCCCTTCGACGGTGAGGGAATAGCGCCCGTCGCACGTCAGGCGGATGTAGTCGACGCCATACTGGCTGACGCTGCGCGTCTGCCCATCCACCGGACAGTTGTCCACGGTCTCGGCAAAGGCCGGATCCGGTGCGGCGGTGTAGGAGGTGTAGTCGTACCGGCCGTCGGCCAGGGAGGAATCCGTCAAGAGCATAGCCAGCGCCCAGTCGAGGAAGACATCGTCGGCGGACACTGCGGCGCCGGTCGCCGGATCGATGGTGCCGAGGTCGGCCAGGGTTTGATCGATCGAGTCGAATCCGTTGGCGACGTTGGCGACAAGGGCCTGGGTCGCCTCGGGGCCGAAGCGGTCGAGGAAGTAGGTCAGCAGGAGGAAGGCCTGCCCATAATGCCCGCCGGCGGTTCCCGGATTCGACGGCCACTGGGTCAGCGTCTGATCGGGAGCGACGGCGTACTCGAAGTCCGCTCCGCCCACATCGAAACCGTTCAAATGAGCGGCGACCTCGGAGAAACCCTCGTTCATCCAGGTTTCCTCGTTTCGATCGCGGTACCAGTGGATCATGTGCTGGAACTCATGAGCCAGCACCCCGGCGGTGAACTCGTCCGCCAGATTGATGTTTTCAGCCATCAGATAGAACATCTCGTGGCCGTTGGAGTACTCATGAGCTTCCGGGGAGTACTCGTCATTGGAAGAGTAGTAACCGGCGATCGAATAGCCCAGCCCGTTGGCGAACAGCATATATAAGTGAGGGTCGCCGTCGACACCCGGGGACCACTCGCTGCCGAAGAAGCCGCGATTGGTCGGGTACGACTTCTTCTCGAACTCGTCGACCAGGGCCTTCACATCGGCGAAGTTGTACTCCACCCCCTGCTCGATCCAGAAGTAAACGTGATCGGTGGCGTAGGCCAGCTCGGCGTCCACCTGGAAGTTCTCCATCGTGTCGACGTTGCTCGCCCAGAAGCTCTTCACCGTTCCCAAGGGTATGGGTGCGGCGCTGTCGGCCAAGACGGTCGGAATCCCGCTCTTGCCCTGCAAGCGCTCGGCCAGGGAGATCGGATCGGCGATCGGCACGACCTCGGCCTTGAGGGTCTCCAGCATGCCTCGAGCTTCGTCTGGAACCTGCTCGATCTGCCACGACGAGTCCGGCACTTGGGGCGTGGGCCCCTGGGTTGGCGAGAAGAGCGGCGGAGCGTTTTCGACCTTGTCCACGGCCAGCCAGACCGACGCCGCCGTGCCGACCAGCACCAGGCACAGGCAGCAAACCAGGGCCAGGACCACGGCTATGACAACCCAGACCACCGTCCGATCGCCTCGACCCGTTGAAGTCGTCATGCCTCTCACCTCATTCCAAGCTTCCCGCGGGCTTGCGGGCGAAGCGGTGCTTCGCCCCTACACGCGGGAAGCTGCCTTGCAACCGGCCTCGTAAGTTGGGCGATTATAGCCGCGGCCGGCGGCGGACCGGTGTCGCGTCGTCGGGCGCGGCCGTCGGTAGCTGAACGCTGAAGCGACTTCCGGAGCCGGGCGAGCTCTCCGCCAGGATTCGACCACCATGCGCCTGGATGATTTCACGCGAGATGGCCAGCCCGAGACCGGTGCCGCGCCCCGGTCCGCCCGAGCGCGACTTGTCGACCTGGTAGAAACGCTCGAAGATGCGGCTCAAGTCCTGCGACGGGATCCCCGGGCCTTCATCCTCCACGCTGATCGTCACCCACGCGCCCTGCGCGTAGCCTCGGACGTAGACCTTCGCCCCGCGAGGGCTGTGCCGCACGGCGTTGTCGACCAGGTTGGTGAAGACTTGGGCCAGACGATCGCCATCACCGATGACCGACGGGAGCGGCGGGAGATCAGGGACGAGCGCGACATCTCGCTCTGCGGCGGCCAGGCTCAGACGCTCCAGAACACCGGAAACGATCCGCGCCAGATCGGCCGGCTCCCGCGCCAGGTCGATTTGGCCTGCGTCGAGGCGCGCCAGGTCGAGCAGATCCTCGACCAGGTGCCTCAGCCGATCCGACTCCTCGTAGATCACGCGCGCAGCCCGGCGAACGCCGGCTTCGTCCCCAGCCGCGCCATCGCCGATCGCCTGGGCGAAACCCTCGATCGAAGTCAGCGGAGTCTTGAGTTCGTGGGAAACATTGGCGACGAAGTCTCGCTGCGACTTCTGCCCGGCCCTCACCCGCTCGATCATCTCGGCGAACGCCGCCCCTAGATCTTGGATCTCCTGCGGGCCGCCGATGTTGGCCGGCGAGGGAGGATCCCCAGCGGCGACTCGGCGGGTGGCGACGGCCAATCGATGCAAGGGTCCGGCGACCCAGCGCGCCATCAGCCAGGCGAGCAGCACGGACACGGCCAGCGCCACGAGCCCGGCCTGGAGGAACGGTCGCCCCAGATCTTCGCCGAGCAGCGTGGCCAGCCGTACACCCGGGCGCGGAAGGACGAGCAGGAGGGACCGACCGTTTTCCAGCGGGGTGACCGTGAACAAGAACGACTGCGACTCGTCGCTGAATTCGCCTCGCCCGGCTGCGCCGGCGGCTGCCTGGTCGATCGCTTTGGTCGGCGGCGGAGTCTGCCCCGGCTCGCTGTCCTGCAACAGCGAGCCATCGGCGGCGACGACGATGATCCGGCCGGCGGGCAAATCGAGCCGACCCAGAATCTGCCGCAAGCGGCCCTCTCCCTGGGAGAACAGGGCACGTGTCTCTCGCTGGGCCAGAACCCGGCCGACCAGTTCGAGGCGTTGGTAGGTCTGACGGACCGCGATCGGATTGGCAAAGAGGATGACGACCAGGCTGCCCGCCAGCAAGGTCAACACCAAGCCGGCGACCAGCAGGTAGGTCAGCAGCAGGCGGGTCTGGAGCGAGCGCATGCGGCTTAGACGACGAGTTTGTAGCCGACGCCGGTGACCGTCTCGATACGGACGAGGCGGCTCGGCTCGAGCTTCTTGCGCACGTGGGCCACGTGAACATCCACCGTGCGCGTTTGGCCGTAGAAGTCGTAGCCCCACACCAGGTTGAGCAACTGCTCGCGCGTCAGCACCAAACCGCGGTGCTCGGCCAGACTCCGCAATAGATCGAACTCCTTGACCCGCAGCCGCACCTCATGCCCGGCAACGTGGACTTCTCGCCGCGCCGGGTCGACGACGACGTCGCCGATGTGGATTGGGGCTTCGGCCGCTTGTGGGCCTCGGTCGGCCCGGCGCAGAATCGCCTTGACGCGTGCCACCAATTCGCGCGGGTTGAAGGGCTTGGTCAGGTAGTCGTCGGCGCCGAGCTCGAGCCCGACGATCTTGTCGACATCTTCGTCGCGCGCGGTCAGCATCAGGATCGGCACTTCGGACTCGGCTCGGACCCGGCGACAGACTTCCCAGCCGTCGAGCTTGGGCAGCATCAGGTCGAGGATGATCAGCGCCGGCTCGCCCTGCTGCAGCTGCGACAGCGCCGCCTCGCCATCGGCAGCGCTGTCGACCGAGAAACCGTCGCGTTCGAGATAGAGCCGCGTCAGGTCGACGATATGGGCTTCGTCGTCGACGACCAGAATTCGTTCGCCGGCCATGGACGGGGGCTCAGTCGCCGTGAGCCTCGGGGATCACCGCTACCGCCTCGATCTCGACCTGCGCCCCGCCGGGGAGAGCTACCACCTGGATCGTCGAACGCGCCGGCGGATCGCTGGAGAAGAATTCGCCGTAGACGGCGTTCATCGCAGCGAACTGACCGATGTCCGTCAGGAAGACGGTCGTCTTGATCACCTGGGGGAGCGAGCTGCCTCCGGCGCGCAGCGTGCCGGCAAGGTTGAGCAGGGCCTGGCGCGTCTCGGCCGGAACTCCACCCGGCACGAGCTTGCCGCTGGCCGGGTCGTTACCGGTCGTGCCGGAAGCGAAGACCCAGCGCCCGGAGCGGATTCCGTGAGAATACGGGCCGAGGGGCTTCGGAGCGTGCTCCGGCAGCAGAACTTCGCGTAGGGTCGAGTCCATCTCGCATGCTCCGCTCGCGGAGAAGGGATTGTACGTCAGAAGCAGTGGTCAGTGGCCGGTGGTCCGTGGTCAGTCACGCGCCAGGGCCTGAAGGAACCAACAACCCGGTCGGTCACGGATCACTGACCACTCACCACTGACCACTGACCACTCTTTGAACGAGCGGGCCCTCAAGTTACCAGGTTGATCAAGCGTCCTTCGACGAACACGACCTGCCGCGGCTCGGCCCCGCTCAGGTGCCGTCGCACAACGTCGGATTCGAGCGCGCGGCGGCGCGCCTCGGCCTCGGTAATGCCGGCCGGCACGAGGATCCGGTCGCGCACCTTGCCGTTGACCTGAACGACGAGCGTCATGTCCTCCTCCGCCATCGCCTGTGGGTCGAAGGAAGGCCACGCCTGCTGGTGGATGGAGTAAGGTTTGCCGAGGCGAGCCCACAGCTCCTCGGCCAAGTGGGGCGTCACCGGCGCCGCCAGGAGCAGCAGCGTTTCCACGGACTCCCGAAATCCGTCCGTCCCCGCCAGACCCGCCTCGCGCCCATCGGCCAGTGCGTTGGTCAGCTCCATCAGCGCCGAGATGACCGTGTTGAACTCGAACGCCTCCAGGTCCTTCGAAACCTGGCGGATGGCCTGGTGAGTGCGGCGCCACAAGGTCCGCGCCGCAGCGGCCTCACCCGGCCCGGCCTTGGCCTCCCCTCCGGGATCCCCTGCGGGATGCGAAGCGCGATGCCCCCTGCGAGGTCCCCTACGGGATGCGCAGCGCGATGCGAGGCGCGACGAAGCGCGATGCGCCGTCTCCAGGGCGATGGTCCACACTCGATGGACCCAGCGCACGACCCCCTGGATGTTCTCGTCGCTCCACGCGCCCCCTTCGGCCCATCGATAGCCGAACATCAGGTAAGCCCGCACCACGTCCGCCCCGTACCGTCCCACCTGTTCGTCGGGATCGACGACGTTGCCGCGCGATTTGCTCATGCGCTGGCCGTCCGGCCCCAGGATGTGGCCCTGGTTGCGCAGCTGCCGCATCGGTTCGTGACCCTCGGTGATGCCCATATCGCGCAGTGCCTTGTGGAAAAAGCGCGTGTAGATCAGGTGCATGGTGGCGTGTTCGGCGCCGCCGGTGTACGTATCGACGGGCATCCAGTAGTCGTACTCCCTTGGGTCGAACGCCTCCTGTGCGTCATGCGGGCTGAGGTAGCGCAGGTGGTACCACGACGAGCACATGAAGGTATCCATCGTGTCGGTATCGCGCTCGGCCGGCCGGCCGCAGATCGGGCACGTAGTCATGCGCCACATCGGGTGAAGCTTGAGCGGGCTTTCCCCGGTCGGCAGCCATTCGACGTCGTCGGGCAGCAGCACCGGCAGCTGGTCATCCTGAACGGCCACCTGGCCATGGTCCGCGCAGTAGACGATCGGGATCGGCGTGCCCCAGTAACGCTGTCGCGAGATGAGCCAGTCGCGCAGCCGATAGTTGACGGCCCGCTCTCCGATTCCCTTCGCCTCCAGGAACTCGGTCGTCGCCGCCACGGCGCGCCCTGCTTGCGTTCCGCTCAGCGGGCCGGAGTTGACCATCGTCCCGTACCCCGGCACGGCCTCGGTCATCGCCGCCCCATCGAGCTGCGCGACCCCTGGCGGTTCGATCACCGGTCGCACTTCCAGACCGAATTTGCGGGCGAACTCGAAGTCGCGTTGATCGTGGGCCGGCACGGCCATGATGGCGCCGGTGCCGTACGTCATCAGAACGTAGTCGGCGATCCACACCGGGACGCGCTCGCTGCTCACCGGGTTGACGGCAGTGCCACCGGTGAAGACGCCGGTCTTCTCCTTGTCGGCGGCCTCGCGCTGAATGTCGGATTGGCGCAGGGTCTGGGCGCGGTAGGCCTGGACGGCGGCTCGCTGCTCGGCCGTCGTCAGTCGGTCGACCAGCGGGTGTTCGGGCGCCAGCACCATGAACGTCGCGCCCCATAAGGTGTCGGGGCGGGTCGTGAAGACCTCGATCGGATCTCCCGATTCGGTCGGGAAGCGCACGCGGGCCCCCTGGCTGCGCCCGATCCAATTCTTTTGCGCAACGCGCACCGGCTCGGGCCAGTCGAGGGCGCTGAAATCGAGCAGCTCGTCGGCATAGTTCGTGATCCGGAAGAACCACTGTTCGAGGTCCTTCTTGATCACCGGGGTCTTGCAGCGCTCGCACAGTCGCTCCTCCCCGATGACCTGCTCGCGCGCCAGAGTCGTGTTGTCCTTCGGGCACCAATCGACCGGAGCCATCTTTTTGTAGGCCAGGCCGTGCTCGAACAGCTTGAGGAAGAACCACTGCGTCCAGCGGTAGAACTCCGGATCGGCCGAGACGGCCTCCCGCGGCCAATCCCAGGAGGCTCCCATCGAGCGCAGCTGGCGGCGCATGTTCTCGATATTGGCGTAGGTCCAGGTCTTGGGGTGGATGCCGCGTTCGATGGCGGCATTTTCCGCCGGCAGACCGAAGGCGTCGAAGCCGATGGGGAAGGTCACATTCAGACCGCGCATGCGAAGGTACCGGGCGCGGGCATCCGACGGTCCCATGGCGAACCAGTGACCGATGTGCAGGTCGCCGGAGGTGTAGGGCAGCATCGTCAGGAAGTAGAACTTCGGCCGCGACGGGTCGATCCGAGCGTGGTACAGGCCGTCGGCCTCCCAGCGGCGCTGCCAGCGCGGCTCGATCTCGGCCGGAATGTAGGCGTCGATGGTCGGCCGAGCCTCGGGTTTCGTCGGGCCGGACGACTTCCGAACCGCATCGGGCTTTCTGGCCATGCCTGCCTCCGTGTCCGCCTCCCATCGTAGGAGAGGCGGAACAGAAAGCCCTCCGCCCGCACAGGGACGGAGGGCATCCGTGGTACCACCCTGCTTCGTCGGACCCTCACCCATACCCTCTCCCGCTCCGCGGGAGAGGGGCAAGGGGTGAGGGTCAGGCACTCGTTTCCGCGATACCGGGCGGAGCCCGCCGCCGGCTAGTTCATCGGCTCACCGGCGGGGCTTGCGCTGAGCGGCGCCTCGGCGAAGTCGAGGCAAGTCGAAGCGCGCTTCGCGAGCGCCGTGCCGGGCTCACACAATCCCCGGCTCGCTGGCGAATGGCCTACTGCTCCTGCCTTGGCCTATTGCTTGCGTAGCCCCGTGCCTCAGCCCGGGCTAAAGCCCGGGACTACATTGCTACATTGCTTTGGTGGACCCAGTGGGATTCGAACCCACGACCTTCTCAATGCCATTGAGACGCGCTCCCAACTGCGCTATGGGCCCGAGTGGACCTGGCGGGATTCGAACCCGCGACCCCTTCAGTGCGATTGAAGTGCGCTCCCAGCTGCGCTACAGGCCCGCGAATGCGTAGGTCATTGTACCGGAGCGGGCGAGGCGGTGTCAAGAAACGCCGGAACCGGGAAGCATCGAAGCCCGGAACGTGCGCAAGATTGCCGGGAGCAGCCGGGCCGGCTATAATCCTTGTTCCTCGCGAGTCGCTCAGCATGCCAGCCTATCCCGATCGCATCCGGCGCCTGACGGCAGCCATGCCCGGGCACGACCTCCAGGCCGTCGTCCTGCTGCCCGGACCCAACCTGCGCTATTACACTGGGTTGTCCTTCCATTTGATGGGTCGCCCGACGCTGGCCTTGATCACGACCGATCAACCGCCGCTCCTGCTCGTTCCCGAATTGGAGCGGTCCAAGGCGGAAAGCAATCCGATCGGGGCCATCGTCCACACGTACGGTGAGGACCCGGAATCGCGCCAGGCGGCTTTCCATCGGGCGGCACAGGCAATCGGCCTTGCCCGCCGTCGCGTAGGCGTCGAGCCCTTGCGGATGCGCTGGCTCGAGGAGCGGCTCTTAGAAGAGGCTGCCCCCGGCATCCGCATGACGAGCGCCGATGACGCCCTGGAGCCGCTGCGGGCGGAGAAATCCCCCGAGGAACTGGCTGCCATCCGGCGCGCCGTCGCTGTCGCCCAGGCCGCCCTGAACGAGACGATCCCTCAGATTCGTTCCGGAGTCAGCGAGCTGGATCTGGCGGCGGAGCTTGTGCTCCGACTGTTGCGCGCCGGCTCGGAAAGTGAATTTCCCTTCGCCCCGATCGTCGCCTCCGGCCCGAACACGGCCCTGCCGCACGCCGTCCCAACGAGCCGCACTCTTCAGCCCGGCGACCTGGTCATCCTGGATTGGGGCGCGACGGTCGACGGGTACATCTCGGATCTCACACGCACCTTCGCCATCGGCCGGGTCGACCCCGAGTTGCAGCAAGTCCACGCCATCGTGGCCGAGGCCAATGGCGCCGGACGAGCCGCGGCCGGGCCCGGCGTCGCCTGCCGCGCCGTCGACGCCGCGGCGCGATCGGTGATCGAGGCCGCCGGTTATGGCGCCGCCTTCATCCACCGCACAGGTCATGGGATCGGACTTGAAGCGCATGAGGCGCCTTACCTGCGCTCCGACAACGAGGCTCTGCTTCGCCCGGGGATGACCTTCACTGTCGAGCCGGGAATCTACCTCCCCGGCCGCGGCGGCGTCCGGGTCGAAGACAATATCGTCGTGACGGAGAGAGGCGCCGAAACCCTGAGCAGCCTGCCGCGCGAGCTGCGCGTCCTCACCTGATGCCGCCCACTCAGGCCTGCGCCTTCAACAGACCGACATGACGCGCGATTTGCGCCTGCTGGCCTTCTCCCTGTTCTTGTGGGGAGTCGGCGAAGGCCTCTTCATCTACCTGCAACCGATTTATCTGACGGAATTGGGAGCCGACCCGCTCCAGGTGGGGTTCGTGCTCAGCCTGGTGGGGGCGGCGATGACGGTCACCCACATCCCGGCCGGAATCCTGGCTGACCGCTTCGGGCGGAAGTGGATGATGGCGGCCGCATGGGTCTTCGGCGCGCTGGCATGCTTTCTCATGTTCCTGGCCACCAGCTTGTGGATTTTCGTCGCGGCGCTCGTGTTGTACTCGCTGACCTCGTTCGTCATGTCGCCGATGTCGAGCTATGTCACGGAGGCGCGCGGGCCGTGGACCGTCGGCCGGGCGCTGACGACGGTTTCGGCCTCCTTCAACGCCGGGGCGGTGATCGGCCCCTTCGCCGGCGGTTTGCTGGCAGCTGAATTTGGAATCCGGCCGCTCTTTGGGATCGCCGCCGTCCTCTTCGTCCTGTCGACGGTCCTGATGGTGCCCTTGCGCAATCAACCGGTGGAGCCCCCGCACGCCGAAGGCCGTTACCGCTCCCTATTGACCAACCGAACGGCGGCGCGCATCCTGGTGGTCACCTTCGTAGCGATCCTGGCGCTGACGCTGAGCTGGCCCCTGACCCCGCTCTATCTGAGCGAGGTGCGCGGCCTATCGGTGGCGCAGGTCGGCGCGCTGGGTTCGTTCTTCGCCCTGGGGATCGTCGTCCTCAACCTGACCTTGGGCGGCGCACAGCCGCGCCGCGGATCGATGATCGGCCAGGGGCTCGTGGCGGCATCGGTCGCCCTGCTGTGGCGAGGCCTGTCGATACCGGCCTACGCCGCCGGGTACTTCCTGGCAGGGGGCTCGCGAACCGCGCGCAGCCTCCTAAGCGCCCAGGTGGAACGGGTCGTCGAACGATCACACCTCGGGCTCGCCTTCGGGGTCGTCGAGACCGTCGCCTCCAGTGCGCTGATCCTGGCGCCCTTGCTCGCCGGCTTTCTCTACCAGGCCAATCCCGCGGCGCCGTACCCGGTCAACCTCGTCCTGATCGGCGGATCCCTGGCGATCTCGGCGTGGCTCCTGCCGGCGGACCCGGACGCGGAGTCGCCGACGCGGACGGCGATGGGCATGGAGCGCTGACGATGGTCGGCGGACTCGGCTGGGGAATCGAATGGATTGTCAGCCTCCAGGCCGCCGGGGGAGCCGTGTCGACCCAGGTGATGAACCTCTTCACATTCCTCGGATCTGAATGGTTCTATTTGCTGGTGATGCCCGCGCTGCTGTGGTGCGTCAGCGCTTCGCTCGGCCTGCGCCTCGGCCTTCTTCTACTCACCAGCGCCTGCGTGAACTCGATTCTCAAGCTCACCTTCGGGCTGCCGAGGCTTTATTGGGTCGACAGTCGCGTCCGGGCGCTCACCGTCGAAACCTCTTACGGGCTGCCCTCCGGCCACGCTCAAAACGCGGTCGTGCTATGGGGCTATCTGGCCTATCGCCTGCGCCGTTGGCGGGCGACGATCCTGGCATTGGCGCTGATCGCCGCCATCTCCTTTTCACGCGTCTATCTTGGCGTCCATTTTCCGGCCGATGTAGCGGCCGGCTGGCTCATCGGGGGGCTGTTGCTGGTCTTGTTTGTCCTACTTGAGGAACCGGTCGCCGGTTGGTTCGCCCGACATTCGCTTGGGACTCGCCTGCTCGTCGCCGGGATGGGGTCGTTCAGCCTGACGGTGCTGGGGTGGATCGCCCTGCAAGCGACGGCGGGGCGAGAAATCCCTGCCGAATGGATCGCCAATATCCTCGCCGCAACGGAGTCCGGCTTCACGGCGCAATCGCTGAGCGACGTCATCTCGGCTGGAGGCGCACTGTTTGGCTTCTCGCTCGGCGCCGTGCTGCTCGCCCATTGGGGGCAATTCGATGCCAAGGGCAGCGCGTGGCTCCGCTTGACGCGATTCTTCGTCGGTCTGGCCGGCGTCCTGGCGCTGGATATCGGCTTGACCGCGTTTATGCCGGATGGGGAGGCCTTCCGTTTCCTGCGCTACGGCTTAGTAGCTTTCTGGATCGCCTACGGCGCGCCTCGAGTGTTTGTCGCGCTCCGGCTGGCATAGCCGGTTGGCAGGTTGCGGAAGAACGCTCTTCCACCTCACCCCCTGCCCCGCGCGCAGCCGCCCGTAGCGATGCGGAGGCCCTCTCCGCCGGGAGGCTGCTTTCGAAAGGACGTAGTCTGGCGGAGCCCCTCCGGGGTCCCCTGCGGGATGCGCCCATGGCGCCCTGTAGAGGGCGAAGCGCGATGCTGCGCGAAGGGGGTGAAGGTACTCAAGGAGGCGGGGGGCCTTTGGCCCCCGCCTCCTTCAAAACCTCGCCCCTGCCCCAGCTTGGGTTCATCACATCGAGGCTCCTACTTGCCGGGGGAGCCCCTCGCTAACCGCACTTGCGCCGCACTGCGTGCGGCGCAAGTGTCGCTCGGTCTCTACAGACCTCCAAGGGCGGGGTGCGCGCGAGGGTAAGGGGTGGGGGCGAAGGGCTTTGGCCCTTTTTTGCGCAGACTCCTGGGGCCCTTGCCGTCCTCGAGCCGACGGCAAACCCCTCCGGTCCTCCACAGATTCGGGGAACCTGGCCTCCCACGTCGGTGTATACAGGTTGATCCGAACTGGGAGGCAAAGTTATGAATTGCAGAAGACTCCCCCTTGTTTTCAGTCTAGTGCTACTTGGAGCCGGAGCGATTTCCGCATGCGGCCGTCTCCCCGCCGCAGAGGCCGTGATGGCGCCGCCTGAGGTTGCAGCGGAGACTCGCCCCGTCACCAGCATTCTCACCGGCGGCTGGGATCGCCAGGATAAGGTATTCGTGGTCCAGGCGTACGACGCCGCCACGGGGGAAGCGGCGGCTTGGGGATCCTTGCCTCTCGAAGGCAGCGGAAGGGAGATGGGATCGTATGCCTATTCCCCCGACGGGAGCGTCCTTGCGCTGACTACCGGCACGACACCATTTTGCACGCCTTCCAGCGGCGGATCGGCCTGCTGGCCGAGCACCAAGGCCATCCACCTCATCGACGTGCAAACTCGGGCAGTCATCTTAGTCTACCCGGGCTACGGGCGAGCCGGACCCATGGTGTTCTCCCCGGATGGGGACGACATCGCGTTGGTCCATGAGAGCCGCAAGGGAATCGAGCTCCGCCTGTACGACTCCGCCAGTGGAGGGCTCCTCCGATCAACGTCGTTCCCCTTCGTCCCTTCTTATGCGGGCTACACGGTCGACGGAGGGGACCTCGTCCTGGTCGGGGCCGACGACGGTTCCAATCCCGGCTTCGCGCCCCCCGGTCCGCTGACGGTGATCGTGATGGACGGAGAGTCGCTGGAGACCAGATGGCAACAAGCTCTCGATGGGGTCATCCATGGAGCCTGGTGCCTGGAGGCGTGCGACGGTTCCCATGGGTTCACGGTGTCGGCGGTCTGGTCGCCGGCGATCGTGCGCATACCTGGAACCGATCGCGTCGTCGTCGTCCACGCCGATGCCGACAAGCTGACGTCGGTCGACATCGCTGAGCAACGCGTCGCCACGATGGACATCGCCGCGCCGCGGTCATGGCTCGACCGGCTGATGGCGTTCGGCACAGTGCCGGCCGAGGCCAAGGGCGGCATGGACGGCGCTGCGCGCGACGCAGCCGCCTCACCGGACGGGTCGCGCCTCTACATTGTTGGCTGGGCTTACCACACTCGGCTGAAGGACGATGGCTCGATGGAAAACCGGGACGAGCCGCTCGGCCTGCAGGTAGTGGACCCGTTGACCGGTTCGAGGATCGCCTCCATTGATTCCAACGCCGCCCGAGTCTCACTGACCAAGGACGGGGCGTGGCTGCTGCTTACGGTCTGGAACGACGTCAAGATGTGGACCGATGTTCTTCCTGTTAGTGAGCTGGACGGCGACCGCCCCGTGGAGGCCTGGGACCTCGTTGCGGGCACGAACCTCGAAGGAGCCCCGGTGGTCCTAGGCATGTCCGCCGTGGAAGGGCCCATCCGAGTGGCCAACATCGACCCCGCGACTCTGAGCGTGGGTCAACGGTGGCTGCTTGGCGAATCCGTGACTTTGCTCCTGCGGTGAATCCCCGGCGGATTGCCGCCCGGAGGTTTTTCCTTAGAATCGAAAGGACCCGGCCCCGCATGATCGGGCCGGCGTTTTCGACCTAAGATCACCACCTTGCCTGAGGCCCCGCGACTCCCGAAAGACGCTGTCTCTCTGGGGGACGGTTTCTCCCTCGCCACAAGCTGGCGAACGCTCTCGCGGTGGCAGCTGGCGCTCGGAGACGTCGATGAGTACCCGCTGCTGCTCGCGCGGGCCAAGGACGAGGCGACTCGGCGCCCGCCTCATCCCCACCGCATGGTGCTGACGATCGTCCGCAGGATCGCCGCGCCGGGCGCGGCCCGTCAGGAACCAGGTTTGAGCTCCCTCCACAGGAACCAGTGCCCAGCGCGGTCACCGGCCGACTCGGGCTCCCGGTCATAGTACAGGTCAAAGACGCCACCCCGATCGGTTCGAACGCGGAAGTAAAACCGTCCAACGCCCCATGAGCCGCGCCGGGCGGCGGTCTCCAGATGCGCCGGCTGCATGTTGGCCTGCATCCGGCCACGGCGCTCGTAGCGCGCCCACGTCGAGAGCAGCTCGCGGACCCTATAGGTTTGGCCGTCCCACACAAAGGAATCCGGCGCGTGAGGTTTCTTGGCCAGCGCCGGCGGATGAAGATGGGTGACCTCGATCTCGCGATCGATGAAGCGCAGCGGCCGCCAGGTTTCACTCATCCAAGGGAACGGCGACGGCAGGGGAAGGCCGAGGCCGCAGGCCGAGCCCTGAGCGTAGCCGCAGGGTCACTCTTCCTCGGCCTTGCCGACGTCCTTCTTCCGGGCGGCGATGATTCCCTCGGCAACGTGCTGCGGGACGACCTCGTAGTGGGAAGGCGACATGGTGAAGACGCCGCGCCCGCCGGTAATCGAGCGCAGCTCGCTGGTGTAGCGCAGCATCTCAGCGTGCGGCACCTTGGCCGTCACGACGCTCCGGCCCCGATCGCTCTCCATCCCCTGCACCTTCGCCCGGCGCGTGTTCAGGTCGCCGAGAACGTCCCCCATGCTCTCCTCCGGCACCGTCACGCGCACATCCATGATCGGCTCGAGCAGCACCGGCCCGGCCTCCTTGAAAGCCGCCTTGAACGCCTCGCGCCCGGCCGTCTCGAACGCCACGGCCTTCGAATCGACCGGGTGCTCCTTTCCGTCGGTGACTGCCACCAGGACGTTTTCGACCGGATAACCGGCCAGGACCCCGGTCTTCAGCACGCCGCGCACGCCCTTCTCGATCGCCGGGAAGAAACTGTGGGAGATAGCCCCACCGAATACCTCGTTGACGAACTCGAAGTTCTCATCGGGCAGCGGCTCGACCCGCATCTGCACCTCGGCGAATTGGCCGGCGCCGCCGGTCTGCTTCTTATGACGGTGCATCGCTTGCCCCTTGCGGGTGATCGTCTCGCGGTAGGAGACGCGCGGCGTTTCGGTCAGCAGGCCGACCTGGAACTTCGCCTCGGCCTTGCGGATAGCGACGTCGATGTGCTGGTCGCCCATCCCCTGCAGGATGGTCTGATTGGTGCTGCCCTCTTGGTGCCAGGAGAGCGTCGGATCCTCTTCGCACAATCGAGAGAGCGAGGCGCCCATCTTGGTCGAATCGGCCTGCGTCTTCGGCAGGACGGCGACGGCGTACAGGGCGTTGGGGTAGGCCGGCCGCGCCACGACGATGCGCTGGGCTTTGTCCCCCAGCGTATCGCCGGTCCCGGCCGAGGCCAATTTGGCGACGGTCCCGATGTCGCCGGCGTGCAGGAGCTTCACCGGAATCTGCTCTTTGCCCCGCATCACGTGTAGACTGCCGAGTCTTTCCTCGGCGCCCTTGACCTGGTTCCACACCCGGCTGTCCGATGCCAGGGTCCCGGAGAACACTCGCAAGTAGGTCGTCTTGCCGACGAACGGGTCGGCCGTGGTTTTCCACACGTACACGGCGAGCGGACCGGCGTCGGAGGCGGTCAGCTCGATCTCCCCGCCCGGTCCTTGGGCTGTCAATGGCGGGGACTGCGCCGGGGAAGGAAGCAGATCGACGACGGCATCGAGCAGGGGCAGGATGGCCGTACCGGCAGTCCCGGCCGTGACGAAGACCGGAGCGACCCGCCCGGAACGGACCGATTGGCGGAACCCCCGCGCGATTTCCTCGGCCGTCAACTCCTCCCCACCCAAGTATTTCTCCAGCAGGGTGTCGTCCCCTTCGGCCGCCGTCTCGATCACCCCGACGCGCGCTTCTTCCGCCGCCGCCCGCAGATCCGCCGGCACCGGGGCGACTTCCTTGCCGTCCCCCAGGCGCGCCTGCATCGTGAACAGGTCGACCACGCCTTTGAACTCGGCCCTTTCCCCGACCGGCATCTGCACCGGTACAAAGGCGACTTCGTGCGACAAGCGCCGGGCCGCTTCCAGGCCGCGGGCGAAGCTGGCGTTCTCGCGGTCCATCTTGCTGATCACAACGAAGCGCGGCAGCCGGAATCGGTCGCAGATATCCCAGACGACCTCCGTCCCAACTTCGACGCCGGCCACGGAGTCGACAAACACCAAGGCGCCTTCCACCACCCGCAGGGCCGAGATGGTTTCGCCGACGAAATCGGTGTAGCCCGGGGTGTCGAGCAGGTTGATTTTCGTTTCCCGATGCTCGAGCGGCAGGGCAGTGGTCGAAAGCGAAAGGCGGCGGCGGATTTCCTCTTCCTCGAAGTCCGAGACCGTGTTGCCTTCTTCGACCTTCCCCATGCGGGTCGTGACGCCGGTGGCGAAAAGGGCGGCTTCCGCCCAGGAGGTCTTGCCCGCACCGCCGTGCGAGACGAGCGCGACGTTGCGGATGCGGTCGGTCGCGTATTCCTTCATTGGCTGGGAGGTCCTCCAACGGGGGCGACGTTCAGGCGGATTCTAAGGGAGGAGCAAGGGACTGTCAAAGCAGGGCCTCGAGATTGGCCTTCGAAACGAGCGAAACCGGGTTTCTCCCGGAAACCCGGTTTCTCAGACCGCGATGATAGAATCCCGCCGGCGTCAACGTGCAACAGTGGCTGAATCAACACTCGTTCGTCGTCGCCGCCGTCGCCGCCATCTTCACTCTGACGGCGATCCTTCTGCGCGACGGTATCCGACCGGGTGACTTGGTGGCGATCGGCGCCCTGTGTTTGGGCTTGGCGATGGCCTATGCGTTGCTCGGTCCAGGCAGGAGCACCGAACGAGAAATCTCGGTCGTCCGTTCACAGATCGGACACGGGCGACCGGTCCTGCTCGAGTTGCAAAGCCCGTACTGACTGGGATGTATGAGCGTGAAACCCGTCGTGGACGCGGTCGAGCGAGAGTTTTTCGGCAAGTTGAAGGTGATCCGATTGAACGTTCAGGATCCGGCGGGCAAGGCCCTCGCCCTGGAGTACGGCTTTCAGTTCACACCGACCTTCATCTTGCTCGACGGCGACGGGCAGGAAGCATGGCGCTCGGTCTTCGCCCTCGACCCCGCCCAGCTCCGCTCCTGGCTGAACAGCAATTGACCCGCGGCCGAACATGAAGGTATCGTCCGAAGGCCGCCGGGTGCGCCGTCGACTGCGCTTCGAGCTTCGCTACTGGACCGGCCGCCCTCCCTGGGACACGGGCATCACCCCTCCCGAAGTCATGGGTTTCCTGGCGCGGACGCCTCCCGGACGGGCCGTCGACTTCGGCTGCGGCACCGGGACCAACGCCGTCACACTTGCGCAGCATGCCTGGCAGGTCACCGGGATCGATTTCTCCTGGCGCGCTCTTCTGACGGCCCGTCGAAAGGCGCGAGCCGCCGGGGTGGCTGTTCAGTTCCTGCGGCGCGACGTCAGCCGTCTGGACGATTTGGCCGGCCCGTTCGACTTCGCCCTCGACCTCGGTTGTTTCCACAGCCTCGAGCCGCACCAGCGGGCGCGCTACGCCGCGACTGTCGCACGAGTCCTAAACCCCGGAGCGACGTTCATGATCTACGCCTTCGTCGCGCCGGACGAAGGCTGGCCGTCGGAGGCGGAGGTTCGGCAATGCTTCTCTACCCCATTCGACCTGGTTGGCATCGAACATGGTGATTTCGAAGGCCGGCCGTCCGCCTGGTTCACCTGGAGGCGCCGGCCATGACTCGTCGCGTGCTGGTCCTCTTCCTCGACGGGGTCGGCCTCGGGCGGGACGACCCCGCCGTGAATCCGTTCGCGGTCGCAAAGATGCCGGCGCTGGTCGCCGCTCTCGGCGGCGGCCGCCTGCTCGCCGGGGTGGCGCCGCAGGTAGGGCCCGAGGCGACCCTGTTATCGATGGACGCCTGCCTCGACGTGCCCGGCGATCCGCAGTCGGCCAGCGGCCAGGCCGCCATTTTGACCGGTCGAAACGTCCCGGCGGAGATCGGGGAGCATTATGGACCGAAGCCCAACCCGGCCGTGGCGGCGATCGTTCGCCAGGGGAGCATGTTTTCAGAGGTCGTTGATCGCGGCGGCCAGGCAGCGCTGCTCAACGCCTACCCGCCGCGTTACTTTCAAGGCATCGCCAGAGGTCGACGCCTGTACTCGCAGATTCCGATCTCAGTCACCACCGCAGGGATTCCGCTAAGACCCG
>Ga0184639_10000084_pt1 | contig 32045 bp, 28 predicted proteins | sample PLM31_170_b2_FD_133155 | JGI IMG/M metagenome (GOLD analysis project Ga0184639, IMG submission 133155) | Groundwater sediment microbial communities from an aquifer in East River, Colorado, USA - PLM3-1_170_b2 | ecosystem: Environmental > Terrestrial > Soil > Riparian zone | place: USA: East...
GGCTCGCCGGCGAGATGCGTGTATACCCCCGTGGCCATGAGGTCCCAGTCCCCCAGTCCCTCGGTCGCGGTGGGCGAATCGGTCGTATCGTAGAGATCGGGAACTCCGAGAACGTGGCCGAACTCGTGGCAGAAGACTCCGACCGAGATGAGATCGCCCGCGGACGTGTTGTTGGGCGCGTTGTCGAGCGCCCACTCCTCGGGCTCGGTGGTATAAGCGCGCGCCACGACGCCGTTATTGCCGAGAGGGAACTTGAGGTTCCACTTGTGGGACCAGATATCGCTATCGAGATCGGTCTCCTCGCCCCCCGGACCCGCATGAACGATGAAGAGCGCGTCGATCTCCCCGTCGTCGTCCAGGGATCCCTGGGAGCGGGGAATTCCGTCCGGTCCGTCGTTGTCGAATTGGCGGAGATCGTACTCCGCCGCCGCCAGGAGGACCGCGTCGGCCGCCAGCCCTTGCGCGTTCTGGGGGTATCCCCCGAATCCCCCGAGATTGTTCGCGTAGTAGGCGTAGGTGTGCGGGGCCGTGTACCACCGCGTCACGACTCCGTCGATGTCGAACTGCGACCCCGAGACCTCCTGGTAGTAGTCGCGCATGCTTCCCGTCGCGTGCGTCCCCGAGCTCAAGAGGAGATCCGCGAAGGCCGAGGGAGGATGCCCGAGCGTGTCGGCCGGGTTGTCGGAGAATTGTACGAGGATGACCAGCGCGCGGTACGAGACCGAGGTCGTCGCGCGGACCTCTTCGGCGCGATCCACGCCGGGCGCCCGCTGGGGCAGGCGGGATCCGCCCGCCCTGTGCGGTGTCTGGCCGCGCGAGGGATGGCCATCGGGGTAGATCGGTGGAACGGCGCGGCATTCCGAAGCGATCAGAAGCAAGATCGCCCCGGCCACCGGCCCGAGCAGGCGCACGTAGGCCTCCAACCGGCGTTGGAAGTCGCGGCGTCGTAAAGAGTTACGTTGAAGAGGCTTCGGAGCGGCCGAATCCGGCGCGCTCTTGTCTCCCCCAACCGCCACGTCCTACAAGGATATCGAGAAGCGCGCCCAGGCGAAAGAGGAGAGTGAGAATCCGGTAGGAGAAGTTCTCGAGGATCCCGATCCCGATCATCTGGGCGAAATCGCCCCAGGAGCGGTAGAGACCGAAGGAAAGCTCCTCCAGGAAGACCGCGGAGATCGAGAGGAACGCTCCCGAAGTCACCGCGAGGAAGAGGAACGCCCAGAAATAGACGGGCGAGAGGATTCCCAATGCGTAGGCGATCGGGATCAGGATGTAGCCGAGCAGCTCGACCACGGGCCCCAGGAACTCGAAGAAGAAGTAATACGGCAGGCCGATCCACCGGAGCGATCCCGAGTGCCGTCCCCAGAGGAGGGACCGGTGGAGCCAGAGCGAATGGATGAGACCGCGGTGCCACCGGCCCCGCTGCCTCGCGAGCGCGCCGATCGTCTCCGGCACCTCGGTCCAGCAGATGGGATCGGGGAGGAACTGGATCGCGTACGGCCTTCGCTGCTCCCGCATGCGGCGATGGAGCCGAAGCACCAGCTCCATGTCCTCGGTCACGACGTCGGGGCGGTAGCCGCCGACTTCGATGACCACGTCCTTGCGGAAGAGGCTGAAGACCCCCGACAGAATGAGGAGATTGTTCATCGCGGAGAGGCCCAGCCGGCTCGCGACGAAGGCGCGGAGGTATTCCACCACCTGGAAACCTGCGAGGACGTTTTCGGGCAAGCGGGGCACGGAGATCCGGCCGCGCTCGATCCGGCACCCGTTCGCCACGCGGACCTGTCCTCCGACGGCGATCACGCGCTCCGGATCTTCGAGGAAAGGCCGGACCACGCGCAGGAGGGCATTGTCCTGGAACAGGGAGTCGGCGTCGATCGTGCAGAAGAGCGGGTAGCGCGAGAGATTGATGGCCGCGTTCAACGCCTCGCTCTTGCCGGCGTGCTCCTTGTCGATGACGAGAAGCTTCGGCGTCGCCGCCGACCGGTAGAGCCCGCGGATCTTGCCCCGGAACGGGAGGCTCTTCCGGTACACGATCTCGCGCCGCTCCAATCCGAATTCCCGCTTGAGCCTCGCCAGGGTCTCGTCGGTCGATCCGTCGTTGATGACGATGGCCTCATGTTCCGGATAGTCGAGCGAGAGGACCGAGCGCACCGAATCCACCACCCCGGCCGATTCGTTGTAGGCGGGCACGAGCACGCTGATCGGAAACGTGAAGTGCGACTTCGCCACCGCCTCGTAGTCGGCGTAGAAGTTCTGGGCGAGCCGTCGGCGCATGTCGAAGAACGAGAGGATCAGGAGCGAGTAGAGCACGAGCTGGAGGGTGCTGAAGTAGAGCAGGATGACGAGTCCGATCGTGTTGATCGCGTCCAGGACCCAGGGGGCGGTGAGGAGGGTTTCCATGTCAGTCCCCGTCCCGGGCGGGCGCGGAGGCGGAGATGCCCAGCGAGCTGAGCCCCTCGGCCGCGCACTCGCGCGCGAACCGGTCGTCGCATTCGAGCGCCTTGAGGAGCGCCGGCTTGGCCAGCTCGCCGATCCGCACGAGCGCATCGAGCGCGTTCTTGCGGACCCACCACGAGCGATCCCGAAGCGCCTCGCCCAGGACCGGCGCCATGGCCGCGTCGCCGATCCGGCCCAGCGCCTCCGCGGCATGCGCTCTCACGAACCAGATCGGATCCCGGAGGAGGGGCTCGGCCAGCGAGGCCGTCGTGCGGTCGCCCATGCGCCCCAGCGCCCAGGTCGCGGCGGAGCGCACTTCGGCGTCCATGTCCAGAAGCGCGTCCCCCAGGGATCGGGTCGCGCGCGGGTCGTGGATCTCGCCCAGGATGCGGGCCGACCAGAACCGGGCCCGGGACGGCCCCTCGCGCAGGGTGCGGATGAGGGACGGCACCGTGCGCGGCCCCATCTCGATGCAGATCGCCGCGATCCGCGCGGAGACCGCCTGATCGGGCTTTCCGAGCAGCTCGACGAGCGCCTCCTCCGCCGCCTCGAGCTTCATCCGACCGAGGGAGCGCGCCGCCACGATGCGCACGTCCGGGTCCGCGTCCTCTAGCGCGTGGAGCAGAGTCGGCACGCATTGGGGCAGTCGCAGCTCGCCCAGCATCCGGAGCGCGTGGGCGCGCGTCCACTTGAATCGGCTTCGGGCGCCCCGGATGCAACGGGAGATCACCCCGGCCCGCTCGAGCGCGCGGAGCACGTCGAGGCGGATCGGCAACTCGAGCTGGCTGATCTCCTCGGCCGCCAGCTCGGACCACCGGCCGGTCATCGCCGCGACGATTCCGGGCGTGGCTTCGAGCCTCCCGCGCGGGGTTTTCAGGAGAAGCAGGCGCTTCCGCAGCTCCCCCAGAAATCTCCGCTTCGAGTCCTCCTCGCGATTCGAGTGGATCTTGTTCGCGATCGCCGCAACCGTGGTCAGCGCCACGATGCAGAGGAGGAGTCCCAGCGTGAGGACCAGCGTTTGGAAATCGATCATCCCCGCGCCCTCACCACCGCGCCGCCGCCGAGAGGCCGAGGTACCAGGTCTCGTAGGAGTTGTTGTCGATCGAGTACTCCGCCTCGAGGCCGAGCGGAACGGCGTCCGCCACCGTGACGTTCGCGTATCCGCTCCAGGCGTGGATCAGGATGTTGTCGAAGTTCGAGGACGAGATGCCCGAGATCCCGTAGCGGAAGCCGTAGTCGGCCGCGGGCCGCTCAGCGTAGCCTCTCACCGACAGGCCCGCGGTCGCGCGGAGGCTATTGAGCGGCGTGAAGTAATTCGGCGAAGCGAAGTCCCAGTCGGCCCACGTGAGGCGTCCGTCCACTCCGATGAACGGGACGCGGGCCTGAATCCGATACGTGGCTCCGCCCGAGATCGTGGACCGCCGATTGTCGTCCGAGTAGAAGCCGGGCGAGACCAGCGCGTCCGCGGTCCCACGCCCATTCCACTGCCAGGCGAGCTTCGCCTCGTAGTTGTCCACGTGTCCGGGATCGAAGTAGCGCGCGCCCGTGGAGGGATCGATCAACTTGAGCGGCAGGAAGGAGCGGCGCGCGCTCAGCGACGGGGTGAGGCGATTCGTGAACCGCCAGACGCGCGCGTTCCAGCCGACGAAGTCGTCGTCCGCGGTCAGCGGATAGAAGACCTCGGCGCTCCGGCTCGAGAATGTGGAGTACTCGGCGCCGAAGGAAACCTGCCAGGGATACCCGCGCAGGAGCGCCACGTCGGCGCGGTAGTCCACGCTGTTCAGGTCGTAGTCGAGCGTGTCGCTGTCCGACGGCGGCACGCTTTCGGACGGCGTTTCCTTGAGCTGAAGCCAGCCGACCCGCGCCGTGACGCCGGCGCTCCGGCCCAGGGTCGCTCTGGCTTGGGCGTAGGGTCCGGTCGATTCGATCGTGAAATCGGGGCCGGTCACGTACTCGCGCTCGCTGGAGCCGACCCAGCCGCCGCCGATCGAGGGCTCGAGCGCGGTTCGGACGGCCAGCTCTTCCTCCGCCGCTCCCGCTGGGTCCGCGCCCAGCCCGCGGGCGCGGGTCACGAAGCGGTCCGACGCGGTCGATGCTCCCCGCCAGCGTGCCACCGACGCGAGCCCCAGCCAAGCGTCGGCCTGCTTCGCGTTCAGGGAGAGGATCCGGAAGTACTCCTGGGATGCCCCGGCCACGTCTCCGCTCCACGAAAGCGCGCGCGCGTAGCCGACACGGGTCTCGAGGTTCGTCGAGTCGCTCGCGATCGCGATGCGATACTCGCGGATCGACTCCGCGTAGCGGCCCGACCAGGAGAGGACGCGAGCGTATCCGGCGCGGGCCTGGGCATTGTTCGGATGGCGATCGAGGAGGATCCGGTACTCGGCGAGGGAGGCGTCGTACTGCCGGTTCCAGGAGAGCACGCGCGCCAAAAGGAGCCGCGCGTCATCGTTCGTCGGATCGGCGCGGAGTTCCTCGCGGAGGAGGGGGATCGCTTCTCCAAAGCGACCTTCGCCGATCAGCGCGCGCGCGGACGGCGCCGCGCCGCCCGGTTCCTCCAGCGTCTGCCCGAAGGCCCCGCCGGCCGTGGCGAGGAGTGCGAGCGAGGCGAGAAGGGCGAGCGTGCCGCGGTGCGATCGGCGCCTACCGATCCCGCGCGTCCATTCCTGAGTTCCTTGGTACTTCACGGGAATCCATTCCCTCGAAGGCCTGCCTGACGGCGATCGCCGATCGCTTGATCCGCTCATGAGTTATCGGCTTTTCCCAGCCGCTCCATGAGTACGCGGCGGCCCGAGGTGTGGCGACTCTAACTTCATTGAGTTCAATATGTTGCGTGGTGCCTTCTGGGCCGAGAAAGTGAGCTTCCGCGGGTCGGGGCGCTGGCGTGCGGGCGGTCGGTCCCAACGAATCCGCCGCGAGCCCGGTGGCGGTCGTGGCCCAAGCCAGGAGCCCGATGCCCTCCGTCGGCGTGCATTCGGTCGCCGGCGTATCGGGGCGGTCGTCCACCACGCACCGGCTCGAGGGATCGGCGACGTTCAAGAGCCCCCACGGGATCGCGATCTCGAGGGTCGTGCCGGAGTCGTCGAGGGTCCATTCCCCGTGGGGATTATAGGCGAGGCTCGAATCCGCGCCGGGCCAAGTTGGCGCCGGACCGGGTTCGCGGCCCGAAGCGAGGCGCCCCCAATCGAGATTCAGCGCAGGGTAGAGCTTCCCGCTTCGCGAGACCCGCTCGCGGTTGGTTTCGATGAGGAGCGGAGCGTACGCGCCGTCCTCGTTCGCGACCGGTTGAAACGGCGCGCGGCTCGGCAGGAGCCCGCCCGGTCCGCCGAGGCGCGCATACGCGGAGTAATTCATCTGCCGGTCGATGAACAACTCGGCGCGACCCATCGGCGCGCGCGTCCCCTTCGGGCCGCCCTGTCGCGTGCCGGGCTCGATCAGCAGCACGAACTCCGCGCCGCGCGACCAGAGGGCGCCGAGCGGAGCGGGCAGGCGCCGGTCGCCGCGGTCGGGATCGAGAACGTCGAGCGATACGCCGATCGCGCGGATCGGCTCGAGCCGTGCGGGGGGCGGGCTTCCGCGAGCGCCGGAATCGGATCTAGGCTTGGTCGCCTGCCCCGAGAGCGCGCCCACGGCGAGGTCGATGCGCAAGTAGAACCGCGCCTGGTCCGACGTGACGTAGAGCGCGCGGAGCGGCGATGTCTCGGATCGCGCGAAGGGCGGGATGCCCGCCCAGTCTTCCGTTGCTCCGTCCACGCGCACCGCGGGCGGCGGATCGAAGCCGATCAGCCCGTAGCATTCCTCGGGGTCGAGAAGGTTGTGCCAGAGCGGGTCCCGGTCCCGCGGCCATTCGGTTCGCTCGACGAGCCAGTTCACCTTGAACCATTCGTCGAAGAGCGAGAAGAGGAGTGCTCCGGCGCAGCCGGCGTCGTCTGCGTCCTCGAGGAGCCTCACGTCCCGCGCTCCCTGTTCATCCTCCGAGGCGCCGCCGTGATGGATGCCTTGCGGCTGTTGGTGCGCGATTCCGCGGCTCGCCGGGACGCCGACTTCCCCGATCAGGAGCGGAATCCCGCGCGTGTGCGCCTTGAGATCGGCGAGGTACCCGGCGTAGTTGCACGCACCGTGGCGATCCCGAAACGCGGAGTAGCCGGGGTCCAGATTCATGAAGTCCGGGTAATACGGATAGACATGGTAGTTGGCGAAGTAGCCGAGGAAGCCCGATTCGAACCCCGCCGGCTGGAGGGGCCGGATGCGCGTCGGATCCACGGCGTACGCGTCCTCGTCGTGCTCCGCCTCCGCGCCTCCGCGCTCGAACTCCGTCGGATGGCGCATCGGATCGAGCGTCGGCCAGTTCACGAACGAGACGGCCCGCGCGAGGCCGTAGTGATCCTTCTCGTAGGAGACGGCAGTATCGCAGATTCGCCCGAGCCATTGCTCCATCGCGGTCCCCCCGTCCACCGCGAAGTGCTTGCCCCAGAATCCGGGAATGCGACCCGAGTATGGCCCGCCGGAATTGTTATGGCGCGCTTCCGTCACGCGAACCGCATAGGGCTCCCACTCGCGGCCGAGAATCCAGCCCGCCAGGAAAGGGGAGGCGTCGGTCTCGTAGCGGCCCGAGGCGTGTCCCGGGCGCGGCTTGACCACCGCGTTCCCGTGGATCGCGTCGATCGTGAGCCGGATCTCGGCCTCGAATCCCCGCGTGAACGCGGGATTCCAGAAGTCGTGATCCTCCGGCAGCTCGGTCCAGATTTCTTGTAAGAGCCAGATCGGGCTCTCGGGGTGGGAGGCATTTTCCTCGGCGAGGGCCTGATAGAACTCGGGCGGATGGAGCGCGTAGACGCGGATGGCGTTGGCGTGCAGATCCCGAGCGAAGCGGAGCCACCGGACGTAATCCGCCTTCGAGATCGCGAATTCCCCTGGGAAGTGGCCTGGGGGCGCGGCTCCCAGATTGATCCCGCGCAGGAAGACCGTCCGCGCGTCGTTTCGGGTGATGATTTCGAATTGTTCGCCGCGCGCGCGAATGGCGCGAGCCGGAATTGCTGCGCCCACCCCCGAAGCGGTCCGGAGGGTCGCCCAGGCCGGAGACGGCGCCGTCTCCGCGGCAAGCGCGCGGGCCGGGCCGAGGGCGCGGGGCGGTGCGGGGGCGCACGCATGCGCGAGCGCGAGAAATGGCGCGAGGAGGTTGACGGACCTCAGGGGAAGAGCGCCCGGAGCGCGGCCTCGTGATTCTCGAAGGAGTCCAGAATCACGTCAGGCGAGGCCGCGGCCAGCTCCGCTCGGCCCACGGACCCGGTGGCCACCACGACCGACCTGGCGCCGATCGCGCGGGCGCAGGCGACGTCCTTCGGCGTGTCGCCGATCACGGTGGTGTCGGCTCCGGTGAAGGTCCGACCGGAGAGCGCCCGGGCCTTCTCCAGCGCGATCTGCGCGAGCACCGAACGGTCCTCGTGATCGTCGCCGAAGGCGCCGAATCGAAAGTAGTCCTCCAGGCTCCACCGCCTCAGCTTCAGCTCCGCGCCGCGCACGACATTCCCGGTCAGGAGGCCGACGAGAACGTTTTCGAGCTTGTTGAGCCTCTCGAGCAGCTCGCGCACACCGGGGAAGAGCTTCGCGCCGTCGTGATTCCTCATCTCGACCGCGAGGTGATCGACGTAGCGCCGGAGGCACTCCCCGCGGCGCTGGTGAATCGTCCGCTCATCGACGCCCGCGAGGCGCATGATCTCGGTCACGCACTCGGGATCGGTCATCCCCGCGAACTTGAATCCGCCGACGGGGCCGGGCGTGTCGTAGGTCTCGCGGAGCGCCCGCGCGAACGCGATCTTCGGGGCGAGGCCCTCGCGAAGGAGCGTGCCGTCAATGTCGAAGAGGATCAATCGCATCGGAAGCTTCCGAGGGTGAAGCCGGGTGGGTCAGTTCGATTCGATGCGGATCATGCCGCCGGAGCGGGTCAGCACGATCGGAGCGTCGTTCACGGCGAATCCGCGCTTCCCCCGATCCGACTCGAATCGGAGGCACTGGACGATGACCGCTCCGTTATCCGACTTTTGGACGTCCGCGAGCGAGTACGCGAGGGCCCGCGTGCGGTCGCTGGCCGCCTCGGCCAGGAACGCCTGGGCGCGCATGTACTCCTCGGCGACGCCGAGCGATATCGCGGCATCGCTGACCGCGTCGGGCCACCAAACGATCACGTCGGTGGCCTGGAGCGCCGAGCAGACATAGGAGTCGCCGCGCCGAGAGAAGGTGAGCCTCTCGCTCCGGCTCTCCACCACCTCTCCCTTCGGATTCGCGAACAGCAGATAAACCGGGACCTCGAAGCGCCCCGAGGACGCCGACTCGATCGCTTCGTTCTGGAAATCGAACGCCGTGAGCGCGGTGCCGCGGTCGCCCAGCAGTGTCGCTTCGTCAGGGGACGGAGAGACGGCCATCAGCCGCCTCACCTCGCCAACCCGCTTGCGATTCGTGGACGCCTGCTGGCGAGCCGCGAGGAAATGCTCGACCGCCTTCACCTTCGCCCGATCGATCGTCGCGGGTGGAGGCGGGGGCGTGCCCAGACGGATTTCGGTCACGGCCGTATCGGCGAGAGCGGGAACCGCCAGGAGCAGGAGGGAGAGGCAAACCGCGGAAAGCTTCATCAGCAGCGGTGATTAAAGCACGTTTTGCCGCCTGGGTCAAGCCGGTGGCTGTCGCGGTCTCCCGACCACGACGACCGGGGTTTTGCCCTGGCTGATCGCGGACGCGCCTGGGACGGCTGACGGCAGCGTGATCGCGCTCTCAAACAGCTTCGGGTTGGTCGATCGGGCCAGGGCGGCGGCCCGCGTGATCTTCCCCGAGGTCACCAGCTCCTTGAGCGCCTGGTCGAGCGTCATCATGCCGTGCGACGCGCCGACCTGGATCACGCTCTGGATCTGGGTCGTCTTGTCCTCGCGGATCAGGTTCCGGAGCGCCGGGACGCCGACGAGGATCTCGTAGGCCGCGACGCGCGCCTTCTTGTCGGCCGTCGGAATGAGCGACTGGGCCACGATCCCTTCGAGGGACTCGCTCACCATCGTCCGCACCTGGGCCTGCCGGTCGGCGGGGAAGATGTCGATCAAGCGGTCGATCGTCTTGGCGGCCGAGTTCGTGTGAAGCGTTCCGAAGACGAGGTGCCCGGTCTCCGCGGCGGTCACGGCGAGCGCGGTGGTCTCCAAATCGCGAAGCTCGCCGACCAGGAGCACGTCCGGATCCTCGCGGAGCGCGCTGCGCAGCGCGTTCGCGAAGCTCTCGGTATGGATTCCCACCTCCCGCTGATTGATGAGGCACTTCTTCCGCTCGTGCACGAACTCGATCGGATCCTCGATGGTGATGATGTGCCCCTGCCGATTCTGGTTCACGTAGTCGATCATCGCCGCGAGCGTCGTGGACTTGCCGCTCCCGGTCGGCCCGGTCACGAGGATCAAGCCGCGATCCCTCAGCGCGAGGTCTTTGAGGATCGCAGGCGCGCCGAGGTCGTCGAGGGTCGCGATCTTAGACGAGATCACCCGGAACACCGCTCCGATTCCCCGCCGCTGCTCGAAGAAGTTGGCGCGGAACCGCGCGAGCCCGGCGATCTCGAACGCGAAGTCGATCTCCCGGCGCTCCTCGAACTGCCGTCGCTGCGGGTCGTCGAGTATCGCCAAGAGTGCGGTGCGGGCCTCGTCGGGCGAGAGGTCGGGCGCCTGGAACGGAACCATCTCCCCTCGCAGGCGGGCGAGCGGAGGCACCCCGCTCGAGAAATGCAGGTCGGACGCGCCCGCGTCCACGATCGCCTTGAGCAGCGCCTGGAGGTCGGCCGCCATCAGGCCTCCGCGGCGAGGAGCGCGTCCCGGTCCTCGTCCGTGAGAATGGTCGACGCGAGGATCCCCGCCTGGTGTTCGGCCTCGGTCGGCGTCACCCAGACCCCCGAGCCTTCCCTTCTCGCCGCCGGGAGCGCGATCATCGCGAACGGCCGATCGCGGAGCACGACTCGCCCGTTCCCGCTCTTCGACAGGAATGAGAGGAGCCGCGGACCGTCCAGCCAGTCGGTGCGGGCGAATACGAGGCGCCCGATCGTGGCGCCGCCGAGAACTCCCTGGATCTCTTCTCCGGCGAGGATCCCGTCGAGCACGACGATGTCGGCGCCCAGACCGATCGCGAGGCGCTCCCAGAGGCCGGGTGTAGCGTGCGTCGCGGGGATCTGGACCCGAGTCGTCCCCGGGGCATAGGGCGCCGTACGCGCCGGCTCGAGTACCAGCGCGCGCCGGTGCGGACGCGCGGCGAGCGCCGCGAGGGAGGCGAGCACGGTGGAACCGCCGGAACGCGGCGGACCGTAGACGAGGACCAGCCCTTCGGGACCATCGACGAAATCCCGAATCTCCGCCTCGCCGATCGGGGAAAGCCCCAGCGTGGACAAGTCGTACGCTTCCGCCGGGGCAGGGCTCATCCGCAGCACGGTGGTGACCCCGAGGTCCACGCGGCAATGGCAGACGCCCAATTGGATCCGCTCCCCCATGACGTCGAGCGCGGCAGAGCCGCTCGCCACGATCTCGCCGTCCCCCGCCAGATCGGGGGCGCCGAGATGGGCCAGGCGTGATCTCAAGTAGGATGACGTCTCCGAGCGCTCGACCGCCTGTGGCTCCAGCCCCTGGTCGGTGCGGTAGGAGACCTCGACCCCATCCTTCGTGGGAACGAAGTGGATCTCGGACGCGCGCTTCTGACGCGCGGCATGGAGTTGATAGAGGAGGAAGCTCAAGCCGGTGCGGTCCCAGACCACGTCGGCCCTGCCGCCTCCCGTGGCGGGCCCGCCGTCGCCGGCCTGCTTCGGCTCCGGCCGCTTCACTTCGGGCGCGGGGCCGGCGTGGCCGTAGACGAAATCGAGCGCCCGGCGTATCGATGCGGGGCAGCCGATCACGAGCGAAAGCGTGGAGCCGATCGCTTCGCCCAGCTCGGCGATCACCTCCGCGTCGGTCGGATCCGCCATTGCGATCGCGATCTCTTCCTGATTGCCGTACAGCGGAACCGCCTGAATCCGGCGCAGCATCGGCTCGGAGAAGCGGCGCACCAGATCCGCGTCGACGGCCGACGGCTGGACGTCCACGTACGGAATGTTGAGCTGTCGGGACAGGGCCCAGCCGATGTTCTCCTCGCTGGTGAATCCCAGCTCGACGAGGGTCTCGCCGACGAGTCGGCCGGTCTCGATCTGCCGGGCGAGCGCCTGGTCGACCTGCTCGGACGTGACGATGCCGCACTCGACGAGAATCGAGCAGAGCGTGCGTTTCTTCTCTTGATGGGGCGCCAAAGGAACCTCGCTTCGGGGTCGATTCAGCGTTCTCTGGCGGTACCCGATTCGCAATCCACGTGCCACGGTTCGGAGGCGGATCGCGTGGGGTAGATCTCGGGTCGTCGAGCAGCGCTGGGGGCCCGCCGGGTTCCCTCGAAAACGCTGCGGAATGGCCCGTTAGAGGCCGGCGCGGCGGTGGAGGAGACGCGCGGAAAGGGGGCCCCGTCTCGGGCACCGACCCGTCCGGTTCAGCCAATTCGTGACCGGCGGTTGGGGGCCGGCGCAAAGTTGGCCGCATGGCGCCGGGCTTGCCCCGCATGGCGGAGAGCGAGTAGATTCTCCGCGAATTCGATGTCTCACACGGTACCCCTCGAACGAGGAGCCCATGGCGCAAGCACAGCTGAAGGGAACGCATCGGAAGGCCAGCGGGAAGGCGGCGCCGAGGCCCGCCGTGAAGGCCGTGCCGAAGCCGGGCGTGAAGCGCGAGCCGAAGAAGATCGTGCAGCTCACGGCCGCCGACCTCGCCGAGAAGCAGCGAGAAATTTCGGTCAGCGAGTTCTTCACCAAGAACCGCCACCTTCTCGGCTTCGACAGCCCCGCCAAGGCGCTCCTGACGTCGGTGAAGGAGGGGGTCGACAACGCGCTCGACGCGTGCGAGGAGGCCGGGATCCTTCCCGACCTCCTGATCGAGATCCAGGAGATCTCGGAGACCCGCTATCGCATCGCCGTGCAGGACAACGGCCCCGGCATCGTCAAGGCGCAAATTCCAAAGATCTTCGGGCAGCTCCTCTACGGCTCGAAGTTCCACCGGCTCCGCCAGTCGCGCGGCCAGCAGGGAATCGGCATCTCGGCGGCCGGCATGTACGGCCAGCTCACCACGGGAAAGCCGATCACGGTGATCTCGCGCATCGGCCAGAACAAGCCGGCTCACAAGTTCGACATCCAGATCGACACGCGGCGGAACCAGCCGGTCGTCGTGGCGGACGACGAAGTGGAGTGGTCGGCCGCCCACGGAACGCGCGTGGAGCTGGAGATCGAGGCGACCTACAAGAAGGGGCGCCACTCGGTGGACGGCTACGTGGAACAGACGGCGATCGCCAACCCGCACGCGAGGATCACCTATGTCTCGCCCGCCGGGGAGCGGAGCGAGCACCCGCGGGTGGCGCAGGAGCTTCCGAAGCCGCCGCTCGAGATCAAGCCCCATCCGCACGGCGTCGAGCTGGGCATCCTACTAAAGATGCTCCACGAGACGAAGGCGAAGAACCTCCGGGGTTTCCTGAGCGGCGAATTCTCGCGCGTGAGCGCGGCCGTCGCCGAGGAGATCGCGACGACCGCGGGACTCTCGCCCGGGATGACGCCGCACAGGGCGGCGCGCGAGCAGGCGGAGGCGCTCTACAAGGCGATCCAGGCGACGAAGCTGATGGCGCCTCCCTCGAACGTGCTCTCCCCGATCGGCGAGGAGCTGCTGATCGATGGGCTGAAGAAGCAGGTCGAGGCGCGATTCTACGCCGCGACGTCTCGGTCGCCGGCCGTCTACCGCGGCAACCCCTTCCTGGTGGAGGCTGCGCTCGCGTACGGAGCCGACCACCTCCCGGCCGACGAGCTGGTCACCATGATCCGGTTCGCCAACCGCGTGCCGCTCCTCTACCAGCAATCCGCCTGCGCCGTCACCAAGTCGGTGATCCAGACCAATTGGAAGGCGTACGGCATCCAGCAGGGGAAGGGCGCGCTGCCAGTCGGCTCGATGGTGCTGATGGTGCACATCGCGTCGGTCTGGGTGCCCTTCACGTCGGAGTCGAAGGAAGCGGTCGCCTCCTACCCCGAGATCATGAAGGAGATCCGTCTCGCACTGCAGGACGTGGGACGCAAGCTGGGCATCTTCATCCGCCGGGGAATGCGGGAGGCGGACGCCGAGAAGAAGCGCTCGTACATCGAGAAGTACATTCCGCACATCGGCATCGCGCTTCAAGAAATCCTGGGCATCAGCGATAAGCAGAAGGAGAAGGTCTGCGCGACCTTGAAGGACACTCTCGAGCGGAGCCGCCAACCATGAGCGCCAGCAACGTCGTCCCGAAGATCAAGAAGGAAGCCAAGAACGTCGAGGAGGCCATCGTCCGGCGGAAGAAACCCTCGCTGAAATTCCCCGTCCGCTCCCTGGCCAACGTCCGCTACGTCGAGAAGGCGGGCTATTTCGAGATCCGCGGCATGAAGAAGGAGCGCACGCTCACGGTGAACACCGTGAAGACCTTCGCGCAGACGCTGCGGATGATGGCGCTCTCGAAAACCCTCGTCGAAACCGACGACATCGCGACCAAGCGGGAGGCCTACTACGTCTCGAAGAACTGGGACGAGGCGCGCTTCCTGGAGCAGACCGAGTCGGACACGGTCATGGACGACGTGGAGGCGCTCTTCGAGGTGAACCGCGAGCAGCTCGGCTTCGTGCCGGAGGAGAAGGGCGGCGACGTCGCGGGCACCCTGGTCGTGATCGACAAGGATCCCAACACAGGGAAGTCGATCCGGATCGACTGCACCAAGTTCGGGAGCGGCGCCTACTCCATCCCGATCTCGGTCGAGGATCTCAAGTTCGAGACCGGCGCGAAGTTCATCCTCGTCATCGAGACCGCGGGCATGTTCCAACGTCTGGTCAAGCACGGATACTGGAAGAAGGCGAATTGCATCCTGGTGTCGATGGGGGGCGTGCCGACGCGCGCGTGCCGGCGATTCATTCGGCGGCTCGCCGACGCGAAGAAGCTTCCCGTGTACGTCTTCGTGGACGGCGATCCGTACGGGATCAGCAACATCTACCGCACGTTCAAGGTGGGCTCGGGGAACGCGGCCCACATCAACGAATTCTTCTGCGTGCCTCAGGCGCGCTTCCTCGGCATCACGCCGCAGGACATCATCGACTACAAGCTACCCACGCACCCGCTCAAGGACGTGGACGTGAAGCGCGCGAAGGACGCGATCAAGAACGATCCGTTCTTCCTCCATCACAAGCCCTGGATGAAGGCGATGGAGCAGCTCATCTCGATGGGGGTTCGCGCCGAGCAGCAGGCCCTCGCGGCGCACGGGCTCAACTACGTGATCGACGAGTACCTTCCTCAGAAGATCGCGCACCCGGAGAAGTTCCTGCCGTAGGAGTGTTCAGCCGCCCGCGTTCGCGTCCGTCTTCGCGGGCTCGATCCAGATGGTGACCGTGGCGTCGTCTTCCTCGTACCGGAGCTTCTGTCCCTGCGGAAGCCGCTGAAGCTGCTTCCAGATCCGGTTCAGCTCGACTTGCCTGTCATGGTCCGTTTCGATCACGGCCTTGAGCCCGAGCGCGTACATCGCGTCGAGGGTCCCCTTCGGCATCGTCATCGCGAAGGTGGCCATGTCCTTCCCCGGCTCCCAGACTTCCACCCGGACCACGGTCTTCTTGCCGTACCACCACGCCTTGGGGGAGGGGACATCCAGACGGATCGTCCAGAGAATGCCGATCGCCAGGCAGGCGAGAGCGGCGGACGCGACGATGAGCCAGCCCTTGCGCTTCATGCGGGGGGACCTCCAGGGACGATGCGCGGGATCGCCGCGCCTCCATACCATCTACCTCATGATACGCGCGGCGCGCGCGGAAAGTTTCGACGGGACGGCTTCGCTCGCGCCGCCCCGCCGCGTCGGCCGCCGGTAGGCTAACCCCGGCGGACTCCGCGCCACAGGAGCGCCACGGCCAGCGCCACGCCGAACGTCGTGACCACGGTGGCTCCCGTGGGAAGGTCGAATTGATAGGACGCCAGCATCCCGGCCACGCTGACCAGCACACCCGTGATCCATCCAACCGCGAGTCGGGCGGGCGCGCGGTCGGCGAGGAGCATTCCGATCACCGACGGCACGATCAGGTACGAGAATACGAGAAGCACGCCCGCCACCGCCACCGATTGCGTCACCACGAATCCAAACGTCAGGTAGAAGAGGAAGTCCCACCGGGCCACTTGCGCGCCGCTCATCCCGGAGACTTCGCCCCGGGAGATCGCGAAGAAGGGCTTCCGGAAGATGAAATGGAGCGCCCCGATCACGGCGTAGAGCCCTGAGAGCCCGGCGACTTCCTGCGGCGAGGTCGCGAGCAGGTTCCCCACGAACATGAACTTGATGTGCTCGGCGCCTTCCGGCGTGCGGTCCACGATCAGGATCGCGGCCGCCGCGGAGACCGCGTAGACGATGCCGATGAAGGCCTCCTGCGGGATCCGCCGCTTCTCCGACTTGAGGAGCGAGAGCACGAGGGCGCCGGCGGCGACGGCGCCCATCGACAGGTACCGCGAGGACGGATCGTGGAGGTCGAGTCCGAATAGGAATCCGATCGTGGCGCCGAGCGCGGCCACCTGCGCGAGCGCGAGATCCACGAAGATCACGCCCCGCTCCACGACGTGAAAGCCGAGGTAGGCGTGGATCCCCGCGATGGCGATGCAGGCCAGGAGCGGCCAGAGGAGGAGCTGGAGCGCGTCGCTCATGAGCCGGCCCCCGTGGCGAGGGCGCTCCGGATCAGCCCGAGCTGGACGTCGAAGAGCTTGAAGTAATCGGTGGCTTCGGGATCGGCTCCGACGGAGGGGGGGAGGATGACGAGGGTCGAGCCCGCGTTCCGCGCGACCTGTGCGGGAAGCTTGGGGTCGAAGTAGGGCTCCACGATGAGGAGGCGCACCTTCCGCGCTTTCATCTCCGCGGTCAGCTCTTGGATGTGGCGCGGCGCCGGAGGCACGCCCGGCTTCGGCTCGACGTAGTTCAGCACCTGGAAGTCGAACGCCTTCGCGAGATACGGCCACGAGCGGTGGTAGGTCACGACCTGCGATCCTGCGAGGCCGATCGATGCCGCTTCCTTTTTCCATTCGCCCAGCTTGGCCCGCAGCCGCGACTCGAAGGCGGTGTACCGCTGGGTGAAATAGGCGCCTTCATTCGGCGCGACCCGCATCAGCGCGTCTCGGATGTTCGCGGCGATCACGAGGCCGTTTGCCGGGTCAAGCCAGTAGTGCGGATTGCCGAGCGGATGAACGTCCCCTTCGGCCCGGCTCACCGAGGTCGGAAGCTCGAGGACCTGGACTCCGTTCGAGGCGTCGACGAACGCGCGCCCGCCGGGCTGGATCTTTGGATTCCCGGCGCTCTGGAGGAGCCCGGGCACCCACCCGATCTCCAAGTCACGGCCGACCTCCACGAAGAGGTCGGCCTTCCTGAGCTTCAGGAGGTAGCTCGGCTTGGCGTCCACGAAGTGCGGGTCCTGATAACCCTTGGTGAGCGATTCGACGCGCACGCGGTCGCCGCCCACGTCCGCCGCGATCGAGGCGAGATCCTGCGTCGTCGTGATCACGCTGAGCGGCTTCGCGGCCTCCGCGTCGCCCGGTCCGAGACGGAACAGGATCGAGGCCGGATCGGACCCGATAGGTCCGAACGCGGCAGCCGCCGCGAGCAGCCCCGCCGCAAGCGCCCGCTTCCATCGTGAGTTCGTAAGCATGGTCGTATCTCCTCTCGGCCTAGAACGGGTGTTGTCCGTGGGGGCCGACGTTGAAGGTCGTCTTGAAGAAGTACTCCATCTGGGACACGCCGCCCTCGAGGTCTTGATGGCGAACTTGAAGACTCAACAACGAGAACTCGCTCGGCGTGAAGGTCAAGAATCCGAGCACGCCCGTCGCTGGCGGCTCTGCGGGTCCGTCCAGCTGATCCGACCAGTCGTAGCGCGCTCCGGCGTGCCAGCGTCGCGAGAACTGGTAGTCGGCGTAGGCGAAGCCGCCGCTCCGATCGATGTTCGGCCCCCCGAGCTGCTCCGCCGAGCGCCGGTACCACTCACCCTGAACACGCCACGAGCGGTAGATCGCCCGACGCGGATTTTTCCACCGGAAGGTGGCGTCCACGTCGAAGAGCCCCGCGCGTAGCGCCTCCGGGGCGCTGGTCGAGTCTGCCTGCGCGAAGCCGTTCGCGCCGTTCGCGTAGCTCGTTCCAAGAGTGAGATTGGACGATTCGCTGAGGTCGAGGTACGCGTTCAGCCGCGTGAGATAGAGCAGATCCTTCCCCTCCGTGTATTGAAAGGATGGCGTCTCGAAGGACTCGGGGGTGTTCGAGACCTCGCCGTCGAGATTGAGATAGAAGCCGACTGGGATCTGCCACGAAATCGAAGCACCGGTCTCGGTGAACCCCTCTTCCCCCAGAAAGCGCTCCGCCGCCAGCGGCCGGTCGGCGAAGGCCGTCTCCGGCGGATGCGTTCGGTTGAACTTTCCGAAGTTCGCGCGGAAGCGGCCGAGCTTCGCCACGACTCCGGCGGGAAGGGTGAGCAGCGTGAGATAGCCCTCCTCGAGATCCACGCCTTCGTCAGGGCTGAACGAAATGAAAATGTCGGCGCGGCTGTGGGGATCGACCGCCGCTTGAACCCCCAGCTCGACCTCCTTAAGCTGGAAGACGGTCGTGTTCTCCTCATCGGTCTGATCGCCCGCCTGGGCTTGAAACCAGCCGATGGCGCTGATGTTCGGGTTAAGCAGGCTCGAGCCCGCCGGCGGAGATGACGTCGGCGGAGCGGTCTGAGCGTAGGCGGCCGCCGCATCCGCGACGCCCTGCAGGACAAGCAGGGCGGCGAGCACGACGGCAGGCCGGGATCGATGATCCACAGTAGCCTCCTGATATTCAGTTGGCGTGAAGCCGGGTAACGTTCTGTCGGGGTGTTGCGGAGGAGGCTAAGCCTGGGGCGGGGCGCGTCCCTGGGGGATCGATGCGTCAAGGCCGCCGGGGCCCGGGGCGGCGGATTCCAGCACGTCCTCCGAAGAGGCCGCCGGCGCGGCGGGCCCGTGCAGCCAAACGACGTCGGCCTGGTTCGCCTGGATCTGCTTGCAGATCTGGCAGGATGGATCCGCGGAGTGTTCGTGGAGCGCGGTGGCCCCGATCCACCCCGCAAAGGCGAGCAGCGCGAGGTAGACGAAGGCTATCGGGATTCGCCGCGACGAAGCGTTCATATCCTGGAAAACCCTACCACGACCTCGGGGGTTCCTCCAATGCGGTTCCTACCCCTTTCGGGCGGCGACGATCATGCCGACGCCCCACACGATGAGCAGCACCGGCCAGTAGCGGAAGAGGTTCCCAGGGAGGTAGCCGAACTCCCTCAGCAAGAGGAGCACACCCACCGCCACGATCGTCAGGGGAAACGCGATGCTGGTCCGGCTGCTTGCCGCCATCCGTGGCTCCTCGTGGGTTAAGAGTTCACCTGCGCCGGTCGAAGCTGCCGAGCGGCGCGTCAAATCGCCTTGAGCGGCTCGCGGGTCACGCGGAGCCGCATGAACGGTCCTTCGATCCGGATCAGGAGCGGTTTCCCGCTCCCGTCCGCGGTCCAATAGGTCGCCTTCGGCCCGGAGCGGCCGCTCACGTGCTCGAGGAAGTCATCGGGCAGCGAGCGCGCGGAAAGGAGCGACGAGAACTCGATCCGCACCGGGCAGTCGGCGGGGAGCTTGATCTCGGTGTTCGAAAGGAATCCCTGGATCCGGATCCTCGAGGGCCTCGCGGCGCCGATCGAGAGCCGAATCGAGGAGCCGACGGCGTCGAAGTCGCAGCGCTCCGGCCGGAGCCGGGTCATGTCGGCGTTCGCGGAAGAAAGGTAGCTCTTCCAATCGCAGCGAACCGTCGTGCGCGCCGGCGTCCGCACGTCGATCCGTCCTCCGACCGTCGCGGTTTCGTCGAGGCCCGACCGGGCGGGCCACTGGAGGAGCCCCGCCCCCTGAGACGCGACCCAGCGCGCCGCCGCGTTTTCCTCGCCCGGAACTCCCTGAACGCTGACGCGGAGCCACCCCTTGTCGTCGGGCTCGGTCGCGATCGTGAACGATCCGCCGAGCGTCCTGCCTTGCAGCGTCACCGCGTGGACCCGCGGTTTCCTGAGATCGATCGTCGACTCGTGGACCAACTTCGCGGCTTCCGTGTGCTTCGAGATCCAGAAGGCGCCGAAGACGAGGCTTCCCACGACCAGAGCCGCGGCAAACACGCCGAGCACGACGTTCTTCAGCGAATTGGCGAGGAGGGCGAGCCCGAGGCCGAGAAGGAGAAAGGGCCAGAACTTGAGCAGCCAGGGCCAGACGCCGGCGGGGAGATAACCGAGCGGCGCGGCGAGAAGGAGCGCTCCCACGCCGACGAGGATGATCCCAAAGACCAGCTTCCCGAAGGCCACGGAGAAGGGCTACCACGAGGTCCGCGGCGATGCAAGCTCGGAGGACGATTCGAGCTAGTACTTGCCCCCGACCTGGAGCCCGCTCGGGACGCGCGTGGGGGCCTCCGCGATCGTCGCCGGATCATCCGAAAGCGCTTCGAGGAAGCGGACGACCGCCTCCTCTTCGCCGGGGGTCAGATGGAGCGGTCGCACTTCCGGCGCCTGATTGGGGACAGCGAGGCCCAGGCCCCGCCCGCCGCCCTGATTGTAGAAGCGGACCACCTGCGCGAGCGAGACGAACGCGCCGTTGTGCATGTAGGGCGCCGAGCGCGCGATGCCGCGAAGCGATGGCGCCTTGAAGGCGTGCCTGTCGGCGGCGTTTCGTGTCACCTCGTATCGGCCCAAGTCCGGATCGAGCGCGCTTCCGGTCGAGTCGGAGGGAACGCCGATCACAGTGAATTCCTGTTCCGTGAATCTTCCCGGCACCACGCTCGTCGTGAGCGGAAGGAAGTGGCACCGCGAGCACTGCGCCTTGCCCGCGAAGAGATCGAACCCCGCGCGCACGTCGGCCGGCGCCGGCTCGGCCTCGCCGCTCCACCACCGATCGACGGTCGAGCCGGTCGATCGCAGGGTGCGCTCGAAGGAGGCGATCGCATGCCGGGCGTCGTCGAAGCGCGGCTTCTTCGCGCCGTACGACCCGTAGAAGAGCGCCCGGTACTCGGCGATCGAGTCGAGCCGCGCTTCGATCTCGCGGCCGGTGAGGCCTCCCAGCTCCCGCTCGTCGTGGATCGGTCCGCCGACCTGGTCCTCCAGGCTCACGGCGCGGCCATCCCAGAAGAAGGCGCGCTGGTCGGCGACGTTCGTGAGACCAGGCGCGTTCCGCCGGAGATCTCCGCCGTCGATGGCAGCGGCGACGCGGCGCCCGTCGGAGAGACCCTTCTCGGGCAAATGGCAGCTCGCGCAGGCGCGCTGGCGGTTCGAGGAGAGGATCGGGTCGAAGAAGAGGAGGCGGCCCAACGCTGCCGCGCTCGAGTCGATCGGGGCCAAGGGTCGCGGCGTGACGTCGCTCCCGTTTCCGGCCAGAGCCGAGCGGACCACCTGTCGAACGAGGCCGGGGCGGGTTCCCAGTAGGATCGCGATCAGCGCGAGGAATACGTAGAGCGGGAGCCAGGCGGAGATGCGGCGCATGCTATCGGCCCTTGGCGGCGGAGACCTTGGAGGCGACCGCCGCGCCGCGCGAGCCGCCACCGGAAGCGCCGGGAGGGCCGGCCTCGATCCGGCGGATCGTCTCCTCGATCCCCCGTCGCAGCGACTCGCGGTCGATCGCCTCCCAGACCCGATCGGGCCCCTCGGCGGCGATCGTCGCGTGGAGCCGTTCGGGAGCGACCCGTATTTCGGTAGCATGCTCGCCAAAGCGGGGGCCGCGCGCCGACTCGGCGAGCGTGGGGCCGAGCGCCGCGCGGATCGGCCGCGTGTAGTAGCCTTCTTGCCCGAGATCGCGGTCCATCGCGTCGAGCGTCGCGCCGAACTCCACGATCGAGGTTCCCGACGCGGCGCTCTCCTGTCCGTCCATCCGCGAGAGCAGCGTCCAGCGGCTGCCCGACCAGGCGGCGCGGACGGTGCCTGGGTCGAGCACCATCGCCGAAACCGCGTCGGACGCGACGTCCGCGAGCGCGATCAGGTCCGAAATGTCCGCCGCCAGCGCCGTTCGAGCACGGCGATCCGCGGCCCAGGGCGCGCCCCGCTCGAAGAGCGTCGCTTCGACGCCGTGGAAGCCGGCCGACTCGCCGGGCTCGCCGTTCAGCCCCTCGGCGGCCTCCTCATTCGCCAGCGCGATGAACGGCTCGGCCTGCACGAACGCGCTTCTCGCTTCGACCCATGCGCCGCGCGCCCCCGCTGGGTCTCCCTGGCGAACCCGGTCGCGGAGCACGCCGAGAGCGGCCGTCATCTCCTGCGTTCGCCCCCGCGCGGCCCGCTCCATTTCGCTCGCCGCCGCCCGATCCGCCGGGGTGAGCCGCGAGTGCTCCCACCGCCTGGCGGCCGCACCGAGCGACATGGGAATGAGCGCGAGCAGCACCGCGATCCCCGCGGCCCGCGCGTAGTGCCGAAGCGGAGCGCCCACGAAGAGCACGTAGAGGAACGGGCCGGCACAGAGGAGGCACTGGAGGAAGAGCCCGCCCGCGATCCATTGGAGATGAAAGAGCTCGAGAGGGCGCGGCATGGGAAGTAGGCCCGCCTCGGAGAATTCGCTGAGACCGGTGAGACAGAGCGAAGCGACGAGCGCGAAGAGCAGGATCTCAGTCGTGCGCATGAACGCGCGGATGTTGAGCCTACGAAAGCCCATGTAGATGGCGACGCCGAACGCCGCCGCGAGCGTGAGCCCGACCCCCGCGCCGAGCCAGCTTCCGTGGCTCTGGAGTCCCGTCCCGTTGGCGAGGAAGACGGCCGTCTCCAGCCCCTCCCGGATCACGGAGACGAACGCGAACGATCCGATCGCGAACGCCGTGGTCCACGAGACCTGTTCGGCCGCGGCGGTGTCGCGGAGCTGCTTGAGCTGCTCCCGGTAGTCGCCCGCGTTCAAATGAAGCTGGATGGCCAGCGACGCGATGAAGCCCGCTCCGATCCAAGCAAGGGTGGCTTCGAAGAGCGGACCCAGCGCGCCGAGGTCGCGGAGAAAGATCCCGGCCAGCACGCTCAGCGCGAGGGCGACGGCGAATCCGACCCAGGCGGCGGCGCGATACGCGAAGTGGCCCGCGGTCTTGAGCGAGGAAAAGAGCAGGGCGAGCATCAGGGACGTTTCGCCCCCTTCGCGAAGCGTGATCACCATCTCCTGGACCAACGAGAGCTTCTCCTTTGAGGTGGGGGAGAAAGCGGTGTTATATTGAGACGTTGTCTCAATTGTGAGCGTCTCGATCGAGCAGGCGTTACGCTACCATCCGGCTCGGCGCGATTCCAGACGTTTCAAGCGTCCTGCGTTTTTTTCTTGAATCACTAGCGGATGGCACCCATTCTACCGCGTCGCGCGTGTGATTTATTGAGAGCATGTCGCATGAGTGAAATCCAAATTTGGTCTCGGCCCGGAGAAGTCTTGAACTCTAACTCAAGCCCCGGAAAAGGAATCCTCGACCGCATGGTTCTCCCCGCGAAGCGGTGCCCAGCATCCTGCCCCATTCAGCTCGCGGCCGTTTCCGCGTGCGTCCTGCTGGCATCAGCCGGCGCAAGCAGCGCCGAGGAGGTCGAGGATCGTCTCCGATTCCACGGCTACATCGACGCGCACTACAACAACCCCGTGCTTGGCACGATGAACTCCTCGGCGCCGAGCGTGGCGGAGGTCCATCGCCTCGCCGTGGGATTCACATACGAGTTCACGTCCGCGATCCGCGGCGAGGCCGAGATCGATTTCGAGCACGACGCGCAGGAGCTCGAGCTGGAGTACGCCTACGTCGAGTGTGATCTCGCGTCGACCTTGGCCCTCCGGGCCGGCGCGTTGCTCATGCCGGTCGGCCCGCTGAACGAGCCCCACGAGCCGGTCGGGTACTACAGCGTGGAGCGGCCCTACATCGAGCGCTCGCTCATTCCGACGACTTGGTCGGAGTTCGGCGTCGGTGTGGCAGGCCGGGCGGTCAAGGGCGCGCTGGGATACCGTGCCTACCTCGTGACGGGTCTCAACGCGGTGGGGTTCACCACGCTGAACGGCATCCGGGGCGGCCGCGAAGGAGGGGAAGCGGCTTCGGCGAACGAGCTCGCGGGCGTCGCGCGTGGGGAGTATTCGCCCGCGTCAGGGCTCGCCCTCGGCGCCTCCATCTATTACGGTGGGGCGAATCAAGGAGTGCCCGGTCTGGGATCGATCTTCGTCTCGATCCTGAGCCTCGATGCCCGGTACCGGCAGGCGGGTTTCGAGTTCCGCGGGCTCGCGGCCGGAATCGGGGTGGATGGCGCCGACAGCGTGAGCGCGGTGACCGGGCGGACGATCGGCAGCTCGATGAACGGGTGGTCGCTGGAGGGGGCCTGCAATCTCCTCCACCGTAAGGCGGTCGACGGCGGAACCGGAGGCGGCTCGGTCGGCGGCAAAGCGCTCTACTTGTTCGCGCGGTACGAGGACTTCGACACGAACGCGGAGGTGCCCACGGGATTCACCGCGGATCCCCAGGCCGACCGCCAGATCTTCACGACCGGCGTTTCCTATCTTCCGATCGACAAGGTCGCCTTCAAGACAGACTTTGAATTCTGGGAAGACGGTTCGGACGCCAAACTGACCCGATTCAATCTCGGCGTCGCGCTCCAGTTCTGATGCAAGTGGGAGGAGTCAATATGCAAGCCCAGCATCGTTCGCGAATCCTCGCGATCGCTGTCATCGTGGCGGGCTTCGCTAGCGGCGTGGCGATGCTGTTGCCGGGCGCGTCCACGGCCGCGACCGCGGCGGCGGCCGCCAAGTCAACCGCCGCGACCGAGGCCCCCTTCGCTCGCGTCTACCTCGCCATCCGCGGGTGCACCTCGTGCTCGCACTGCCGGGCGAACATCAGGCAGATGGTGCGCGCGAACTCGGAGGGAGGTGAAGCCCGGCTCCGTGAGGACCAGGTCGAAGTGCGTTATTCCAAACCGCGCGCTATACCCCTCCGCGAGGTGATCCGCTCGCTTGCCGACAATCGCCTTCACGACTTGAGCCTGGTGGACGTGCTCTTCGAGGGCCTGGGCTCGATCACCACCGCTGCGGACGGCTCCGCCCGCTTCACACTCCATGAAACGGGGCAGGCCTTTCCCGTCATGCTCGCCGCCGCCGCGCGCCGGCCTCGGGATGGGCAGCAGGTGCGCCTCGTCGCCGTGGTGAACGGATGGCGAGAGAAGCAGGGCCTGACCCTCACCGCCCGGGAGATTCGCGAAGAAATCTGAGCATTGACTTTCTTGCCCGCCCCGCACAGAATCCCCGACCATTCAAGGAGTTACAGGGAGGGAGCATGGCGGAGCTCAAGGGAAGGTCGGCGCTCGTAACCGGCGGAACGCGCGGAATCGGTAAGGCCATTGCTCTGGCTCTCGCCGAGATGGGCGCAGACGTCGCCATCAATTTCTTCCGCAGCCGCGACGCCGCGAAGGCCGCCGTCGCCGACATCGAGGCGAAGGGCGTTCGGGCCGTCGCGCTCCGCGCGAACATGGGGAACGAAGAGCAGATCCCCGGGATGTTCGCGGAGCTGAAGCGCGAGTTCGGCAAGCTGGACATCCTCGTCTCGAACGCGGCGCTCGGCCACTTCGGGAACGTCCTCGAAGTAAACGACAAGACGTGGGACGTCGCGATGAACACCAACGCGAAGGCGCTCCTCTTCTGCGCCCAGGAAGCGGCGAAGATGATGCCGAAGGGCGGGAAGATGCTCGCGCTGACCTCGCTCGGCTCCCACCGCTACATCCCCGGCTACGCCGCGATCGGCGTCTCGAAGGCGGCGATCGAGACGTTGGTCCGTTACCTCGCCTACGAGCTGGCGCCGCGGAACATCAACGTGAACGCCGTGTCGGGCGGATTCATCGACACCGACTCGCTGAAGATCTTCCCCTCGTATGACCAGATCATCAAGGAATCGACCGCCCGCACGCCCTTCGGCCGCGTCGGAACGCCGGAGGAGATCGCCAACGTCGCGGCCTTCCTCTGCACCGACCGCGCCTCCTGGGTCACCGGCCAGGTGATCATCGTGGACGGCGGCTACACGCTGGGGTAGAGCCCGCTCCCACGCACCACAGGCCGCGCCGGCAGCCGAAGCGCCGAATGGGCATTCCGGCGGAGCAAGGACCGCCTAGAAAATTGAGCGCTATATGCTCAGTTTTCATGGTATGCTCTCTAGGTGCTCGAGCGCACCGAACACGCAAGGCGAGTCCAGGAGCTGCTCCGACAGTCCCCCGTTGTCGCGATACTCGGTCCCCGACAGGTGGGGAAGACGACTCTCGCACGCCAGATCGTGGCCAAGCGGAGCGGGCAGTCGACCGTCTTCGACCTGGAGAACGAGGGCGACTTGGCGCAGCTCGCCGAACCGCTCCTCGCCCTGCGTCCGCTCAAAGGGCTGGTCGTGATCGACGAGGTGCAGCGCCGCCCAGAGCTCTTTCCCACGCTGCGGGTTCTCGCGGACGAACGCGGTTCGACCCGCCGCTTCCTCGTTCTCGGCAGCGCGTCGCCCGGCCTGCTACAGCAGAGCTCCGAGACACTCGCGGGGCGCATCGCCTATCACGAGCTGGGCGGCTTCTCCCTGACCGAGGTGGGAGCGGGCGACTGGAGCAGGCTGTGGCGCCGCGGCGGCTTTCCGCGTTCGTTCTTGGCTCGCTCGGATGGTGAGAGTCTGCGCTGGCGGCGTGAGCTGATCCGCACCTATCTCGAGCGGGAAATCCCGGCCCTCGGGCTGCGGCTTCCCGCCCCGACATTACGTCGATTTTGGACGATGCTCGCCCACTACCACGCTCAGGTCTGGAATGCCTCGGAGCTGGCGCGCTCGTTCGGGGTGGCCCACACCACGGTGCGGCGTTACCTCGACGTCCTGACTGAGACTTTCATGGTCCGCCAGCTCCAGAGCTGGCATCAGAACGTCGGAAAGCGCCAGGTCAAGGCGCCGAAGGTGTACGTTCGCGATAGTGGCCTTCTGCACGCGCTGCTCGGGCTGGGCTCCGGCCGCGCGATCGAGTCACACCCGAAGCTGGGCGCCTCCTGGGAGGGTTTCGCGCTCGAGTCGGTCGTCGAACGGCTCGACGCCCGGCCGGAGGAGTGCTTCTTCTGGGCCACGCACTCCGGTGCGGAACTCGACCTCTTGATCGTGCGCGGGAACCGGCGACTCGGCATCGAGTTCAGGCGCACCGCGGCACCAAGCGTGACTCCGTCGATGCGGATCGCGCTCGAGGATCTGCGACTCGACCGACTGTTCGTCATCCACGCGGGTAACCGCTCCTTCGAACTTCACCGCAAGGTGCGCGCCATCGCATTCCAACGAATGATCGAGGACCTCAAGCCGCTGCCGTGACCGCGATGCGCCCCTCGCCGCCCGGTCGGTCCATTGATTGAATCTAAAGCCCCGCCATCACCTTGATGACCGGCTCGTGGCGGACCGGAAAGTTCACCGAGCTGGCGATGAAGCAGGTGTCGTGCGCCTTTTCGTGGAGCACGCGCGCCTTCTCGGCATCGGAGCCGGCCGCGATCGTGACCCGCGGGCGCAGCAGCACGTCGGTGAAGTGAAAGCCTCGCTCGAACCGCGACATGGTACCGCTCGCCTCATCCTCGTACGAGACGACGTTCACGCCCCCGCGGGCGCAGAGCGCGACGTAGCTCAGGAAATGGCACATCGAAAGCGACGCGACCAGAAGATCCTCCGGGTTGGGCAGCGACGGATCCCCTCGAAAAACAGCGGCGGAGGAACCCCGGATGGACGGCTTCCCCGCGATATCGACCCGGCACTCGCGGGAATACGCCTCATAATTGGTCGTGCCTCCCTTCGCGGCTCCCGTCCAAACGAGGCGGCACTCGAAATGATGCTGATCGTGTGGCGTGGAGCTCACAGGGCTCTCCTTTCGCTCGCGGCCGGCAGCGCCGCCGCGGTCATGCGGTCACCGGCCGGACGGCGGATGTCTCCGTCGTCCTGTCGGTGATCAGATTGATGCGGCGCCTCAGGTCTCCAAACCCCAACGCCGCGACGAGGGCCAAGGCGGCGATCGCGCCCCAAAGGAGGAGCGGTCGCCCGGTCGCGAGATCGAGCAAGACTCCGCCCACGAGCGGTCCGATCGACCAGCCGAAGGAATTGAACAACCCGAATATGCCCATGTACCGCCCCCGGTCCAGTTCTCCCGAGAAATTGGATACCAGGTTCATGGAGGCGGGGGTGGTCACGATCTCGCCCATCGTGACCACGAACATCGCCGCCATCATGCCCCAGAGCCCACCGCCGAATCCCATCATCCCGTACCCCGCGGCGTATAGAACACTGCCCGCGATGAGCGCGCTGGTCATGCGAAACGGCGCGAGGACCCGCACGATCGGGAACTGGAGGAACACGACCATGAGCCCGTTCAGCGAGTAGAGCGTTCCCAACTCCACCTTGGAGAGCCCGGCCCATTCCACCACGAAGACCGAGATGGTCGACATGAGCTGTGACATCACGGTGTAGAGAATGAGGCACACCAGGCAATAGCGGACGAAGATCCGATTGCTGAACGCATGACCCAGGTCGATGAGGTGGAAGCGCCCGGTCGGGGCGACGGGAGCGATGGCCTGCGGCGCCGCGGTCTCGAAGGCCTCGTCCACGCTGCGGCGGTGTAGCGGCGAGGTTTCCTCGACCTTCAGCGCCATGAACGCGCCCGCGATCAGGAGCACCGCCGCCGAGATCATGAAGAGGGAAGCATAGGAGAGCGCCGCGAGAAAGCCGCCGATCGCCGGACCGAGCGCCCAGCCGAGGTTTCCTCCCACCCGAAGAATGCCGAAGTACTCGACGCGGCGCTCGCCCTCCGCGATGTCCGCGATCATGGCGCCCGACGGCGGCTCGAAGCTCCGGCCGGCGAACGCGCTCACGGCGGTCAGGATGGCAAAGACAATGTAGGGCGCTCCGACCAGCACCGAGAGGCCGAGACCAAAGAACGCGGCGGCGCGGATGAGCTGTGAACCGACGAGCACGATCTTCCGTCCGTACCGGTCGCTCCAATCCCCTCCCACGATCTGGCCGAGAGCGCCCGTCAGGGCGGCGAAGAAGAAAATGAGCCCCACCGCGGTCATCGAAATGCCCCTCGTGCCGTGGAGATAGAGGCTCAGGAACGGAATCACGATCGAGAAACCGGTCGAGGCCAGAATCCGCCCGAGGAACAGGTGGAGTAGCCGTCGATCGCGCTGAAAGAGCGCCCGGCGGGGGAAGATCGTATCGATCCAGCGGAGCATGGAGCGCGGTCAGTCTCCGCGCGGGCGGGGGATTGGGTGCGGCGCGCGGTGGCGTTTCACGATGGTCGAGCCTACCACAACGCGATACCCTTCGCCGGTCGGCCGGGGTCCGGCCGCGGCCGCGCGCCTGGGGCAGCACAGCCGCGGCCTTCCCCCGTGAGCTGCCGCGGAGAATCCTTGCATGCTCGGCGAGTTCAGGGCCTTTCTCGTGAAGCACAACGTGGTGGGATTGGCGGTCGCGGTCGTGATCGGCGGCGCGGTCGGTAAGCTGGTCACGGCTCTCGTCGAGGACATCATCATGCCGGTGGTGGGCGCGCTTACCCCGGACGGGAACTGGCGCGAAGCGGTCATCCCGATCGGCAAGGTTCGATTCGGAGTCGGGGATTTCATGGGCGCGCTCATCGACTTCGTAATCATCTCGGCGGTGATCTTCCTAATCGTCAAGAATCTCCTCAAGGAGGAGCCGGAGAAGGCGTAGCGCTCCGCTCGATCCCGTGACCCAGAAGCCGGTGATCCGCATGGATGATCTCGCCGCGTGGCGGCCGCCCGAACGGGCAGAAGCGCTCCCGCACTATCCAAGCCGGGACAAGGTGCTCCCGCTCGGCGAGGCGGTGCGGCGCTGGGTGAAGCCGGGGGCCACCGTCGCCCTCGGAACCTGTCTCGAACAGATGATCCCGTTCGCGGCGGCGCACGAGCTGATCCGCCAGCGGATCGGGGACCTGACGCTGGTCGGCCCCGTCTCGGACATCGCGTTCGACCAGCTGATCGGCGCGGGACTGGTGCGTCGCGTCATGGCCGCGTGGGTGGGAAACGTGATGATGGGCTCGGCCTACGCGTATCGCCGCGCGGCGGAGCATGGCGTGCCCCGCCCGCTCGAGGTGGTCGAGTTCTCGAATTTCACGCTCGCCCAGGCGCTCCACGCCGCCGCGATCGGTGCGCCCTTCCTTCCGACGCGCACGGTGCTCGGCTCCGACATGATCGCCCGCAATCCCTACCTCGTCCCGATCGAAGATCCGATCGGTGGTGGACCGATCCTCGCCGTCAGGCCGCTTCAGCCGGACGTGACGATCGTGCACGTGCAGCGGGCCGACCCGCACGGCAACGCGGCCATGTGGGGAAGCCTCGGGATCACGCCCGATGCCGCGCGCGCGGCGCGCGCCGTGATCGTGACCGCGGAGGAGATCGTGAGCCCGGAGCAGATCCGACGCGATCCGAACCGCGTCATCGTGCCGGGCATCGTCGTGGCTGCGGTCGCGGAGGCGCGGTGGGGATCGCACCCGTCTCCGGCCCAGGGCTACTACCGGCGCGACCACGACGCCTACTCGGAGTACCATCGGATCACCAAGACCGAAGAAGGCTACGCGGCGTGGCGCCGCGAATGGGTGGACGGGGTCGCCGACCTCGCCGGCTACGTCGCTCGGCTGGGGAACGAGCGCGTCGCCTCGCTGCTTCCAATGGAGCATCACTTCTCGGATCCGGTGGACTATGGGTACTAGCGCGGTGACGGGGAGCGCGATGGCCGCGGGCGCGGCACCGGCGATCGAGTCGTCTGCGGTCGCGTCGCCCGCAGTCGCGACGTCCATCGCGCCGCTCGTCCGCGAGATTCCCCGGGGGGTGACGCCCCTCGCCGCGCTCGCTGCCGTCGAGTCGTTACAGCACACGCTCTTCCTCGAGAGCGGCGGGCCGGCCGGGGCGGGATGCGAGTGGACGATGCTTGCGTTCGATCCTGTCTGGCGGCTGGAGCTGCGCGACGGAAGGCTCTGGCGGATCGACGGCGCTGGAAGGGATCCGGCCGGCCGCGGCGCCGAAATGCCGGGCGACCCGATCGCGGTGCTCAGGGCCGCGTGGCCGCCGCGCGTTTCCTTCGATCCGCCGCCGCCGGTTCCGTTCGCGTCGGGGCTCGCGGGCTACGTCGCGTACGACTTCAAGGATCTCCTGGAGCGCTATCCGCAGCGGGTGCGGGGCGAATTTGATTTCCCCGACCTCTCGCTCGCGTTCTACGACGTCGTCTGGGCGTGGCGCCGGGATTCCGGAGAGGCCTGGGCGGTTTCGACGGGGCTCCCCGAGACCGATCCGGCACGCCGCGAAGCCCGCGCCCGCGCTAGGCTCGAGGCGCAGTGGGGAGTCGTCGAGCGCGCGACGGCGAGGGAGGGCGCCGCAGCGGGAGGGAGCGTGGCGGCGGACGAGCGGGCGACGGCCGGCCGGGGCGCTTCGCCGGTCCCCGCAGCGCCCCTCATCTGCTCGAACTTCACCCGCGACGCCTACGTCCGCATGGTGGATCGCGCCCTCGAGCACATCGCCGCGGGGGACATCTATCAGGTCAATCTCGCGCAGCGCTTCCGTGTCGAGCCGGCGCCTCCGCTCCCCGAGCTCTATCGTATGCTCCGTGAGATCGCGCCCGCGCCCTTTCTCGCGTACCTCTCGCTCCCGGGAGGCGGCATCGCCAGCTCATCGCCCGAGCGGTTTTTCCGTATCGAGGGGGACCGGATCGAGACGTGGCCGATCAAGGGAACCCGCCCCCGGGGCGGGACGCCGGAAGAGGACGCGGAGCTGGCCGGGGCGCTTCGCCGAAGCGCGAAGGACCGCGCGGAGAACGTCATGATCGTGGACCTCGAGCGGAACGACCTCGGCCGCGTCTGCGAAATCGGCTCCGTTTCCGTCCCGGCGCTCTGCGAGATCTCGAGCCACTCGAACGTCCATCACCTCGTCTCGCGGGTCGAGGGGAGGCTTCGAGCCGACGCAGGGCCGATCGAGATCCTCCGCGCCCTCTTCCCAGGCGGCTCGATCACCGGCGCGCCCAAGATCCGCGCCGTCGAGATCATCGATGCGCTAGAACCGGTGCGCCGCGGCGTCTATACCGGGGCGATCGGCTACTGGGACGTGGGCGGCGACTGCGATTGGAACATCGCGATCCGGACCGTGGTCGCGGCGGGAGGCGCCGCGTCGTTCCACGCCGGCGGCGGGATCGTGGCGGACTCGACGCCCGAGGCGGAGTACGAGGAATCGCTCGTCAAAGCGAGCGGCATGATGCGGGCGCTGGGGGTGAAGTGGGCGGGTTGAGGGACGCGGGCGCACGGTACTACCGCCCGCGCTAGCGGTCCTCCCAGCGGGGCTCGCGCTTTTCGAGATGCGCCTGGATGCCCTCGACGGCGTCCTTCGTCCGCATGAGCTCGTCGAGATAGAGCCGCTCGCCCGCTTCGAGCGCGGGACCGAATGGGCGCTCCTCGGCGATCCGGAGCGCCCGCTTCGCGATCTTCAACGCGGCGCCGCTTTTCTCCGTGAACAACGACGCGTACCGCGCCAGCGTCTCTTCA
>Ga0184639_10000085_pt1 | contig 31633 bp, 32 predicted proteins | sample PLM31_170_b2_FD_133155 | JGI IMG/M metagenome (GOLD analysis project Ga0184639, IMG submission 133155) | Groundwater sediment microbial communities from an aquifer in East River, Colorado, USA - PLM3-1_170_b2 | ecosystem: Environmental > Terrestrial > Soil > Riparian zone | place: USA: East...
GGCGCCGCTAGGACTCCGCCGTATCGCTGGCGCCGTAGATGATGATGGACAGCATGCGGATCGGCAGTCGCAGCAGCCGATCCGGTCCGTGGGGGACTTCGCCCCGGAACGTGATCGAGTCGCCAGGGCCCATCGGGTAGGTGTGCTTGCCGTGCCGATACTCGATCCGCCCTTCGAGGATGTGGATGAACTCGACGCCGGGATGCTCGAACCGCGGGAACACCTCGCTCTCGTCCGTCAGCGTCACGAGATAGGGCTCGAACAGGCGCCTCGGACCCCGATCCGCGGCGAGCAGGTGGTAGGTGTGCCCACGCTTGGTGCCCCGGCGCACGACCTCCATGCCCTGCCCTTTCTTCACCAGCTGCGCGCCGCCTTCCGCTGTGGGGAAGCCCTGGAAGAGCGCGCTGAGCGATACGCCCAGCGCGCGGGAAAGGCCCGAGAGCGTGTCGAGGCTCGGCGAGCTCTGCCCGTTCTCGATCTTGCTCAGCATGCCGCCGCTGATCCCGGCCTTCTTCGCGACCTCGGCGAGCGTGAGACGGTGCGCGAGCCGTGCGCGGCGCACGGCGTTGCCGACATGGCGCTCCAGCGTCTGCGCCGAGCCCCGGTCGGGCAGGGGTTCCCGCGTCTCGGCACGGACCGACGGCTTTGCGGCGGTCTTCGTTCTGGGTCTTCGCATACGCTTTCCTGTTACCCCGGCGCCCCTCAGGGCCCGGGGGACATCGAGTCCTTGCGGGGCAAGGAAGTTTCCTCGGGTGCATTTTCTCCGTGAGAAACTTTGTTTACTCCAATTATTGACAGGCTGTCAACTGCCGCCGATAATCCCCGCGACGCTGTCCCGGGGTGTCCGGCGACAGATCCCCGGCAATTCGACCCAACGTGCCCTTCGGACTGCTCAGATTCGCGCTCAGCCGGACTCACCCGGAGCCGCGGATGTTCCGGCCTCCGGAGCGGCTGAAGCCGAGTTACGACGTGGTCATCATCGGTGCCGGAGGCCACGGCCTGGCAGCGGCGTATTACCTGGCCCGCGCTCACGGCATCACCGACGTATGTGTCCTCGAGAAGGGCTACATCGGCGGGGGCAACACCAGCCGCAACACGACGATCATCCGCTCGAACTACCTCACCCCTGAGGGCGTCGCGTTCTACGACGAGAGCGTCAGGCTCTGGCAGGACCTCGCGCAGGAGTTCGACCTCAACCTCTTCTACTCGACGCGGGGGCACTACACGCTCGCCCACACCGACTCGGCGATGCGAACGATGCGTTGGCGCGCCGAAGTGAACAAGCATCTTGGAGTCGAAAGCGAGGTCGTGGACGCCAAGGCCGTGCATGAAGCGATTCCGATGATGGACATCACGTGCGGCGGCCACGCGCCGGTCCTGGGCGCGCTCTTCCACAAGCCCGGCGCCATCGCGCGGCACGACGCCGTCGCCTGGGGTTATGGGCGAGGCGCCGACCAGCGGGGCGTGGAAATCCACCAGCAGACCGAAGTGCTGGGGATCGAAGTGAAGGGCGGCAAGGTCGCGGGCGTCAGCACCTCGCGCGGACGAATCGCGACCAACAAGGTGCTGTGTGCGGTCGCGGGCTCCACACCGCGGCTCACGGAGATGGTCGGCATTTCGACGCCGATCTACGTCCACCCGCTGCAGGCGATGGTGAGCGAGCCGATCAAGCCGTGGCTCGATCCGATCATCGTCTCGGGCAGCCTGCACGTGTACGTCAGCCAATCGGCGCGCGGCGAGCTCGTGATGGGCGCCTCGCTCGACCCTTACGAGCTGCACTCGACGCGCGCGACGTTCGACTTCGTCGAGGGCCTCGCGGCACACATGCTCGACTTGTTCCCGTTCCTCTCGCGGGTGAACGTCAACCGCCAATGGGCCGGCATGGCCGACATGACGCCCGACTTCGCGCCGATCATGGGCAAGACGCCGGTCGAGGGCTTCTATCTCGACGCCGGCTGGGGCACCTGGGGCTTCAAGGCGACGCCGGTGTGCGGCAAGACCATGTCGTACACGGTGGCGAACGACGTGAACCATCCGCTGATCGAGGGCTTCAACCTCTCCCGGTTCGAGAACTACCGCCTCACCGGCGAGAAGGGCGCCGCGTCCGTGGGGCACTGACGGCCATGAAGATCATGAGTTGCCCGGTCAACGGCCCGCGTCCGGTGAGCGAGTTCTTCTACTGGGGCGAAGTGCGAGAGATGCCCGACCCGGGGGCCGCGACCGACGCGGGGTGGGCGCACTACGTGTTCGACCGCAACGGCGCGTCGGGGGTGAAACGCGAGTGGTGGTATCACACGCCGAGCGGCGTCTGGTTCATCGCGGAGCGCGACACGATCAAGGACGAGGTCGTGCGCACCTACCTCTGGAGCGGAGATACACGGTGAGCGGCCGCCTGCCCGCGCTCCCCGGTGAATGGATCGACCGCACGCGTAGCGTCCGCTTCACCTTCGAGGGTCGCGCGTATACCGGGTTCGAGGGCGACACAATCTCGAGCGCGCTCGCAGCGGCGGGCGTCCGCGTGCTCGGACGCAGCTTCAAGTACCATCGGCCGCGCGGCATCCTCTCGTTCGCCAATCACGACGTGAACGCCGTCGTGCAGTGCGGCGCCGAGCCGAACGTGCGCGCCGACGTGACCCCGGTCCGCAACGGGATGGTTCTCGAGGCCGTCAATACCCGCGGCGGTCTGGAACGCGACCGGGCGCGCTACCTGGATTGGCTGGCGCCGTTCCTCCCGGTCGGCTTTTACTACAAGGCATTCCACTCCAAGCGGTGGTTTCCGACCTGGGAGCGCATGTTCCGTGCGCTGACCGGGCTCGGACAAGTCGCCTTCGATGCACCCCGCATCCGCACGCCGAAGCGCTACGACTTCTGCGACATCCTGGTGATTGGCGCGGGGCCTTCGGGCCTCGCCGCTGCGCTCGCCGCCGCGGATTGCGGCGCAGAGGTGGTGGTGGTCGACGAGAACCCACGCGCCGGCGGCAGCGGCGTGTTCAACCTCGGTGGCGACCCGGCACGGCGCGAGCAAGTCCACGCCCTCATCGCCAAGGCCGCCGCGCGCCCGAGCGTCCGGATCCTCACGGCGACGCTTGCGGCGGGCTATTACGCCGATCACTGGGTGCCGCTCGTCGACGCGACGCGCATCACCAAGATGCGCGCGCGCGCGGTGATCGTCTGCGCCGGCGCCTTCGAGCAGCCGGCGGTGTTCCGCAACAACGATCTGCCCGGCGTGATGCTCGCCTCGGCCGCCCAGCGTCTCATCTACAGGCACGCCGTGACGCCGATGCGACGCGCCGTGGTGCTGACAGCCAATGGCGACGGGTATCGCACGGTGCTCGATCTGGCCGAGAACGGTGTCGAGGTCGTCGCAGTCTTGGATCTGAACCGCACCGACGCGGGGTTGGGGAACGAAGTCGCAAGGCGCGGCATCAGGATCCTCGCGGGCCACTGCGTCTACGAGGCAAAGGGCACCGCCCGGGGCGTCGAGAAGGCGGTCGTTTGCCGGCTCCGCGGCGACGGTGAAGCCGACCCGAGTACGGCCAGCGAGATCCCCTGCGACGGGATCGTGATGAGCGTGGGCTGGGCCCCCGCGGCCGGGCTGCTGTATCAGGCCGGCGCGACCCTGCGTTACTCGGAGAACGGTCACCAGTTCGTGCCCGCGAGCCTCCCGCCGGGCGTGTTCGCCGCCGGCCGCGTCAACGGCGTTTACCGACTCGAGCAGCGTCTCGCGGATGGCACGCGCGCCGGCCTCGAGGCCGCGAAGCATCTCGGATTCCCGCTGCGTCGCGCCGTCCCTGCGGTCGAGGCCGAGCCGATGGCGCCGTCGCATCCGTATCCGATCTTCGCTCATCCCAAGCGCAAGAACTTCGTCGACTTCGACGAGGACCTGCAGCTCAAGGACCTCTTCGACGCGGCCCAGGAAGGCTTCGACAACATCGAGCTCTTGAAGCGCTTCACCACGGTCGGCATGGGCCCGTCGCAGGGCAAGCACTCGAACATGAACGCGGTCCGCATTCTCGCCCGCATTCTCAAGGCGCCGATCGACGAGGTCGGAACAACGACTGCGCGGCCGTTCTTCCATCCGGTGGCGATGGCACACCTCGCCGGGCGCGGCTTTCAGGCCGAACGTTTCACGCCGCTTCACAGTCGGCACGAGAAGCTCGGGGCCGTGTTCATGCTCGCGGGCCACTGGAAGCGGCCGGAGTACTACCGTGTCGAAGGCCGCAGCCGTACTGATGCGATTCGCGGAGAGTCGCTCGCGATGCGTAACCGCGTCGGGATCATGGATGTCGGCACGCTCGGGAAAATCGAGATCTCCGGCCCCGACGCCGCAGCGTTCCTGGAGCGCGTGTACGCCGGCCGCTTCGCGAACCTCAGCGTGGGGATGACGCGCTATGGCGTCATGCTCGACGAGGCGGGCGCCGTCATCGATGACGGCGTGATCGCGCGCCTCGGGCCCGACCGCTTCTATTTCACGACGACGACTTCAGGCTCTGCGACCGTGTACCGCGAGCTCGCGCGCCTCAACACGATCTGGGGCATGGACTGCGGCATCGTCAACCTCACCGGCCACATGGCCGCGGTGAACCTCGCCGGTCCGCGGTCGCGCGAGCTGCTCGCGCCGCTCGCCTCGACCCGCATCGCCGAAAGCGTCTTTCCGTACCTCGCCTGCCGCGAGATCGAGATCGCCGGAATTCGGGCCAGAGTGCTGCGCGTCGGCTTCGTCGGCGAGCTCGGCTACGAGGTCCACGTGCCCGCCGACCGCGCCTGCGCCCTCTGGGACGCGCTGATGGAAGCGGGCAAAGCCTTCGGCATCGGCCCCTTCGGCGTGGAGGCGCAGCGGCTGCTCCGGCTCGAGAAGGGTCACCTCATCATCGGCCAGGACACCGACGGCCTCACCAACCCGTTCGAGGCGGGCTGCGGCTGGGCGGTGAAGATGGAGAAGCCCTTCTTCGTCGGCCAGCGCAGCCTCGCGATCCTGCAGAGGAAGCCGCTGTGCCAGACACTGGTCGGCTTCGAGCTTCCGTCAACCGACTCGAGCGCCAAGGTCGCCGAATGCCATCTCGCGATTCACGAGCGCGCGATCGCGGGGCGGGTGACAAGCGTGGCATGGAGCCCGACACTCTCGAAGTACATCGGGCTCGCGATGCTCCGGCCCGACCTCGCCAAGGAAGGCGGGCGCTTCACCATCCGCGTCACCGACGGCGGCCTCGTCGAAGCCACGATCGTCAAGACGCCCTTCTATGACGCCGCGGGCCGCCGGCAGAAGCTCGACGCCGGGCTCGCGCAAGCCGCGTGATGCGAGCGAGCCCGCTCCACGACTCGATCTCGCGCCTCCAGCCGCGCTGGGGCGAGATCAATGGCATGCGAATCCCGTTCGGCTACGCGCAGGATGCAGGTCCCTCTTCGCTCGCGCTCGCCGACTGCTCGTGCTTCGCCCGCACCGGGCTGAAAGGCCCGCAGGCTGCGGCATGGCTCGCGCGCCAGGGCGTCCCCGTCCCGGCGCAGCCGAATCACTGGGAACCGCTCCCGGCTGGGGGGCTGATCGGGCGCCTCGCCACGAGCGAATTCTTCATCGAGGACAGGGCTGACGGCGACGCTGCGGTTCGCGTCGCCGCTTCGCTCGGCCACGGTGCGCCCGGCGTCTACCCGGTCCTCAGGCAGGACGCGGCGCTGGCGCTCGCCGGACGCGGCGCGCTCGAAGTGTTGGCCCAGACCTGCAGCGTCAACTTCGGTGCGATCGATCCGGCGTCGCGGCAGCTCGTGCTGACTTCGATGGCCGGCGTGTCAGTGCTCGTGATCCCCCAGCAGCGGAACGGTTCGCCGCTCTATCGGATCTGGTGTGACCCGACGCTGGGTCCGTATCTCTGGCACACCCTGCTGGAAATCGTAGCGGAGAGCTCCGGCGGGCCCGTCGGATTGACAGGACTGGGGCTCGCGCAGCCGTGACGCACGAACTCTCGTCGCCACCCCTTCACCGAGCACCGAGGAGACGATGACCCCTGCTGCGGCCAAGAAGTTCCTGAAGGACAACCAGGTCAAGTACATCCTCGCCCAGTTCGTCGACATCCATGGGTCGCCGAAGGCGAAGGCCGTCCCCTCGGAGCATCTCGACATGGTGCTGACCGACGGGGCGGGCTTCGCCGGGTTCGCCGTGTGGGGCCTCGGCATGGGACCGCACGGCCCGGACTACATGGCAGTGGGCGATCCGAGCACGCTCTCGGTCGTGCCCTGGATGCCGGGGTTCGCGCGCATGGCCTGCTACGGGCATGTGCACGGCAAACCTTACCCGTACTGCTCGCGCGTGCTCCTCAAACAGCGGCTCGACGAGCTCGCGAAGGAGGGCTTGACGATGTACACGGGAATCGAGCCCGAGTTCATGCTGCTCGCCCGCCGTGCGGACGGCTCGCTCGCTCCGTACGACTCCACCGACGACCTCGAGAAGCCCTGCTACGACTACAAGGGGCTCGCGCGCTCGGCCGCGTTCCTCGAGAAGCTCGTCGATTCGCTGAAGGCGGTCGGCCTCGACGTGTACCAGATCGACCACGAAGACGCGAACGGCCAGTTCGAGGTCAACTTCACCTATGCCGACGCGATGAAGACCGCCGACCACTACACCTTCTTCAAGATGGCGGCCTCGGAGATCGCGCGGTCCATGGGCATGGTGGCCACCTTCATGCCGAAGCCGTTCTCGAACCGCACCGGCACCGGCTCGCACTTCCACATCTCGCTGGGCGATCGCAAGACGAAGAATCTCTTCTACGACGAGCGCGACAAGAACGGGATGAAGCTCTCGCAGCTGGGCTACTGGTTCCTGGGCGGCATCCTCGCGCACGCCCGCGCGCTCACCGCCGTCTGCGCCCCGTCGGTGAACTCCTACAAGCGGCTGGTGGTGGGGCGTGCGCTCTCGGGCGCGACCTGGGCACCGGCGTACATCGCCTATGGCGACAACAACCGCACGGCGTGCGTCCGTATTCCCGGCGGTCGGATCGAGATGCGTCTGCCCGACGGCTCCTGCAATCCGTATCTGGCGTCGGCGGCGATCCTCGCCGCGGGCATGGACGGCGTGCGCCGGAAGCTCGATCCGGGCAATCCGAACAACACCAACCTGTACGACTACTCGCTCGACGAGATCAGGCGCAAGGGCATCAAGCTGCTGCCCCAGAGCCTTGCCGACGCGCTCGACGCGTTCGAAGCGGACAAGGTCGTGAAGGGCGCGCTCGGCGAGGAGCTCGCGGCCGAGTTCGTGACCCTGAAGCGCATGGAATGGGTCGAGTACTCGCGTCAGGTCTCCGATTGGGAGACGCGCCGCTATCTCGAGTTCTTCTGATCCTCAAGGAGCGTCTGATGTGCGGAATCGTCGGACTGCTGGTAAAGAATCCCCGGATGCGGGATCGGCTCGGCGAGATGATGGTCCCGATGCTCGTCGGCATGACCGAGCGTGGCCCGGACTCGGCCGGCATGGCCGTCTTCACCAAGCCGGTGGCGGCCAAGCATCGCAAGCTGAGCCTGTACACCGGTGACGGCGAGTTCGACTGGGCCGGCTTCGAGAAGAAGGCGAACCAGGTATTGAAAGGCGAGCTCTCGCTCGATGTCCAGGCCAACCACGCCGTCATGGAGACGAGCGTCGATCCGGTCAAGGCCAGGCAGTGGGTGCACGACCAGTACCCCGAGCTGCACGTGCTCTCGGTCGGTCGCTCGATCGACCTGTACAAGGACACCGGCATGCCGGCGGAAGTCGCGGAGCGCTATGGCTTCGAGAAGCTGCGCGGCAGCCATCTCGTGGGACACACGCGCATGGCGACGGAGTCGGCCGTGACACCGGCTCATGCCCACCCCTTCACCGCCGGCGAGGATTTCTGCCTCGTGCACAACGGGTCGCTGTCCAACCCGTTCAGTATCCGGCGCAAGCTCGAGCCGCTCGGCATCCACTTCGACACCGACAACGATACCGAGGCGGCATGCCGGTTTCTGGAGTGGCGCATGCGCGAGGGCGACGACCTCAGGGCCGCGCTGCAAAAAGGCTTCCAGGAGCTCGACGGCTTCTACACCTTCCTGATGGGTACGCGCGACGAGCTCGCACTCGTGCGCGACGCGTTCTCCTGCAAGCCGGCGGTGGTCGCCGAGACCGACGACTACGTCGCGATCTCCTCCGAGTTCCGATCGCTCGCGCACCTGCCCGGCGTCAAGCACGCCAGCCTGTTCGAACCCAAGCCTGAGGAGATGTACGTATGGCGGGTGTAACGGTGGCCAGGCGGTCGATCGTGCCGACCGCGCAAGGCGGCACGGCGGTGTTCGACCTCGCCAGGCAGAGCGTCCGCGACCTCAACGACTTCCTGCACCACAAGCTCGGCGACACGAAGAAGGTCCGGGTGCTCAACCCCGACGGGGCGCACGCGATCGCCGTCGGCGTCGACGCCCCGGTCGAGATCGACATTGAAGGGCATGCAGGCTATTTCGCAGCGGGCATGAACCAGCGGGCCCGCTTGACGATCCACGGCAATGCCGGCCCCGCCGTGGCTGAGGGCATGAGCTCGGGCCGCGTGCACGTCAAGGGATTCGCGTCCGTCTCGGCCGGCGCAGCGGCCCACGGCGGATTGCTCGTCATCGACGGCGACGCGTCGCTGCGCTGTGGGATCTCCATGAAAGGGATCGACATCGTGGTGGGCGGCAGCGTCGGCACCTACTCGGCGTTCATGGCGCAGGCCGGACGGATCGTCGTGTGCGGCGACGCGGGCGACGCGCTCGGCGACTCGCTTTACGAGGCAGTGATCTACGTGAAAGGCAAGATCAAGTCGTTCGGCGCGGACGCCCACGAGGAGCCGATGACCGACGCCGACTACACCGCGGTCGCGGAGCTGCTCAAGGAGGCTCGCTTCGACCACGACCCGCGCGGGTTCAAGCGTGTCGCGTCCATGCGCTCGCTCTACAACTGGAACGCCGACGCGAACCAGGAGTACTAAATGAACAAGCCCATCCAGATCCACAAGCGCGTGCACCGTGAGGAGAGCGCGACCTTCGACCGGGCCACGATCGACTACGTCCACCGCGCGGCGGCGACCGGCCTGTACGAGATCCGCGGGCTGGGCGCGAAGCGCAAGCTGCCGCACTTCGACGATCTCGTGTTCCTCGGCGCCTCGCTCTCGCGCTATCCGCTCGAGGGGTACCGCGAGAAGTGCACCACGAAGACCGTGCTCGGCACGCGGTTCGCCAGGCAGCCCATCGAGCTCGCCATTCCGATCACCATCGCCGGGATGAGCTTCGGCTCGCTGTCCGCGAACGTGAAGGAAGCGCTCGGCCGGGCCGCAACCGAGGTCGGCACCTCGACCACGACCGGCGACGGCGGCATGACGCCCGAGGAGCGGCGATCCTCGAAGACGCTCGTCTATCAGTGTCTGCCGTCGCGGTACGGCTTCAACCCAGACGACCTGCGCAAAGCCGATGCGATCGAAGTGGTGGTCGGCCAGGGCGCGAAGCCGGGCGGCGGCGGCGTGCTGCTCGGGCAGAAGATCAACCCCCGCGTCGCGAAGATGCGCGTGCTCCCCGAGGGCGTGGATCAGCGCTCCGCATGCCGCCACCCGGACTGGACGGGCCCGGACGACCTCACCATCAAGATCCGCGAGCTGCGCGAGCTCACGGATTGGGAGAAACCCATCTACGTCAAGTTCGGCGCGACGCGCGTCTACAACGACGTGAAGCTCGCGGTGCATGCCGGCGCCGACGTGATCGTAATCGACGGGATGCAGGGCGGTACTGCCGCCACGCAGTGGGTGTTCATCGAGCACGTGGGGATCCCGACGCTGGCCGCGATCCGGCAGGCCGTGGACGCGCTCGAGGAGCTCAACATGCGCGGCAAGGTGCAGCTCATCGTCTCCGGCGGCATCCGCACCGGTGCCGACGTGGCGAAGGCGCTCGCGCTCGGCGCCGACGCGGTGTCGATCGGACAGGGCGTGCTGTTCGCCCTCGGCTGCAACCACGACCACTACTGGCAGGACGGCCGGCTCCACTCCGCCGAGGCCGGTTACGCCGAGCTCGGGGTCGCACCCGGTTACTGCCATCACTGCCACACCGGAAGATGCCCCGTCGGAATCACGACGCAGGATTCGATTCTGGAGCAGCGGGTCGACCCCGCGACCGGGGCGCGACATGTGCGGAACTACCTCAAGACCCTCAACATGGAACTCACCACCGTCGCGCGTGCCTGCGGCAAGCAGGACGTGCATCACCTCGAGCCCGAGGATCTCGTCGCGCTCACGGTCGAGGCGGCGGCGATGGCGCGGGTGCCGCTGGCGGGGACGGACTGGATTCCGGGCGGTAAGGCCGCGCGCGCCGGGCATTGAGGCCTTGAACGCGGGGCTTGCGTGCAGGGCGGCGCCTAGCCAACCCATGGCCGCGAAGATCATCGACGGCGTCGCGGTCGCGCGGCAGAAAGCGGCGCAGGTTACGTCTCTGCCCGGCAGCGCTCGCGCGATGACCGTCGGGACGCTGCCCTACAACGCGGTCAGTTCTGCCGACCGCGCACGGGACTCGTGCCCGCCTCCATTCCGCGCCGCTTCGACCGCGGCCGTTGCCTCGATCTCGTGAGCAAACTCGCCGTGCTTGACCCCGCACCGACGACCCTTTAGCCTTCTGACAGTCCGTTCCGACGCGTTACCATGGTCAACATGGCCACGAACTTTGCTGAACTTGAACGCCAGGCGCGTGATCTCTCCGACGAAGAGCGCGCGCGGCTCGCTCTGTCGCTTATCGAATCCCTCGAGCCCGCCGAAGAAGGGGACGTTGAAGCCGCCTGGCGCGCTGAGATCGAGGCGCGGCTGGCTGCCTACGACCGCGGCGAGGTCAAGGCAATTCCTGGCGAGGACGTTTTCGCGGAGGTGCGCCGGCTGCTCGGCCGGTGATCGCGGTTCGCTTTCTGCCTGCAGCGCGCGAGGAGTTGCTCGCAGCCGTTGCTTACTACGAGGAACGGCAGCCCGGTTTGGGAGCGAGGCTCAACGCCGAGGTTGAGCACGCCGTCGCAACGATGATCGCCTATCCGGCGATCGGATCACCGATCACGCGAAACGCGCGGCGCATTCTTCTGAATCGCTTTCCGTACAGCGTCGTCTATCGCGCGTCCTCGGACGAGATCGTTGTGATCGCGGTCGCACACCAGCGGCGACGTCCAGGCTACTGGCGCCGGAGAACGTAGTGAAAACGTAGGGAACTTGGCGGGCGTCCCCGTGCTTCGGCGAGTGAGAGCGGGCCAAAATCAACAAGTTGCGGTTAAGGATTCCAGCTTTTAATCCGTTGGTCGCAGGTTCGAATCCTGCACGCCCTACCAAGAAAATCAGCGGGCTAGGTTGCACTAACCCGCTTCCTCTCCTCCGCTGTAGCCATTTTTGTACCAATCGGAATTATCCGGGCCGCCGCCTTCGCGAGATGCTCGGGCGCCAGGTAGGCATAGCGGCGCACCATCTAGCGGAAATCCTCGATCCCTGCCCAGATGCAAGGCGCGCGTCCAGGCCTTGGTGTTGACGGAGCGCACCGGCTTGCCCTTGAAAGTGAACACCCTCGCGTTGTGCTTCCCTAGACGACCGCTCTAGCCCCGAAGACGGGGCGCTGACTGAAAACCGAGAATACTTATGCGCGTATCGGGCGCCGCGCCCGGGCCGGGACCCCGGGAACCTCGTTGCGGCATCGACCGGGAGCTGGCCGATGCCACGCAGCTAGCGTAACTCGGGAATAGTCCCGTGTGACCCCAGGAACCCCCCCCTCTAGACCCGGGCTTTCCGGGAGACTGGCCTTCGCCCGGATGTGATCGGGTCCTGCGATGCGGTCGCCGCCATCCCGCCACGAGGAGAATGGGGTCCGGCGGGGCCGACGCGCCGGATTGACCATGTCCGGCAATTTGCCGTACGATGGTCACTCGAGGAGATGACTATGCCGACCGCCACTACCCAAGCTGCCCGGACGCGCGCTCGAACGCGGGGCAAGGCGCGCCACCGCGCGCCGGTCAAGCCCCGGGGAACGCCGATGCTGAAGAAACGAACGGTTAAGGCGGCGAGACTCGAGGCGCGGATCCACCCCGAACTCCGGGCATTGATCCAGCGTGCTGCCGACCTTGAAGGTCGGAAGGTCACCGAATTCGTGACTGCGGCCCTGCAGACCGCAGCGCAACGTGCCATCGCCGAGTCGCAGGTGCTGCGCCTCGCAGCAGCCGACCAGCTCCGCTTCGCCCGGGCGTTAATTGCCCCGCCGGCGCCCGCGCCCGCCCTCAAGCGAGCGTTTGCCCGGCGTCGGACCCTCGCCACTGAAACTTGAGCGCCCGGTTCCGGATCGAGGCGCTCGCGCCGCAGCACGAGCGGTCTAACTTCGACTGCGGCGTCGATCCGCTAAACCGGTACTTCCGCCAGCAGGTCACGCAGGACATCCGCCGTCGCGTTACGGCGTGCGTCGTCGCAGTCGCATCGGACAGCGGCGAGCTCGCCGGGTACTACACGCTAGCTTCAGCGAGCGTCGCCCTCGCCGAGCTGCCGGAGGACGTCGCGAAGAAACTGCCTCGCTACCCCACCGTCCCGGCGGTGCGGATGGGGCGTCTCGCGATCGCGCGCGCGTTTGCGGGGCAGGGCTTGGGGGCCACCCTACTCGCCGACGCGCTCGCTCGCGCGCTGCGGGCCGAGATCCCTGCGTTCGCGCTGATCGTCGACGCCAAGGACGAGCAGGCGGCAGCCTTCTACCGCCACCACGGCTTCCTCGCGCTACAGGGCGACCCGCTTACGCTCTTCCTGCCCTTAGCGACTGCGGCAGGCCTCGCTAGCGTCTTTTAATCCGTTGGTCGCAGGTTCGAATCCTGCACGCCCTACCAGAGAATCAAAAGGTTAAAAGCCCCCACTCCTCTTGCTCGTAGGCTCGCGGGGGTGTGTTTACGTGACAGCGATTGCGGTTTCGTTACTGTGAATCCCGCGTCACCGGATCCTGCTCGGGCTCGCTTCGAACGCCTTGCGCAATGCGGGCGGCATCGCCTCGACCACTTCCCGCGGATACTCGATGCGGTGCCTGCCGACTCGGAGCGCGAGCGCCGGCGGGCGGCGCTCGAAGCACGCGTCGCAGCGTCCGATGGCGCCGGTAGCGATGAACCGCTTGCACTCGAAGCACCGATCGCGCTCCAGGTGCGGACGCCGCTGGGGGTTGCGCCGGTAGACCATGACGCGGTCGCGAAGCCGCGGCCAGTGCGGAAGATCGAGCTCTTCGACCGGCGTCCAATTCAAGCGCAGCTCGCGGTGAAGGCGCACCGACCCGGTGGCGCCTTCGTCGGGTTCGCCGATGTAGATGACCACCTCCCCCCGGTACGCGCGCAGCACCGCGTAGCTGGCGGCGTCGTCCTCGTAAGGCGGCCAGCATAGAACGAGGCTGCGGTCCGCATGTCGGCGCGCCGCCTTAGCCGAGGAACCGAGTTGAATGTCCGTCCATGGCGGGCGGCCGCGCTTGTGATACTCGTTTCGTGCCTTGCTGCCGGGCGGCGCCAGATCGTATGCGACTACATCCGTCCCTCGCGCTCGCAGCAGCGCCGTCCAGTACCCCATGCCGGCGCCGCACTCGATGAGCGGAGCGTACCGGGCGAGGACGTCGATCGCCTCGTCGGTCGGGATCGCCCACGAAAAGAGCGATGCGAGCTGGCGCCGTCGCTCGCTCAGGTCGAGCAGCTGCGTAAGCCCCGGCGCCAGCCGCCATTCGCCGCGGCCGCCACCGAGGAGCGCAACGAGATCGAGATAGGGGTTCTCTCCCGCGCGCAGCGCGTGCCGGCCGGCGGCGGCGAGGCCGGCGTGAAACTCCTCGAGACGACGGATACCCGCTCGCCAGTCGTCTTCCGAGCAGCTCACCCAAGGAAATTTGGTCTTGAAGTCCTGGTAACTCGGAATCCCTTTCAGCCTAGCAAGCGTGATGCGCGGCGGCCGCTTCGGGCGACCGCGCGGCGCGTGGCGCCATCGATCCGGCCCGACGAGTTCCACGGCGCCGCCGCATTCCCCGCAGATCGCATGGCCGTCGACCACGATGCGGCGTCCGCCGCTGAGGAGCGGGCGGACGCCGTCCGGGCCGCCATTACACGGCGGAACGCCGACGCTCATCAGTCATCCCGGTCCCGATCCCGATCCCGGTCCCGATCCCGATCCCGATCCCGGTCGAAATGGAGCACGCCGGCGTCGTGGACCACGTCGCCGTCGACCACCGTCAGCACCGACCGAATCTTCTTCAGATCTTCGTTCGGCACCGCGAAGTAGTCGCGGTTGAGGACCACCAGATCCGCGAGCTTGCCCTCCTGGATGCTGCCGAGTTGGTCCTCCTCGCGGAGGAACCAGCCGTTCTGCCGCGTATAGAGGCTGAGCACCTCCTGGCGCGTAATCTGCTGCCCCGGGTTGATGACCACCTTGCGCGCATTGAGGCCGGTGGTGGCGAAGTACATGTGGATCCAGGGATTCATCGGCGCGATCTGCATCCCGTCCGAGCTCATCCCGGCGTGGATGCCGTCGGGCCGATTGCTGCTGTCGACGATCATCCGGAAGGGCGGTCCCGCATAGGGGGCCACGGTGCTGGTCGGCAGGTTGCCGTTGAGGTACTGCCACCCGGTGAGCGAGAGGCTGCCGCCGATCGCCTGGAAGCGGTCGATCCATTCCTGGGTGATGCCGGGCACGTGGGCGATCACCCACCGCTTGTCGCGGACGACGCCCGGAAACTCGCCGTTCACGGTCTCGAAGGCCGAGATCTCGAACTCGAAGTCGGCAGGCAGGCTGGTAGGCGTTTGGCGGCGGCCCAGCGAGTGGACCTCGGCCCGCCAACCGGCAGCCGCGACGCGCCTCGCCGCCGCGAGAAACTGCGGGGCGGTCGCTGGGTTCGTACCCTGGGCGATGAACTCGCCGATGCCGCCGGTCCGCACCATGTCGTCCCCGAGGAACGGGAAGGCGTTCTTCAGCCGCTCCCTCAGCTCGGGCGTTTCCGGGCTGGCCTCCATGTGGAGGAAGTTGATGCGCAGCCGGACGATGCCCTTGCCCTGCTCGTACACCTCGAGGAACGGGAATTGCATCGTGTAATTGTCTTCGTGCGCGGCGCCGTCGGTCTCGGTATCGGTCTTCTGGAAGGCGCCCTGGTCGAGATGAGTGGTCACGCCGATGCTCGCGGCATAGTTCATGGCGTCGATGACGCCGCGCCGGCGCTGCTCCGGGTTGAGCAGCGTGCGCCGCAGGAAGAGCAGGGCGCGCGAGGATTGCGTCCCCGCCGCGATCGCGCCGGTGGCGCTGACTGTGACGCCGTTCGCCTCGAGGAGCGCCTTGCCCGCGCTGTTGGTGGCCGAAGGCCCGCTGAAGCTGAGCTCGATGAACACCGGGTTGTTCGGCACGGCGGCGTCCAGCTCGGCGAGCGTCGGCAGGCGGCCGCTCAGCGGGTCGGCCGGGTCGGCGTAGATGTGGTTCGAGTGGAACCCGCCGATGGTGGTGATCCAGGCGCCCCTGGGGATGTGGGCCGCACGCGCGGCGTAGATCGTCTGCACGTCCGGAATGGAGTTGGCGTTCTCGAGCGGCGTGTGGTAACCGGGCCGATTGCCCATCAGCACGAGGTGATTGTGGTTGTCGATGATTCCCGGTACGACCGTCCGCCCCCGCAGGTCGATGACGCGCGTTTCGCGTCCGTAGTGATGCCGCCCGACGTTGCCGATCTCGACGAAGCGGCCGTTCTTGATCGCCACCGACGACACGACCCTGTTCCTCGCGTTCATCGTGTGGATTCTGCCGTCGACGAGGATCAGATCCGGGTCCGGGTGGGTCGGCCGCGATTTCCACGACCGGGGGTTCAACGCCAGCGCGGGACTCGCGAGCATCGTCCCGCCGGCCGCGAGGGCGGCCGCCTGCATGAATTCCCGGCGGGAGAAACCGCGCTGCTGCCGCTTGTCCTTTGTCATTTCAACTCTCCTCCTTGGTGATAAGTGCAGTCGATCGGGGATGGCTCATTTTTCGACCGCGATGGCATCCGTGAGGCGGTAGAGCAGTCCCCCCGCGTCGTCGTGTACCAGTACGAACCGGCCCGAAACGACGATGGGATCGAGGACGTACTTGACCGCGGTCTTCGCCTGCACCTCGATAATCTGCTCCGGGCCGCCCGGCAGGCAGAACCCGCAGCTCGACGGCACTGCGGTCAGCAGGAAGCGCTTCTGCTGCGCGCCCATGTCGAGCGGCATCATGAAGCCCTCCAGCTTCACTTCTTTCCGGTCGAGCGCCGCGATGTCCTTCGAGAACTGCGGGACGTAGCGGCCCTTTTGCATCACGCCGCTGACCTTGCCTAGTGCGTCCCAGGACACCACCGGCCGCTTGTCATCTGCCGCTGAAACCGCGACTTGCAGGCCGAGCAGCAATCCAGCGACGCCGGTGACCCATCGTCCGACCATCGTCCCCTCCTCCAAGAATGATCGCTTGTTGCTGCGGGCAGGCTGTTTCCATATATCTATAGCGCAGGAGCGGAAAAACATAAAGGGCGTTGGACGAGGAGCCGTCCCACGAGGAACTGTCCCACGAGGACGCGGAACTTTCCCACGATCGCGACCAACATCTGCCCTTCGGTAAAGCGGTCTTCTTCATGGGGCTCCTCGCCAGTGGCGGGAGCCATCCTCTCAAGTTACGAGTGGTCCGAAGAACCCGGGCAGGTCAGAGGTGACTAAGCGTTCTTTTGATCCGTGGTCGCAGGTTCGAATCCTGCACGCCCTACCAGAAAATCAAAAGGTTAGGCGACCCCCACTCTTCCGGCTCGCAGGTTCGCGGGAGTTTTGCGGGAGCCCTAGGCAGTGGGCGTCTCGCGCTGCGAGAGGAGGAGCTTCCCGCCTTCGGGGCGGATCCACCAGGATTTCATTGGCCGCAGCCTCCTGTCATCGTCGTCCGCGCAGCGCGGCGCCCTGGTACCGATGGTGCTCGTGCCAGTGACGCGCGATATCGATCCGGCGCGTGATCCACACCTTGTCGTGGCCCTTGACGTAGTCGATGAATCGCGCAAGCCCGGCCGCGCGCCCCGCCTTTCCGACGACGCGGCAATGCATGCCGATCGACATCATCTTGGGTGAGGCCTCGCCCTCGGCATAAAGCATGTCGAACGCGTCTTTGAGATAGGTAAGGAAGTCCGCGCTGGTTCCGAATCCCGGGGCGACGCAATACTTCGTGTCGTTGTTATCCAGCGTGTAGGGCACCACGAGGTGCGGCTTGCCCTTTACCTCCACCCAGTACGGCAGGTCGTCGTTGTAACAATCCGAGTCGTATAGAAATCCGCCTTCTTCGACCACCAGCTCGCGCGTATTGACGCTCGGTCCATACCGGCAGTACCAGCCGAGCGGCCGTTCGCCTATGGTCCTTTCGAGCGACTCGATGGCAAGCTGGATGTGCTTGCGCTCCTCCGCTCGCGTGAGCTTGAAGTGCTCGATCCAGCGGTAACCGTGGCAACAGACGTCGTATCCCGCCTGGGCGATGGCCTTCGCTGCCGGAGGGTTGCGCTCGAGCGCGAGCGCGCAGCCGTAGACCGTCATCGGCACGCTGCGCTCCTGGAAGATTCGATGGATACGCCAGAAGCCCGCGCGGCTTCCATACTCGTATACCGATTCGATGGCGAGGTCGCGCTTCCCCCGTCCCATGCTCCCCCCGAGCGGCGCTTCGGTCAGGATGGTCTCGGAGACGTTGTCCTCCGCGACGGTGTACTCGGATCCCTCCTCGTAATTCAGCACGAAGTTGACCGCGATCCGTGCACCGCCGGGCCATTTGGGGTCCGGCGGGTTGCCCCCGTAACCGACCATGTCGCGGGGATAGGGTTTTTTCATGGCTCGCTCCTCCGGGATGGTTCGTTGAACGTCAGACGGGTACGGCTAGAGCGCGACGCTACGCGTTCGCGCCGATGAAACGCACCGCGGCGTCGGTGGAGATCACGGGTGCGTAGCACTCGTTGATCTGACGCAGCGCGGTGTCGTGCATCTCCTCCGTAGACCCGCACGCGTCGCCGATCACGACCACCATGTAGCCGAGATCGCGTCCGCTTCGCGCCGCCATCTCCACACACCAATCGGTGTGATACCCGGAGAGAATCAGGGTGCGCGTGCCCCACATGGACAGCCAGCGCGCGACCGGTGTTCCGACGAAGATGTTCCAGGCCGGATAAACGAGTGTCACATCGTCCGGCGACATGATCGCCTTCACCTCGTTAACCAGCTCGGCCTCCCATGCCTTGCGGTCCGCATCCCCGGTGTACTCCCGGTTCCAGAAACGGTACTGCACTTCGTCCATCGGGTTGCACGGCTGTTTTTCGCCGATGAAGCGGTCATAGCGCAGCCACATGAACGGCAAGCGCGCCGCACGGCAGGCCCGCGCGAGCCTCAGCGTGTTCTCCAGGCTTCCGCCCGGCGCGCGGGCGCGCTTCCAGATGCCTTCCGCAGCGAGGCAGCCGTCGGAGTGAAGGATACTGTTCTGCGAATCCATGTTGAGCAAGGCGGCGTCCGCCTTGAGGATTCGGGCGAGATCGAGGCCGCGCCACTGGGGATGAAGTTCGGGGACCATGCTCAATTCCCAGCTCCTGGGGCAGTTCGGCAATCCTGTTCGCTTACCGGGAGTGCGCCGACCTCGCTACTCGAGAGCCCCCAACTGCCGCGGCAGCCACATGGCGATGCCGGGAAAGAAGATGCAGAGCACGAGTCCCGTGAGCTGCAGGATGACGAACGGGATGATTCCGCGGTAGATGTCGCCCATCGTCACGCTGGGCGGCACCGTGCCCTTCATGTAGAACAGCGTGAAGCCGAACGGGGGCGTGAGGAACGACGTCTGGAGGTTCACGGCGCACAGGATGGCGAACCAGGGGACAAAGTCCGTCGGCGCCGCGAGGTGCTCTCCGAACGAGACCTTCTGCAGGATCGGCACGAACACCGGCAGCACGATCAGGGTGATCTCGATCCACTCGAAGAAAAAGCCGAGGAGGAAGACGAGCACCATCAGGAAGATCAGGATCCCCCATGGTCCCAGACCTAACTGGTTGAACACGTACGTCATCAGGTCATCGCCGCCGACCGCCCGGAACACGTAGGAGAAGGTCGTGGCGCCCAGGAAAATCAGGAAGACCATTGCGTTCGTGAGCGTCGAGGTGTGCAGGATGGTATGGACCGTCTTCCGATCGAGGCGCCGCTTCCATGCGGCGAGCAAGAGCGCGCCCAGGCAGCCGACCCCCGACGCCTCGGTCGGCGTCGCCCAGCCGAGGTAGATGGAGCCGAGAACCATGAAGATCAGGAACGCCGGCGGCAGGAAGCTGCGGACGATCATCGTCATTAGCTCGGCACCGCCCTGCGGCCCGATCTCCTTAGCCAGCGGTGGCGCGAGCGACGGCTTCAGGGATGTCACGACGCCGATGTAGACGAGGTACAGCCCGGATAAGAGGAGGCCGGGCAGGATCGCTGCCATGAACAGCGTGCCGACCGGGACCTGCAGCAGATCGCCCATCACGACCAGCATGATGCTCGGCGGAATCAGCACGCCGAGGGTCCCGGCCGCGGCGATCGTGCCGGTTGCGAGCGGCTTGTTGTAGCGGGCCTCGATCATCGTCGGCAGCGCGATCAGCGTGAGCATGACGACCGAGGCGCCGACGATCCCCGTCGTCGCCGCCATGATGGTGCCCATGAGCGTCACGGCCATGGCCAGCCCGCCGGGGATCCGCCGCAACAGCACTTGCAGGCAGCGCAGCAGATCGTCGGCGACGCCGCTCTTCTCGAACACCGTCCCCATGAAGATGAACATGGGGACCGCCACCAACACCTGGTTCGCCACCACGCCGCCGAAGACGCGCGGCACCAAGTTGAAGTACTGACGGAGCTGGAAGACATCAAAGGCGTAGCCGACAAGGCCGAAAGCGAGCCCGACGCCGCCCAGGACGAAGGCGACCGGGTAACCCGAGAACAGCATGATCGCCATGGTGACGAACATCACGGCAGGCAGCAGCAGCTCGAGCGGGAACACCCTAGCCTCCAGAGAAGATGAACCGCGGGCGCGGCCCTGTCAGACGGGCTTCACTTGGTCCCGTAGCGCCGGCGGTCCGAACAGGAACACGATCTGGCGCAGGGATACGGCGATCACGGCAGCGAGCAGCAGGACGATCCCCACGGGAATGACGCCCTTCATGATCCAGCGATAGGCAAGCCCCGTCGCCGCATCGGAGCGCTCGCTTTGCGCGAAAGACTGCTGGAAAAAGTCCCAGCCGATCGCAGCGAGGACGATGCAGAACGGAAGGGCAAAGAACAGGCACCCGAGAAGCTCGATCCAGGCTCTTGTACGCGGCGTTGCGCGGGTCGAGAGAACATCGATGCGCACGTGGGTGTTCATCAGGTAGCTGTAACCGAGGCAGAGGAGCAACAGGGCACCGTGAAAGTGCCACTCCAGCTCTTGGAGCCGCGTCGAATCGAGGAAGGGGACCGGAATGTTGAACTTGCGGGTCACGACGTCGAGGCAGATGACGGCGACCAGGACGAAGAACAGCCATACTGCGATCGATGCCGTTCCCCGGGCGACGCGCTCGAAGAACTGCGCGAGCGTCAACATGCGCACCATATTTCCCCCCCGGATCGCGACGCGCCGACCTCCCGCCGGCGCGGGAACCTCGAAGCGCGAGGTCCCCGTGACGCGGGTTGACGACGATCGGTTACGAGCAGTGCGTTACTTGGCGGGCGGTCTGTAATAGCCGAGATCGTGCCACACCTTGTACTTCGCGCGGAACGCGGTCAGGGAGTCCCATGCCTTCTTGAACATCGGGCTCTTGGCTGCCTCTTCCGCCGCCACTTCGTTCCACGCCTTCTCGTATGCGGCGATGAACTCGGGCGGCCACTTGTGGAACGTGACGCCCTTGGCCCTCAGCTCCTCCATCGCGGCGAACTGCAGGGCTTCGCCCTCGGCGATGCCTTCACGGATGTTGTCGCCGCACACCATCTCGAACTGCGCCTTCTGCGTATCCGAAAGCTCGGCCCAACGCTTGTTGTGGATGAAGAGTGGATAGAGCGTGGCGGGCTGGTGCCAGCCGGGGAAGTAATAGTGCTTGGCGACCTGATAGAAGCCGAGCTTGAGATCGACCGCCGGCATCGCGAACTCGGTGGCGTCGATCGTGCCGAGCTGGAGCGCCTGGAAGATCTCGCCGCCCGCGATCAACTGCGTTTGCACTCCGAGCTTCTGCACCGCACGGGCGCCTAGCCCGAAGAAGCGCATCTTGAGGCCCTTGAGGTCGTCGAGGCTCTTGATCTCCTTGCGGAACCACCCGGAGGCCTCGGGTGGCGTGACACCGCAGGGGATCGCCTTGATGTTGTACTTGGCGTGCAGCTCGTCCCAGATCTGCAACCCGCCACCGTAGTACATCCACGCCAGGTATTCGCCCACCTCGGGCCCGAAGGGCACCGCAGAAAAGATCGCAAACGCGATGTCCTTCCCAGTGTAGAGACCCGTGCTCGACCACCCGGCGTCCACCGAGCCGTTCGACACCGCATCGAACAACTGCAGCGCCGGGACCAGCGCCCCGGGCTCGTTGAACCTGAGCTGGATGTTGCCGCCCGAGACCCGGGTCAGTTTCCTGGTGAGCGTCACGCCGAGCGTGCCGAGCTGCACCATGCTGCTCGGGTAGCCGCTCGTCATCTGCCAGCGTACCGGCTTGTCCTGCGCCGCAGACGGGGCGCTGATGCCGAGCGCCAGTCCTCCGGCAACGGCAGTCGCCAGGAAGGATCGCGCGATCGATTTCGTGAGCATGACTGGCCCTCCTTTGGTGTTTTCGTCCCTCGCATGGGGCGATACTGCATTGCGGAACGGGCGGGTCGCTTGCGGAGTCCGCCCGGATCCCGCCCGCTCCATCCCTGATCCGGGCCAGCTCTTGTGCGCGGCGAGAATACTCCTAACCCCTCGCGCGCGGAAGCCAGCGTGACGCCACGGCTTGCTGCGCAAGCGCAGTCAGTGGCTCAGGCGGCGGACGCGGAAGTTGCGGCGGAAAACCCGGAGTCGAGACCGTTGAACACGCCGAGCGAACGAAGAAGGGTCTCGCGCTCGAGGCTCTCCACGATGACGACGAGACGAGAACGCCGGTCGCCACTCGGCCAGGCGTCAAGATGCACGGGCGGATGAATCGTGTGCTGGACGCACTGCACGAGAACGGGCGCGCGGAGCCCCGACACGTTGAGGAGTCCCTTCACCCGAAGGACCTGCGCTCCATGGCGGTGCAAGAGCATCGTGAGCCAGATGCCGAAAGCGCTCCAGTCGAGCGGATCGTCAAGGACGAGACAGATCGCCGCGTAATCGCGTCCGTGGCGTGTCGCGCCCGGGCTGCGATGGGCGTGACTCGCGCCGTGGATCGCCTCGTCGGCGAGCCAGCGGCGCACTTCTTCGGCCTTCGACGCCGGATCGAAAGCGTCGGACGCGAGCAGTGCGCGTGCGTCGAGATCGTCGCGGTTCGCGCGAGCGACAGCGGCCGTCGGGTTGAGCTGCTTGAGACGCAACTCGAGCGCCGCGAGCGCCTCGGTGTCGCATAAGTCGTCTTTGGTGATGATCAGTCGGTCCGCCGCGGCAATCTGCCGTACGCACTCCGGATGGCGCGTGAGCTCTGAGCTCCCGTGCAGCGCGTCGACGGTTGCGATGACGTTGCTGAGCCGGAAGCGGTGGCATAGAACCGGCTCTGTGGCGAGCGTGTGGATGACCGGCGCTGGGTCGGCGAGTCCCGTCGTCTCGATGACGAGGCGCGTGAACGCCGGCACCTCGCCGCGCTCGCGCCGCCGATACAGGTCGCGCATGGCGGCCGCGAGATCGTCCCGTATCGTGCAGCAGAGGCATCCGCCTTCGAGCACGACGGTGGCGTCATCGATGCGGGCGAGCAGCTCGTGGTCGAGGCCGACCTCGCCGAGCTCATTGACGAGCACCGCGATCTCCGACCCGCTCGACCCGCGGAGCAGGCGATTCAGCAGCGTGGTCTTCCCGCTCCCGAGAAATCCGGTGAGCAGGTTGACCGGAATGCGATCGGTGGTGTCCATCACGCGGCGCCGTCCGGCCGGGTGCGGCCGTCGAGGGTGGCGAGCAGAGCGGGATCGAGGGGATCACACGGCTTGCCCGAGAGCCGCTCTACGGCAGGCCAAAGGGCGCCGACGCTCGAAACAAGCTCGCTCCGTCCGGTCGGGCTGCGAAGCACGAATCCAGACCCGGCGAAGTCCGCGAGCGTCAGACGGTAGTGACGCAGCACCTGGTTCAGCAGGCGCAGCCGCTTGTGACGTTCCTGCCGTCCATGGGTCGTGCCCGCCGCGGCTTCGAAGAGGTTCGCCTCCGCGCCGACGCCTCGCTGGGCGCCGGCGAGCATTCCGCAAAGCCCGCACATGTGGGAGCTTCCTACTTGCTTGGGTGCGGGAAGCGTCGACGGAAGTCGTCTGCCATGTGCTCAAACGTACCGAATCGAGCGCCTGGATGGCCGAGGATGTGGTTGAACAGCCGCTCGAGCATGAGCAGCACGTGGGGGCGGCCGGAGACGTCCGGGTGGATCGATACCGCATAGACGGCGTAGTCCATCTCCCGATAGACCCAGTCGAACTGGTCGCGCCACATGACCTCCAGATCGCGCGGGTTGGCGAAGCCGTAGCTGTTCGGCGCGTTCTTGATGAACATCATGGGTGGCAAGTCGTCGAGGTACCAGCTCGCCGGGATCTCGACGAGCTCGGTGACCTTGTCGCCCCGCTTGAGTGGCTTCATCCAGTCGCGTGGGTGCTTCGAGTAGTCGATCTTGGTCCAGGTGTCGCCGACGCGCACGTAGTACGGCAGGAAGTCGTGGTGCATCAGGCTCTGGTCGTACTTGATCCCCTTCTTGAGCAGCAACTCGACGCTCGCCGGACTCAGCTCCCACCACGGCGCGATGTAACCTCGCGGTGGTTTGCCCGACAGGTTGGTCGCGAGGTCGACGCACTTGTCGAGCACCGCCTCCTCCTGCTCAGGGGTCATCGCGATCGGGTTCTCGTGGGTATAGCCGTGCAGGCCGATCTCATGCCCGGCCCGGGCCACGTCCTTCATCTGCGCCGGGAACGTCTCCATGGAGTGTCCCGGGATGAACCACGTCGTCTTAATGCCGTACTTGTCGAAGAGCTTGAGAAGCCGCGGCGTTCCCACCTCGCCCGAGAACATGCCGCGGGAGATGTCGGTGGGCGAGTCCTCGCCGCCGTAGGAGCCGAGCCAGCCGGCCACGGCGTCCACGTGGACGCCAAAGGCGCAGAGGATCTCCTTCGCCATGGGTGCCTCCTTCTCTTCCTACTGAATCTTGAGGTTGGCCTTCTTCACTACCCCCGCCCACTTGGCGTTCTCGGTCTTCATTCACGCCGTGAACTGCTCAGGCGTGTCGAGGACGGGCTCGGCGCCGAGCGCGATGAGTTTCTCATGTGCCCCAATCGCGCCGCGCGCAACGCAACTGTAGGCCGCGAGGGGCCGGGGTGGCAAGCCTTGGACCTCGCGCCGTGCTACGCGCGGGTTGTGGTTCGCCAGATCCCCGAAGGTCTGCACGAACAAGATCAGCCCCGGCCGGACGCGAGGCAACGCCTCGGCGTACGCATCGACGAGTAGTCGGGCGGCGATACGGCAGAGTTCGCCCAGCCATGCCCGGCGCCGGCCGATAGAATCGGGCGCAGCAGCAAGGTGGTCTGGATCCGGCCGGCGTACCGCGCCGACGGGAGCCGGCCAGAGTGGCCTGCCACATGGCGCATGCAGGGTGGGGCGCAGCAGAGCGCCGCCGCTTGCTGCGGCGGCCTGACGACGTTCGGAGGAGAAACATGATCGGACAAGCCAGCGAAACCTATGTCGCCGAAGCCATCGCGCTGCAAGGCGTGATTCCGACCGAGGGCGCCCCGAAGCTCATCGCGGCGGGGCTCAGCGCCCAACTCGCGGCTGCGGCGCCGGCGTATGCGTCGCTCCCGTTCGAGGCCGAGCCCTCGGGCCTGTGCGTGGCGTTGGAGCGGGAGAAAACGTGATGGCGAGCGAGCTGAACGCCCTGACGGTTGCCGAGATCGCGGCGAAAATCCGCTCGCGCGAGGTGGGCTGCATCGAAGTGCTCGACGCGGTGCTGGCGCGCGCGAAAGCGGTGCAACCGAAGCTGAACGCCTTCCTGCGCATCGACGAGGAGCTCGCCCGCGAGCAGGCGCGCGTGGCCGACGCCGAGCTGGCGAACGGCCGCGTGCGCGGGCCGCTGCACGGCGTTCCGATGGCGCACAAGGACATGTACTACCGCGCGGGCGTGCCCTCTTCCTGCGGGTCGAAGATCAAGGGCCAGGACCCGGAGAAGACGACCGCCACTGCGCTCAAGCGGCTCGATGCCGCCGGCGCGATCCAGTTCGGCGTGCTCAACATGGCGGAGTTCGCCTACGGGCCGACCGGGCACAACGCGCACTTCGGCCACTGCCGCAATCCCTGGAACGTCGCGCACATCACCGGCGGATCGTCGAGCGGTTCGGCGGCGGCGGTCGCGGCGCGCGCGACCTACGCCGCGCTCGGCTCCGACACCGGCGCGTCGGTCAGGCTTCCCGCGGCGCTGTGCGGGATCACCGGGCTCAAGGTGACCTACGGTCGGATCAGCCGAGCCGGCGCCATGCCGCTCTCGTTCTCGATGGACACCGTGGGGCCGCTCGCACGGACTGCCGCCGACTGTGCGCTGCTCCTCGGCGTGCTCGCCGGGCCCGATCCGGCCGATCCGACGGCGAGCGGCGAATCGGTGCCCGACTACACGGCGCGCCTCAACCTGCCGGTGCGGGGCCTGCGGGTCGGCGTCGCGCTCAACTACTTCACCGACGATGTCGATCCGGGCGTCGGCGCCGCGGTCACCGAAAGCCTCAAGGCGATCGAGTCGCTCGGGTGCGAGATCGTGCCGGTGACGCTGCCCGACATGACGGCGATGGACGTCGCCGGCACGCACATCATCGCGGCCGAGGCGGCGGCGTACCACGGCGAGTCGATGCGCACGCGGCTGCAGGACTATTCCCCGCAGGTCCGGGCGCGGCTCGAGCGCGGGCTCGCGCTGCCGGCGACGAAGTACATCGACGCGCTTCGCTACCGCGGACCGGCGCTCGACGCGTTCACCAAGGCCGTGTTCTCGAAGGTGGATGTGCTGCACGCGCCCTGCCTGCCGACTCCCACCCCGACGATCGCCGAGACCGACGTCGGCGGGTCGACGACGATGGACCCGACCCTTGCGCTCCTCACCAGGTTCATGCGGCCGTTCAACTACATGGGGCTGCCCGCGCTCGCCGTGCCGTGCGGCTTTCTCGCGAGCGGGATGCCGGTCGGCATGCAGCTCGTAGCGCGGCCGTTCGGCGAGGACCTGATCCTCCGGCTGGGTCACGCGTTCCAGAAGGCGACTGAGTGGCACGAGAGGGAGCCGCAGCTTTGACCGAGGGGGTCGCGAACGTCCGGAACCTCAAGGTCGCGACCTTCGCGCACGCGGCGTGCACGCAGATCGCCCGCTCGCGCGGAGGAACCTCGTCACCGTGCTGACCCTTGAGGTCCCGCGGCGTATGGCTGTGAGACTCGATCCAGCACAGCTCCACAAGATCCCGACGCGAATGAGCGCTGAGGAGTTGCTCGAGATCGCGAGCGCTCACCAGCAGCGTCGGAGCGCGCGAGGGTTACGATGCGAGAGTTTTGCGGGAGTGAGTCATGCGTGGTCGTGCACAGGGCGGCGAGGAACGCAACGGGCGTCCTCGTAAGTCACTGATTAAACGATCGCTGCTGAGCAGGACCCGAACTTTTAATCCGTTGGTCGCAGGTTCGAATCCTGCACGCCCTACCAAGGAAATCAGCGGGCTAGGTTGCACTGGCCCGCTTCCTTTCTTCGGGTGTAGCCATTTTTGTACCAATCGGGATGATCCGGGCCGCCGCTTTCGCGAGGTTTTCCGGCGCCAGGTGCGCGTACCGGCGCACCATCTCCACCGATTCCCAGCCCCGAGCTCTTGGAGTTCCGGGACAGGGTTAATCCACGCGACGCGACGCGGCATCTCCATCTGCGGCCGCTCAAGACCGGCCACTTTCGCCGCGTCAGCCCCGGGGGCGAGCGCTCAAGGCGCACCGTCGAAGGACAGCTCCCCGGGGCAACGCGGGCGACCGGGCTTGGTTGGCGACGTCCGCGATACGCAACTTGCGTATATACGTAACTTGCGTATCATACTGCCATGAAGGCTGTTTTCGTCGAGCTGCCCGCCTTCGAACGCCATCGCGCTGCATATCTGGACGATGCCGCCTTCCGGGCGCTGCAGCTCGAGCTGATGCGCAACCCTGCGGCAGGCGCGGTGATCGAGGGCACGGGCGGCCTGCGCAAGATGCGGTTCGCCGACCCGCGTCGGGGCAAGGGCAAGCGGGGCGGCCTGCGGGTGATCTTCTACTGGTGGGACGCGGGCAACCAATTCTGGCTGTTCACCCTGTACGACAAGGATGAGATTGCGGATCTGACGCCACAGCAGCGCAAGGCGCTGAAGGTACTGGTCAAGGAAGAACTGGATTCGAGGAGAACGGCATGAAGGCAACGGTCAAACGCAAACCTGCGCGCGCACGCAGGCGCAACCTGTTCGCGGAGCTGAGCGAAGGCATGAAGGCGCTCGCGCAGGCGCGCGAGGGCAAGCGTACGCTGCGCACGCACGCGGTGGAGTTCAAACCCGCGCCCCAGGTCACTCCCGAGGAGCTCGTGCGTGTCCGGGAGCGTCTGAAACTCTCGCGCGCGCTGTTCGCCGTCTATCTGCGCACGAATGTCCGCACGCTGGAGAACTGGGAGCAAGGGCGGGCGAAGCCGAACGCGCAAGCCGCCCTGCTGATCAATCTGGTGAAGCGGTTCCCGGATACCGTCGAGCGGCTCGCGGCCATCTGAATCCGCCTCCGCGTCGCGACCGAGAACCGGCCATTGCAACCGCCTCGTTCGCCGAATCGGTCGGCGAACGAGGCCGATATGGCGTGCCCCGACGGGATGGGACGATGCGCGGAATCGTGGAGGTCAAGCCGTGATACGAGATGATCATGAACTCGCGGTGACCGGCGAGCGCGTCAGGAGGCTGGAAATGCTTCTTGAGACGCTCCGGAAGACGACAAGGCCAGAGAAATGGCCGGCATTGAGCTCTGGCTATCGCCTCGAGATCGAGCGCATGCAGGGAGAGATCCTCGACTACCTCGTCCAGGGCGCGCCCGCGCATCGCGAGGATGCGCCGGCCTGACGCGCGCTCACGTTGGCTCGCACGAAGCGTCGAGCACCGTAGGGAAAACGTAGGGCGCTCGGCGAGCTTCCGCGATCCTTGGCGAGTGAGGGCGGGCCAAAATCAACAGGTTACGGTTAAGGATTCGAGCTTTTAATCCGTTGGTCGCAGGTTCGAATCCTGCACGCCCTACCAGTCAATCAAGGGGTTGGCGAGTTGCCAGCCCCTTCGTCTTCTGAAAGTTGTGCCGAATTCGTGCCTTTCAGCATGGCCGAAATCACCTCGGCGTGCTGAGCCAGGTGCGCCGCGGCGGGTCCCCCCTATGGATTTGTCCTTTCAGGATCCGTGATCCGTCATAAACCGCGATTTTCGGGTAGGCTTCGCCCGCTCATTCGACATCAGACACTTAGTGCCTCGAACGGACATGACGAGTCGAGCGGAGCGCACAAAGGCATCGTTGCCCAGTTATGATGCCCCGCCGATCAATGAAGTTGCTTTCGGCGTTCAGTTTCCGCCCATTCAAGGTCTAGTGCTCCCACACTTTGGCCTGTTTTGGTCGGAGATCCGCGATAAGTACACCAGATGCGAACACGCCGCTCCGGTTCTTCGACCAGGTGAAGAGCCCTACCTTGATCCTGCAACGGGGGTTCCGTGGCCCAGGATCTGGTTCACCACGGCTGATGGGCACGCGCTAGTTCAACTCCAGATCGATCGCTTCCTCTACAACTGGCGGATGACCCCGGAGGGGGGTATCTATCCACGTTTCCCTGCTCTCTTCGAAACTTTCAAGGAGAACCTTAGCCGGTACCAGGGATTTCTCTCCCGCGAGAAGCTACCGCCGGTTGAACCCCGGGAGTTCGAACTTACATATATCAACTTGATCCTTCAAGGCGATGCTTGGCAAACGACGTCTGACCTCGACAAGGTGTTCAGAGATTTCCCATGGCGTCGGACCAAGGCCCGCTTCCTCTCTCCGCCTACCCGCATCGATTGGGGAGCGACATTCGAGATACCGGAGGCCATGGGGACCTTGTCAGTGCGAGTCCGGCCGGCTCTTCGGAGGACGGATCAGAAGCCACTAATGGGCCTGGAACTCACCGTCCGGGGATCTGGTGGTGACTACTCACGCGAGGGTACCGAGAAATGGTTCTCACTCGCTCATGAGTGGATTGTGAGAGGATTCGCTGATCTAACGACGGAACAGGCCCAGACCCGAGTCTGGCATCGAAAGAGCGATTGATATGGATGGTGGTGTATCCGGGAGCCTTTGGACACGGCAACGTGTCGCTTCAAGTGTTGATCGTTGGAGGCTAGCGAGCGACCTAGAGCCTTCGCACGACCCAGAATTCGGCTGGGGTTCTACGCTAACGGCGGCATCTATCGCCACGGAGACGCGGGAGAAGGCCCACCTCGAATGCCTGTGGCTCCCGATTACCCTTCTGGCTCCTATGGAGGCGAAGGTCACGAGCGCCTTCGCGTTGAGGGATGACGATCCCGCGTCTTTCGACCAACCGGCCGCGCTAACTCAGGCCTCCAATACGAACACCCGCGATTGGCGAACGCATTTCTCTATCGACGCTATTAGACGCGACGCGCGAATCGCCTTCCGAGAGCGACTCGCAGACTGCCTGGAGGCCCTTCAGTCGGCGATAAGGGAAGATGATCCCGCGGGCGCAGGTGTCTCGCCTGAATCGATTGAGAACCTCCACGCGTTCTTGAGAAGGCACTCCCGGCTGAAACGCCCATCTTTGACGGTTACCCCAGCTGGCGACCTGTTGGCAGAGTGGAAAGCGGGACCTGACAAAGACTTCAGCGTGCATTTCCTGCCAACAGGGATGGCTCGCTTTGTCGTGTTCGCCCCAGATCCAGCAGGTGGTCCGAAGCCGGTACGCATTTGGGGCATATCGTCGGTCGTCTCACTCATGCGCACGGTACGGCCCCATGGCATTCACCGATGGGCCATGAATGAAGGGTGAGCATCTTCCCGGTGCGGATCATGTCGCTAGACTCTGTCCGTTCGCCAAGCTAAACGAGGACAGTGGCGAACCTGGCGCGGCGGCGTTCATGCTTCGAACGGGCGAAGAGTATCTGTCCGTGAACTGGCTTGAATATCTCGGGAAGCCGTCTCGCGGTGAGGCAATAAAAGAGCTCAGGCTACTCTACGGCAAGAAGTTCAGGGTGGGGGCAAAGGCGAAGATCGCAGTATTAAACGTGGGCGACTTTACGTCCTACGTGCAATCTGAAGTCGCAACCGCACTCGCTGTCCTGCACGAGCCATTGGAACCGAACGGTGGGGTCGCCGATCCTTCGCATTCGGGCGTTTACAATTTGCCTGCCGAAGGCGATCCATTCGCAATCGTCGTTGGAAAGCTCCTCGCGACTAAAGTCCTCGAGGCGGTTTCGGCAAAGTAGCGCCGGCCGAAACGCATAGAGTTCTCCGGCTACCTGGTTGGGACGCGCCTGTGCCCCAAGCAAAGTGGCATCGCGAGATTTTCCTTCGCGTGTTGCCGGAAGGTCAGAGTGGCAAGCGTCGCAAGCCTTTGATTGCCAAAGCGACCGAGCCTCCGGTCGCGCCCTTTTAATCCGTTGGTCGCAGGTTCGAATCCTGCACGTCCTACCAGTCAACTCAGGGACTTAGCGAAGTGATTTGTCCCGCGCCGTTGTAGGACGTAGGGAATTCGTAGGGAAATTTGCGACGTTTTCCCCGCGTGCGCCCTCGATTCGCGTTGCAGCCACGGCCAAATGCCCGGTGGCGAACTTCGCGTAGCGGTCGACCATCACGCGCGACTTCCACCCGTCCGGGTCCTTCAGCTCATCGCAGCTCGTACCACGCCAGCGCGGTACAATTTTTAGGGGCGCTATTCGTTTTCGCGTCGGCGGGCCCAGCCACCCCACGTCTCGAGGAAACAACGCATGAAGCTACGCAACCGTTACCTGTCCCGCGCCGGCGTGGTGCTCTTTTCGCTGGGCGCACTCGCCGCCGCACCGCCGGTCGCTGCTCAGGGCAAAGATGACCTGTGGGAGGTCTCGTCCAAGATGGAAATGCCTGGCATGCCGATCGCGATGCCGGCGCAAGTGAATCGAGTCTGCGTCGGCAAGAATCGAAAGGACGAGGACCTCATTCCCAGGCAGGACAATTGCCGCGTGGTGGACAGCAAGCGCGTGGGCAACAGGTTCACGTACAAGATGGAGTGCACCGGCAACGATCCGTCGACCATCATCGGTGACTTGACGTTCGGCAACAACGCCTACGACGGCCAGATGCGCATGACGATGACGAAGACGAACGACACGATGAACATGACGTTGTCTGGCAAGCGCGTCGGCGACTGCACGGCGCCGGCCAAGTAGCGGCCTGAGCGGGAGTTCCCTACCAGCCTGATCCGCGGGCGCTGCCCGCCGTTCAACGCCGTTTCAGCTCTTCTACGATCGCCGCCGTCA
>Ga0184639_10000086_pt1 | contig 31365 bp, 25 predicted proteins | sample PLM31_170_b2_FD_133155 | JGI IMG/M metagenome (GOLD analysis project Ga0184639, IMG submission 133155) | Groundwater sediment microbial communities from an aquifer in East River, Colorado, USA - PLM3-1_170_b2 | ecosystem: Environmental > Terrestrial > Soil > Riparian zone | place: USA: East...
GTAATAGCAGGTCTGCTCCTTCGACGTAAACGCGTTCAAAACGCCGCCCACGGCGTCCATCTCTTCGGCGATCTGGGCGGCGCTGCGCCGCTCGGTGCCCTTGAAGAGCAGATGCTCGATGAAGTGGGAGATGCCGTTTTGGTGGCGAGACTCGTGGCGCGAGCCGTTTTCCACCCAGATGCCGAGACTCGCCGAGCGGTGCTCCGGCATCTCGCGGGAAACGATGCGGATGCCGTTTTCCAGGACGGTCTTGGCGAACATCGAATGGTCGAGACTGTTGGGAGTTGTTATCAGGACACGCTGTCCGAGCCCTCGCCGGTTTCCATGAGCGCTTCTTTTCGGCTCAAACGGATTTTTCCTTGCCGGTCGATCTCCAAAACTTTAACCATGACTTCGTCGCCCTCCTTGAGCACGTCGCTGACGCGGCGCACTCGTTCGGCGGCCAGCTGCGAGATATGAACGAGCCCGTCGGTGCCGGGAAGAATCTCGACAAAGGCGCCGAACTCGACGATCTTGCGCACCGTGCCTTTGTAAATTTTTCCGATCTCCGCTTCGGCGGCGATGCGCTGCACCATCTCGACGGCTTTCTGCGCGGCGGCCTCGTCGCTGGAAGCGATGATGACCGTGCCGTCGTCTTCCACGTCCATCTTGACGCCGGTGGCCTCGATGATGCCGCGAATGACTTTGCCGCCGGGTCCGATGATCTCGCGGATCTTGTCCGGCTTGACTTTGATGGTGATGATGCGCGGGGCGTGGCCCGAGACGTTTTCGCGGTGCGACGAGATGGTCTGGTCCATGATGCTGAGGATGTGCATCCGGCCTTCCCGCGCCTGATACAGCGCCTGGCGCATGATATCGCGGTTGACGCCGCTGACCTTGATGTCCATTTGCAGCGAGGTGACGCCGGCGGGCGTGCCGGCGACCTTGAAATCCATGTCGCCCAGGTGATCCTCATCGCCGAGGATGTCGGAGAGCACCCGCACATGCTCCCCTTCCTTGATCAACCCCATGGCGATCCCCGCCACCGGCGCCGATACCGGTACGCCGGCGTCCATCAGCGCGAGCGACCCGCCGCACACCGTCGCCATCGAAGACGAGCCGTTGGATTCCAGTATTTCTGAGACGATGCGGATGGTGTAGGGAAAACTCTCTTCGGCCGGCAGCACCGGCAGGAGCGCCCGCTCGGCCAAGTTGCCGTGGCCGATTTCGCGCCGGCCCGGCCCGCGCAGGAACTTGACCTCGGCGACGCTGAAGGGGGGGAAATTGTAATGCAGCATGAATTTCTTGTAGTGTTCGCCGAGCAGCGCGTCGACTCTTTGTTCGTCGGAGGCGGTGCCGAGGGTGGTCACTACCAGCGCCTGGGTTTCGCCGCGGGTGAACAGCGCCGAGCCGTGGGTGCGCGGCAGCACCTCGACCTCGCAGGTGATGGGCCGTATGTCTTTCAAGCCCCGCCCGTCGATGCGCCGCTCCTGATGAACGACCAGGCCGCGGAAACAGTTGCGTTTAAGCTCTTCAAAAGCGCCCTTGATGTGCTTGCCCCTGTCCGGGAACTCCGCGCCGGCCTGGGCCACCACTTCGTTCTTGACCTCGGCGATGCGTTTGTAGCGTTCCAATTTTTCGGGGACCTCGAGAGCCTGCTTGAGCTTCGTGAGCGCGAGTTCCTCGACCCGCCGCACCACGCCGGTATCGAGCTCCGCCAGCGGTACCTCCCGCTTCACTTTGCCGATCTCGCGCCGCAGCTCTTCTTGGATTTGCACCAGGGGCTGGATCGCTTCGTGGCCGGTGAACAGCGCCTCTAAGATCTCATCTTCGGAAACCATCTGGGCGCCCCCCTCCACCATCACGATGGCGTCGCGGCTGCCGGAGAGAAAAATATCCGTGTCGCTTTCCTGTAGCTGAGTTTGCGTCGGGTTGATGACCCAGCGCCCATCGATGCGGCCGACGCGCACGCCGGCCAGGGGGCCGTTGAATGGAATGTCCGAAACATGCAGAGCAGCCGATGTCCCCAACATCGCGATCACGTCCGGGTCGTTTTCCCGGTCGGCGGACAGCACCGTGGCGATGATTTGGGTCTCGCAACGCAACCCTTCCGAAAACAGCGGCCGGATGGAGCGGTCGATCAGGCGGCAGGTGAGAATTTCTTTTTCCGACGGCCGGCCCTCGCGCTTAAAAAAACCGCCGGGAATCTTGCCCGCGGCGAAGGTCTTTTCCTGGTAATCGACGGTTAGGGGGAAAAAGTCCATGTCTAATTTTAGGTCCCTGGCTGCCACGGCAGTCACCAGCACGACGGTCTCGCCGTAACGCACCAGCGCCGCGCCATCGGCCTGTTTGGCCACCCGGCCGATCTCGATGGATAAGGGGCGACCGTGAAATTCCAATTCTACTTTCTTGACCATAGGAGGGTCCTCTGAGATGAGCGGATCTGGTGGAGCTAAAACGGCGGGTAACCGACCGGGAGTCGCTACCGGCGTATTCCCAGCCGATGGATTAGACTCTGATATCTCTCAAAATCGCAGTCTTTGAGATAATCCAGGAGCCTCCTCCTCTGCCCTACCATCTTTAGGAGGCCACGACGGGAATGGTGATCCTTGACGTGATTCTTGAAGTGCCCGGTAAGATGGTCGATGCGCTGGCTAAGTAACGCGACCTGCACTTCCGCAGAGCCGGTATCCGCCTGATGAACCCTGAACTGCTCGATGACTTCTTGTTTCTGTTGTGGAGCAATTCCCATGTTCTCCGCTTTTTTCTCTCTTTCCTTTTTTTGAGTTAAATGTTTTCTACCATACTAGATACCCCTTGTAAAGCAACGGAAATAACCCACGGTTTCTGCCTGCGATATCGAGGTTTAGGCAGCCCGGGACCGTGGCGGTTTTGCCGTGAAGCGGGCTATGTTAGAATAATGCATAATTATGCTCGCGCGCCTGTCCTACTTTTTGTGCCTCTGCCTTTTATGCCTCAACAGCAGCCTGCTATCGGCGGCGGAATACTACCGTTGGGTGGATCAGAACGGCGTCGTCCATTTCACCGACAACATGCACAATATACCGGAAAAACAGCGCGGCACCGCCAACCGCATCCAGGCTAAAGAAAGCCCGAGAGCCGCCGAACCGGCGCCCCGGAGCGAAGTGACTAAAGCCTCCATTCCCTTTGAAAAGCAGGGACAGGTCGTCGTCATCGAAGCCATGCTCAATGGGAGAACGCCGGCAAAGCTGATCGTTGACACCGGCGCGACCTTCACGATGATTTCCAACGCCACCGCGAAGGAACTTGCCATCGAGCCCAACGGCAGCGCGCGCCGGTTGCCGATTCAGACCGCCAACGGCATGATTCAAGCGCCGTTGACGAGTTTGGAGTCCATTAATGTGGGCGGCGTGGAGATGAAAAACCTCGCCGCCGTGATTCACGACGCGCTGCCCAATTCCCAAGCGGCCGGACTTCTCGGCCTCAACTTCCTGAGCAACTTCCGCATGGATATCGACACGCAGAAGGGCCTGCTGCATCTAGAGAAAAAGTAACGCCACAGGCTCGTCGGGCGTTCCGGTCTTGGTCCGATCGATTTACGTTTAACAGACAACCGACTGGAGCGTTGGAGTAGTGGAGTCTGGTGTCTGACCTGCCAAACTTGCGCACATCTGTTGGCTCGCCCAGCACTCGTCTTGCAGATCGTGGCTTACGCAAACAACGCAGGTCTGGCACGCCTTCCGTACGCTCAATGCTCGTCTTCCTGACCACGTAATGCTTTGGCTGCGGTGTATTCTTTGGCGAGGTCGAAGCCGATGTCCATCTCCGGGGCGATCGATTTAAACGCAACGTACATCAGACAGACTAAGTTAAGTCCGCTGAAGCTTCCCGGAAGGCTTTTCAGTTCATATCTCTGATTCGGATCGTTCGTGTCTAAACCGGTCCTACCCTTCATAGCGATCTCGGAAGCGATCCGTTGCACTTCCGCACGAGACATCTTGTCGAATTTTTCTAGAGCGCCGAGACAATACATGACGGCGTCTGCCCGCGGTTCGCCAGGTGTTCTGTCTTTGAATGTCTGCTCAGCCATCTTCCGGCGTGCGTCTCGGGCCAGCTCGCCGATTTTGCTGTACTCATCGATGTCGATGACTTTCTTGTAAGCTTCATCGGCCTGCTTGAGGCGGCCCAAGGCGACGAGCGCCTCGGCAAGCCCGAAGATCGCCTGTTGGTCTTTGGGGTCGAGAAGCGTCGCCTGCCGCAAGCACTCTTCCGCTTCCTTGGTCCTTCCCGCTTTGAAGAGGGAGGCGCCGAGGTTGCGTTGCGCCCACGGATTTCCCGGCTCCCTGGAACGGCCTCATTTAGCACGGTGACGGCCTCGGTGTTTTTCCCTTGTCTTTGGAGTGCAACTCCCAGAGCCACGCGCGCGTTGGTAAAATCAGCGGCTAAGGTAATAGCTTGGCGAAGCTGATTCACCGCGTCATCCAGGTGACCGGTGTCGCTGAGCGCCATGCCGAGATTGTACAAAAGGTTCACGTCGTTTGGCCGGTCGCTCAAGAAAAGTCTCAACAGCGTGATGGCTCCGGCGTATTCTCCATGCTTCAGCTTTTCGATGACTTGCGCGTGCGGGTCTGCGGGTTGTCGGTCCGGTGTCCAGCTGACCTCAATACTGTGATTGTCCACTTCGACTGAACTCCAGCCACCGAAGCGCCCAAATTCGGCGCTTAGGTACGCTTTCACCGCGTCGCGGAAAGCTGGTGTGCCGCGTTGTTGCGCCTCAGGCGGCAAAAGCGAAACGTCGAAGTCGTCTATGGCTAAGGTAAACTTGAGAAGGCTCGGCTCGGACATGATAAAACTTTATAGCCCGCCTTGCCGGCCAAAGAAAGTCAGGAGTCGCGTGGCGCTTCGTAGGGAACCCACTGGTACCATCCTGTAAGACTCAACTGGTCACCCCAAGCATCGACCAGTTCCCTATCGGCTGATGGAGCATCGGGAATTTCCTCCAGGATCGCGAGCAGTTCTTCTCCGGCTTTCAAAAACCCCGCGGCCTTATAAGGTAAGGAAAGCGTCGGGTCGGAAAACCGCCTGGCCCAGAATTCGGCGAACGCTGCGCTCATGGAAAGGTTCGACTGATAGATTTTCTTAGGCGCTATCCTCTTAATGTCCGGGCCTAGTGCAGCGAGATTATCCTTGATCTGCCGCATCGCCATATCGCGTTGCAGTTGGCCAAGTTCCGGATACTCGCGCATGATCCACGCATCCACTCGGAAGCCAATGGGGATCGACCTCAGTTGCTGCATTAGCCCATCGAAAAGCTGATCGCGCAGCACTGCAATACTCTCCGGAGGCAAGTTCAATTTTTTCCCTGGCCCCTCGGCACTCGTCAAAAGACGGTGAATGATCTGCCGCCCTTCAGCGGAACCCGCGAGGTCGACCCGGTCACTTTCGGCAACGCCAAAAAGCCGCAGGATAAAGCCGCACTGATAGCAAATTAAATAATCCGGTTCTTTAACGGCGGTGGGGTTGTATGAAATCGTGTGAATTCTATTCGCCCCGCGCGCAATGCGTGACCCAGCTAAGGTTTTTAGCGACGCGTCTTCACTCACGACGACCGGACAGCCGCTGACGTTTTCAACGAGACTGATGACTGTGCGGGTTACCTCACGAAGCGTCATCGTTCCATTCTTTGACGCAGACGCCAAAGACGATTGCGTCGGATAGTAGGAGCGTGCGGCAATCTTTCCTTCTTTGACATCCAGCCTATCGCCTCATTTTTTTCCGCGTCTCGGCTTCGTCGGGTTTACGCCGGCTTCGCCGTCGAGTCCCTCGTGAGCGTTTTGAGTCCCGGCCCCTTCGTGGCTCGTTTCTGTCTGGGGCTGGGGTAATGTCCCCCTTATATCCCCTTCCTCAGCTCCTGCGCCACTGCCGGGTTGGTGGCAGGTTTTCCGTGAGGCGTTTAGGTTCATGAGTCCTTTGAGGCCTTTGTGAGCCGTTTGAGCCGCGGCCCCTTTGGCCCCTTCGAGGCCCCTTTGTGCGCTCGCTCGCCGGATGTTCCCTTTATCTTCTTTTTGTGCCCTTGCACGCGGGTCGCCGTGCTGGCGGGTTTGGCGGGTTTGTGGCGGGTTTTTCCCCGATCTGGTTCCGTGGCGGGTTTGGCGGGTTTGTGGCGGGTTTCCCGCTGAAGAATGTAATGCGCCCCTCGCCCCACCTCACCCACCTTAGCTACAACCCCCTTCTCCATGAGGTCGGCGAGGTCACGCAAAGCCGTCCGTTCGGCCACACCTGTAAGGTCCTGGTACTCCTTGTTGGTGATTCGCCCGTGTTGCTTCACGAAGACTACCGCCCGCCGCTGGCGCTCGATTAGATGCAGGCGATCCATGACCGTTTCCGTCAGCCAGTCGCGCCACAACGTGACGACGAACTCCCCGCCGCGCTGCTCGAACTCGGGCTCGGGCAGGCCGCTCTCGGAACACTCGCGAATCATCATGACTGTCCCTGTGCCGTATTTCTCGATATAGCGTGCTAGAAACAGCGCCTCACAAACCCTAGCGTTGCGGGCGACCGAAGCGTAAGGTTCTCGGAGCCGGGCCGGCGTGAGCTCCGGCGGCAGCTCTCCTGGATTCCAGACTTCAACGCGGTCCGCGAAGACGGAAATCTGTACCGCCGCCGCCGAGGCGTAGTCGCGATGGGCCACCGCATTGACGATCGCCTCGCGGACAACATCCGGCGCCATTCAGCACCTCACCGGCATGCGAGACTCCAGGCGCATCATCGCCATCAACAAAGAACCCAACGCGCCGATCTTTGGCGTCGCTCATATCGGCGTCGGCGGCGACCTCTTTGAAATCGTCCCGGCACTCACCAAAGCCGCGACGGAAGCAACGGCGGAGCGGGATTAGGTGCGTGCAAACTACGTGAAGCTATCGAGTAACTGCATCTCGGAACTTCGAACTGGAGTCGAAGGATTGTTGGTCTACCAAGTTATTGTGAGAGGGACAGGCAGACCGACCCGCATGAAAAACCTGGCAAATGCCTGCGAGAGATGTTCTCGATAAGGCGGATTCAGACGCAAGCGGGGGCGACCACGTTGTTTTAGGAGTGACTCAAGAAAACTGCGTGGAATTGTATAAACATCGCGGAAGTCCACAACGCGATGTTCAGTTTTTAAGTCACCACTTTCGCCCGCGTTAAGAATCGACAGATTCCATATATAACCATCACGAATGTCTTCGCAGAATCTTCCCCAAGCCTTTTTCGTGGGAGTCTGCTTCAGCCGTTTCATCTCTTCTTCCCATGCCTTCCGATACTCACTTACGGAGATATGCGGGCACATGATGACATTATCAACTTTGTTGTACTCCAAATCGCAGGCTTGAGTCATAACTATTACGTCTGCCCGAATAGCGGTGGCAGCTGCTTTTAAAACTTCACCTTCTTCAGATCCACTCAAATTTAGCGGGCCTGCAGCCCAAGCAATGACCGGGCAATCAGAGATTAGGTCACCCTGAGTCAGCGGGATTTCTGCTTCCACGTGGCTGTACCAGCTATCACTCATCAACTCTGTCAGGCCTGCTTCGATCAGTTATCGGATGTGGTTTCCAGCGCGGCAACTCGCTAGTTTTAAATTCCACCTTTTGCGAGAAAAGTACTTTCTCGGTGCGTGCAAGACAAAAAGTGCCGCGCCAGGGTGAGGCCTCAGATGCGGTTTCCTGAATCGATCCTGCGTAGGAAGAGATGGCTTCACTGACACTTTCAACATTAGCCGGCTCCTCATCGATCGGGGGCTTTTCGTAGTCCGGCAGAGATTTGCTTGATTTATCCGCCATGTGCGTTTGCTCTAAAAGGAGTTTATCACATTGTCGTTATGGGGAACAACGTGACATTTGAGCCGGGCCAAAATGGTAAGTCCTCTTTTCAATCGCCAAAGATTTGCCAGCTCACCCGTTACTCCGCCAGTCCCTTTATCAATGCGTCTCGTGGATCGCTGTAGTAGAATTGAGTCATCTCGGGTCCGTATTCACGACGACCGGACAGCCGCTGACGTTTTCAACGAGACTAATAACAGCGCGGGTTAACTCTCGAAGCGTCATGGGGTTATTCTGTAGTCAGAACTCAAGCGGTGAATCGAAAATTAAAGCAGCCTGTACCCTTTTTTGCCCTAGACTCAATTGGCGCATACCAACGCAACACCATTAGGATTACCTACAGCGGATCTCCGAACTGACTGACCAACCCCGCCAGCGTCATGTTCTCTGCAATGGCGTCGTGAGGAATCAGTACGTACTTCCAGGGCTTGCTACCGTTCTTGAGATTGTGATCCGTCGCATTCGCGCACCACTGAACGGCGGCGTCCTTCTTCGCCAGAACGTCTGCGTCGGTCATTTCGTTCCGCGCTTTGGGTTCGAGCATATAAATGCAGTTGTCTGTTTCCGCCACGAAGTCAGGAACGTATTCGGGATGCTCGATCCCCGCCTTGTAGTAAATCTGGAACTGCCCCTTCGCCGGTTTTAACCATTTTTGCGACTCGCGATCCAGGATGACCGCCAACTTTCGCTCAGTGTCGGATTGAAATTTCTGAACTGGATAGACGCAAGACTTGAAACCGCCGAACAGCATTTGCGGAATTTTGCTCTTCTCCGTGACCGTCTGGCGAAAGTCATTAATCTGGTCGCCCTCTTTCTGTGTGTAGGCGGGTTCCTTTAGGTCGGTAAAGCCTTTGCTCACTACGACATCATAGCCGACGGCTTTCTCCCATTGGTGATCCTGCATTTGCGCATGCACGAACGAGGCAAGCTGCTTTTGATAGTACACGAGTACGTTCCGTGCCTCGTCGTCCGTAAGGTACGACTTGAGATGTTTTACGAGTTGTCCTGCCAGGTCGTACAGCAAGTCGGCGTGCTCGTCGTAGGAAATGTCGTCGAAATCAACCAGACCACGAACCAGGTAGTCTTCCAGGCGAAATTCTTCCTGCATGTTTCCGCCGGAAGTCAGACGTTCTTGAACGTTGGTTCGCATATATTGAATCAAGATGTCGCGTTCTACCGGCTGATAGTGAATGGTTGAGCAATCCAACGTGAATGGGTGAAAGCCCGTCGTCACTTCACCCTTAGGCACCACGAGTATCCGAGGAATATCGATCGACTGCTTTACCAGCAGGTCAACCGTTTTCGCCACCACCTCTGCGATGTTCAGCTTCTGCGTCACACCGGCAAGCTCCTGTTGTGCCGGTGCCACGTAGGCTTCGGTCTCTTTGGCGATGGCCTCCTGGACCTGCGGATTGAGCAGATGGCTCGACGCCGGGAGGTTCTGGTATTTTTGTATGATCTGATACACCGCTTGCGCGACTTTTTTCTCCGCCTCGTTCGTGAATACCGGCAAATCAGCGGGCAATCCCGACGATAGACCGCCGGCGAAGGGCGGCACAGCGATACCGATCTGCTGGGCCAAATTCGATTGCACGACTACCGTTTGAATTTTTTGCAGGTCGCTAGCCGGGTCGAGTATCAACTTCGTGACGTGGATTACCGAGTCGGGTTTGTTCGCTTCGTCGATAATTTCCTGAAACCTGTCATGGGCGACGATGTTCAGGCGATCCACAGTGCTGACGCCGGTTCGCTTCCCGTAGGGCAACCGTAACCCGCGCCCGATGGACTGTTCGATCAGGGTACGCGCGTTGGCCGCCCGCAAAGGAACGATGGTGTAAAGGTTGGTGACGTCCCAGCCTTCCTTGAGCATGTTGACGTGGATGACGATTTCCGTGGGCTCCTCCGGAGTTTCCACCGCCAGCAACCGCTGAATCATCTCGTCCTCTTCAGCCCCGGTCTTGCTAGAGTCCACTTGAATGACTTTGTCCTTGTACCGGCCCTCGAAGAACTTGTCCGACTTGATGAACTCCATGAGTTGGGCCGCGTGCGTCGTGTCCCGAGCGATGATCAGCATAAACGGCTTGACCGTCTGTGTTCCGGTCTGGCGAGCGTAGGTTTGCAGCTCGACTTTGGTGTTTTCATGCAGCCGCACGCCGTCTTGCAGTTTGATTTCCTCGATTTGAGCGGGAGTAAACTGACTTGGGTCGAAGTTCTTCTGGGTTACTACCGCGGGTTCCTTGACGAAACCGTCGGCCATCGCCTTGCCCAGCGGGTAGTCATAGATCACGTTTTTGAAGGGAATCGGACCTTTGTTCGTTTCGACAAACGGCGTCGCGGTCAGTTCTAGTCCCAAGACAGGCTTCAGCTCGTTGATCGCCCGCACACCGGCGGACGCCCGGTAGCGGTGGGACTCGTCCATGATCAGCACGAGGTCTTTTAGATTGGCCAGATATTCGAAGTAGCTCTCGCCGATGTATTCAGACAACCGCTTGATGCGCGGCGCTTTGCCACCGCGAACCTCGGAGTTGATCTTAGAGATGTTGAAGATGTTCACCTTGCAGCGAAGTAGCTGGTCAAACAAACTCCCGGCTTTGCCTTCGTAGTTGTCGCCGGTGACAATGTCCGGCGCTTCCGTGGCGAACTCTGCGATACCGGTAAAAACGTATTTCGGCGTGTTCGGCGTGAAGTCCGTGACGAGCTTGTTGTAAATGGTCAAGTTCGGGGCAAGGACAAAGAAGTTGTTGATGCCATGCGCCAGATGCAGGTAGCTGATAAACGCGCCCATCAGCCGCGTCTTACCGACGCCGGTCGCCAGCGCGAAGCAGAGCGACGGGAACTCGCGCTCGAAGTCCGTCACCGTCGGGAATTCGCTCCGAATTGCGGCGAGCGCACCTTGAACATCTGCTTCCTTCTTAGGCGGCACGATCTCCGTGATACGGTCGAGGAGCTCCAGCGAGTACCGTTGCGGCGGGCGCAGGCTCAAGCGGCTGGCGATGGCGTTGACGTGACGATTCATTCTTTGTCGTCTCCGTGACGCAATTCTCTAAGCTCGCGGCGAATCTCCGCCTTTAGTTCCGCCACAGTCGGCAAATGCAGTTTATAGCGACTGGCAAATATCTTCTTCTCCTGCTCGGGTCCCAGAGTATACTTCACCACCGCATCATTCTTGTCCGCGCAGAGAATCAACCCCAAAGTCGGATTGTCTCCCTTCGTTCTCCGTTCGCGGTCGTAGTAATTCACGTACAGTTGAAGCTGGCCGAGGTCCTGGTGTGTGAGCTTGCCGGTCTTGAGGTCGATAATCACGTAGCATTTGACGACTGTGTGATAGAAAACCAGGTCGATGTAGAAATGGTCGCCATCCAAAGTCAGTCGCTCCTGCCGGGCGACGAACGCGAATCCCTTGCCCAGTTCCAGCAGAAATGCCTGCATGTTGTCGATCAGCGCCTGTTCAAGATCGGTTTCGACGAGTCTGGGCGACTCCGGGAGCCCCAGGAACTCAATGACAACCGGGTCCTTGAAGACATCCGCAGGCCCTTGGACATGCTGGCCCTTGGTCGCTAACCGCATCAGTCCTTTCTTGTCCTTGCTGAGAGCCAACCGCTCGTACAGCAGGCTGTTCTTCTGTCGCTCCAGCTCGCGCGCCGCCCAGTTGTTCTTGAGCGCTTCGATCTCGTAGAACGCGCGGGCCTGCGGTTTATCGACGCGGAGCAGAGTTCGGTAGTGGGTCCACGAGAGGTTTGGATGAAGCCGACCGAGCTTCCAGGATTGGCTACGCAGTGCGTAACCAATCTCCGTTGGCGCGGTTAGAGAGGATTTCCGACGCGCCGCGTCGGATTTAGCACGCAGTGCGTGTTGAATCTCGCCCGCCATCTCCGAGGCAGATTCCGAACGCACCGCGTGCGAAATCGGCAGACTTGGCAAAATCCGACGCAGTGCGTCGGATTTCATGTCTACTAGCAAACCCGAATACTCCAGGAAAAACCGGCGAAACATTTCAAGATTGTCTACCGAAAAGCCTTTGCCAAACTCTGCTGTGAGCCGCGACGATAAGTCTTGCAGCAATTGTTCCCCATATCCTGCGCGTTTCTTTCCCCGTTGTTCTTCCTCTACGATTTCCTGTCCGATCAACCAGTTCGCCAGCACTTGGGTTGTATTAACCGAACGAGCGACGCTGACACGAGCCGATTCCAAGATCTGCCGGATGCGATTGTAGACTGAAGTGGACTTCCTGGACGACATAACCTTTGCGTACTCTGCGCTCTCTGCGGTTAATCCTGTTCTAAAGAAAGCAAGTCCATCTGTCCTCGCGGTGGCGGAGCCTTCGGGAGATTCTCAACCTGTAAGCTGTAGTCGTCCTTGCCCCATTCACAGCGGCTGAGCACTGCTTTAGGAATCTTCTTGATCGTCAAGTTCGGATATCGATCCGGCTTGCCGCGAAACGCCGCGCACATGACGAGCAACGTGCGACTCGGGCCGACTTCGTCGCTCAACTGCTGAAGCTGATCGTGGCTCAAATTCTGCGTTGTGACGTAAATGAAATCCCGCTCCGTCGAATGGCCGTGCTGCCAGTAATCCGTATCGCTCGGCGCTCCTGCGCAAGCTCTTTCTGAACGCTACTAATGAACAGGGAGGCGGTCGCCATCGAAATCTCCGCCTCTTACTCCGACAATCCCTTTATCAACGCGTCCCGCGGATCGCTGTAATAAAAGAGCGTGACTTTTATAAGCACGTCGTCCGGCAAGTCGTTCAGTTGTTTGCGAGCGCTGATAGGCATGAGGACGTGGGCGGCGCCCTTTTCAACGAGGCTAACGACGGCGCGGGTTACAGCTCGAAGTGTCATAGATTCCTTTTGTGGCAGAGTCTCCGAGACTGAACGCACCGCAAAGAAGACGCCTCTACCTTCGTCGGCGCGTGTTTAAAGTTTCTAGGTGATTATCCCTTCTACCCACCCAATCAGTTTCGCCTCGAAGCCCCGGCTGCCTGTTGTTAGGCCACGATATTCAAGCTCGCGTTGAAGCATCGGCTCCAAGAACTCGCGCAAAATAGTCAGCTTCTTGTCAGCTTGAGAGCCCTTTTGGGATGTAGGTTGTGAGCGCCACAGTTTTTCTGGCTGGCGTTCCCATGCGATAACGCGCCTGCCTTGGTCATCCACGGCGAGTGAGACGATCCCGCGCTTAACCTGCCCTTTGTCACCGCGAGCTTCGACTGACCAGGCCGCCAGAATCCCGTTTGTACCGTCAGGGGATTGCACGCGCAGGCCGAGTTCCTCTGGTGGGAGATCGCGGAACTTCTGCAGGCGGGCGGCAACCAGAGGATGGTCTAGCCCGAGCAACTGGACGTTCTCGTTCAGCAGCGAGATTTCACGATCCGTCGTCAGTAGCGTCTCGGTCTGGGTCTTCTTGTCGACCCACGCGAATAACTTGTCTGTACGGCTGGTGAACGTCTCGCCGTCGGCAGCAGCCGCGTCGGCGACGAATCGAGCTAGTATGTTCATGCCTTCGTCTGGACTACCCATCGCCTTGTAGTCGTCGAGTCGGAAGCCGTCGAGGTCTTGGAACAACTCGAAAACAACCTTGCGAGCCTCAACGGCGTTGGACATCGCAGCTTCTACTTCCACACGCGTGCGTTTTAACAGCGGATCGTGTAGCGCATCGGCGTAAAGACTCGCGTAGTTCAACCGCATTGAAAGCTGCCCTAGGATTTGCGTACGTAGGTCTTCGGCAATCTCCCCGCGCTCGTCAACCTTTCCGACGGCGCGTCCGATCTCCTTCAGCTTCTCGTCGAGCAGTAGGAAAATGGCACCTTCGATGGTGTCCGCGAGTACGAGATTGTAAACCTGCGCGGTATTATTTTGGCCGTAGCGATGGATACGCCCAATGCGCTGCTCCAAGTCCATCGGGTTCCAGGGCAAATCGAAATTAAACAGAATCCGAGCGTGTTGCAGGTTGATGCCTTCGCGGCCCGCTGCCGTGCAGATTAATATCCTTGGACCGTCCGGCGCTTTGAACCTTTTTTCAGCCGCGGCCTTTGCGCCGTGATCGCCACCCTTGAGCACCGTTACACCTTGACCGGGGTATTGTTTGTCGATTTCGGCGCCGAGCATCTCCACGCTACCTAAATACGTTGCGAAGACGACCATCCGCTCTCGCGGGTTTTCTCGCCACATCACGCCGAGAGCGTCGATCAGTTTGTTCACTTTCGTCTCACGTTGCGAAGGATATTTACCGAGCAAGTCTTTTATGCGTCGTCGTTCTTCCGGCAATGCCACCGACACGCTACTCATCGCCGCGTCTTCGGCGTCCGCGGCGCGTGCCTCCCAGCCAGACTCATCCGCACCCGCACGCAGCGCTTCTTCCCGTTCCCGCTCCATGCGTAGGATTTTGTAACGGTAATCGGCAAGCAGCCTATCCGCCTCCGCGTCTCCCAATCGCCTATCGGCGATGCTGTGCAACTCACGTATTAGTCCCCGCGCCTCATCGAGCGCCGCGTTACGCGAGTCGATGTCGAGCTTCTGGTCGTGCATCAATGATTCCTGAATCGTTAACGCAACCAGTCGGCGGCGGAGTGTACGCTGCACTGCCGCGAAGCTGGATGCGGCAATCTTTTGGAAAATTGTCATCACAAACGCTAGCCCCTGTCCGCTTTTGCCCTGCCGCTTTGCTAGCGCGAAACCGTCCTGCAAATAAGCGACGAGAGCGTCATAAAATATTTTCTCGACTTCGGACATTGTAAATGCTTCGGTGTGAACTTGCCGGCGTGCAAAAAGAGTTGAACCGTCAGGCCGGCAAGCGTCGGCCTTGGTGCGCCGGAAGACCACGCTATTGAGACGGTGGCGGTGCTCCACCATTTCACCGGGAGAATTAAATAATGTCGGGTCAAGCATCTGCACCAGCATCCAAAAGCGGAAGTGATCGCCTTGGTGCGGGGTAGCGGAAAGCAGAAGCAAGTCACGGGTATGTTCTTTGAGCAGCTCGGCCAGTCTGAAATTTTGCGTCTTCACGAGCTTGCCGTTCTGCCGGTAAGCAGTCAGATGGTGCGCTTCGTCGAACACTACCAGGTCCCACGGCGGAGCCGCCTTCAAGCGCGCCATGCGCGCACGCACCTTTAACGTGTCGATGCTGGCGATGAGCAGATTGTGCTTCTCGAAGGCGTTCGATTTGCGGTCGGTCACGTCACCTTCGCTGCCAAAGACCTCGAAGTTCAGGTGGAAGACTTCATTCAGTTCCCGGTGCCAGTTGTTGACCAGGCCCGCGGGCACCACCATCAACGCCCGCTTCAGTTCACCGCGGCTGATGAGTTCGCGCAGAATGAGCGCGGCCTCAATCGTTTTGCCAAGGCCGACCTCGTCGGCAATGAGAAATCGGCGCGGCGCTGCCGTCGCGACGCGATGCGTGAGCACCACTTGATGGGGCAGCAAATCGATCTTCGCCGAGGTCAAGGCGCTGACATTATCCATCAACGGCAGCGCGTGGGCTTGGTGGCAGAGCCACGCCCGCAGCGCCCGCTTGCCATCGCCCTTGGCATTGAGGACGACGATCTCCGACCGACTGAGCGCCGAAGACAGTCCCGCTACAGGTATCTGCCGCTCTCCACTAGGAAAGAATATCTTTATGAAGCCATCGACCGCCGGGGCAATGACGACGCCTTCGCCCAAATCGCCGTGACGCACACGCTCGCCAGGTTTGAAGGCGCGGATGCTTCCGTCGTTCAAACCATCGGTCGTTGGTGCGCTCATGGCTGGTTTCGCTCTTAGGAAATTCTCGAATTAAACAAGCCAGCCCAAATTGGTTTCTTGTCCGGGGTCATTGTCATGATCCGGCGCACGCTGGTTTGCGCGCCATTCCATATGCAGCGGCCTAGCGGAATCGACTGCTGTCGGTGCGCGCCGGAACAGTGCCAGTGGTAGGTATTCTCCGCTGCGTGGTGAAAGACTCGATTCCGCTCGGCGAGCCAGAGAATGAGGCTGGCTTCACGTCCGCCATCAGCGACGTTTTCCTGAAAGTCGAGGACTGCCGGATATACCTTCTGCTCCAACCAATCAACCGCTTCGTCGGGGTGCAGCGTATCCATCGCCGCTTCCAATCCGGCGACGACGAGAGTGCGATTATTGACGAGATTAAGTTTATCTTCCGGCCATCCGGCTTGATGCAGGCGCAGAAATTCACGGAGACTGCGGACGCTCTCAGCGGAGCAGATCCCGTTCAACGCCGCGGCATCCCACAGCAGTGACGTGCCGCAGCGAATCCAAGTGTCGTCGTGTAAGTCTGGGCTCATTGCTGATTACGCGTCAATGTCGAACAGCTTCAATTGCTCTAACGCCTTCTTCTTGTTTTCATCTTTCGCCAACCAGTCGCGGTAAATCGTCCGCGCACGTTGGGCGGCAAATCTGATTTCCTGGGAGCCTCCGTGGCGAGCCAGCCAGTCGACCAGCTCCGCGGTCGCGGGATGCGGCGCAAAGTTCGGGCTGTCCAATGTGTCCGTCACGCGAATGTTGCTTCCTTCAAAGCATCCGCCGACGAGAAACATCGTCTGGTCAAAGTCCCGCGCCATGCCTTTGCGTGACAGCCCTTTCCACGCCCGCGCCAATTCGACCGGCAGCGTGAGCGTAAAGACTTTGCTTTTCTCTGAGAACCAGCCCCGTTCCTCAAAGTCACCGGGCGCAATGCCAGTACCGCGTAGGAATTTCTGCATCTGGTCACGCGGCACTTGGCACGTCTCGTAGAAGAGGCGAAAGAATTGGCGTGTGTAGGGTTCGGCGTTGGCGGGGGGAGCTTCAATGCCGGAGGTCGTGTCGGCTTCTTCGTCCACCAATAGCTTTATGGCCGGCAGCGCATCTCTGATGGTGAACTCTCGTCCTTGTTCTATGAAAACTTTACCGTAATGCCGGGAGAAGTATTCCAGCGCCTTGCCGCGCTTGATGATGTCCAGGTCAGCAGCAGGAAGTCCATCGTTCCTATGTTGCTCAAGCAGACGCTTCAAGTGACGCACGTCATCCGTAATCAGGCGACGCAACCGCGCCCAACTGATGGGCTGCAACTCCGCTCCGTTTCGCTTCCGGCAGACGTGGATGATGTCGTATTCGATTTGCTTTGAGCCGAACTCGCCTTCGCCCTTCGTCTCGTCGCCGCGAATTGGATAAGTGGCTTCGAGGTAGAAACCGGCGTCAAACAAACTTTCCAGCACACCAACCCACGGCTCGTCTTCGCTGTGGTGGAAAGTGAAGGCCAAGATGCCGCCCGGCTTCAATACGCGATACGCCTCGCGCCAACAATCGGTAAGGACACGCTGATAGAAAACTCCCGCGTCGTCGGGATGTCGCGCTTTGTTTTCTACGGCCTCAAGTGCTTTTGGAACATATTCGGAAGTAAACAATTCGGGATAAGAGTCACGCAGGACTAATCGAAGCCAGACGTAAAAGAAATCTGACAACTCAGAGTAGTGCAACAATCCGCCAAAGGGCGGATCTGTAATAACGAGATCAAAGGAACCAGCGACCAACTCGCGCAACTCGGTCGCTGAACAGCAGGCAAGGTCCGCACTGTTTAGCACTTGGTCACGCGTCGAGACCTTCGCGTTACCGACTTCAGCAAGCGACGGATCGGTTCCGAGCCATCGCGCTGATACTTGTTCCACGGGTTGTTTGGCCCATCCGAGGCCCTCTAAGACTCCTTCACTTGACGAGGCCCAGTTTCCCCTGCCCAACTGCGGAAAAACGCCGTTCTCCACCACGTTGGACTTCGGGTTAAAGTTATTGTTTGCAAAGAACGGCTCTAACTTGTCGGCCTGAATATTCCAGATGCAAAACAAATTATTGTTGCGAAGATATTGCTGAAAGGCGCCAAGTACGGATTCCTTTACCGCTGGAGAAGCATTTCGATTTGTCGCGATAGCCTTAAGAAGTATACCGTGGACAAGTAACTGCCGCGGGTTAAAAAAGTGCGACCATTCTTTGATGCCGTGGCGATCAAGAGGATTCCGTTGATGAGTCATGTGCCCAAACGGAATCTCGGATGTCGGCCAGTAGTCTGCCAAGTCTGTCTTCTTCCGTCCCTCCCAATCTTCAAACGCTGCATTGATGGACTGTCCGTCCACGACTGCAAAGAAACGACCATTATAAGGAAGCCCCGCCTCGTCGCGTTTGGGTGAGTAGGCGTGAACCGCGGATGCCGCCCACGGTGCAGATTTTCCAGTGCTCTCAATGGCAGCGAGGCTCCCTTGATCTGTTCCGCAGGTCTGTTGTCCGCACGTGAAATGCCCCACCTTGCTGGAAGTCCCAGCATCGTCGCCCGTGCGAAAAGTGATTCTCGTGTCTGGGCAGGTAACTTCCGCAGGTAATTTGCCGCGCACTTCCAGCAGCCTTAGCTTCGTGGCACGAGCGTTGTTCCAGCGGATTGTCGCCTCAACCGAATCGGTAGCGCTGCCGCCGTATTCGCGGCCTTGCTCGTCGTACTTAGGACAACCTTCCAACCATTGTGGATGGATGAGCAGCGTCAGCTCCACCTTTTTGCTTTTCGCCTTACCAAGATTCATCGAGTTGCCTGCAACCGCCGCCTTCTTGTCTTCGTAATGTTTTTGGCAATGAGGACAGGCAAACCGTCCCTCGGCGTCCATCACGACGACAAGCTTTTCATCGGGCGCGACGAACAACGGGGCATCCGGTGCCATGCGCGCTGCGTGGCGCTCCACGTCGAAGGTTTTGCCGCACCCCCGACACTCATGGTCAGCCCAAGCGTCCACCGTTAGCGTTTTTACGGCGATGACCGGCGTGGACATGATCGGCGTGCGGTGGCCGCAACCTTCGCGCTGACACGGACCGTGCTTTGCCCAGAAGGTGTAGATGATTTCCGGCCCTTCGTAACGGTAATTCTTACGCTCTTGCCACGGCACGGAGAAGATGTCGAAATCGATTAGGAGTTCCTCCCACTCATCCGCTTCACCTTTGCGTCGAAACCATTTGCCCTTTTCCCCGTTCGGCCCGTCGCAAGCGTAGTAGGGCATGATTTGTGGTTTCACTTCCGCTTCGATGTCAGCGAGCAGTCGCTTTACTTCCTCGATGTCTATCTGCGCCATCTCGTTCTTCACGACGAACCACGCAACCGGATTCAGATCGCAGCCGAACATTTGCATCCCCAAACGCGAGCCTTCAACGATAGTTGTGCCACCGCCCATAAACGGGTCAGCCACTTTAAGATGGCGGAGCGTGCCGCGCTTTTGGTGGTTGGCGTAGTAAACTTCCCACACGGCTTTAGCGACTCTGCTCTCATCGTCCGGCGCTTTCATCGCCGCCGCGAGCAGCATGGAACGAAATACGCTGGAACGTCGCCGCGCCCACCACTTGGACATCTGGTAAATAGGCTTGCCCGAGTTGCCCTCGATGGCGGCAATCTGATTGATCGGTATGATCGGAAAATCGACTTCGAGACAGGTCTTGGGGCGGTTCGGGTCGGAGAAGTCCACCGTCTCGACAGCGACCTCCCGCCCCGCGCCAACGGCAACAGCGATTTGCTCGGTGAGCAATTCCTTTTTCGATTTACCGGATTTTCTTACAGCCATCGCTTAAGCGATCTCGCGCTCTAAGTATGGGATCGCATTCTGTTTGAACTCATCGAGCGAGGTGAACTGCTTGTCGGAGGCATTGGTGAGGCGGTTACGGTCCTTACGGGTCAGTTTGTCTATGTCCTCGTGAACCGCGATGCTTTTGAACTTCAGACTGTGCCGCTGGAACTCCAGACAACTGATGGTCGCCAGCCGTGCGCGGTTGTTGTCTTTGACCGCAAACAGATAGAGCGGAACGCCGTTCGGGCGAAATTCCCAATCCACTTCGAGGTCGTCGCGATCCGGGAGAGGCAAGACCTTTTCCGTGGGCTTAAAGCGTATGAGTTCTGCCTGGATGAACTCGGCGAGCAACTCCTCGAAGAGGCTGGCAAGCACCTCGCGGCGGAAGTAGCGCATGTTGCAGACTTTGGAAACGGCCTGCGAGAATTGCAGCAGTGCCGTGTAGAGCGACTCCGGCGTGGATTCGATAAAAAGTTCGCCGTTCTGTTCCCCGACGCCGTTCTCGGCCAAGATACGGTGGAATATTTTTTCCTTGTTGGGTGTGTCGATATCGTAGGTGTATGACAGACGCATCAACGACAGGCCGTGGTCGCTGACGCGGATTTTCTGGTTGGGACTGATATCGCCGTTCTTCGGCAGGTCGAGAAAAATGTCCATCATGTCCCCATCCTCATGGAAGAGTGGAGCCACGAGTTGAAGCATGCCCGGCCGCTTTTCGCGGACAGCAACATGTGAGTTGAACTGTTCTCGGAGTAGTTCGACCGCATCCATGATTACACCTCACCTTCCGGGAACATTTGAACCTGACTTAGGCCCGGGAAATAATCATCCGGTATTTCCAGTTTAATTATAGCGCAGAAATGAGCTAATGCCTCACGGAAAGAAGCGTAAGAACTGGATTGCTCAATGACCCGAGGCTCCAGGATTCCAGCGTTGATATCTTCGGCCATTCCGCGATGAATATGGAAAACCGCATGATGAGGGTGAACGCGTTCGCCGCCGTGCTGTCCGTTGCAACGAATCAGCTGGAAGCTGCCCGGTTCATCTCCCGGCACGTAAATCAGACCTATAGAAAAGTTTTCCACAAACTCGTCACTCTGCCGCATGAAAACTCGGAACGAGTGTGTACCGTCCACCGACTTCAAGGTCATATCGTTCCGCTTCATCTTCCCGTCGACCCGCATCTCACGCCTCGGTGGATCATCAACCTGCTTGGGGCAAGCAACGAGGTTGCTGAGTTCGTCGTCGGTGAATGTTCTCATGGTCTACGCCTAACGAGAAAGCTCGATGAACGGTACGGCAACTTCGAGCAGCGACAATCCGCCGTGCGCGAGCGTGGGATAGCCGCCGGCGCTGCGCCATTTGCGCCGACCGAGAGCGAACTGATTCGTTCCGTGCGCGCTCTGCAAACACAGCGAGATCGGTGGAACCCAGTGGTGCGCCGTTGACGGTCCGTGAGCGAAGCGACTGCTGCCGAAGTTTGTTTTCAGCCAGGCCACCTGCTCCTTGTCGCCCACGTCGGCGAACATGCCGGACGCCGCGTAGCCGTGGTCGCTAGTGATCACCAAGCGGCGTCCCGTGGCCATCCGTTCGACCATCTGCCAAAACGAATCTGAAGTAAGCTGTTGGGCGGCTTCGCGGCACAGTTTCTGAAAACCATCGCCAGGCTCGGCCAATTGGTGAATGCGCTCGTCCGGCCAATGATGCCAAAGCACGATGTCTGGCGCAGAGGCAATCCAGTCGAGACAATAATCCCACGCGGCATTCATGCTTTCGGTACGTGCGCCAGTTAAGTAGTGGGCGGAACCCGCGCCATTATTTTCGAACGATGAGCGCTGGCCGAAACCGAGCGCCTTGGCAAAAGATATAGTATCGCTCGGAATTTCGGAGCTGCGCGCACCGGACTGATGAACCTGGTAACCGCGCCGCTCGGCTTCTTGCAGCAGCCAGGATGATTCGCGCAACGAGAGCGCATCGAGAATTAACACGGCCCTGCCGGAGGGCGTGTTGTTCCAGAACTCGATCAGCGACTGTGCCGTGTGCAGCACCGATGTTTCGAAGTCCCGCCAGAGCTCCCACGCCGAGCCGGATAGCAGGAGTTCCATTTCACCGATCATTCGCTCGCGGGCGGTGACTTCGCGCTCGGCATGCTGCGCCGTTACGGGAGCGGAAAAGATTTCCCACAGTTTATCAAAGATGACCTGCCATGCTTCCTTTGGCGTCGAAGTGAGGACAGCATCCAGTATTACGTCTCGGTTGGCCGTCATTTCGTCTCTTTTTCCAGGTTCAATGAATATGTCACGCCGTCCGGCAGCTTCTTTAGAATCTCAATCAGTTGCGCCCCGGTCAACTGGGAGACATTGATATTCACATTGGTCACGTTGGTGGCGGGGGTGATGTCCCACTTTTCAACTTCGCCGAGCAAGTTTACCGGGGTCTTGGGTGGTGAACCAAATGGTTTAAACGTCGGTCCGGGCTGTGGTGTGGGGCTAGGCGGCTCGAAAGGATTCGGCGGCGGTGCGTCCGGTGGAACCAGCGGAGGTGTGACGACTGGAGTAATGGGCGAAACCGGAAAAAGCGGAACCGCGCCGCCGCTCGTTGCAGTGGCACCCGGTGTCGATAGAATCGTCTGCTCAAGTTCCTTTCCCGAGCCCAGCTTGCCCCTGATACGCATCCATGCGGCGTCAGCGGTTTCGCCGGGCTGCGCCTGCAACAATTCCAAGCCGCGCAAATTGATGGCAAGCTTCCCTTCAGCGCAGAGGCGCAGGACCTTTTCCTTTACCTTCACTTCGCCGAGCCAGGGGATACAATGCTTGCCGTTAATGCTCGGCTCTTGGAGTTCACCGAGTAATTTAGCTAGCGATGAACTGGATGCGGCGTGGGCGAGCGCGGTCTCTTCGAAGTCTTCCGCAATAAACAGTTCGTTCTCTATCTTTACATCGATGGCTTTAGGAATCTTGTCGCCTGTGGCGTTATGCTTCTCAACAAGGAATCGGCACTCCGTGGGTTGGGCAAAATTCCAAATATCGAGGAGCGCAAAGGTATCGAAGATGTCTTTGATCCCCTGGCGGAGATGCGAGTTCTGATAGGTGGTGTGCAGAGGGCGATACGCCGGGTCAGTATCCTTCCACTGATTAGCAAGGTGCACTGCTCGGGCGTAAATAATCAGGTCCCGGTCGAAATAGATATTCCCAGCCGACTTCGTCGGCAGTAAGAATCGGAGCGTGTTGCGCCGTTGGGACAGATGCCGCTTGAGCCAAGCGCCGACGGTCGCATCAAAATTTTCCGGATACTCTGGCAGGACAATCAGCGTGAGCCGACCATCCCAGCGGTCGGGGCGCTCGTTTTCCGGCAGTTCAGACCAAGGGTCGCTTTGCCATTTCTTGCGTAGTGCGACAACGCGGAACTGGCGTGAAACTTCCTCGGTGCCACCGATCACGTAACGAACTTCCGCCGCGAGTTGCTCGACATCCTGATTGTTCTCAAACAACCTGTCATTCTTCGCGTGAGCGAGCAGTTTCCCCTCTGCGTTTTCCTCTTCTTTAAAAACAAGCCGATTTCCGATCGGGTGAATGTTGAAGCTATTCTCTCGGATGAGCGCCATCTCAGCGGCGAAAGTATTGTCGTCAATAGCGTGTCCGCGGGTGATATCCGACTGTAGTTCAGCGGGTTCTGCGCCATTGACCTTTTCGACGCTCAGAGATCGAAGCCACAGGGCACTGATGATATCCGACGCGTCTGGGACGTTATTTGCTGGATCTTTGACGGCGGTAGAGACGGCTTCAAGGTTACGGCGCGCCTTTTCCAGCAACGTCCGGTGAACCTGATTGGCTACCGAACTCAGGAGCGACGTGACACTGCCCTTGTCGTTCGTAATATCGAAGTCGGCGGCATCGATGACGGGCGACTTGTCGCCACGGGTCTTGAAAAGGTCGACGAGTATGCGGATGAGGTCTCGGGTTTCCTGCGCTTCCGTAGCTACGAGAACCTGGTCTTCAAGCATGTGCATCAGTACGGGCGAGTAGGGCCAAGCTTCGAGGAATTCAGTACGTTTCGTTTCATGCTGTGATGGCGAGACTTGCGCAAGGCGGAGATATTCTTCGACGTGCGGTTTTACAAGAACGTTGATGTCTGACGCAGGGATGTTCAGCCGGTTCTGGAAGACGCGGTGAAGCAAGAGGCGTTGGCGGTCCTGTTTGGCCTGCGTCCCTTGAAAATCCACCAATACCGGGTTGATTCGGTGAATCTGCTGATACGCCTGTGATTGGTTGTCTCGGATGGATGTGACGAAAACGAGCAGGTCGGGATGGTCATTAGCGATCTCGGAGAGGAGTTGGATGAAATTGAATGCCCAGTTGCGCCACGGATACTGGGCAGTGTTCGTGAGTCCGTCGTACCAGGTCTGAAACTCGTCGAGTAGCAGGGCGGTTGGCTGCGCTTTAAACATCTCAAGGAGCAAGTCGATGCTCGGCACGTTGGTCTTGGCCGCGCCCATACCCTCCCATTTGCCCTTGACGAATTCGCCCTTGGGATGCCGCTCGAACAAGAGATCCCATAGAAACTTGAATCGTTGTTGAAAGAGGCTCTCGGCGACCACGTGAAAATCGCCGCGAAACTTGAGCGCATTCAACTCGGGACGGTTCAGCTTCGCGGCCCAGTCTGCCAACCACTTGGTCGCCTCTACTGGGTCCTTAATGCTGTGCCACAGCGCGGCCATCAAGTGCGATTTACCCTGACCGCGACCGCCTAGCAGTACAACGGGCCGGGACTTGTCCGCCTGCGTTGCCTCGAACACGCGCAGGAGATCAACGGACGGGTAAGTGATGCTCAGGAACTCGGCGGCGGATTTTTGGAGCGCGCTCGTCGGCCTATCTGTGGAAAAATCGATGGTCGTGCCTCTGAGGCGTTCGCCCTTGAACTCGTCGCGTAGTTGTAAGTTAAGCATAAAAAATGTTCGGCACTGACAAAAAAGCAGTATGGCGTTTCTAAACCGCTCCAAGCCTCACATTTGATAATTGCAACATGTGGTGTCTCGACTAAACTCTACATCTGTGCACAACTTGTCTTATATTCATTTGCCGTTCCGAAGGCCAGGAGGTGTTTGCGCTCGGAAAATCAGCAGGGTCGGAGTCGCCACATCCCGGATCGGCGCGTTCGGATAATAACAAAGGAGGACGGGGATTGGAAAGGATAAATTACAAAGGATTTTTTTGAGGTGATAATGTTGGCGCAAAAAAAAGAGCCGGCAGAGATCACCGCCGGCTCTTTGCATTCTCGAATCGCTGATGTCAGCTCTCTACTCAATCACGAGCAGCCGCTCACCGCGCCGCAGTTCAGGCACTTGTAGCAAGCGCCGCTGCGGATCATGATCGCGCCGCAATCGGGACAGGGCGGCGCATCCTGTTGGTAAAGGCTGGTGATGCTGCTGATGCTCGCCACCGGCGCGCCGCCGCGCGGCGCCTGGGAACCGATCGGAATGACCTTCTTGCTGATCGGGACGTTTTCCTTTCCCTCGGCATCCTGCCTGACGACGCCCACTTCCTGCTGGGCGTCGCCGTCGAGGAACTTGGTGGCCAGCCAACGGAAGATATAGTCCATGATCGACTTGGCCATCGGGATATCGGGGTTCTTGGTGAAGCCCGAAGGCTCGAAGCGCATGTGGCTAAACTTATCCACCAGCACCCGCAGCGGCACCCCGTACTGAAACGCCATTGAGATCGCCGTCGCAAAGGAATCCATCAGGCCGGAAATCGTCGAGCCTTCTTTGGACATGGTGATGAAGATCTCGCCCGGCTGGCCGTCTTCGTACATTCCGGCGGTGATGTAGCCTTCATGGCCGGCGATGTCGAACTTGTGCGTGATCGATCTTCGCTCGTCGGGTAATTTGCGCCGCAGCGGCCGGCTTTCCTTCGCCTCCGCCGCGGGAGCTTTCTTCTCTTCCTTATCCTTGGAGGTGTTAAGGGGTTGGGTGCGCTTGGAGCCGTCCCGGTAGATCGCCACGGCCTTGAGGCCGAGCTTCCAGGATTCCATATAGGCGTGCATGATATCCTCGACGCTCGCCTCGTTCGGCATGTTGATGGTCTTGGAGATCGCGCCGGATATAAAGGGCTGCACCGCGCCCATCATCCGCACATGCCCCATATAGTGAATCGTCCGGACGCCGTTGGCGGGCTTGAAAGCGCAATCGAAAACCGGCAGGTCATCGTCCTTGAGGTGCGGCGCCCCTTCGATGGTTTTATGCTCGTCGATGTACTCGACGATTTCTTGAATCTGTTTAAGATCGTAACCGAGCCGCTTGAGCGCGCGCGGAACCGTGTTATTGACCATTTCCAACAGGCCGCCGCCGACCAGCTTCTTGTATTTCACCAGCGCGATATCGGGCTCGACCCCGGTGGTGTCGCAGTCCATCATGAAGGCGATGGTGCCGGTGGGCGCCAGGACCGATATCTGGGAATTTTTAACGCCGCTCTTCTCCGCTTCCGCGCAGGTCTGGTCCCAGGCCTCGCGCGCCGCCGTGAGCAGATCCAGCGGCACGTGCGACGGCGAAATCTTGTAGGCGTGCGAGCGGTGTTTGTTCAATACCCGGAGCATCGGCAGGCGGTTCACTTCATATCCGGCAAACGCTCCGGTAGCCGCAGCGATGCGCGCGGATTGTAAATAGCCTTCGCCGGACATGAGGGCGCTCAGCGCCGCCGCATAGCCGCGGCCCGCGTCGGAGTCGTAAGGCAACCCCAGCGACATCAGCAGCGCGCCGAGGTTGGCGTAGCCCAATCCCAGCTCGCGAAACGCATGGGCGTTGGCCGCGATCTCGGCAGTGGGGTAGGAGGAATTATCGATCAGGATATCCTGCGCCAGGATGACGATGTCCACCGCCCGGCGGAACGACTCGGTATCGAAAACGCCGTCGTCGCGCAGGTACTTGAGCAGGTTCAACGAAGCCAGGTTACAAGCCGAATTATCGAGGTGCATGTATTCGGAGCAGGGATTCGAAGCGTTGATCCGTCCGGTGTTGGAACAGGTATGCCAGTCGTTGATCGTCGTGTCGTATTGCATGCCCGGATCGCCGCAGAAGTAAGTGCTCTCGGCGATCATGCGCAGCAAGTCCCGCGCCTTGAAGGTCTCGCAAACCTCGCCGTTGGTGACGTAGCGCGTCTTCCACTCGCGGTCCTCTTGAACGGCTTGCATAAACTCTTCCGAGACGCGCACGGAGTTGTTGGCGTTTTGGAAAAAGACGCTGCCGTAGGCCGGCCCGTCGAGGCTGGCGTCGTATCCCGCCTCGATCAGCGCCCAGGCTTTTTTCTCTTCTGCAACTTTGCACTTGATGAACTCCTCGATGTCCGGATGATCGACGTTCAAGATCACCATCTTGGCGGCGCGCCGGGTTTTGCCTCCCGACTTGATGACGCCCGCCGAGGCATCCGCGGCTTTCATGAACGAGACCGGACCCGACGCCGTCCCACCACCCGCCAACTGTTCCTTGGCAGAGCGGATCCTGGATAGATTCACGCCGGACCCCGAGCCGCCTTTAAAGATCACCCCCTCCTTGCGGTACCAATCGAGGATGGAATCCATGGTATCGTCGACGGACAAAATAAAGCAGGCCGAGCACTGGGGCTTTTCTTCAATCCCGCAATTGAACCAGACCGGGCTGTTAAAACAGGCCTTCTGATGCACCAAAATATGGGTCAGCTCGTCGGCGAAAGCCTCAGCATCCTGTTCGGTGGCGAAATAACCGTCCTTTTTTCCCCAGCCCGTTATGGTCTCGACCACCCGACCGATCATCTGGCGCACGCTATGTTCGCGCTGCGCAGTACCCAAAGGACCGCGGAAATATTTCGACACCACCACGTTTGTCGCCATCATCGACCAGGCCTTGGGAACCTCGACATTGGCCTGCTCGAAAACCACTCGCCCCTTCTCATTGGTGATGGAAGCGGAGCGTTGCTCCCACTCGATCTCATCGTAGGGATGCACCCCAGCCAGGGTAAAATACCGCTCGACTTTTACGCCGGTGTTGGCCTTTCTCTGTTCGGGACTAACCTTCAATTCGCTCGCGGAATACGCCGTGCTTGCCATTTGATCCTCGCTCCCTTACCCCTCGGGGCCTTCAATATATGGTGGAAAAAAAGTTAGCAACCCACTACATTTTGTACTATTAGAAGCAATTTGGCGATTTGTCAATAATTTTTTTTCGCGCCTGATTTTTCACGACTTTTTGCCGCCCCTCGGTCATCTGACGTTAACAATGGGGCCGAAAAATCTCCCGGTGGAGCCCCACGGGCAAGCCCGTGGCACCTCCCAGCGCGCCCGTGGGGCGGAATCCTGAGCGAGACCCCCGGCCATGGCCGGGGCTCGAGTCGAAGGGTGGAGTCCAAATCAGACTTCTGATAGGCTTCATTCCAACGAACGCCATGGGAAAAAAGGACGCTTACGTCGAACGGCTTGGCGACGTCCTCGGTAAGTCGCTTAAACGCCTCGAACTGGCGCCGCGGCTCGACGAGTACGGCGTCTGGCCCGTTTGGAATGACGTTGTCGGCAATCCGATCGCGCGTAACGCCCAGCCCGAAAAAATCCGCAACGGCACCCTTTTCGTGAAGGTTGCGAGCTCGGTCTGGATGCAGCAACTCCAGTTCATGAAAGAACTGATAACCGAGAAACTCAATCAGCGGTTGGGAACCCAGGTGGTTAAAAACATTTTTTTCGTGGTCGGGAAAATCGACGCGGCCGCGGTCGAGACCGAAGCTCAACCCACGACGCAATCCTCGGCCGAAGCGCGCGAACCCGAGATTGACGAAGCATTTCTCAACTCGCTGACCGACCCGGATATCCGCCAGGCCTTCAAGCGGCTCCTGCGTAGCTACGCGCGCCGAAAACTCAAGAGCTGACGCGTGACCGATTCGATCGATTGCGCGGCGCGAATCCAACGAGCCTGGCGCTCAGGGTTAACGCGAGACTCTAGACTCAAGACTCGAAACGCTTTGCGGAAATCCCGCGAGTAACGACGCCACTTCCGCGCCGTACTCTTTTCCTTTCTCATAGATGACCAACGGCGCAAGCACCTCGATCCCGCTTCTCCCGCCCTTGGTTCCCTCGACCAAAACCAGCGACGCCTCGACGCCGGCAAAAGCGTGGACCATGCGCAGCCGCTTAGGCTCGATATTCGCTTCGCGCATGGTTCCGAGCAAATCGACGACGCGAAGCGCCGGGTAGATGACGGCCATTCTCCCGTTCGCGGGTAGCAGATAGGCCCCGGCGCGGACAAAATCCATCAGGCGGCCCGCGATTTCATGGCGCGCGAGCCGTTTTTCCGGATCGGGACTGATGCGCCCGCTGGTCGGCTCACGGTAGGGCGGGTTGCAAACTACGGCCCCATGGCTCTCCCGCGCCGCAAATCGAGCGATCTGACGCACGTCGCCGCAAAGTATTTTTATGCGATTTTCATAGCCGTTCAAGGCGACATTGGCCTGCGCCCGCTGCGCCATTCCACGCTGCAATTCCACGGCCGTGACGGTCAACTCAGGATACCAATGGGCGAGAATCAGCGCGATCACGCCGTTGCCGCTGCCCAAATCAGCGACCGCGTCACCGGATCGAACGGTGACAAAACGCGCGAGCAACAACGCGTCGAGAGAAAACCGGTAACCGGGCTGGCTCTGGCGAATCTTGACCCTGCCGTGGAACAGCGTGTCCATTGTTTCGTGCAAACTTCCCACTGCGTCACCCCCTGACCGCCGCCGACCGTTGCAAAAACCGTATGGCGTCTTTGCGCCGCCGTTTGCTTGACGGCGGATCATCAACCCGGGTTTTTCTTCGGGCGACTTATTCATTTGCTTGAAATCGGATAATGATTTCTATAATACCCTGAATCTAGTATCACGCGCCGCCGCAACACGAAACATGCTCCCTCTCATCGCTCACATCGGCCGTACCACCCTTCAGCACCTCACTAGCATGGGACGGATGTTTCTGTTCCTGCTGTCCGCCTTCGCCTGGGTCTTCCGGCCGCCCCAGCGGCTGCGGCTCATCGTTCACCATGTCCGCACCATCGGCGTCGATTCACTGTCGGTGGTGATCTTGTCCGGCGTGTTCACCGGCATGGTCATGGGACTGCAAGGCTACTATAGCTTGCGCAAATTCAACGCTGAAAGTTTTCTCGGCTCCGTCGTGGCCCTGGGTCTGCTGCGCGAGCTGGGGCCGGTGCTTTCCGCCTTCATGGTGACCGGTAGAACCGGTTCGGCCATGGCGGCGGAGCTCGCCAGCATGAGAGTCAGCGAGCAAATCGACGCGCTTTACTCCATGGCGGTCAACCCGGTTCAGTACCTGGTTTCGCCGCGGCTCATCGCCGGACTGTTTTCGATGCCACTTTTGACCGCGATCTTCGACGTGGTCGGCATCTATGGCGCCTATTTGATCGGGGTCGGTCTGTTGGGCGTGAGCTCCGGCAGCTACTTCGCCGGCATGGAAAGCAGCGTGGTGTTCAAAGACGTTTGGAGCGGGCTGCTCAAATCGGTCTGCTTCGGCCTGATCATCACCTGGGTCTGCTGCTTTAAGGGCTTTCATGCTTCTCCCAGCGCCATCGGCGTCGGCGAAGCGACCACCGAATCCGTGGTGCTTTGCTTCGTGCTGATCTTGGTCTGGGATTATTTCCTGACTTCCGTGATGCTTTAAAAATGATTCGAGTCGTCGATCTGCACAAAAGTTTCGGCGGTCAACAGGTCTTGAAGGGGATCAATCTTGAACTTGAAACCGGCAAGATTACCACGATCATCGGCGGCAGCGGCTCGGGCAAGACCGTGCTGTTGAAGCATCTGAATGCTCTGCTGCTGCCGGACCGCGGCGGCGTGCTGGTGGACGGCACCGATATCACCCGGATCGGCGCCGCCGCACTCAATGCCGTCAGGCAGAAATTCGGCGTGCTTTTCCAAGGCGCCGCCCTGCTCGACTCGATGACGATCTTCGACAACGTCGCCTTTCCCCTGCGCGAGAAAACCAAGCTGGCGGAAGGCGAGATTCGGAAACGGGCGGAGGAGAGACTAGACCAGGTGGGGCTCGCCGGCATGGGCTACAAATATCCGGCCGAAGTGAGCGGCGGCATGAAAAAGCGCGCGGGGCTCGCCCGGGCCCTCGTCATGGAGCCCGAGATCGTATTGTTCGACGAACCGACCACGGGACTGGATCCGCTGTTGGGAAAAAGTATCCACGAGCTGATCCGCAAGGTGCACGCCGCCTTCGGATTTACCGGCGTCATCGTCAGTCACGACATCCCGGAAGTGTTTAAGATTTCCGACCGGATCGCAATGCTCGCCAACGGGGTCATCACCGAGGCCGGCTCGACGCCGGATTTCGTCGAGTCGAACAATCCGATCGTGCGGCAGTTTCTGCAATTCGAGACGGAAGGCCCGCTGGCGGTCTTATAGGAGATGGAGCCGTGAACCATACGCGCACAGAAATCAGCGTCGGTTTCTTTGTTTTGATCGGTATCGTCTGCCTCGGTTATCTCGCCATCAAGCTCGGCAAGCTTGAAGTCATGGGTAGCAGCGGTTATACCGTAGTGGCGGACTTCTCGTCGGTCGCCGGGCTCAAACCGGGCGATCCGGTGGAGATCGCCGGCGTCAAAGTCGGCCGGGTCGAAGGAATTCGGCTCGCCGACGATCGCGCGCGGCTGGAATTGCGGGTTGAGGACGGTGTGCAGCTGCAAGAAGATGTGATCGCGTCGGTGCGCGCCCGGTGGCTGATCGGTGACAAATTCATCCTGCTCGCGCCCGGCGCCTCGGAGAAAATCATTCCGCCCGGCGGCAAAATCAGGGAGACCGACTCGCCGCCGGACCTGCAGGATTTGATTGGCAAGTTCATTGGGGGGGACTTTAGTTCTAAGAGCGATAAGAAAGATGAGAGCCAAAAATAACCGGCGATCGTTTACCGCGGGCGTATTCGTACTGGCGATCCTGTTGAGTCCGGCCCACGCGACCGCCGGTCTTCCCACGGA
>Ga0184639_10000087_pt1 | contig 30892 bp, 28 predicted proteins | sample PLM31_170_b2_FD_133155 | JGI IMG/M metagenome (GOLD analysis project Ga0184639, IMG submission 133155) | Groundwater sediment microbial communities from an aquifer in East River, Colorado, USA - PLM3-1_170_b2 | ecosystem: Environmental > Terrestrial > Soil > Riparian zone | place: USA: East...
CCAGGAAGCGCTCCAGGCGGGCCGACGAGTGCTCGGGGCCCGATCCCTCGTAGCCGTGCGGCAGGAGCAGGGTCAGGCGCGAGGTCTTCCGCCACTTGGCCAGCCCGGCGATGATGAACTGGTCGACGATGATCTCCGCCCCGTTGATGAAGTCGCCGTACTGCGCCTCCCAGATGACCAGCGCCTCTGGGGCGGTCGCGGCGTAGCCATACTCGAAGCCGAGGCAGGCGTACTCCGAGAGCGGGCTGTTGTGCAGCTCGAAGCTAGCCCGCGCACCGGGGAGGTGCTGGATCGGAACGTAGCGCTCTCCGGTCTTGGCATCGTGCAGCGCCTGGTGGCGCTGGCTGAAGGTGCCGCGCACCGTGTCCTGGCCGGTCAGCCGGATCGGGCTTCCCTCGAGCAGGAGCGATCCGAAGGCCAGCGCCTCGGCGTGCCCCCAGTCGATGTGCGGCTCCGGGTCGTCGACCGCGGCGCGCCGCCGTTCGAGCTGCTTGACCAGCTTCGGGTTGAGGGTGAAGCCGGCCGGTCGCTCGAGGAGCGCCTCGTTCACGGCCCGCAGCGTGGCCTCGTCGACCGCGGTGACAGGCTCGGGCGCCTCTTCCGGCGAGATCGCCTCCTCCCCACGGTCGAGCTGCGGCTCGGCGTGACGGCGGCGGACGGCGCCCTGCCGCGCGGCGAGGTCCTTGGCGACGGCGGTGGCCCAGCCATCGGCCTCTTCTGCTGCGACGACGCCGGCCTCCACCAGCGTGGCCCGATACAGGTCGCGCACGCTCGGGTGAGCCGCGATGGCGGCGTACATGAGCGGCTGGGTATAGGCCGGCTCATCGCCCTCGTTGTGCCCGTAGCGGCGATAGCCGACGAGATCGATCACCACGTCTGCGTGGAAGCGCTCCCGGTACATGATCGCCAGCCGGGCGGCGGCCAGGCAGGCCTCCGGATCGTCGGCGTTGACGTGGATGATCGGTGCGTCGAAGCCCTTGGCCAGGTCGCTCGAGTACACCGTCGAGCGACCCTCGCGTGGCTCGGTGGTGAAGCCGACCTGGTTGTTGGCGATCAGGTGCAGCGTGCCGCCGGTGCTGTAGCCAGCCAGGCGCGCCATGTTGAAGGTCTCGGCCACCACACCCTGGGCGGCGAAGGCGGCGTCGCCGTGGATCAGGATCGGGATGGTGCGATTGGGATCCACGCTGGCCACGGGGCCGCTTCGGTCGGTCTGCTGCGCACGAGCGTGGCCCTCGACGACCGGGTTGACCGCCTCCAGGTGGCTCGGGTTGGGTGACACGGTGACGTGCAGCTCGGCACCGGCCGGCGTGGTGTAGGTCCCCTCCGCGCCAAGGTGGTACTTGACGTCGTCGAGCCCGCCCTTGGGCGTGAGGGCATCCGTCCCGCCGCGGCTCGCCTCGAACTCGGCCAGGATCGCCTCATAGGCGACGCCGACGATGTGAGCCAGCACATTCAGTCGCCCGCGGTGCGCCATCCCGAGCACCACGTCGCGTGCACCCGCCGCCCCGGCGCCGGCCAGCAGCTGGTCGAGCATCGGGACCATCGCGTCGAGACCCTCGATGCTGAAGCGCTTCTGGCCCAGGTACGCCTTGTGCAGGAAGCGCTCCAGCCCCTCGACCGCTGTGAGTCGCTCGAGCAGGGCTCGCTGCTCGGGGGCGGCGAGTGGCGCCCGGTGCGCCCCCGACTCGATCGCCTGCCGCAGCCAGACCCGCTCGTCATGGCTGGCGATGTGCTCGACCTCGTACGCGATCGAGCCGCAGTAGGTCGCCTGCAGGGCGGGAAGGGCCTCGGCCAATGTCGCCCCGGGAACGTCGATGCGCAGCAGCTCAGCCGGGATGCGTGCCATCACCTCCGGCGTTAGGCCAAGCGGCTCGGGGTCGAGCGCCGGATCGCCGACCGGGTCGCTGCCGAGCGGATCGAGGCGCGCCGCAAGGTGACCAAAGGACCGATAGGCCCGCACCAGCGCCACGCCCGCCGCCACCGCACGAAGGTCGTCGGAGGTCGCTGCGTTGGCGGATGCGGGCGCCACTGGCGCCTGGGCCGAGCCCGCGGTTGCACCCATTGCCGCGAAGACGCCCTCGTAGAAGCCGTCCTCACCGTGGAGCAGCGCCTCGATGCGGCCCAAGAAGGCGCCCGACTCGGCTCCCTGGATGACCCGATGGTCGTAGGTCGAGCTGATGGTCATGATCCGCTGTCCGCCGACGCCACGAATGGCGCCCGTCGCCACGATCGTTCCCTGGCCGGGCATCAGCCGTGCGACCGAGGCCGTGGTGCCCAGCGTTCCCGGGTTGGTGAGGGTGATGGTCGCCCCGCTCATGTCGTCCGGTGAGAGCCGATTCGCCCGCGCGGCCTCGACCAGCCCTTCGTACCGGGCATGGAAGGCGGCGAAGTCCATCTTCTCCGCGCCGCGGATCACTGGAACGACCAGGAAGCGACCGCCATCGGGTCGTTCGACGTCCACCGCCAGGCCCAGGCGCACGGCGCCGGGATCGACCCTATGCGCCACGCCATCGGCCTCCAGGAAGAAGGCGGTCATCCCCGGCTGCTCGGCCGCGGCGCGCACGATCGCCCAGCCGATGAGGTGGGTGAAGCTCACGCGCTGTGGGGCCACCTGCGAGCTCAGCTCTCGGCGCCGTGCCTCGAGGGCGGCAACCTCCATCTCCCGGAAGCTGGTCGCCGTCGGGACTCCGAGGGAGGCTGTCATGTTGCGCGCCAGCCGGGCAGCGGGCCCCTTGAGCGGAGTCGCGCCCGGAGGGAGGGGTGTCGCGACCGCCCCAGTGCCGTCCGCGTCGCCCGCGGCCCCCCCTTCGCCCACCGGCAGCGCGATGGCAGGCTCGAACAGCGCGCGCCACTCCGGATCGACCGATGCCGGGTCGCGCAGGAAACGCTCGTGCATCTCTGCCACGTAGCCGGCGTTGACGCCCGCCAAGGCGCGCTCGATGCGCTCGGTCTCGGTCGGCTCGTCGGCTGCCATGGCGCTGCTAAGGATACGGGTCGACATCCGCACGGGCAGCCCGCCGGTTCCAGGGACCCGCCGCACGCACAGGCGCCGCCCCTATTGCGGGGAAGGGTTAACCCTCTTCGCGCGGCTCGTCCGTGGCGGGGGCCACGGCGGCGGTATCGACCTTCGGCGCAATGGATGAGACCAGGTGGCGGAGCCGATCCAGATCCGGCATTGATCGCGATGCGCTATCTGTGCCGTCGATCGGCCTACCTTCGAATCGATCTCCTGGTGATCTGGGGTACAGGTGGAGATGAAGGTGCTCCAGCGTGTTGCCGTGGATCTCATAGTTGATCTTTGACGGCCGCAGATGATCGCTCACCGCTTTCGCGACAGTGTCGATATCGGCCCAGAACTGGCCCCTTTCACTCCCAGGCAACTCAAACGGCTCGCGCACATGCCGTTTCGCGACGAGGCACAGATAGCCGGGGAGTGGCGTGGTCGATGGGGCTGTGATCCAGAGGGCAGACAACTCCCCAATCACGTCGAGCGGCTGGCCTTCTCGGCAGATCGGACATTCAGCGGGTCGAGCCCCCAACTGACCCACCACGCTACCCCTCCTTGCCCTGCTCCTCAGCGACGCTCGCGGCATCGGGCGCGGACGCATCGGCCCCTGCCTCGGCGGTCCCGAAGTCGACGGTCTCGCGCCGAGTCGTCAACCCGCGCAGCAGCACCAGCACGCCGATCACGATGATCGCCACCGGCAGGACCCACTCTGGCAGTGGCAGCCGCCGACCGCTGATGCCGATCACGCCCTCGAAGAAGACGAGCCCCACGGCGAAGATGCCGAGCGCGCTGAGGATCGCCCAGAAACCCTCGCGCGCCATCTTGGCATCGCCGCTTCGGGTCCCGTACAGCAGCATCCCGACGCCGCTGCCGCCTGGCCCCACCAGCGCCCAGGCATACGCCCAGCTCTCCCAATGGTTGGTCGTGTTCTGGTACAGGAGCACCAGGCCGACGATCGTTACGATGCTGCCTGCGATCGCCAGGCCGGAGCCGCGAGCCTGTGTCAGGCCGAAGGCCAGCAGCGCCAGCCCGGGTGCGATGACGTAGAACGGCCAGGCGGCCTCGGCCAGGTCGATGTTGAGCTGCTGGCTGGCGAAGAAGACGAGCCCCAGCACGATCAGGATTCCGCCCAGGATCGCCGCCCCGGGGCTGCCCGAGCGGTGCCGTGGCGGTTGGATCGGTTCTGCCATGGACCGATGCTACCCCTCTGCCAACACCGCGCGGAGGGTCGCGCCGTCGACGTTGCGGCCGGTGAGCACCACCGCCACGCGCCGACCGGCCAGGCCGCCGAGTCGCGCTCGCAGCGCCGCGATGCCCAGGGCCGCACTCCCCTCGACGACCAGGTGGTGGACCTCGATCGCCCAGCGCATGGCATCGGCGATCTGCTCCTCATCGACCAGTACCACCTCCTCGAGCAGCTGGCGGCACATCTTCCAGGTGATGCTGTCGCGCTCGATGTTGCCGGCGACCCCGTCGGCCAGCGTCGGGGCGATCGGCATCGGCTTGGTGGAGTTCGACTCGAGATAGGCGTACATCGGTGGCGAGGCCGACGGCTGGACCCCCACCAGCCGCAGGTCCGGCTTGACCGCCTTGGCCCACAGGCCGATGCCCGCGATCAGCCCCCCGCCGCCGACCGGCACCAGCACGGCATCGCACTCCGGCCACTCGTCGAGGATCTCGGCGCCGATGGTGCCCTGCCCGGCGATCACGTCGGGGTCGTTGTAGGGCGAGACGTAGACGGCCATCCGCTCCGTGTCGCGGCGACGCGCCTCGGCCTCGGCGTCGTCGCTGTCCCGGCCACAGACCTCGACGGTGCAGATATCCGACTCGAGCGCGCGCAGCTTCTCCAGCTTCGCCGGCGAGATCGATGCGCCAACCAGCACCGTCAGCCGCATCCCGTGGCGTGCGGCGGCGGTGGCGACCGCGATGCCGTGGTTGCCGCTGCTGGCAGTGACAAGCTCCGCGTCAGGCTGGACTGCTGCCACGAGCGCGACCTTGTTGTGCGCCCCGCGCGTCTTGAACGAGCCGGTCGGCTGGAGCATCTCCAGCTTCAGGCGCACCTCGGCCGCGCGGCTCTCCTCGGCCAGGGTGGGGGAGTCCTCCAGCGGCGTTTGAAGCGCGATCCCCGCGAGCCGATGGCGGGCGGCGACCACGTCGGCCAGGAGCGGGTAGCGCGGCATGCCGGGAGTGTAGGGCTCGGGTCGAGCCTCCCCCCGGCGCTCTCAGGCGGCCTCAGGCTCCGGATCGTCGGACGGGCCGAGCGGACCCTCCACGAATGCGTGCATGCGGCGGCTGATGCGCATGAGCGAGCCGAGCCGATCGGCGACGCGAGCCCGCTCCACCGGAGTCGCCCAGTGGCGGAGGGTGTAGTCGATCTCGTGCTTGTGACGGGTGGCGGTCGTGTACAGCTCCTCGACCCGCAGCCACAGCTCCTCGTCCGGGTGCCCGGCCAGGATCTGGCGGCGCAGCTCAAGGACGTCGAGGTAGTAGGAGGTGGCCAGTCGATCGAGGTCGCGCTGGGCATCGTGCTCCCACGGCTCGGGCGGTCCGCCGAAGCCGTAACGGCGCCATTCGCGGGTCTCAACAGCGGTTGTCATCGGTCTAAACCGGCCTCCTTGGCGGTTCGGGTGATGCCTCAAACCGTACCCTCGCGCCGTTTCGTCGACCACCGGCCCGTCCGGGCTAGTGCTCCCCGGACCTATGGCGCGCGATCGGGGGCTGCGGGGTGGTCTGGTAGAATCCGCCGGCGCCGTTGGGGTGTGGCCACGCGGCAAGGCGCCTGACTTTGGATAGTCCCGGCGGTCCGGCAGTGCGAAGAAATCAGACACCCGAACCGCGCATGGCCTAGGTCGCGCTACCGATCGCCGCGGCTCCGCGCCTCGAGCTCCTCGCACGTCAACGAACGGAGGGAAGTTACTCGACCGGTTGAGCTTCGATCAGGAGGGAGCCATCGGCAGTGCGCAGGATGAGGTTCCCTCGGCTCACGAACCAGCGCCTTGCGCTCTCCACGAGGTCCACGAACTCCGCCTGCTGTTCTGCGTAACTTGACTTGGTGCAGGCCTTCTCCGTGAGGGTGAGGGCGCCAAAGCGGATGGCCTGACCGTCGTTCTCATCGCGCACGCCTTCGACGAACTCATCGTAAGGGCCCTCGACCTCGAAGATCCCGCTGTAGTCGTTGCAGCCGGTCGAGCCCGAAAGGGTTCCGTCATCGCCAAAGCGCAACGTGAGTTCGGTTCCCGGCCAGGGATTCGTCAGGCTCCCGGTGGGCAGCCTGTACGTAGTCACCCTCCAACTCGTGCCGGTCAGTTCGGGAGCCGCAGAACCAGGGTGGGTAACTGTGCCGGCTCCCGAATCGGGCGCGGTCGTCGTGGTGGCATTCGGTGTCGGTGTGACGGTGGTATCCAAGGCGTCACCACCCCCGCATGCCGCCAACATGAGGCCGGCAGCGACCGACACCACGACCCCGCTCAGATACTCAGATCGTCCTTTCCTCCGTCGACGCATGGAAACAAGGCTACCTCACGACTCCTCGGCGTCGGGCAGGAAGTCGGCCTGTGAGCCGGAGTCGCCTGCACGCGACCGATCACCGCCGCCCGTCGCCGCTCAAGCTGCTCGCGCCGTCAACGCTCACTGGTCAGCGCCGACGAGCAGTTCGTATCTTGTTTCCTCCCCCTTGAAGGCCGTGATCGAGTACGTCATGCCATCCTTGCGGGCGCTCGCCCCACCGAAAACGAAGTCGGGAACGTCCTCGCCGGCGGGCGGCGCTGATGCGAGAGGCGATGACGGGTCGAGCGTCCAGCCGGCAGCCGTCCATTGCGCGCGGTAGTAGTCCAGCACCACCCCTGGTTGGTCTGCCGAGGTAAAGCTCGCGACGCACCGACCCCCTAGTGGGTAATCCTCTGGCTCGAGGTTGACGCCGCCGTACTGCCTTCCGTCGCCCACCTTCCCGTCCGGGCTAGTGCTCCCCGGACCTATGGCGCGAGATCGGGGGCTGCGGGGTGGTCTGGTAGAATCCGCCGGTGCCGTTGGGGTGTGGCCAAGCGGTAAGGCGCCTGACTCTGGATCAGGAGATCGAAGGTTCGAATCCTTCCGCCCCAGCCAAGCCCACAACATGTGGGCTGCGTGCTCTCGCCCGTACCACCAGTGGTGGTATTTGACCCCCCGCCCGTCCTCCGGCAAGGAGGACGAACCATGGCTAGGGCACCTGACTCCCCTGATTCGAGGGCACCTGACTCGTGGCTGCGCGGTGCGTGGGCACCTGATTCTGGAGCTGCCGGGCTGAGCCTCGGGCGCGCGATCCAGCTGTTCTTGGCCGCCAAGGGCGCCGAGGGCGCCTCGCCCAAGACGATCGAGTGGTATCGGATGGTGCTGGGTCGGGCGCTGCGCGACCTGGGCGTCGACCGGCCACTCGATGCCCTGGCGCCGGCCGAGGTGCGCGACTGGCTGCTCACGCTGCGCGCGACCCTGTCGCCAGTCTCGGTGGCTGGCTACGTCCGCGGCCTCAAGGCGTTCGGCAACTGGTGCGCGGCCGAGGAGCTGGCCGAGGCGAAGGCGCTGCGCACGCTGCGCCGACCGCGGGTGCCGCACAGGCTGGTCGAGCCGCTGAGCGACGAGGCGCTGCGTCGCCTGCTGGATGGCGCCTCGGCTCGCGACCGAGCCATCCTGCTGCTGTTCTTCGACACCGGCTTGCGCCTGTCGGAACTGGCTGGGCTGCGCAGCGCCGACCTGCGCCCTGACGGCAGCGTCAAAGTGATGGGCAAGGGCGCTCGTGAGCGGATCGTGCCGGTCGGCAGCACCGCACGGCAGGCGCTGGCGCGCTACCTGCGCCAGGGTGATGACGCGGCGGACGGGGTCATCTTCCGCTCGCGTCGCGGCGGCGCATTGGGGTGGCGCGGTATCCAGCAGGCCTTCCGGCGCATGAAGCTGCGGGCCGGCATCCCCGGCCGCTGTAGCCCGCACACGCTGCGTCACACCTTCGCGCGGGCATACCTTGTCAACGGCGGCGACGCGTTCAGCCTGCAGCGCATCTTGGGCCACGCCACGCTGGACATGGTCAAGCGTTACGTGGTTCTGGCCGACACTGATTTGGCAGCACGCCATCGGGTGGCTTCGCCGGCAGATCGGCTGCTGGGCGTTGGGGCGGCTCGGCCGGGTTGAGGCCTCTCGGTTGGGGAAGTTGGTTGTGGTTCCGCGCCTCGCAGAAAGGGTGCGGCGAGGTCGGCTCGGGTGGCAATCAGTCCCGCTCGCTGTCCCTCATGGTCTGCCACATCTCGCCATCGGTGACCCAACCGCGACCGGGATACCAGCGGCGATCCTTGTTGCCTTCGGGCTCCCGACCGAAGTGGTCGAGAATGGCGTCGATGGCCTGCTTGCGCTCGGCCCCGCGCGGGATCCAGTAGCGAGCCACCGTCTTCCCACCGACGCTGATGATCTCCACTCCGCTGACCTCGTCGTCGCGGCCGCGCTCCTTGAGGACCTGGTTCAGCCGTGCGAGGCCCAAGAGAAGCATCTTGCCGGTGGCCTCGGCGGTCGGCTTGACGACGCCGGCCACGAACAGCCCGATCACGAACCAGATCACCTCACCGGCGCCATCGGCCGATTCCTCGAGGTACGCGCCGACGTCGTCGTTGACGGCGAGATCGGCGTTACCGATGGCGTCCCGCAATTCGGTTATCCGTTCAGGAGCGATGGCCGAGGAGGCGTAGAGGCTCACCCTCGCGACTGGCTCGCGCATCCGGGGCCTCCCTCGTTGGCGGCTGGGCCGCGGACAGCCTATGTGCGCTGCGCCGCCGGCTATACTACATGCAATTAGACCGCAGATACGATAGTATGCCACGACTTCCGAAGCCGCACAGCCTGACGGCCACAAGACTCCGCCGCCTACTCGCGCAGGGCGAGAGCGAGCGCCTCGAGTTCAAGGGACGGCGGTCCAGCCTGCAGGACATCGCCGCCGCCGCTGTGTGCTTCGCCAACGGTGATGGCGGGCTCATCCTATGGGGTGTCAACGACGACGGGACGGTGAGCGGCACCAGCCTGCGCGACCCCGATAGCCTGCCGAGGGCCGTCTACCACGGGACCTCGCCGTCGCAGGTCGTGCAGCAGCAGGTCGTCGAGCTCGACAGCGAGCGGGTCATGGCGATCTGGGTCAGCCATTCGCCCGTGCTCGTCTCCACTAGCGGCGGCGCTTACGTGCAGCGGATCGGCACGGAATGCATCCCGATGACGCCTGATCGGCTCATCGTGCGCCAGATCGATACCCGAGCCCTCGACCTCAGCAGTGCTCTAACCCCGGTGCCGCTCAACATGGTCGATGAGACGCAGGTTCAGCGGTTCAGGCAGCTGCTGCCCGAGGACGAAGCGGGAGCCGGTTTGCGACGGATGCCGACCTCCGCGCTACTGCGCACGATCGGTGCCGCGGCCGGAGACGACGGGGCGCAACTGCTCAGCGTCGCGGGGCTGCTGATGTTCGGCCCAGCGGATGTGATCCGCGGGGTTGTGCCTCAGCACCAAGTCCTCTACCTCCGCACGATGGCCGGGACGACGGAGTACGAGCGTCGCGTGACGTCGTCGGCCCCTCTGCTTCAGCTGATCGATGAGATGCTCCGCGAGATCCAAGCCGCGGCTCGCACCCGACGCATTCGTCTGGGACTGCGCGACCTCGAGCTGCCCGATTACCCCGAACGGGTGCTGCGCGAGGCGCTGGTCAATGCCCTCGCCCACCGCCACTACACCCTACCGGGGGATGCCGTCATCCGGCAGACGGCGAGCCATCTGGACATTGAGAACCCGGGCGGCTTCCCGGAGGGCATCACAATGGACACTGTCATCCAACACGCTCCGGTGCACCGCAATCGGCTGCTATGCGACATCCTCGACCGGGTGCGCTATATGGAGCGGTCAGGCCTCGGCGTCGACCGGATCTTTGAGGATCAGCTCCGCTTCGGCAAGCCGCCGCCAGTCTACGACGCGGACCGCACCAAGGTCCGACTGCGCCTCGACGCATCCGACTTCGATGAACCGTTCGCCCGGTTCGTCCTGGCCGCAGAAGAAGCGGGGCGTGAGTGGCGCGTGGAGGAGCTCCTCGTCGCTTCCCATCTGCGACGCATGGGTCCGGCCGATCGAGCGACGCTGGCCAGAGTCATCCAGCGTTCCGAGGACGAGGCGCAGGAAATCATCGCCAAACTCCTAGAAGGCGTAGTAGAGCGCTTCGGGAGCGGGCCGGGCACCCGGTACGTTCTGAGCGCACGCGTCCAGGCGGCGCTGGGCGCGGAGGCCACGTTCACCCGTGAACGCGGTCTAACCAAGGAGTACCAACGTGGTCTGGTGTTGCAGCATGCCCGCAAGTTCGGTCGGGTTGATAACCGCACGGTCCGCGAACTCCTCCAAGTCTCCATGGGCGAGGCCACAAACATCCTGCGCACGCTGGAGGCCCGGGGTGACCTGATCCAGGTCGGTCAGCGCCGCTGGGCGCATTACGAGCCGCCCGCCGAGGCGGATTCCTAACTGCATCGTCTGAGCACTGCAGATTGGCGGACAAATAGGCCACGGAGGTAGGCCAGCTCACCTCGATCACGCCCACGACGCCCTGACGCCTGATCAGGTTGCGACCGCAGAGCCCATAAGCCTCCATACCCGGCCTCTGAGGAGGCACTGGTGGCCCCTCGTCGAGCGTGAACCGAGGCAGACGGCCAGCCCGAATCAGCCGAATTATGCGCTCTGGCGGCCTCGAGCTGGGGGCTTGCACGTAGTCGTATGCTTGGCTCGGAGTTATCAGGGGCGGAATCATGGACGGCTTCCCGAGCAGCCCTCCGGCCGCGGTGCGCGCGGATCTGGTCGCGCTGGGAGCCGTGCTCGACCTGACCGTCCCGCCCAAGACCCTCGACCGCAACCTGCTGGTGGCGACATGGAACATCCGCGCCTTCGGCAAGGTGCTCCCCAAGTGGCAATCGGCCGCCGGCGATTCGCCGCGGCGCAACCTGCGGGACATCCTGTGCCTGGCCGAGGTGGTGGCGCGCTTCGACGTCGTTGCCCTGCAGGAGATCAAGCGCGACATTGAGGGCCTGCGGCTGCTGCTGAAGGCGCTCGGACCCAACTGGGCATGGATCCTGACCGACCTGACGCGCGGCAGCGCCGGCAACCAGGAGCGGATGGCGTTCCTGTTCGACCTGCGCCGCGTGCGCCCGTCGGGCCTGGCGGCCGAGCTGGTGGTCCCCATCGAGGACGAGACCAGCCTGACCGAGGCGACCATGCAGCAGCAGTTCGCGCGGACCCCGTACGCGGTCAGCTTCGAGTCGCAGGGCGCGGCCTTCACGCTGGTGACCCTGCACGTGCTGTGGGGCAAGAACGCCGCCGAGCGCCTGCCCGAGATCCGGCAGATCGCGCGCTGGTTGGCCGACTGGGCAGGTGGTGCGGACGCCTTCGGCGACAACCTGCTGACGCTCGGCGACTTCAACATCGACCGCCTCGATGACCCGCTGTACCAGGCCTTCGTGGCCACCGGCCTGCGCCCGGCGCCGGAGCACGCCACTCTGCCGCGCACCATCTTCGATGACCCGCAGGCCTCCCACTTCTACGACCAGATCGCCTGGTTCGCCGCCGCCGACGGCACGCCACTGCTCAAGCCGCCGCTGCGCTACGAGGGGCAGGGAGGCAACTTCGACTTCCGTCCGCCGCTGCAGGGTGCCCTGTCGAACGTCGAGTTGAGCTGGCGCATCTCCGATCACTATCCGCTGTGGGCCAGCTTCTCGGTGCGCCCGTGAGCGACGAACGGGATCCGGCCCAGCCCGCCGCATCCGACGATCCGCGCACCTACGACTACTCCCAGCCCGAGCGGGCCTGCGACGTGGTCATGAAGGGCGGCATCACCAGCGGCATGGTCTATCCGCTCGCCATCTGCGAGATGGCACGCGTCTATCGCCTGACCAGCATCGGCGGGACGTCGGTGGGCGCGGTGGCGGCGGCTGGCGCCGCCGCGGCCGAGTTCGGCCGTCAATCTGGTGGGTTCGCGAGGCTGGCGGAGTTGCCGGGCTGGCTCGGATCGGACGCCAACCTCAGATCGCTGTTCCAGCCGCAGCCGGTGACGCGTCCGCTGTTCGCGGTGCTGATGTCGTGGTTGAGTGGCTCCACCCGCGGCCGGCTGCCGCGCGTCATCGGCGCGGCCTTGGCCAGCTTCGCCCCGGCGGCGGCACTCGGCGCGCTGCCCGGCCTGGTGCTGGGCTTGCTGCTGTGGCTCGACCCCGGCGGTGGGCCGCTCAAGCTCGCCGGCTTTGCCGCTGCTGCCCTGCTCGCGCTGCTCGGCACGGCGATCGGCCTTGCCGTCGCGCTATTCGTCGACGGCGGTCGACGCATCGTCGCCAACCGCTTCGGATTAGTGAGCGGTATGCCCAGCTCCCCCGAGGCCCCCCCCGCCATGACGCCGTGGCTGTCGGGGGTGATCGAGGACTTGGCCGGCAACGGTCGGGGCGGGCCGCTCACCTTCGGCGACCTCGGCCGACAGGGCATCGATCTGGTGATGATGACCACCGACCTGACCCATCGGCGCGCCCAGCGCCTACCGCTCTCGGATCGGTCGTATTTCTTCGATCCGGACGAGTGGCGTTCGCTGTTCCCGGGCGAGGTGGTGGACTGGCTTGTCGCGCACCCGCCGCCCCTCGACGAAAGCGATCCGGAAGGGACGCAGCGGGTGCGCGCGGCAATGCATCCCAGGCTGCCCCTGCCGGATGCCGTGGACTTGCCGGTCATTGTGGCGGCGCGTATGAGCTTGAGCTTCCCGCTGCTGATCAGCGCCGTCCCGCTGTGGGCCTTCGACCGCACCCTGAAGCGCAACAACCTCGCCCTCCAGGATCAGCCACCATCGGGCGCGGTGCCGCTTCCCGAACGTTGCTGGTTCTCGGACGGTGGGATCAGCTCCAACTTCCCGGTCCACTTCTTCGACGCCGCCATCCCCACCCGGCCCACCTTCGCCATCGACCTCGACGGCTTCCACCCCGATTTCCCGAAGGCCGCCGACGAAGCCCAGAACGTCTACCTGCCCGACTCCAACTTCAGCGGCCTGCTCGAGAACTGGCATCGCTTTCCATCCGGCCCGCCGAACGCTCGTCACCTGGTCGCCTTTTCCGAGGGCATCGTGCGCACCATGCAGAACCGGGTCGATTCCACGCTGGCACGCCAGCCCGGCTACCGCGACCGCATCGTCCACGTGCACACCGACCGCGGCGAGGGCGGCATGAACCTGACCATGCCTCCGTCAGTGCTCGACGCCCTGACCAAACGCGGTCAAGCAGCTGGTCGCCTACTGGTCGCCCGCTTCGCCCAGACTCCCGGCACGGTGCGAGGCATGTCGTGGGACAACCACCGCTGGGTCCGCTACCGGGCGTCCATGGCCGCGCTGGCAGAGCTGCTGCGATCCTTCGCCGGTGCGTGGCGGGCGGAGCCCACGCCGGGCGAGCGAACCTATGAGCAACTGGCCTCGCGCACCACCGACACCGGGCCGAACGCGTATCGATTTGCTTCGGCGTCCCAGCGCGACCTCCACTTCCGCATCCACGGTGCGCTGGTCGATGCCGGCGCCGACCTGGCAGGATCAAGCGAAACGCTCGAAGCCGGATCGCCTCGGCCACGAGCGCGGGCGCGGATCGTCCCGCCGGACTGAGCCCGATGAGCGCCCGTCTCGACCAGCTCACCAGATCCACTCTGGCGCCGCAACATCGTTACGGCGGATGGGTGCCGTGTGATCCATCGCGGGCATGGCGCACGTTGATCGGAGAGTGCCTGCGGACGCCGCCCTCACGCCCTCCCTAGCGGAGGCCAGGCGTCTGACGGCGGTGACTGGCCGGTGGAGACGGCGCAACCAGACCCGGGAGCATTCGCGGAGGGAATCATGCGCGGCGTGTTGTTGATGTTCGGCGTGGCGGTCCTGCTCCTTGTCGGAGCGACGGCGGCGGTGTTCATCAAGGGTCTTGCGACAGCGGAGATCTCGCTCACGCTGATCCTGATCACGGGCGTGGTGGCCCTGCTCGCCGCGCTCGGTGGTCTGGCAGCGATGCTTCGCCAATGGGGGCTGATCGATCGTCGCGAAGCCCTGGCCCTGCCGCCAGGCAGCATCCGAGCGGTGATTGCGCTGGGCCTGGTGCTGATCTTCGCGATGGTGTCGGTGTTCTTGGTCGGCAACTCCCAGCCCCAGACGGCGCGAAGTACGGGCCTCAGTTCGGAGCAGGCGGCCGCCCTGCCCGCTGAACGCATCGTGACCCTTGTCGAGGAGGAGGACGGATCCTTCTCGGCCGTCCTGCAGGTACCCCGCGGCTCGGCTGACGATCTGTCTCAGCAGCTGATGACGGTCCTCGGGACGTTGGTGACCGCCGTGGTGGCCTTCTACTTCGGTGCCGCAGCACCGTCCGCCAAGCCCGACGACGCCACCGTTCCGCCCACGCTCGATCCAGAGACGGGGGAGGCCATCCGCTCCGCGGAGATTGCCGCCGCGGACGCGGATGTCGCCGCCGCGAATGCGGGTCGTATCAAAGAGGATGAATGATGTCCGTGTCGTATCCGCCCGCGCCGCCGCTGAGCGGCCACCGCGCACGATTCTGCACCGAAACGGGGCGAGGCAACGCCGATGACCTGGGCGGAGCGCCGCCGCCTGAGGCAGGGTGAACGACCGGGCGACGGCGTCCCGACGACCTCGGATGGCACCCGTGAGCCGGCTCCGCCCGATCCCAAAGGTCGTGATCCCCTACGGCGTCCGCGTGCCCACGTTCGTGGTGTCGCCCTAGACGTCACCCGGCAAGGGCGAGAGCATAACCCTCGACTTCTGCTCGATCCTGAAGACCGTCCTCGCCCGGTTCGCCGGCCACGACCGGCCCTTCCTGAGCGATCGAGTGGAGGCATCGCAGAGCTTCGAGGCCTACCCGACCGAAGCCGCCCCACGACTGGTTGACGAGGAGCCTCCCGAGATCGCCGAGCTGTCGATCAACGTCCGGCGCCTTGCACCGGATGCGAGTGCCATCGACACGCCATAGCTGTCAAAGAGGCAGATGCGGGAGGGCCCGGTCGAGTCCCATGATGTGATGGGCCGGCTGGCACGGATGCTCGGGCGCTGACTGCGTAAGCAGAAGCCGACGGATAGACTACTGGGGGCAGACGTAGTCGAGCCGCCGGATAAGAAATCACTGTAGCGCTCCCTGTCTATCAGATCGACGACTGCCTAACGCCCACGGCACCAGTCCGTTGATGTGTAAGCCCCCGCTGAAAGGCGCCGTCGTTGCGCTTCATCGTGTACGGCTTGCGCTCGCCGTTGCTGTCGAGAACAAAGCTGGTGGCATAGTCCTGGAAGCTTCGGAAGCCCCTCATCGTCGTAATCGCCGCGCCACGTCTGGCACGAGCCATCGTTCGGCGGTAGCCCGCACACCTCGCGTTCGACGTTGCTGTCCAACATCGCCTCGTGCGCAATGTTCCGCAACTGGACGATTCCATCGCCAACCTTTTCCACCATCGGGCGCCTTTTCTGAAAGTTGGCTCGGACCGTCTGGGGTATCGGCCGAGGCCAACCATCGGCCGTCGCGTTCGTACAGGCGCACGTCGATCCATAACTCTTGGAGCGCAGACGGAATTCGCGAACGGCGCGCGGGACCTTCCGCCTGACTTCAGGCCGGAGTTGAGGGGGGGGGGGAGACAGCTCATAACTGTCGTGGTTACGCTTGCATCGGTACTCCCGAGAGCACAGTGCTCAGAGCGAAAGTCTTGAAAGGCTGAGTGTCTGGGCGGCGTGGTGGTCGTCCTGATTCCTTCTCAGGACATCGTTCTCAGCGGCCACGCAAGAGGTCCATCGGCGACGCTCGGCGGTGCACCTCCCGCAGGTCTTCGTCGAGGAGTTCGACGTAGCGCTGGGTGACAGCGAGCGAGGCCGGACTGTGGCCGAGGATGCGCTGCAAGCTGAAGACGTCCCCGCCATTCGCCAGGAAGGAGCGGGCGAAGGTGTGGCGCAGGATGTGTGGCGAGCAGCGGACCTCCAAGCCGGCCCGTAGGGCGGCACGCCGTACGATCTTCTGGACGCCGGATCCAGTCAGGGGCTCACCGTTGTCGGCGATGAACAGTGCGACGCCGGCCGCCACCCGGCCGCGAGCGAGGAGCGTGCGACGCACTGCACGGCGCGCCGAGCGCCCGAGTGGAACCCGGCGCTCCTTGGATCCCTTGCCCATGACTTGGCAGTAACCGTTCTCGAAGTCGAGACTCCCTACCTGCAGGCCGACCAGTTCGCTCAAGCGCATCCCGGAATCGAGCATCACCAGCAGAACCGCAGTATCCCGATCACCGAATGGCCCTTGCCCGGCGGCGACGAGCAAGGCTCGTACGTCCGGATCGCGCAGCGAGTGGATCAGCGTGCGGGGAACGCGTGGTGTTTTGAGCCCCTGCAGCGGGTGACGGTCCAACTCGAACTCGGACTGTACCCAGCTGGCGAAGGCGCGCAGGGATCGAACTCGCCCGGCCAGGCTGGCCGGCGCCGGCGGCCTGGGCCTCGCCCGCAGCGCCACGAGCCAGCGACGCGCGACCGGCGCGCACAGGTCGTGCAATCGCGTTGGATGGCCATCGCGCCCCGCGAAGCGGCAGAACTCGCGCAGGAACATCCCGTACCAATCGATGGTGCGTGGGCTGCGACCTTCGGCGCGAAGCGCTTGCTCGTAGTCAGCGATCAGCTCGCCCAATGCAGGATCGAAGAGTACGCTCGAGGGAGCTGGCGCGCTCGACGGCATCGAAATTATCGCCTCGACGATAACTTTGTTATTTTGGCCCGCCGCCGCAGGTAGGGGCCGAACAGCGGCAGGGCAAAGTCGTACGTCGCCCGCGTCGGCCGGTAGACCAGGCCGCGGTCGATGAGCCGGCGCAGGCCGACCGGGACGTTGACCGCCTCGCGTACCTCGGCCACGAGCCGCGCCAAGCTGACCCGGCCGCCGCTGCGCGCCATGGCGAGCAACAGCACCTGCTCCGTCGGGGCCGCACCCTCGAAGCGGTCCTCGAAGAAGGCCAGGTCCAGCTCGTGGAGCAGCGCCGATTCGACTCGTTGAAAGTCGGCGAGCTCGACGTGCTCCAGACCGATCCGGCTGCAGTTGAAGGCACCAAAGAACTGCAGGAAGTAGGGGTAGCCCGCCGTCTGCTCCACGATTTCGCCGATCAGCGACAGCCCGAAGCTCCGACCACTGGTGGCAAGCGGAATGGCCAGCGCCTCCTCGGCGGCATCGGCCTCAAGGTTGCCGACAACAGCCTGGCGGAACATGCGCTCGGCATATGTCCGTGCTCGCTTGAGGTTGAGGCTGAGCGTCGGCAGACCGCTCACGATGATTCGCACCCGCGGCCGTTGGCGCTGGACCGCGGCGAGGGCGGCGAGCAGGCTGGACAGCGGAAAGCGCTCCGCCCGCCGGTCGTCGGCGAGCAGGTGCGCCTCGTCGTAGAGGAGGATGGCTCCGGGTCGCTCAGTGTGGGTCAGGATCGAATCCAGCTGCGCGAATGCGCTGCGCATGACGTCGTCCGGTGCGGGTACCTCCGACGTATACGACGGATCGACGCTTACCTCTCCGACGCTGATGCGCCTGGGACGCAGCCATCGGGCGCCGCGCTCGATCGCCTGGCCCACTGCCGCCAAGGCGTCGGCCCGGCCGATCAGCGCCTCGCAGTCCTCAACCAGCGCCCCAGCGAAGCGCACGTCATCGCGATGCCGGTCGCCCAGCTCGCGTTGGAGGGTCAGCCAGCCCGCGCGTTCGGCCCGGGCGGCGAACTCGCCGAGCAGGACCGTCTTGCCGGTGCCGCGCAGCCCGGTCAGCGCCCAGTTGGCGTGCAGCGGCGGCTCCTCGCGCAGCCAGTCCTCGAAGGCGACCAGCAGCCGGTCGCGTCCCGCCAGGTACGGCGGCGGAACGCCGTTGCCGGGTCGGAACGGGTTGGGCAGTGGATTCGGTTGTCGGGCGATCGCTGAACCGGTCATATCCAGTCTCTGTTCTTGTGTTGCGTTGGATCGGCCGGGGAGCGCCGCATGGCGCCTCCCCGGCCTGAGTCCTCACCTCATCGGTAACCGCCCTACGCCGCGGGCTGCCTCTGGCGGAACCACGAGCGCGATCTCATCGCGTTCGCGATCACGTCGAGGTACACCTCGGAGTAGGACACGCTGCCGCGCTCGAGCACCGCCCACAGGCAGTTGAGCATCGCGCTGGCGACCATCAGGTTGGTGACCACCAGCTGCGGTCGTTCCTCGGCCTGCCGCTCGCAGCCGTTGCGGGCCGCGAACTCGGCTTCGGTGGCCCGGCCGATCTCCACGTGGATCTCGGCCAGGCTGCCGTCGACGAACTGTCCCTCACGGCGGCGGACGAGCTGGACGTTGCCGTCGGTCTCGTCGTTGCCGCCGCTGATGAGGGTGACTTCCTGAAGACCGGCGAGATGCCGGTCGACCAGAAAGCGGCTCCAGTGGTTGTCGACCGCCAGCAGGACCAGGTCGCCGTCACGAATGATCGTGGCGACGTTGGCGTCCGTCAGGTAGTCGGCCACCGCCTGCACCGTCAGCCCCCGATACACCTCGGCCAAGGCCTCGGCCTTGTTCACACCGATGGCGCTCTCGGGGAAGACCTGCCGCGTCCGGTTGCCTGGCTCGTAGGCGTCGCCGTCGACGAGCACCAGCAGCGGGCGCGGCTCTGGCCGAATTGCCAGGTAGCGGACCAGGCTCGGCAGCAGCTGAGAGCCGATGCCGCCCAGTCCGACCAGGACGATGCGCTCAGGCATCGTGGGTTCCTCCTTTTGCAGCCGGCGTCGCGATCGGCGTCAGCTGGTACATCAGGGACAGGCCCAGCTCGCTGGCGAGCTCGGTGGCGTCGCTCAGCAGGCCGTCCAGGAAGCCCTGGTCGGACCACCTCCACACCGGACGTGTCTTCGAGGACGACGCCCGGCCATTGGTTGGTCCGTGGCCGTTCGGCTTGGCCTTCGCCTGCTTCGGCTCGGCCACGATCGGCTTCACTCGCTCCAGCCAGTTGGCCGGCGGTGAGCTGAAGCGTCGTGGCCGCTGCAGCACCAGCGCGGTGCGGCAACCGAAGCGCCGGCTGTCGACTACGATCGCGGCCGAGTAGCTCGGCCGCCGCTGGTCGATGTCGCCGACCACGACGTGGATGCCGTCGAAGTCGGCCTCGTCGGCCTCGTCGGTCGCGCTCGCGAAGGCGCTCAGCGCGCCGTGCGAGTGGATCGAGCCGATGAGACGCACCCCGGCGGGCACGTCCTCCGGCTTGAGCCGGTGCTTGACGGTGGCCATCCCGGCGCTCTGCTCCGGCACCACGAGTCCGAACGACTCGCCGTCCCAGGTCAGCAGCGCCAGCGCCTCCGAGCGCTGCCGCGACCAGATGGCGCGGAAGAAGCCGACCACCTGGCCCATCAGCGCAGCGGGCACCTTGGGGAGTGCGTACTCCAGGTACTCGCGCGCCGCCGGCAGGTGGGCGACGGTGTCGACTCGCGTTTGGCTCAGCCCCAGCAGGCTGCGCTTGCGCAGGTAGAGCCCGTCGCGGGCCACCAGGAAGGCGGGGAGCGCCATCTCCTCGGCGGCCGACTCGTCGGCCGCCACGATCGGGAACAGGCTCATGACCCCACCTCCTGGTCCGGCAGCCACAAGACCATCCGCTCTAGGTGAGCGAAGCGCCGGAACTCGACCAGCCGCTCATCGCGGAGGGGAAACCCTCCGTCTCTGAGCAGCTTGGCCGCCACGGCGAAGGCCGCGGAGGCCAGCTCGCCGGGGATCGAGCCATCGGTGGCGTACACCGCCCGGCGTGCGCCGAGCAGTGCCGTCACGCGAGTGCTCGCAACCGTCCGGCAGCGGACCATCGGCTCAAGCAGCCGCTGCATGGGAGTCACCTCCTTGCGGTTGCGGTGCCTGCTCAGGCGGCGGTGTCTCCACCGTCGCCTGGCCGGTGCCGATCGGCGCTCCCGGCAGGTCCTCGACCGTCATGCCGGCCGCCGCGGCCACTACCTGGCGCAGGTTGCGCCAGTAGCGGTCGTATGGGGCCGACAGGCCGGCCAGCGGATCTCGTCGCGAGCGCGACGCCCACGACCGGAAGCCACCGCTGAACGGCAGCGCATGGCGCCGGATGTCGGCGTTGAAGCGGCTCGACCAAAACGCTCCGATGAGCGCCTCGATCCGTTCGGCGCCGCTGTCGCCGGCCACGTGCACCGACCCCAGGCAGACGATGCCGTCGTCGGAGGTGTTGGGCAGGCAGCTGTGCTCGAGCGGATCGTCGAGTGATCGCAGCGGGCTAGTGCGGAAGAAGTTCATGACGCTCTCGATGCGGTCGGCCACACTCGACACCACGAACACCACATACGGGAAGCTGAGCCGGTACTCGACCGGCTCGGAGCCGTAGCGTCGTGAGGCGTGGTACTCGATCTGGCGCCGCATCGGGAGCTGTTCGACCACGAACACCTCCCGCCCCTCGGGGGAGCGAACCCAGAAGCGGCAGCCGGAGGGCAGCAGACCGCTGCACGCCGACCGCTGCTCGGCCAGCCGCGACAGAAGATCGTCGAGCGCGACTTCGCGTTCGGTCACCTCGGTCACCAGCGTGGCCAGGTCGCCCTCGATGCGCAGGTACTTGCGCGAATGCATGGACATCGTTGAGCTCCTCTCCTGTTGGAGCCTCGGGCGACCCGGGGCGCACCGCGTGGTACGCCCTGGATCGCCATCGGCCCATCGGTCGGCGTCTCAGGCGGCGAGGCCCTTGACTCCGGCCGGCTTGAGGAACTCGATCTCGTCGCCGGTGCGGACGATGTGGTCGTCGGCCACCTTCTGGCCGTTGACGCTGACCGTCGTCTCGCGCGGCAGGTTGAGCACCTGCTCCAGCATCTTCCAGATGCCGCGGATGCTCTTCCCTCCCAGATCGAGGCTGAGCTCGTTGACGCCGTACACGACCTTGCAGGTCGTGTCCTCGTAGGTGTGCACGATTGATCTCCTTTGTCTTCACGGTGTCGCGAACACGAAGAAGGACCGGGCAGGTCCACGAGGTGCGTTCGCACGTACCACCTCGCTCGCCGATGCCGCACGCCGTGCGGCCGAGCCCGGTCCGGAGCGCGTCCTTGAGGAACGATCAGCGGCGGGCGCTCACCGCCGGCTCGATCGAGACAGCTGAGGGCATCCCTCCTTTCCTGGCGCGGAGACTTCCGCCGCCGATGGCGGAGCGAGCCCGGCTGTGATCGATCGCACGAGCGAGAGAACATCCCGATGTCCGAGACGGCCCGACGCACCCGCCCTCATCGAGAGCGAGCGCAGTCGAGCCGAAGCGAGACATCCGAGGAGCGTTCCTCGCAGACATGCCGATCAGTCGACCGAGCCCGCCCCTGTCGGGGCGGAGGCGCCGTGGTGGTGCGTGCGGATCGCGCGTTCGAGGCGAAGCGCGAATGGCAGCGTGTATGCGGTTGTTAAGGTGAGCTATCGTCTCCCGAGCCCGTATTCAGGCCCGACGCCGACACTGGTGGGATCGCGGCGGTTAGCCGCGGGAGTCCGTGGCGGGAGGCTCCGCCATCCTCGACCTGAGGGGTGGCGGCGGCCGGTCAACCCGCTGCTTTGAGAGAGCCAGCCTTGAGACCGGCCGCCGTGATCGACGTTAGCCCTCGTCAGCACCAGAATCAAGACCTAGTGTGTGAGGAAGTGTGTGAGGAATGAGCCTTTCGACGGTGGAGCTCTTCCCCGTCCTCTCCGAAGTGCTCGAACTTGGCGTCGGCCGGGAATCCGAGGCCGACCCCCACGATCAGCCTGCCGTCAGACAGAGGGTCGAGCGTCGTCGTCTCACGTGCCAGCTGCCACGGGCGCCGGCGCGGAACGGCGGTGACCAGAGCACCGAGCCCGATCCCGCGGGTCGCGGACGCCACCGCCGCGAGCGCGATCCAGGGTCCACCATCGGCTCGCGCCATTGCGGGTCGCCCAGGATGTGGTCCCACAGGAAGAAGCCGTTCCAACCCGCCGACTCGGCCTCGGCGGCCAGGCTGGCGAGCGTCTTCGGGTCGCCGACCGGGCCGAAGTTCGGCAGATGGAGGCCGAATCTCATCCTGCCGCTGCGGGCCTGATGTTCTGGTTGAACCGGAACATATTGCCCGGGTCGTAGCTGGTCTTCAGGGCGACCAGCCGTCGGAAGCGCTCCTCGCCGTAGGCCGCGCGAACGTCGTCCGCCGTCGCGTCGTCGCCGAGATAGTTGACATACCCGCCAGTGGCGAACGGGGCGACGGCATTGGCGTACTCGCGGGTCCACTGGACGTGCCGCTCGGCGTCTTCCGACGGCTCCCAGATGGCGAGCGCACTCGCGTTGAAGCGGGCGTCACGCTGCCCGAAGGCGGTGGCGTCGCGGGGAACGCGGTGCACGGCACCGTGCGGCGCCTCGATGAGGATCGCCGAATGCTCCGAGGTCATCGACTCGAACGCTTCGATGGTGGCATCCACCACGTCGTCGGTCATCTCTCGGATGAAGTGCCCCTTCCAGTAGTTGTGCAGCCCGAAGGGAATCTCGGCGAAGATGCGCTGCACCTCCGTGTAGCGCATCGGGCGGATGCCGTCATCGACTGGCGGTCCCAGCTTGCGAATGGGCTCGACCAGGCGCTCACCGTCGGATATCGGTCCATTGAAGCAGGCGCCGATGGCGGCCACCTTCGGGCCATCGGGGTGGGTGATCATGGCGAATGCGCACGACAGCTCGTCCGGCGCATCCATGCAGATCGTACGGAACAGCTTCAACGCTTCGCGGGCCTTGTCGGCGGGGTAGAGCACGAGGCCCGCTAGCAGCGTGCCGACGGGGTGGAGCCGGTACTCGAAGGAGGTCACCACGCCGAAGTTGCCGCCGCCTCCCCGGATCCCCCAGAAAAGGTCGGGGTGGGTGCGGTCGCTCACGGTCAGGAGCTTCCCGCTGGCAGTGACCACGTCGGCCGAGACGAGGTTGTCACAGGTCAGCCCGCAGGCGCCCATCAGAAATCCAAGCCCGCCGCCGAGGGTCAATCCGCCGATGCCGGTGCTCCCCACCGTGCCGCCCGTGGTCGCCAGGCCCTGGGCTGCAGTCTCGGTGTCGAAGTCGGTCCAGGTGCATCCTGGATCGGCGCGGACCGTCCGCGACTCGACGTCGACGCGGGCCGTCCGCATCCGCGAGAAGTCGATGAGCACGCCCTCGTCGCAGGTGCCATGGCCCGCGACGTTGTGGCCCCCGCCACGGACCGCGACCGGGAGGTCGTGCGTGCGCGCGTAGTCGATCACCGCCTTCACATCGGAGGCGCCCAGGCACTGGGCGATCAGGGCCGGGCGCCGGTCGATCATCCCGTTGAAGACCTGCCTGGCGGCCTCGTACGCCTTCGTGCCGGGGAATAGGAGAGGCCCTCGCAGCTCCTCCGCGAGGGACGACACCGCCTCGTCCTGAACCAGAGCGGACATTTGCAGCAGTCCTCCGTGCGCGTCTCTCGTCTGTACTGTATGCGTTGACGCAAGTCCCCCGAGCGCATATCGTACGTGACACTCAAGCGGCCGATGGGGGACCATCTCGGAGGCGTCGTGGAGGATTCCGGCGTGCCACCCACCCAGGGCGATCCCGTCCCTGAAGGCACGTGGGTCGAGGTCCAGCAGGTGGTCCTCAAGGCCGGCGAGCGCGCCCCCAACGTGCCCGACGACACCGCCCGAGTCGACTTCGTCGCCCGGATTCGCGGCTTCCTCCTGGCGGATGCACCGATGGGTGCCGAGGCGACGGTTCGCACGCTCGCCGGACGGCAGGTCAGCGGCCGCCTGACCGCGGTGAACCCGCGGAATCCCGCCGACTTCGGCAATCCGGTGCCGGAGCTCCTCCGGCTGGGCGAAGAGGCACGCGACGCGCTCGAGGGGGCGGCGCCAGGGTGAACGGCGATTCCTCGTACCCCGCGGTCATGGCTCGGCGGGGCGAGATCATGCGTCGCTCGGCGGGAATCGATTACGACGAGTACGAACGACCGGGCGGCATCGCCTTCGACTACGAGGGTCTGGCAACCAGCCCGCCGTACACGCTTGACCAGGTCCGCCAGATCCAGCACGCGCACAAGGTCGGCGACTCGCCGCTCTGGGAGCTCGACCGGCTCAGTCGGCTGGTGCGGCAAACATCGCCCGCCGGCAAGGGCGCACGGATCTTCATCAAGGACGAGGCCGTGAACGCCGCCGGCAGCTTCAAGGCGCGACGCGCGTCGCTGTGCCTGGCGCAGGCCGCGGAGAACGGGTTCGCGGGCGTCATCGCGGCAACCTCCGGGAACTACGGGGCCGCGGTGGCGTCACAGGCCGCGATCTACGGCCTGAAGGCCCTGATCGTGCAGGAGGTGTTCGATTCGCAGGGTCGCGGACAGCCCGAGGTGCTCGAGAAGACGCGCGCCTGCGAGGCGTATGGCGCTGAGGTCTGGCAGCTCACGGTCGGCCCCGAGCTCTTCTACATCCAGCTTCGGCTGCTGGAGGAGACCGGCTACTTCAACGCGAGCCTCTACACGCCGTACGCGACCCTGGGGATCGAGACGCTCGGTCACGAGATCGCGACCGAGTGCCAGGAGCGCTTCGGCCGCGCGCCGGCGGCGGCGGTGATCACCCACTCGGGCGGCGGGAACGTGACCGGGACCGCCCGCGGGCTGCGCCGCGCGGGCGCCGACGGCACGGCGGTCATCGGCGCCAGCGTCGACCTGACGGGCCTGCACATGGCGAGCGACACCGATTTCAACCGGAAGTCGTTCACGACCGGCCACACCGGGTTCGGGTTTCCGTTCACCGTGGATCCCGACCGGGTCGACGTCCCGCGCAATGCCGCCCGCGGCCTGCGCTACCTGGACCGATACGTCACGGTCACCCAGGGTGAGGTGTTCTACGCGACCCAGCTGCTGGCCGACCTCGAGGGCCTGGAGCGCGGACCGGCCGGCAACACGTCGCTGGCCGCCGCCATGGTCCTCGCCCGCGAGTACGGCGAGGACGAGATCGTGGTCGTCCAGGAGACCGAGTACACCGGCGCCGGCAAGCACCCGACCGCGCAGCTGACGTTGGCGCGAGAGATGGGCATCGAGGTCACGACCGGCAAGCGTGAAGACAACGTTCCCGGGCAGCGCATCGCGTTCCCAGGCAGCGTCGAAGAGATGGGCGTGACCGATGTCGACCTGACGCGTCTTCGCCGCTCCTATCTGCGGCGGATCGGCGTGCGGGCTGGGCACCGACCCCTTGAACCCTTCGAGATCGAGTACCTGGCCGAGGACCTGCATGTCTCCCTGGACTACGTCGCCGAGGAGTGGGCGCAGCTGACGGCCAGCCGGGATGCGGTCGCAACCGGGTCCGGAGGCGGCGGTGGCTGAGGTTCGGCTCGACCGCGTCGTCAAGCGCTATCGAGGGCTCGCCCCCGACGCCCTGCAGGAGACCTCCGTCACGTTCAAGGACGGGCTCTTCACCTGCATCCTGGGCCCCTCCGGTTCGGGGAAGACGACCATCCTCAAGCTGCTGGCCGGCATCGAGGAGGTCACGTCCGGACGGATCCAGTTCGACGGCGTGGACGTCACCAACGTGACCCCCGAGCGCCGCGACGTGGCCATGGTCTTCCAGTCCTATGCCCTCTAACCGAACATGACCGCCCGGGACAACATCGCCTTCCCGCTCCAGCTTCGTGGCCTGCCGCGCGCCGAGCGTTACCGCCGCGTTGACGAGGTCGCGGCCATGCTCGGCATCGGTCCCACCCTGAACCGACAGCCACGGCAGCTGAGCGGCGGCGAGCGGCAACGCGTCGCCCTCGGCCGCGCGATCGTGCGCGAGCCGAAGGTCTTCCTCCTGGACGAGCCGATCAGCAACCTCGACGCGAACCTCCGGATGCAGACCCGCGAGGAGCTGAAGCGCATCCACGCCGAGCTCAAGGCGACCTTTATCTACGTGACCCACGACCAGGACGATGCCTCGGCCATGGGGGATGAGGTCGTTGTCATGGCCGCTGGCCGCATCCACCAGGCCGATAAGCCGACCGATGTCTACCGTCGCCCGGCGAACCGCTTCGTCGCCTCGTTCCTTGGGCGGCTGCCGATGAACTTCCTGACGGGGATCGTCAGGGATGGAGAAGGGTCGGTGGTGCTGGAGGGCGAGGGCGGGCTTGAAATCGACCTTGGGCCGCGTGCCGATGGCTTTCGACCTCCCGGGGGGCGCGTCCTGATCGGCATCCGACCGGAGTCCGTGCTGGCGGCGCGCGCCGATCGGGCGACGGCGGGCGTGGTTGGGACGGTCACCCTCACCGAGGTCTTCCCTCCGGACAGCTACGTGACGGCCTCTCTTGACGGCTGGTCCGTTCGAGCGCGGGTCGTCGATGGTGACGAGCTCCAGCCGGGCGACTCGGTTCGGCTGCGATTCGCCTTGCGCTCACTGCACTTCTTCGACCCAAGCTCCGAGCAGCGGCTCGAGACGGTGATGGCCCCAGCCTCAACCGATGAGCTGGTGGAAGGGGCGTCATGACCGGATCAGAGGTGGCGGTCCGGCGCGGCAGCTGGCTCAGCCGCCTGCCCATCAGGCGAGAGAACCACGCCTATGCGGTCATCTTCCTGGCACCGACCTTCCTGCTCGTCCTGGCGCTGATCATCTACCCGCTGCTCTTCTCCGTGTCCCTCACGTTCACCCGAGCATCCGGCTTGGGCGGCGAACGAAACTGGGTCGGCCTCGACAACTGGGCTCGGCTCTTCGACGATTCGCTCTTTGCGCAATCGCTCGTCCAGACGGTGATGTACGTCGTCCCCGCTTGCATCCTGGCCGTCGTCATCGGTCTGGGTGTCGCGCTGGTGCTGAACCAGGACTTCCCGGGCCGGATGGTGGTCCGGGCGTCGCTGCTGATCCCCTGGGCGCTCCCGCCGGTCGTCGTGGCGGCGATGTTCCAGTGGTTCCTGGACGGGCGGCGCGGCCTGCTCGCGCCATGGCTCGTCCAGCTGGGGCTGGTGGAGACTCCTCCTGCATTCTTCAGCGGCGTTCCCGGAACGCTCTACACCCTGGTCGGCATCCACGTCTGGAAGACCTTCCCCCTGATCGCGCTGATCTTCCTGGTGAGCCTCCAGTACCTCCCGCGGGAGACGATTCATGCGGCGCAGATCGACGGTGCGAACGGCTGGCGACGCTTCCGCTACGTCACCTTCCCGTTCCTGCTGCCGACCATCGGTGTCGCGCTGATCATCCAGCTGCTGGTCACCATTCAGCTGTTCGACCTGATCTTCGCGTTGACCGGCGGCGGGCCCGGCGCCTACTCGACCTACAACCTGTACTTCTACGCCTTCAAGACGAGCTTCGAGCACACGAACCTGAGCTACGGCGCGGTGCTGGCGTACGTGGTGACGGCCATCATCGTCATCTTCGGTCTGCTGCTCACCCGTGGCGGCCGGTCGCTGAGGCTGTCATGAGCACGCCGGACGGCCGCCGCGCGCGCCTCATGGTCTGGGCCGGTGCGGTCCTGGTCGTGGCCGCCCTCATCCTGGAGTTCAGCCAGCTGGTCGTCGACTGGCCGTTCCCGTTCTGGGCCTGGATCCTGGCCACCGTGGCTGGGCTGGCCCTGTTGTGGCGAGGCCTCGATCAGCTCCACATCGGAATGGGGGCTCGCGCGGTCGCAGCGGCGCTTGCCTTCCTCGTCGTCCTGCTGATCGCCGTGCCATTCCTCGTGGTGGTCGTGCTCGGCTCCCTGCAACGGCCGGTCGACCTTCTCAACGGGCCACACCTCATTCCGCCGCAACCGACCCTCGACCAGTACTTCCGGCTCTTCAACATCGCCTACCTGTCGGAAGGGCTCAGGAACAGCCTCATCGTCTCGACCACCTCGGCGGTCCTGGCAACCCTGCTTGCCCTGCTCGGGGCATATGCCATCGCCTCGCTCCGGTTTCCCGGGCGGCGGGCGGTCTATACCAGCGTGATGCTGATCTACATGCTCCCCGGGATCGCGCTCCTTGTTCCCCTGATCGCGATCTTCCGAACGCTCCGGCTGATCGACACCCTGCCCGGCATGATCCTGGGGCACATCGCCCTGATTCTGCCCCTGGTCACCTGGCTGCTGGTGAGCGCCTTCGAGGGTGTCGAGCCGGACCTCGAGCACGCGGCCCGCATCGACGGCGCGGGCCGATTCGATGCGTTCCGCCGCGTGGTCATTCCTCTGACCGTCCCGAGCATCGCGACCACGGCCGTCTTCGCGTTCGTCCTGTCGTGGAACGAGCTGCTCTTCTCGCGGGTGCTCTACGTGAGCAGCACGCCGATGCTCGCGCCAAGCATCGTCAACCTCATGGACCCGATCAACCGCGTCGAGCCGCAGCTGTCGGCTGTCGGCCTCATCGCATCGGTTCCGGTTCTGATCCTCGCGCTCGTGATGCAGCGCTACCTGATTCGGGGGATTGGGGAGGGGGCTGTGATCTAAGGAGAGTCGCCCGTAAGTACCGTTGTTCAATCCAGGAGGAGATGTTCGATGACCGATCAGGATCCGCGCGTTCCCTGGCAGCGTTCCCTGGTAACCCCGTATTCACGCCGCCGATTCTTGAAGGGCGGCGCCCAGTTAGGCGGTGGCCTGGCGGGGGCACTGAGCCTCGGTCCCCTCCTGGCCGCGTGTGGCGTCACCCTGTCGCCCTCACCGGGCGCGAGTAGAGGACCGGCGCAGTCGCTGAAGGTGCTGCTCGCCAACCACACCGGCTTCTACGCGATGGCCACGCCCGCGTTCGAGGCACAGGCCAACGCCACGATCGAGTTCACGCGCGAGGCCTTCGGCCCGTTGCCGTCCATTCTGACCCCGGCCTTCGAGGCGGGCGGCGAGTCCTGGGACGTGGTCTACCTGTGGCGGGCCTGGGTCGACCAGTATGAGCAGTACCTTACTCCACTATCCGAAATCGCCGGCTACCAGGCCCCCGATGAATCGCAGCTGCGCTGGGAGGCGATCGAAGCCGGGAAGTCGAGCAGCGGCATCTGGTACGGCGGTCCGAGCAACGTCTACACCTACGTCCTGTACTGCAACCGGAAGACGTTCGAGGATGCCGGCATCGCCATCCCCACGACGTACGCCGAGTTCGTGGCGGCCGCCGCGAACTTCACCGGCGGCGGCAAGTACGGCTACGTCGACGGCTGGGCGCCGCTCTACCTCTTCCCCAAGTGGTGTGTCTGGTTGCACCTCAACGGGGGTGAGTTCTACGGCAGCGACGGCAGCGTCAACTTCGACACGGCCGAGGCGCGGCAGGCGACCCAGGACATGATCGACCTGCTGCCATCCATGCCTTCTGACAGCATCGAGTCGCCTTGGGGCATCTACGACGTTGAGGCCAAAAAGGTCTTCATGGCCGGCGATGCCGCGATGCTGATCGACTATCAGCACCTGTGGTATCAGTCGCGGGACCCGGACCTCTCGGCGCTGGGAGACGATCCGGTCCGGGTGGCGGTCATTCCCGGCAAGGGCGGCAGCCTGCCGCCATCCGGCGGCCAATCGGTCGGCGAATGCTTCGCCATCCCCAAGTCGAGCCCGAAGAAGGAGCTCGCCCTTCAGCTGGTCAACTTCTACGCCAGTGCGGCGACCCAGCTGGGACTGCTGACGAGGCGGGACGAGCTCCATGACTTCGACCCGGCCGACGAGAGCGGCTACCCCTCGTTCAACTCCCCCTACGAGGATGCGTCGATCCCCGACGCCGACAGCGAGATCGTGGCGGTGACGTTCGACCAGGCTCGGCCTGGGATCAACAACAACCGCTACGGGACTCGCGCCGGATACCAGCGGATCTCGGAGATCGTCGAGGCGGCGGTGTCGGCGGCGCTCCACGGCGGAGACGTCCAAGCCGAGCACACGCGAGCTCAGGGCGACATCGACCAGTTCCTGGCGGACAACCCCGGAAAGTGATCAACTCGACGCGATGTTTGACCTGGTGATAGAGGGCGGTCGGCTCGTCGACGGGTCGGGCCGGCCGCCCACCGGGGCGGATGTCGGAATCTCGAACGGGCGCATCGCGGCGATCGGCGATCTGGGGTCGGCCGACGCCGCAGAACGGCTCGACGCCACCGGTTTCATAGTGGCGCCGGGGTTCGTTGACATCCACTCCCATAGCGATTTCCTGGTGCCGGCCGAGGAGCATGGCGAGATCCTGGCCCCGTTCCTGGGCCAGGGGATCACCACCATCGTCACCGGCAACTGCGGCTATTCGCCGGCTCCGGTGAATCCGGCAACAGCCGACGAGCTGGACAGCTACACGACCTTCCTGCGTGGGCCCGACCTGCCTCGTGCCTGGGACTCCTTCGGCGACTACCTCGGCTACCTGGACGAGAAGGGGGTGGCGATGAACGTCGTCCCGCTCGTCGCTCACGGGGCGCTGCGGATCCACGAGGTTGGCTTCCAGGGCAGGCCGCTGGAGCCGGACGAGCAGGCACGGATGAAGCGCAACCTGGAGCAGTCGCTCGAGGAGGGAGCCTTTGGCCTCTCGAGCGGGCTGCTCTATGCGCCGGGAATCTTCGCTCCGCCCGAAGAGCTCGAGGCGCTGGCCGCAGGCCTGAAGCCGTACAACGGCATCTATACCAGCCACATCCGCGGCTCGAGCGAGACGCTCCTCTCCGCCACGAAGGAAGTGATCCGGGTCGGAGAGGTGAACGAGGTCGCCTGCCAGCATTCCCACATCGAGGCCTTCGGCAAGCCTCACTGGCCCAAGATCGACGCGATCATCGAGCTCCACGAGCGAGCGCGAGAACGCGGCGTGGACACCGGCTTTGACGTCATTCCCTACGTCGCCGCCAACACCACGCTGCTGGCCATCTTCCCGCCGTGGGCACTCGCCGGCGGCGTCGACGCCCTGCTCGCGCGACTGCGCGATCCCGAGCAGCGGCAGCGGATCCGACGGTCGATCGACGAGGACATCCCGGGCTGGCCGTGCTGGATTCCAGGAGCCTGGCCG
>Ga0184639_10000088_pt1 | contig 30825 bp, 23 predicted proteins | sample PLM31_170_b2_FD_133155 | JGI IMG/M metagenome (GOLD analysis project Ga0184639, IMG submission 133155) | Groundwater sediment microbial communities from an aquifer in East River, Colorado, USA - PLM3-1_170_b2 | ecosystem: Environmental > Terrestrial > Soil > Riparian zone | place: USA: East...
AGGCCAGGCGATCCGGCTATCGACGACGAACGGGGTGATCAACGTCAACGGCACCGCTGGCTTCAACGCCAACACCGCCAACGACAACTTCACCCTCGTCACGAACGGGCCGAACCGTAACATCGCCTTCGCCGGCGCTACGACCCTTACGGCCGCGTCGGCCAACCTCACGGCGACCGGCGCGATCACGAGCGGCACGGCGGCCACCGACATCAACACCTCCGCCGCCAACGGCAACATCAGCCTGAGCTCCGCCAACGTCGTGGGAGCGGCCGGCAACGCGATCGCGGTGCTGGCCGGGACCGGCACGGTGAGCACGACGACGACGGCAGCCGCCGGCAACATCTTCCTTACCGCGCCCGGTCCGCTCAACCTCGGCGCGCTCACGACCGCCGCCGGCTCGGCGCAGACCGTCGATGTGCGCACGACCGGTGCGGGCAACGCCCTGAACCTGACCGCATCGAGCACCACGAACGACAACTGGACCGTGAACGCGGCCGGGGCCTTCGGTCTCGGAGCAGGGGTCTCGCTCCAGGGGGCGTCGCTGAACGCCACCGCCGGCGGCAACATGACCCAGGGCGCGGGCGCGGCGCTCGGCATCACCGGCGCTACGACCCTGGCGGCGGGCGCGAACAGCATCACATTCGCCAACTCGACGAACAACTTCGGCGGAGCAGTCACCGTCACCAGCGCGAACAATGTCAGCCTCTTCGATGCCAACGCTCTCAGCATTGGTCCGGTCAATGCCACGGGCAACGTGACGATCCAGACCGCAGCCGGCGCGGGGAACGACATCACGCTCAACGGCAACATCGTCTCCACCGGCGGTAACGTGATGCTCGCGAGCGGCGAGGACATTAACTACGGGACGCGGACGATCACGGCGGGCGGGCGCTGGCTCACGTATTCGGTCAATCCGACGAACGACACCGGCACGATCCAGCCCCCGGGCAACCCGAAGCCGAACATCTACAACTGCAACTTCGGCGGGCCCTGCGGCGCGACGATCCCCGCGACCGGGAACCACCACGTCTACAGCTACCAGCCCACGCTGACGTACACCGCCAATGCGGCGGGCCGCCAGTACGGCGATCCGAATCCGCCGTTCAGCGGAACGGTGGCCGGGCTCGTCAACGGTGACACGGCGGCCGATGCGTACTCCGGCGTACTCACGTTTGGCTCGCCGGCAACGGCGACCTCGAACGTCGGGAGCTACGCGATCACCGGCTCCGGCCTCACATCGGACATCGGTTACGCCTTCGCACAGGTCCCGGGCAACGCTACGGCGCTGACGATCACTCCCGCCACGCTGACGTACGCCGCCAACGCGGCGGCCCGGCAGTACGGTGATCCGAACCCGCTGCTCTCGGGCACGGTAACCGGCTTCAAGAACGGCGAGACGATCGCGACGGCGACGACCGGCGTTCCCGCATTCACGACGTCCGCGACCGTCACCTCGAACGTCGGGAGCTACGCGATCGACGGCAGCGGGCTCCTGGCCAACAACGGCAACTACGTCTTCGTGCAGGCGCCGGGCAACGCGATCGCGCTGACGATCTCGCCGCGACCGATCACGCTCACGGCCGGAGCCGCGGGGCGGGCGTACGGCGATCCGAACCCGGTTCCGGCGCCGCTCTACGCGGTCGGCGGCAATGGGATGGCGAACGGCGAGGATGCGCAGGCGCTCTTCGGGTTCACGGTCGCGAGCGGCGCGGGCGCAGCCACCCCGGTCGGCGTCTACGCCGCGGGACCGAACGCGTACAACGTCGCGGGCGTCGGCGTCGGTTTGAACGGCAACTACAACATCACCGTGATCACTCCCGGGACCCTCACCATCGGCCAGCGCGCGCTACAGGTCACGGCCGACGCGGGTCAAAGCAAGATCTACGGCGAGGCGAATCCGGCGGCGTACACGTACGCCCTCACCTCGGGCAGCCTCGTCCCGAGCGATTCGTTCGCCGGCGCGACCACCCGCATCGCCGGCGAAAACGTCGGCAACTACACGATCCAGCAGGGGACGCTCACGGCGGGGTCGAACTACGCGATCACGTTCGTCTCGAACGGCTTCGCGATTACGGTGCGGCCGATCACGATCACCGCGAATCCCGGGCAGACCAAGGTCTATGGCGGGGCGGACCCGGTGTTCGCCTACGGCGTCGCAGGCGGGCCCGGCACGACCGGTCCCGCGATCGTCGCGGGCGACGCGCTCGTCGGCGCGCTCGGACGCGCGCCGGGCGAGAACGTCGGCCCCTACGCGATCAACCAGGGCACGCTGGCGCCGAACGTCCCGGCGAACTACGTGGTGACGTTCGTTCCGAACAACTTCACCATCACCCCCGCGGCGCTCGCGATCGCCGCGGACAACAAGGCACGGGTCTACGGCGATCCGAATCCGCCGCTGACCGCGACCTTCACGGGCTTGACGAACGGCGACACGCCGGCGGCGATCCCCGGCGTCACGCTCACGACGCCGGCGACGATCGCCTCGAACGTCGGTAACTACGCAATCAACGTCGCGAGCGGCGCGAACGCGAACTACACGATCGCGTACGTGAACGGCCAGCTCGTGATCAGCCCGGCGCCGCTGACCATCGCCGCCGACGACAAGACGAAGAACGCCGGCCAGCCGAACCCGCCGTTCACCGCGACGATCACCGGGTTCAAGCTCGGGCAGACGGTGGCCGACCTGACCGGCACGCTCGCATTCACGACGCCCGCCACGACCGGCTCGCCGCCCGGGACGTATCCGATCACGCCCGGCAGCGTGTCGTCGACCAACTACGTGATCACGTTCGTCGACGGTCAGCTCCTCGTCAACACGGTGCCGATTCCGCCGCGCCCGCCGGGCGGGGCGGTATCGGCCGACAACGCGCTCATCACGGCGACCCAACGCAGCGAGAGCTCGCCGACGGAAGGTTTGCAGACGGATGCGCCGCTCGCGCGCGGGACCGACTGATTGGTGCTCGAGACGCCCGCCGGGCGGCGCGTCCTGAACCGCTGCTTCTGAGCCGGCCCAACTCGGTCCGCGCGCCCGACCGCGCGGTCGAGCACCCTGCCTACGTCACTCTTGATTTACGTGAGCTTCTCTGCCTAACCAATTGTTTCAAAATGGATCGCTAGTTATACTGCCCATGTGAGCCGATGCCGGGATCGCACCTGACCAAGAACACGCAACCCGCGCCACGGCGCCGGGTTTGGCGCTTCCTCCTAGGTCTCCTCCTCGGCTGGCAGTCCGCCTGCCTGGCGCAGGCACCGCCCGCGCCCGTGCCGTTCGAAGTCAAGCGGTTCGAGGTCGACGGCGCGTCGCTGCTGGCGCCGGATCGAATCGACGCAGTGCTGGCGCCGTTCGCCGGACCGGGCCGCACAATCGCCGACATCCAGCAGGCTCGGGCCGCCCTCGAGGCGGCGTACGCGCGGCGCGGGTACGGCGCCACCCAAGTCGTCCTCCCCGAGCAGGAGCTCACGGATGGTGTCGTGCGGCTGCGGGTGGTGGAGGCGAAGCTCAGCAGTATCGTGCTGGAGGGCAACCGGTTCTTCGGCTACACCAACATCCGGGAGAGCCTGCCGGCGCTGCAGACGGGGGGGCCGCTCAACACCGGCGAGCTCGCGGCGAACCTGCGGCTCGCGAACGAGAACCCGGCGAAGCAGACGCTCGTCGTCCTGAAGCCGGGCGCGCGCGAGGACGAGGTCGAAGCCCAGGTGCGCGTCGCGGACCAGCGGCCCTACCGCTTCAGCCTGAGCCTGGACAACACCGGGACGCCGGAGACGGGCAACTACCGGGTGGGACTGGGATTCCAGCATGCGAACCTCTTCGACCGGGACCAGGTGCTGAACCTGCAGTACGTGACCTCCCCCAGCCAGGAGGACAACCCCGACAAGCTCGCGCTGCCCCCGAACAACAACGTGCTCATCCTCGGCGCGGGCTACCACGTGCCGCTCTATTCGCTCGGCGACTCGATCGATCTGGTGGCGGGGTACGCGAACGTCGACTCGGGGGTGGTGCAGAACCTGTTCAACATCAGCGGCAGCGGGCGGATCTACGCCGGCCGCTACAACTTCGGCCTGCCGCGCTTCGCCGGCATCGAGCAGAAGCTCGCGCTCGGTTTCGACTGGCGCTACTACGACAACAACGTCGTGCCGGTCGGCACCTCGACCGCCATCGTGCCCGACTACGTCCTCCATCCCCTGAGCCTCGCGTACTCGGGGGCCTGGCGCGGCAGCGCCGACGAAGTCTCGTTCTACGCGAGCGGGGTCCGGAACATTCCCGGTGGCAGCAACGGCGACCAGGCGCAGTTCGATCTCGTTCGCCCGGGGGCCCCTGCCGACTACACGCTGTCCCGGTTCAACTTCATCTGGGTCCGCAGTTTCCCGCGCGACGTGCAGGGTCGCGTGCGCTTCACCGGGCAGTACACGCGCGACGAGCTCGTCCCGGCGGAGCAATTCGGGATCGGCGGTCTCGACTCGGTGCGCGGCTTCTTCGAGCGCGAGTTCGCCGGGGACCGGGGCTACTCGGGGTCGTTCGAGGTGTACTCGCCGGACTTCGGCAGTCAGTTCGAGGTCGAGGGCTTGCGCGTGCGCGTGCTCGCGTTCTACGACTACGGGCGCGTCTGGCAGATCAACCCGCAGGTGTTCGAACCCAGCGTGACCGGAATCTCCTCCGCCGGGCCCGGCATCCGGATCGCGTACAAGTCGAGCCTGAGCGCGCGCTTCGACTACGGGTTCGTGATCAAGAACGGCGGGCCCGGCAACCCGGACCATGGGCGGGCGAACTTCAGCGTCGTCTGGGTGTTCTAGATCCAAGGCGCGTTGGCACGGTCAAGCCAGCGGCGCGGTGCTCGCGCGAGGCCCGGATGGGCGCCGCCGGAGCGGCTCAGTTGTGACGCTGGACGAGGCCCATCAGCTTGTAAACGAGGAGCGCCGCGGCGAAGTCGAAGGCGTGAAAGCCGGCGATCGGCGCGAACTCCAGGACGTCGAAGCCGATGATGCGGCGCTGCCGCGCCACGGACTCGAAGAGCCCCAGCGTCTGGTACCAGCCCAGGCCGCCGGGCACCGGCGTGCCGGTGGCCGGCAGCACGGACGGATCGATGCCGTCCACGTCGAGCGTGAAGAAGACCCGCTGCGGGAAGTCCTCCGGAACCGCGATCGCGTCGATGCGCTCGCGCACGAGCCGATCGGCGTCGAGGTAGCGGACGTTGTAGCGCGCGCGGGCGGCGCGCTCCTCCTCGCAGTACGCGCGGTTGCCGAGCTGGAAGAGCGGGATGCCGACCTCCACGATCCTGCGCATCACGGAGGCGTGGCTGAGGGGGTCGCCCTCGTAGCGGTCGCGCAGATCCGCATGCGCGTCGATCTGGACGACGCCGAAGTCGCGCACGCCCGCCTCCAGATAGCCCTGCACGACGCCCCAGGTGACCGTGTGCTCGCCGCCCAGCACGACCGGCATCTTGCCGAGGCGCAGGATCTTCGCCACCGTCGCCGCGATGGCGGCGATCGCCTTCTCCGGCTTGCCGCGGCAGTCGATGGCGGGCCACGTGTAGATGCCCTCGGCGCCCGGATCGCTCGCGCCGTCCCAGCGCTCGAGCTGACCCGATGCGGCGAGGATGGCCGCGGGGCCGTTCGCCGTCCCGCCGCCATAGGAAACCGTCTTCTCGTACGGAACGGGCAGGACGTGGAAGCGCGCCGCCGCCGGCGCGATCTCGTCGAGCTCGGTCCCGAGGAAGCGGGGCAACGGCTCGCGCTTCCGGCGCGGCTTCCCGGCGCGCGCCCGGGCTGGCGCTCGCTTCATGAGAGCCGGCCCTTGAAGTCCTCGTACCCGAACTCGCGCACGACGCGCAAGGCGTCGGTCTCGGAATTCCAGATGGCGATGCTCGGGAGACGGATGCCGTTGAAGGTCGTGGCCTTGACCATCGTGTAGATGGCCATGTCTTCGAACACGAGGCGGCTTCCCGCCCGCAGCGGCTCGGGAAACGAGTAGTCCCCGATCACGTCGCCGGCGAGGCAGGTCTGGCCGCCGAGGCGGTAGGTGTGCGGGTGCGCGCCGGGCTCGCCCGCGCCGATGATGCGCGGCCGGTACGGCATCTCGATCACGTCGGGCATGTGGCAGGTGGCCGAGGTGTCGAGGATGGCGAGCGGCATCCCGTTCCACGGCAGGTCGAGCACCTCGGCGACGAGCACGCCGGCGTGGAGCGCGACCGCCTCGCCCGGCTCGAGATAGAGCTCGACCCGGCGGCGGTCCCGGAAATCGCGGAGCAGCCGGACCAGGTCGTCCACCTGATAGTCGGGGCGCGTGATGTGGTGCCCGCCGCCGAAGTTGATCCACTCCATGCCGGGGATGAACTCGCCGAACTTCGCCTCGAACGCGGCGACGGTGCGCTCGAGCGGCGGGAAATCCTGCTCGCAGAGCGTGTGGAAGTGCAGCCCGCTGATCCCCGCCAGGCTCCCGCGGAACTCCGAGCGGGGAATCCCCAGGCGCGAGAAGGGCGCGCTCGGATCGTAGAGCGCGACCTTGCCCTCCGAGTGCTCCGGGTTGACGCGCAGGCCGAAGCGCAGCTCCGGCCGGCGCGCGCGCGCCGCGCGCACCTGCGGCTGGAACCGCTCCCACTGCGCGAACGAGTTGAACACGACGTGGTTCGAGATCTTCAGGATCTCAGCGAGGTCGGCCTCGGTGTAGGCGGCCGAGAAGGTGTGAACCTCGCCGCCGAACGCCTCGCGCCCGAGGCGCGCCTCGTGCAGGCCGCTCGCGCAGGTGCCCTTGAGGTAGCGGGCGACGAGCGGCGCGAGGCTCCACATCGAGAACGCCTTGAGCGCGAGCAGGATCTTCGCGCCGCTCGCGCGCTGGACCGCGTCGAGCACCCGCAGGTTCTCCTCGATCGCCGCCTCGTCGACGACGAAGCAGGGCGAGGGCACCCGCTGCGGGTCGAGCCGCCGGAATCGATCAGTGGGCACGACGGAGGCGGCCTGGCGGGCGACGCAACGATGGGGTGCGGCGCGGCGCGCCCGGCGCTTGGCGCTCACGCCATCGGCGCATCGGGCGTCATCACCGTCCAGGGCAGCCCGTAGCGGTTCATGTCCTCCATGAACGGGTCCGGGTCGAACTGCTCGAGGTTGAACACCCCTTGGCCCCGCCACTTGCCCGTCACCATCAGCCTGGCGCCGATCATGGCGGGCACCCCGGTCGTGTAGGAGATCGCCTGCGCCTGGACCTCGCGATAGGTGGCCTCGTGATCGCAGATGTTGTAGACGAAGGCGAGCTTCTCCTTCCCGTCCTTGCGGCCGCGCATGAAGCAGCCGATGCAGGTCTTCCCCTTCGTCAGCGGGCCGAGGCTCGCCGGATCGGGCAGGAGCGCCTTCAGGAACTGCAGCGGCACGATCTCGCGGCCCTGGTACATCACCGGCTTGATGGAGGTCATGCCGACGTTCCCGAGCACGCGGAGGTGCGTGAGGTAGTTGTCCGAGAAGGTCATCCAGAACCGCGCCCGGCGCAAGCTGGGGAAGTGCCTGACGATCGACTCGAGCTCCTCGTGGTAGAGGAGGAAGATCTTCTTCGGGCCGATGCCCTCCGGGAAGTCGTACATCCGGCTGACCGAGAGCGGGTCGGTCGTCTTCCAGTCGCCGTTGTCCCAGTACCGTCCGCGGGCGGTGACCTCGCGGATGTTGATCTCGGGGTTGAAGTTGGTCGCGAACGGCTGGCCGTGGTCGCCCGCGTTGCAATCGATGATGTCGAGCTCCTCGATCGTGTCGAAGTGGTGCTTCGCGAGATACGCCGTGAACACGTTGGTCGCGCCCGGATCGAACCCGCTGCCGAGGAGCGCCATGATGCCCCGCTCGCGATAGCGGTCGTGGTAAGCCCACTGCCAGCGGTACTCGAACTTCGCCGTGTCGCGCGGCTCGTAGTTGGCCGTGTCCAGGTAGTCCACCCCGGCCGCGAGGCACGCGTCCATGATCGGGAGGTCCTGGTAGGGGAGCGCGACGTTGATCACGATCGCGGGCTGCTCGCGCCCGATCAACGCCTTCATCTGCCCGACGTCGTCCGCGTCCACCTGCGCGGTCCTGATCGGCCGCGCGAGCTGCGCGGCGATGCGCTTGCACTTCTCCTCGGTGCGGCTCGCGAGCACGATCTCGGAGAAGACCTCGGGAACCTGGGCGCACTTGTGCGTGACCACCTGTCCGACCCCGCCCGCGCCGACGATCAGCACCTTCGCCATGTGAGAGGCTCGCTCAGTCTTCGAAATAGGTATAGCCGCGCAGGCTCGCGCCGAACGCCTCGAGGACCGCCTGCCGCTCGGCGACCGAGATGCGGCCGTCGCGGACCGCCTGCTCGGCGGTCTTGCGAAACTGCTCGAGGAGTTGCTGCGGCTGGTACTCGACGTAGCTCAGCACCTCGGCGATGCTGTCCCCGCTCATCTCCCGGACGAAGTCGAACGTGCTGTCCTCGTTGATGCGCACGCTCACGACGTTCGTGTCCCCCATCAGGTTGTGCAGGTCGCCGAGGGTCTCCTGATAGGCGCCGACGAGGAATACGCCGAAATAATAGGGCTGGCCGTCGATCAGCGGATGGACCGGCAGGGTCTTGCGGGTGCCGCGGGTGCCGATGAAGCAGTCGATCTTGCCGTCGGAGTCGCAGGTGATGTCGGCGATGATCGCCTGCCGCGTCGGCGCCTCGTTGTGGCGATGCACCGGCATGACCGGGAAGATCTGCTCGATCGCCCACACGTCGGGCAGCGACTGGAACACCGAGAAGTTGCCGTAGTAGATGTCCGAGAGCGACTGCTCCAGGCCGTCCAGGCCGGGCGGTATCCGTTTCACGTCGTGCAGCTCGCGGACGATCCCGCGCACGATCTCGAGGAAGATGTCCTCGGCGAGCGAGAGCTCCCGCAGGCGGATCTGGCCGCGCTTGAAGAGCTCGCGGATCTCCTCGCGGTAGTAGACCGCGTCGTTGTAGCACTCCTGGAGGTTCCGCGGATTGATGCTCTCCAACGAATGGCGGAGGTTGCCGATCAGCTCGTGCTCGCCCTGCTGGGGCCGATCGGGCACCTCGCCCGGCTCGAAGCGCGTGACGTCGAGGATGTTGAAGAGGAGGACCGAGGAGTACGCGACGGTCGCGCGGCCCGATTCGGTGACGATCACGGGGTGCTCGATGCCGAGGGGATCGAGCACGCTCATGACCGTCTCGACGACGTCGAGGCAATACTCGTCGAGCGAGTAGTTCTTGCTGTAGTCGTAGTTGGTCTGCGAGCCGTCGTAGTCCACCGCCAGGCCGCCGCCGAGGTCGAGGCAGCCGAGCGCTGCGCCCTCGCGCTTGAGATCGGCGTAGTACCGCGCGGCTTCGAGCACGCTGCTGCGGATGTCGCGGATGTTCGGGATCTGCGACCCGAGGTGGTAGTGCAGGAGCTGCAGGCAGTCGAGCATCTCGTGGCGCTTCAGCGAGTCGGTCAGCTCCACGAGCTGCGAGGTCGTCAGCCCGAAGATGCTGCGGTCGCCGCTCGACTCGTTCCACGCGCCGCCGACGCGCGAGGCGAGCTTCACCCGCACGCCGAGCATCGGCCGGATCCCGAGGGCGCGGCTCGTCTCGAGGACGATCGGCAGCTCGGTCGGGGTCTCGAGCACCAGGAAGCAGCGGTAGCCGAGCTTGAGCGCCTGCAGGCCGAGCGTGATGAACTCGGTGTCCTTGTAGCCGTTGCAGACGATGTAGCCGGCCTGCGGCTCCATGCTGGCGAGCGCGATGAGGAGCTCGGCCTTGCTGCCGGCCTCCAGCCCGTGCCCGTACCGGGACCCGAAGCGGGCGATCTCCTCGATCACCTGGCACTGCTGGTTGACCTTGATCGGGAAGACGCCCCGATAGCTGCCGCGGTAGCCGAGGGAACGGATCGCCCGGCCGAAGCTCTCGTTCAGGAGCGAGACCTGGGCGTCGAGGATGTTCTCGATGCGCAGCAGGACGGGCATCTGCAGGCCGCGCTGCTGCATTCCGGCGATGACATCGAGCAGGCTCACGCGGGCCCGCGTGCCGTTGAACGGCACGCTGACCGTCACCGTGCCGTCGCCGGAAAGCTCGAAGTACCCGGCCCCCCAGCTCCGGATCCCGTAGAGCTCGGCGGATTCGGCCGAGCTCCAACTCGATGCGACGTTCGCTTTCAGTTCCCTCTCACTCCACATGCGCGAGGTCCGCGGTGGCGGCGCCTGGCGCGTGGCCCGAATCTTGCCTGTCGGAAGGCCGAAGATCAAGCACGGATCGCGATGTTTTTGAAGGGGAAAGCCGCCGCGACGGATCGATCGCTAGGGTCACGGCGAAGCGGCTAGCGCGCTCCGCGCCGCCGGCGGTGAATGCGCTTCTCAGTCCGCCTGGGCGAGCAGCGCGGCGTTGCCGCCCGCCGCGGCCGTGTTCACGGTGAGCGTCCGCTCGATCGCGAAGCGCTGCAGATAGTGCGGCCCGCCGGCCTTGGGCCCGGTGCCCGACAACCCCTCGCCGCCGAACGGCTGCACGCCGACCACCGCGCCGATCATGTTGCGGTTGACGTAGGTGTTGCCCACGCGCACCCGCGCGCGCACCCGGTCGACGAACCGCGCGATGCGGCTGTGGATCCCGAGCGTGAGCCCATAACCCGTCGCGGCGACCGCATCGAGCGCCGGCTCGAGCGCCTCGGCCCGGTACCGGATCACGTGCAGCACCGGGCCGAACACCTCGCGCTGCGGCAGCTCGGCGAGCGGGATCTCGAACGCGATCGGCGCGACGAAGCTGCCGTGCCCTGCACTCTCGGGCAACCGCGCTTCCGCAAGCAGGCGGCCCCGCGCGCGGAGCCGTGCGACGTGCGCCTCGAGCATTCGCTTGGCCTCCTCGTCGATCACCGGTCCGACGTCCGTCTCGGGTTCCCCGGGATCGCCCACCCGCAGCTCGACCACCGCGCCGGCGAGCATCTCGAGGATGCGCGGGGCGGCGTCCTCCTGCGCGAGCAGGAGCCGCATCGCGGAGCAGCGCTGCCCGGCCGTCTGGAACGCCGAGGCAAGGGTGTCGGCGACGACCTGCTCCGGCAGGGCGGAGGAGTCGACCACCATGGCGTTCTGTCCCCCGGTCTCGGCGACGAACGGCACGATCGGCCCGTCGCGCTCCGCGAGCGCGCGGTTGATCGCGCGCGCGGTCTCGTAGGAGCCGGTGAACACGACGCCGGCGACGAGCGGGTGCCGGACAAGCGGCGCGCCGACCGATTCGCCCGCGCCGGCGGCGAGCTGCAGCGCCGCGCGCGGGATCCCGGCCTCGTGCAGGAGCGCCACGGCGGCCTGCGCGATGAGCGGCGTCTGCTCGGCCGGCTTGGCGACGACGGCGTTGCCGGCCATCAGCGCCGCGGTCACCTGGCCGGTGAAGATCGCGAGCGGGAAGTTCCAGGGGCTGATGCAGGCGAACACGCCGCGCCCCCCGAGCTCGAGCCGGTTCGCTTCGCCGGTCGGTCCCGGCAGCGGCTGCGGCGCGCCGAACGCCTCGCGGCCGCGCACCGCGTAGTAGCGGCAGAAATCGGCCGCCTCGCGCACCTCGGCGACCGCGTCGGGCAGCGTCTTCCCGGCTTCGCGCACGCCGAGCGAGATGAGCTCGTCGGTCCGCGCTTCGAGCAGCTCCGCCGCGCGCTCGAGCGCGCGTGCTCGCTCCTCGACCGGGGTCGCATCCCACGCACGCCACGCCGCAGCAGCGCCGCGCACCGCCGCGTCGACCTCGCGTTCGGTCGCCTCGCGGACCGCGCCCACGATCCGCCGGCGGTCGGCCGGCTCGGTGATCACGCGCACGCGCTGGCCCGAGGCCGCGCTCGCCGCCGCCCGGTCGGACGAGATGCGCCAGGTCAGCCGCTCGAGCACCGACCGGTCGGAGAGATCGACGCCGCGGGAGCTCAGCCGGTCGGGCAGGATGTACCGGGGCTTCGGCACGTGCGGGTGCGGGGCGTACGGCTCGGGCAACAGGTCGAGCGGGTCGGCCACCAGCCGCTCGAGCGGGATCTCGGGATTGCCGACCTGGTGCACGAAGGAGCTGTTCGCGCCGTTCTCGAGCAGGCGACGCACGAGGTAGGCCAGCAGATCGCGGTGCCCGCCGACCGGCGCGTAGACGCGGCAGGGGACGCCGACCTCGGGGAGCAGCGCGTCGTAGAGGGCGTCGCCCATGCCCTGCAGCTTCTGGAACTCGAAGTCGCGCCGGGCCCCCGCGCACTCGAGCACGGCGGCGACGGAGTGGCTGTTGTGCGTGGCGAACTGCGGGTAGATCCGCGCGCCGGCGCCGAGGAGCGCCTGGGCGCAGGCGATGTAGGACACGTCCGTCGCGGCCTTCCGGGTGAAGACCGGATAGTCGTCGAGCCCGAGCACCTGCGCTGCCTTGATCTCGCTGTCCCAGTAGGCGCCCTTCACGAGCCGCACCATCAAGCGACGGCCGGTGACCTCGGCGAGCGCGACCAGCCAGTCGCAGACGCGAATCGCGCGCTTCTGGTACGCCTGGACGGCGAGCCCCAGCCCATCCCAGCCGGCGAGCCCGGGGGCGCGCGCGAGCCGCTCGAAGAGCTCGAGCGACAGCTCGAGCCGCTCCGACTCCTCGGCGTCGATCGTCACCGGGATCCCCGCGCGGGCGGCCTGCTCCGCGAGCGCCTCGAGGCGCGGCCCGAGCTCGGTGAAGACGCGTCGCGCCTGGGCGACCTCGTATCGCGGATGCAGTGCCGACAGCTTGATCGACACGCCCGGACGCGCTTCGCTGGCCGCGGCCGGGTGCGCGGCCTTGCCGATGGCGTCGATCGCCGCGGCGTACGCCGTGAAGTAGCGCTCGGCATCGCCCGCGGTGCGCGCGGCCTCGCCGAGCATGTCGTACGAGAAGCGGTAGCCGAGCGCTTCCCGGGCCGCCGCCCGCTCGAGCGCGCTCCCGATCGTCTCGCCGACGATGAACTGCTCGGCCATGATCTTCATCGCCTGGCGGATCGCGCCGCGCACGAACGGCTCTCCCGCGCGCGCCACGAGGCGCCGCACGGTGGTCGCCGCGTCGTCGCCGGCCTCTTCGCGCCACGCGCTGAGCGTGCCGGTGAGCATCAGTCCCCAGCTGGCGGCGTTCATCAGGAAGCCGCCATCGCCGGCGTCCTGCGCCTCCCACTGCGCGCCGGAGAGCTTGTCGCGGATGAGCGCGTCGGCGGTCTCGTCGTCGGGAATCCGCAGCAGCGCCTCGGCGAGGCACATGAGCACGATCCCTTCGGGCGTCGACAGCCCGAAGCGGCGCAGGAACGCTTCGGCGCCGAAGGACTCGCCGGCGCGACGACGGACCTCGCGCGCGAGCCGCATGGCGCGGTCGGCGATGCGCGCGCGGTGCTCGGGCGTCAGCGCGATCCGCGCCCGCAGCCCGGCGATGGCCTCGGCCTCGTCCATGCGGTACGCGCGTCCGATCGCGTCCCAGCGCGCGCGAAGCTCGGTCGTCTTCGTCATCGTCGAGCCCGCTCGCTCTGCACGACCGATTGCAGCCAGCCGACGAAGGCCTGGGCCTCGGGCCGCCCGGCCGCACGCGGGTTGACCACGACGTAGTAGGCGCGCGACTCCGCGGCGGTCGTGCGCGTGCGTCCGAAGGGCGCGACGAGCTCCTTCGTCCGGAGGAGCTCGTCGACGAGCGGCACCCGCCCTAGCGCGACGCCCTGCCCCGCCACCGCGGCCTGGATGATCTGATGGTACTGGGTGAACTGCTGGGTGCCGGTCGGCCGGGGCATCGGCACCTTCATGGTCTCGAACCAGACCGGCCACGTCAGCCAGACCGTATGCGGCACGCCGTCGTACTCGAGGAGCACCGCCCGCGCCAGATCCTCCGGCCGCTCGAGCTTCAGGCGCGCGGCGACCTTCGGGCTGACGACCGGGAGAACCCGCTCGCCGAAGAGCTTCGTCGCGCCGCGCCCGGCGATGGCCGGAGGGCAGTAGCGGACTGCGATGTCGATGCGCTCGCGGTCGAGATCCTGCAGGCGGTTCTCGGCGACGAGCCGCACCTGCACCCCCGGCTGCGCGCTCTGGAACCCGGCGAGCTTGGGGACGAGCCATAGCGACGCGAACGTCACGGTCGTGCTCACGGTGAGGACGGCGGCGCCGGCATCCTTCCGCACCGACGCCGTTGCGGCGCGCAGATCGTCGAGCGCCGCCCGCACCGCCTTGTAATAGCGCTGGCCCTCGTCGGTGAGCAGCAGCGCCCGCGTGCGCCGCTGGAAGAGCTTCACGCCGAGCTGCTCCTCGAGCGCCTGGACCTGGCGGCTGATGGCCGACTGCGTGAGGAAGAGCTCGCCGCCCGCCTTGGTGAACGAAAGGTGTCGGGCCGCGGCCTCGAAGCCCTTCAGGAGATCCAGTCCCGGCAGCTCGCGCGCCATATGCATTCCGTCAGCGCATGCATCACATGTCCCGAACTCGCTTGTCCGGAGGGCGTGTCGGCGAGAGACTGCCGGACATCAGATGCATGCGAACAGCGCATTATGCGGAGCACGATCATGAACATCAAGACCACTGCTGCCCGCCTGCTCCTCCCGCGAGCGGACACACTGACGCTGGACAACGCGCGCGGCGCCCTGGTGCGCTGCCTCGAGGGCGCGCTCTGGATCACGCAGCACGACGACCAGGCTGATCACGTGATCGCTGCCGGCGAGGTGTTCCGGGTGGATCGGGAGGGTCCGGTCGTCGTGCAGGCCACTCGCGCCGCGCGCCTCGCGATCGAGTCCCCCGACGAGCTCCTGCTCGAATCGTGGTGGGATCCCCTGTCGCCGGCGGCCGGGGAACGGCGCCCGTGAACCCGGTCAGCGCCCCTTTCTACCGCGGCGCGGCCTCGATGACCGAGAGCTGGGTCCCGGTCGGCAGGACCCGCTCCAGCCGGAACCCGCTCGCCTCGAGCAGCGCCCGGAACTCGCGCTCGGTGCGCTCGCGCCCGGTGAGGTGAATCAGCATCAGGAGATCCGCCATCATCGCCGTGCGCACCGGGAGCGAGGCGTCGGCGCGCTCGGGCAGAACCCGCTCGACGATGAGCAGGCGGCCTTCAGGCCCAATCGCCGCGCGCACGTTCTTCAGAATGGCGACACATGACGCGTCGTCCCAGTCGTGGAGGATCCACTTGAAGAGGTAGGCATCGCCGCCCGTCGGCACCGCCTCGAACATGTTGCCGGTCACGACCTTGGCGCGCTCCGCGAGGCCGCGTTCAGCGAGGTTCTTCCGGGCGACTTCGGTGACATGCGCGAGATCTACGAGGATGCCCCGCGCGCGCGGCGCAGCCTCGAGGATCGCGGCAAGCAGGGACCCCTGCCCGCCGGCCACGTCGACGATCGACGCGAAGCGGTTGAAATCGCATGCTTTGACGATCGCCGGGATGATGACCTTGTTCAGCCCCGTCATCCCTCCGTCGTACGCCGCGGCGGCGTCGGGCGTCGCCGCCAGGTACTCGAACACCGGCTTGCCAAACACCTGATCGAGGGCCGGACGGCCGGTGCGCACGCTGTAGGCAAGCTCTTCCCACGACCGCCAGAACATCGGATGGTGGAACATCAGCACCCCCGGCCGGGTGGAGTCAGGGGCGTGCGCGCGGAGCGTAGCGCCGACCGGGGTCAGCGCGAAGCGGTCCTCGGCGGTGTGCTCTAGAACGCCCGCCGCCGCCAGCGCCCGAAGGAGCCGGTAAAGCGTTGGCGCATGCGTGCCGGTCTCGCGCGCGAGGTCGTCGGCGTCGCGCACCCGCCCGTCGAGGAGGTCCGCGATCCCGAGCGTCGCGGCGACGTAGACCGCCCGCGCCGTGAAGTAGCCGGTCGCGAGCTGCATGAGCTGCGCCGGCGGAGGGAGATCGGACGACCCCGGCGGCCGGCGCGAGTCGGTCATCTGATCAACGGACGATGAGCGTGATGCGGTACTCGCCGCGCAGCAGCGCGAGCCGCAGCGGCTGCTCGGCCGTCCGCAGCACCTCGGTGAACTGCTTGAGCGAGCGCACGGGCCACTGGTTGACGCCGTAGATCACGTCGCCGACCCGCAGCCCGCTCTTGAACGCCGGGCTCTCGCGGTCGCTGCCGGTGACGACGACGCCTTCGTGCTGACCGTACGCCGGCATCCCGGGCTGGACCTCCGCCACCTTGAGGCCGGCGAGCTGCGGCACCGACTCCCCGGGCACGCTGATCGCCTGGAACAGCTCGCCGACGCGCGCGCGGACCCGCAGCTGGCTCCCGCCGCGCAGTACGGTCATCTCGACCTCCTCCCCGATCGGGACCAGGCCGATGCGGTTGCGCAGCTCGCTGGAAGCGCGGATCGGACGCTTGTTGACGGCGATGACGACGTCCTTCGGCCGCAGGCCCGCCTGCTCGGCCGGCGAGCCCTTCTCGACCACGGCGACGACCGCCCCGTCGGTCGCAGTCACGCCGAGGCTCTTCGCGAGCTCCGGCGTGAGGTCCTGAGTGGTCACGCCCAGCCGCCCCCGGCGGACTTCGCCGAAGCGCAGGATCTGGTCGATCACGGCGCGCGCCATGTTGGTCGGGATGGCGAACCCGATGCCGACGTTGCCGCCGGCCGGGGCGAAGATCGCGGTGTTGATGCCGACCAACTCGCCGCGGAGATTCACGAGCGCGCCGCCCGAGTTGCCCGGGTTGATGGACGCGTCGGTCTGGATGAACTCCTCGTAACCCTCGATGCTGAGGCCGCCGCGGCCGACGGCGCTCACGATGCCGGAGGTGACGGTCTGGCCGATGCCGAACGGGTTGCCGATCGCTACGACGAAGTCGCCCACGTTGACCGCGTCGGAGTCGGCGATCCGGATCGCGGTGAGCCCCTCGGCCGGGATGCGGAGCACCGCGACGTCGGTCCCCGGGTCGGAGCCGACGAGCTGCGCCTTGAAGAGGCGCCGGTCCTTGAGGACGACGACGATCTCCCGCGCGTCCTTGATCATGTGGTGGTTGGTCACGACGAGGCCGCGCGCCGCGTCGACGATCACGCCCGAGCCGGCGGCGCGCTCCTCGCGCTCGCGCTGCTCGGGGAGGTTGAGCCACCGGCGAAAGAACGGATCCCGGGCGAGCGGGTTCGCCTCCGCCGAGCGGGTCAGGACCGAGATGTTGACGACCGCCGGCGTCACCTGCGCGAGCATCGGCGCGAGCGTCGGCAGCGGCTGGCCGTCGACCACGGGCGGGAGCGCGGCGAGCGCCGAGGTTGCAGCGTAGAGCACGAACGACGGGGCGAAGTGGCGCAGGGAACGCATGAGGAGGTCCGCTCCGCGTTGAGCAACTCGTCGCGGAGCGGGTGGAGCAGCTTGTTGGAGCCGAACCGGGTCGACGCGCCGGCGGCGAAGGAGGACGCCGACGATGTTCGTCAGCCGCGGGGGCTGGCTCAGGTCTGCGTGACCGTGCAGCCTGCGACCACGTTCGGGTCGGCCGGCTGCTCGAGCGCGGGCACCGTCACCCCGCGGCGCACCGCGGTCATCTCGGCGAGGATCGCGACCGCGATCTCGGGCGGGGTCTTGGCGCCGATCTTGAGCCCGACCGGTCCGCGGAGCCGCCCGATCTCCTCGGCGGAGAGGTCGAACCCCGCCAGCCGCTGGCGGCGCGCGTCGTTGTTCTTCTTCGAGCCGAGGGCGCCCACGTAGAAGGCCGGCGACTTCAGCGCCTCGAGGAGCGCCACGTCGTCGAGCTTCGGGTCGTGCGTCACCGCCACGACCGCCATGTGAGCGTCCGGGTTCATCTGGACGACCACGTCGTCCGGATAACCGCGCACGAGCGTCGCGCCAGGGAGATTCCACTCCTCGGCGTACTCCTCGCGCGGGTCGCAGACGGTGACGTGGTAGTCGAGCGCCATCGCCATCTGCGCGAGATAGCGGCTGGTCTGGCCCGCGCCGATGATCAGCAGCCGCCACCGCGGCCCGTGCACCGTCTTGAGGACTTTCCCGTCGAACTCGAGCAGGTCGGACCACTTGCCGGGCTCGAGGCGCACGGCGCCGGTCTCCATATCGAGGAACCGGGCGACGAGCTCGTGGCGCTCGATGGTCTCGAGCAGCTCCTTGAGCTTCGAGTCCTTCGCCACCGGCTCAAGGACGAGTTGGAGGGTGCCGCCGCAGGGCAGCCCCCACCGGGTCGCCTCTTCGTTGGTCACGCCGTAGGTGGTGACCTCGGGCTTTCCGGCGGCCAGCTTGTGTTCCTTGACCTTGTCGATCAGGTCGTCCTCCACGCAGCCGCCGGAGACCGAACCCATCACGTGGCCGTCGTCGCGGATCACGAGCATCGCCCCCACCGGCCGGGGCGCCGAGCCCCAGGTCCGGGTGACCGTGCCGATCGTCGCGCCGTGGCCGGCCTCGACCCAGCTCACCGCCGCCCGCATGACTTCCAGATCAACGCTGTCCATCAGATCCCCCGCTTCACTGCCGTTTTGCGACCCCTTTGACATGGGGGCCGGCCGGTCGCAACCCACTCATTCTAACGTCGCGCCGCGTCAGGCGTCCGTCAGAATGTGACGGCTGCGGCGCGGTTCCACAAGCCCGGCCGCGGTTGCTTCGGTAGGGGCCATGGGCTAGCATTGATTCGCCATCGACGGGCCCATTCACTTGCCCGCCACATCCCGAAACGCCGGACCGAGAGGAGGAATTTCGCCGCCGGATCGTCCGTAGCCTGCTCGCCCCGGGGCGGCGCGATTCCCCGCTCCCAAGAACACCAACATGCGATTGCAAAAGGAGGTCGTATGACAGTCCGAGTATCCATGACCGTGAACGGCAAGCCGGCCACGGCCGAGGTCGAGGAGCGCACGCTCCTCGTCGAGTTCATCCGGGAGCGGCTCCGGCTCACCGGGACCCACGTCGGCTGCGACACCGCCCAGTGCGGCGCGTGCACGATCCACATGAACGGGCGGGCGGTGAAGAGCTGCAACCTGCTCGCCATGCAGGCCGAGGGCGCCCAGCTCGTCACCATTGAGGGCATCGCCAAAGCCGACGGCACGCTGCACCCGATGCAGGAATCGTTCCGCGAGCATCACGGCCTCCAGTGCGGCTTCTGTACCCCCGGCATGATCATGAGCGCGATCGACCTGCTGAAGGTCCATCCGAATCCTTCCGAGGAGACGATCCGCGCCGAGCTGGACGGCAACCTCTGCCGCTGCACCGGCTATCACAACATCGTCAAGGCCATCAAAGCGGCCGCCGCGAAAGTGTGAGGAGGACATCATGGCCACGAATTACATCGGTCAAGCGGTTAAGCGCCGCGAGGACCTGCGCTTCATCACGGGCGCCGGCCAATACACCGACGACGTGACGCTCCCCGGGCAGACCACGGCCTACTTCATCCGCTCGCCGCACGCGCACGCGAAAATCAAGTCGATCCGCAAGGACAAGGCGCTGAAGTCGCCGGGCGTCGTCGCGATCTTCACCGGCCAGGACACCAAGGCCATCAACGGCCTGCCCTGCGGCTGGCTTATCACCGACGTGAACGGGCAGCCGATGAAGGAGCCCAAGCATCCGATCCTCGCCGAGACCAAGGTGCAGCACGTCGGCGATCAGGTTGCGGTCGTCATCGCCGAGACCCTGCAGCAGGCGAAGGACGCCGCCGAGCTGGTGGAGATCGACTACGACGTGCTCCCGGCGGTGGTCGACGTCGCCGACGCGCGCAAGCCCGGCGCCCCGACGCTGCACGACATCGCCCCGGACAACACCTGTTACGTGTGGGCGCTCGGCGACAAGGCGGCAGTCGACAAGGCGTTCGCCGGCGCGGCGCACGTCACGACGCTCGAGTTCGTCAACAACCGGCTGATCCCGAACGCGATCGAGCCGCGCGCCGCGCACGCGAGCTACAGCCGCGCCGACGACAGCTACACGCTCTACGTCGCGAGCCAGAACCCGCACGTCGAACGGCTGTTGATGACGGCGTTCGTGCTCGGGCTGCCCGAGCACAAGGTCCGCGTCGTCGCACCCGACGTCGGCGGCGGCTTCGGCTCGAAGATCTACCTCTACGCCGAGGACGTCGTCGTCACCTGGGCGTCCAGGCAGATCAACCGGCCGGTGAAGTGGACCGCCGAGCGCAGCGAGTCGTTCATGACCGACGCGCACGGTCGCGACCACGTGACCAAGGCCGAGCTCGCGCTGGACAAGGACGGCAAGTTCCTCGCCATGCGCGTGCACACGACGGCGAACATGGGCGCGTACCTCTCGACGTTCGCCTCGTGCATCCCGACGATCCTGTACGCCACGCTGCTCGCCGGCCAGTACACGACGCCGCTCATCTACTGCCAGGTGACGGCAGTATTCACGAACACCACGCCGGTCGACGCCTACCGCGGCGCCGGCCGTCCCGAGGCGACTTACGTCGTCGAGCGGCTGGTCGAGACCGCAGCGCGCGAGATGAAGCTCGAACCCGCCGCGATCCGGCGGCGGAACTTCATCACCAAGTTCCCGTATCAGACGCCGGTCGCTCTCCAGTACGACACGGGCAACTACGAGGCGACGCTCGGCGAGGCGCTGAAGCTCGGCGACGTCGCTGGCTACGCCGGGCGCAAGCGGGAGTCGGAGGCGCTCGGCAAGCTGCGCGGCATTGGCTACGCCTGCTACATCGAGGCGTGCGGCATCGCGCCGTCGGCGGTCGCGGGAAGCCTCGGCGCGCGGGCCGGCCTGTTCGAGGCGGGTGAGGTCCGAGTACACCCGACCGGCAAGGTCACGGTGTTCACCGGCTCGCACTCGCACGGCCAGGGGCACGAAACCACGTTCGCGCAGGTCGTCGCCTCGCGGTTCGGCATCCCGATCGAGGACGTCGACATCGTGCACGGCGACACCGCAAAGGTCCTCTTCGGCATGGGCACCTACGGCTCGCGCTCGATCGCGGTCGGGGGCACGGCGATCATGAAAGCCATCGACAAAGTGGTCGCCAAGGGCCGGAAGATCGCCGCCCACCTCATGGAAGCTGCAGAGGCGGACGTCGAGTTCAAGGACGGGTTCTTCCAGGTCGCCGGCACCGACAAGAAGAAGGCGTTCGCGGAGATCGCGCTCACCGCCTACGTGCCGCACAACTTCCCGCACGACAAGCTCGAGCCGGGGCTCAACGAGAACGCGTTCTACGACCCGTCGAACTTCACCTTCCCCGCCGGCAGCTACGTATGCGAGGTCGAGGTCGATCCCGACACCGGCCAGGTGAGGATCGAGCGCTGGACCGCGGTCGACGACTTCGGGAAGATCATCAACCCGATGATCGTCGAGGGGCAGGTGCACGGCGGGCTCGTGCAGGGCATCGGGCAGGCGCTGACCGAGGCGTGCCGCTACGACAAGTCGACCGGACAGCTGCTGACGGGCTCGATGCTCGACTACACCATGCCGCGCGCCGACGACGTGCCGTCGTTCAAGGTCGGCACGAAGGAGACGCCCTGCACCCACAACCCGCTCGGCGTGAAGGGCTGCGGCGAGGCGGGCGCGATCGGGTCGCCCGCGGCGCTCATGAACGCGATCACCGACGCGCTGGGCGTGAAGGACATGTCGATGCCGGCGACCCCGCAGAACGTGTGGCGCACGATCCAGGCCAACAAGGTCAAGCGGGCTGCGTAGACAGCTGGAGCAAGGGGGCGACGCCCCCTTGCAAATCCCCCGAATCAGCGCCACGCGCAAGGAGACGACGATGTACTCATTCAACTACCAGAAGGTAAAGTCCGTCGCCGACGCGGCGGCGGCGCTCGGCAAGAACGCCGACGCCAAGCTGCTTGCCGGAGGCCAGACGCTCATCGCGTCGATGAAGCTGCGGCTCGCGAACCCCGGGCAGGTCGTCGACCTCAGCGAGGTCCCGGAGCTGAAGGGGATCAAGGCCAGCGGGAGCGCGGTGACGATCGGGGCCATGACGCGCCACGCCGAGGTCGCGTCCTCCGCGGACGTGAAGAAGGCGATTCCGGCGCTCGCGGCGCTCGCCAGCGGCATCGGCGATCGCATGGTGCGCAACATGGGCACCCTCGGCGGCTCGGTCGCCAACAACGACCCGGCGGCCGATTACCCGGCGGCGCTGGTGGGCCTGGGTGCGACCGTGCACACGAACAAGCGCAAGATCCCTGCCGAGGACTTCTTCAAGGGAATGTTCGAGACCGCGCTGCAGGCGGGCGAGATCATCACCGCGGTCGAGTTCCCGGTGGCGAAGCGCGCGGCGTATATGAAGTTCAAGAACCCGGCCTCGCGCTACGCGATCGTGGGGGTGTTCGTCGCCGACACCGGCAGCGGCGTGCGCGTCGCGGTGACGGGCGCCGGACCGAAGGTCTTCCGCGTGCCGGAGATGGAGAAGGCGCTCGGGTCGAAGTTCGCGCCCGAGTCGGTGGCGAACGTCAAGATCCCCGATAAGGGCCTGAACTCGGACATCCACGCCTCGGCGGAGTACCGCGCGCATCTCGTCACCGTGATGGCGAAGCGGGCGGTCGCTGCAGCCCTCGGCTGACGCGTACACCCCGGCGTTCCACGGACGAGCCCCCGCTGCGGCGGGGGTTCGTCTTTATTTCTGGTCGAGCGACGCGCGCAAGGCGCTGATTTGGCTCTCGAGGAGGCACCCGCGATCCACGATATCGCGCGCACACCGTTGACGTGAAACGCTCCGCACGTACTGCTCGATGATCGCGTCTTTGATCTGAGCAAGCTGAGCAGCAGTAAGCTTCTCAAGCGGTGTCGCAGTGGGTATCGGGGAAGGTTTCGCAGGAGGCGGCTCGCCCGTCTGGGCTCTCAGGACCGGCAGGCGGATGCGGTAGTCATAGTCGTGCGTTGCGCTCAGCTCAGCAGGGAACTTGCACTGCGCCCTCAGACTGGTCTGCGGCGAGTTATTCAGATAGCTGCACGCCGCGGCGAATCGCGTCATGTCCCTGAGCTTTCTAGTGGTCTCGTCGTGTAGGCCGCGCATCCGCGTCACGACGTCGGGGCGAAAGTCAACATAGTCGTCTCCTGGGACGGTGACGGTCGTCGGCTTGCCGTTCTCGTCCTTCCCTTTCTCGGGCGACTCGAGGCTCTCGAGGATTTCGACCACGTCATCGCGGAGTGAGGCCAAGCGCCCGTAGCTCGTCGCGAGCTCGCGGCGGAACGGGTCCTCCTCGTCCTCCTTGACCGTCGGATAACCGGGCAGCGACCGGTAGCTCTGGACCCTGATGCGGTAGTTGACGCCGTCCTGCGCCGCCAGCGCGGGAAGCCTCTGGATGGCCTGGATGAACTCCGCCTGATCCGTGGGGATCGGATTACCCTGGCCGCCGGTTTGGTGATAGCTGATCGTGAGCGCGCTCTTCCCAGCGTACTTCTGCATCTTATCCGACGCTGTGCCCCCCACTTCGAAGCCCCAGCCCGACCCTTTCATCGCAGCTTCGATATTCCTCCGGTCGTCGCTGCTCTGGGCGGCAAAGGAGAGAGAGATGTGCACGCATCACGGCAGCCCTCCTGGATCCGGCAAGCGCGCTGCTACGGAGGCATCCTACTCCGCGCAGCGCGGGCCGGTATGCTAGAGCCAGCCGCCAACGGGAGCGCCTAAATGCAGGACAAGCTAGCCATCGCGGAAGTTGTTCAGAACTGGGCGCTCTGGCGCGATGCCGGCGACTGGGAGCGCTTTCGCAGCGTCTGGCACCCGGACGCGTGGATGACCGCCACCTGGTTCCAGGGGCCGGCCGAGAAATTCATCGAAGTGAGCCGCGCCGGGTTCGACAAGGGCGTCAGCATCCTGCATTTCCTGGGCGGGACTAGCGTGGAGGTCAAGGAGCGCCGCGCGATCGCCCAGACGAAGATGACGATCAGCCAGCGCGGGCTCGTGGACGGCGTGCTGGTCGATGTCGTCTGCACCGGGCGCTTCTACGATTTCTTCGAGCAGCGGGAAGGCCGTTGGGCAATCGTCCGCCGCCAGCCGATCTACGAGAAGGACCGTATGGATCCGGTGGACCCGGCTGCGAGGCTCGCGCTCGATCCGGAGCTGCTGTCACGCTTTCCGGAAGGCTACCGGCATCTCGCCTATCTGCAAACGAAGCTCGGCTTCACCATCGAGCGCGAGCTCCCGCAGCTCAAAGGTCCGCTCGTGGAGCAGGTCTACGCCCACGGTAAAGCCTGGCTCGACGGCAAGCCGTCGGCCTTTCCCGGCTGACGTGCCGGAGCCTTACGCGGCCACGGAGAGCACGGCGTCCTCGTACCGGCCGGCGCCCATCGTGGGGGCGAGTGCGAAACCCCGCCGGGTGATCAATGCTCAGGACTTGCCCCCGATAACAACTTGTGGCATCTTGTTATCATGATCCGTACACAGATCAGTCTGACCAAGCTCGAGTACGAGGCGGCGAAGCGCGAGGCGGCCCGGCTCGGCATCTCGCTGGCCGAGCTCCTGCGCCGCTCCCTCCGGACGATGATCCCGGTTGACGAGTCCAAGCCGTGGATGCGCTACGCGGGCATGGTGGAAACGGGGGACGCGCTATCCAGCCAGCGCCTTGACGACGTGGTCTATGGCCAGAAGGCCTGAAGCGTACGTCGATACTTCCGCTCTGATCGCGTTCGCCGACCGCTCCGACAGCCATCATCCGCTGTTCCGCAGACTGTTCGCGGATCCGCCGGATCTTCTAACGAGCACGCTCGTGGTCGCCGAGGGGCATGGCTGGTTTCTCAAGCGCTACGATCGACTGCGCGCGCTCCAGTTCCTCGCGATGATCGAGGATATGGCGCCGCTGCGCGTCACGGCGGTCGGTCCCGCGGAGCAGTCCGGCGCGATAAAGATGCTCCGCAGATACTCCGACCAGGACCTGACGCTCGCCGACGGCCTGGGCTTGCACCTGATGAGAGAGCGCAGGATCAAGCAGTGTTGGTCGACCGACTTTCACTTGCGGCTCACTGGCGTGCCGCTTGTGATTGACGGGAACTGACGCAGCGACTCCGGCCGACGCCGGCGGTGCGGGCGCGCCCCACGCGGTGACCCGTCGGTCGGCCCCGGCTGACGTGCCGAGGCCTTACGCGGCCACGGAGAGCACGGCGTCCTCGTACCGGCCGGCGCCCATCGTGCCTTCGGCAAAGATGCCGCGCTGGGCGATCCACCGGAACGATTCCTCGAACGCCTCCTTGGTGTAGGGCTCGAACACGATCCGCTCGCCGGGGCCCCACCGGCGAGTATCGATCAGGTCGACGAAGCGCGCGGGGAACTCCTTCTTGTAATAGTGCGTGTACAGCTCCGGGCGCAGGTCGATATCGCGCTGCGCCCGTCGCAGCGCCCGGAAGAACTTGCGGATGTCCTCCGGATCCGGGTCGCCGGTGATCATCGTGGCCATCATGAACGTGGTGTCGATCACCTTCCGGAAGCCGAGCTGCTCGAGGTAGTAGTACGGGCCGCTGAAGAGCGACACCGCCGGGATCTTCCGGTCGATCGCGAGCTCCATGCGCCGGAACAGAAGCCCGTCGGCGAACGACAGCTTGATCGCGTCGAGCGGCATGTACTGCTCGAGCGCCTGGATCGTCGCGTAGTGGCTGCCCGACTGGTGGCCAACCGAAATCGTCACGCCCTTGAGATCACCCGGGTCCGTGATGTTCGACTCCGGCGGCACGAACACCGCGGCGGGCGAGACCGAGTAGGCGTCGGCGTAGAGCTTGCCCTGCCCCGTGGACGCCGCCACGTTCACCGTCCAGTGGCAGGCGCCGCTGACGTCGCAGGCGCGCCCCTGCTCGAAGCTCTGGTACGCGCCCACCTTGTCCGCCGTCGCGTGCTTCTTGGCCGCGTCGCCCGGCCCGTAGTTGTCGCGGAACTCGTAATCGAGGCCCTCGTTGCGGAAGTAGCCCTTCTCCTCGGCCACCCATTCCTGCAGCCGGAAGTGCGGCGAGATCACGAACTTGGACATGGTTGTCTCCTGGTGGTCGTGGCCCGCTACTAAAGATGATACCTTTTCCGGTCAGGGCCTCGCCACGGGGAGGCGCGCCGCGGGGCCGCCGGAGGACGCGCGGATGCTATTCTTGCGCCCGCCCGCCGGCCCAACGACATGAAGCGAATGCCAAAACCCGAGCTCCCCGCCTCCATCGACGACACCGCCGCGCTCCTCGCCAAGGCCGACTACGTCGCCGAGCGGAGCCTCGCGACCGCCGTGTTCCTCGCGCTGCGCATGAAGCGGCCGCTCTTCCTCGAAGGCGAGGCCGGCGTCGGCAAGACCGAGATCGCGAAAGTGCTCGCGGCGACCCTCGCGCGCAAGCTCGTACGGCTCCAGTGCTACGAGGGCCTCGACGTCGCCTCGGCGGTGTACGAGTGGAACTACTCGCGCCAGATGATCGAGATCCGGCTCGCGGAGGCCGAGGGCACCCGCGACCGCGAGGCGATCGCGCAGGACATCTTCTCCGAGCGCTTCCTCATCCGCCGGCCGATCCTCCAGGCGCTCCAGGGTGACCTCGCGGGCGCGCCGGTGCTCCTCATCGACGAGCTCGACCGCACCGACGAGCCGTTCGAGGCGTATCTCCTCGAGGTGCTCGCCGACTTCCAGGTGACGATCCCCGAGATCGGCACGGTCAAGGCCGCCGAGCCGCCGATCGTCGTGATCACGTCGAACCGCACGCGCGAGATCCACGACGCGGTGAAGCGCCGCTGCCTCTACCACTGGGTCGACTACCCGAGCGCCGAGCGTGAGCTCGAGATCCTGCGGCGGAAGGCGCCCACAGCGTCCGCCGCCCTCGCCCGCGAAGTCGTGGCGTTCGTGCAGCGGCTGCGCCGGATGGACCTCTTCAAGCTGCCGGGCGTGGCCGAGACGATCGACTGGTCGCAGGCGCTCATCGCCCTCGACGCGCTCGCGCTCGACCCGGAGACGATCAACAACACGCTCGGGGCGCTGCTCAAGTACCAGGACGACATCGCCCGGGTGCAGGGAAGCGAGGCGGCGCGGATCCTGTCCGAGGTCAAGGCGGAGCTCGCGGCGGCATAGCAGGCGTCAGCGGTCCGCTGATGGCCGGGGGCGACGGCTGATGGCTGACGACCCGGGAAGGAGGAGCCCATGTTTCGACGCCTGATCATCGGCGCTGCTGCGGTTGCGTTCGCGGGAGCAACGGCCGCCCAGCAGTTCCCCTCGAAGCCCGTTACGCTGATCGTCCCCTGGCCCGCGGGCGGGGTCACCGACATCTGCATGCGGGCGCTCGCCGAGGCGACCGCCAAGTATCTGGGCCAGCCGGTCGTCGTCGACAACCGGCCCGGCGCTAGCGGCACGCTCGGCCCGGGAGCGATGCTCAACGCGAGGCCGGACGGCTATACGCTCACGCAGATCGCGATCAGCGTCTTGCGCCTCCCGCACGTCGAGAAGACCCCCTTCGATCCGCTGGCCGACCTGACCTACATCGTCGGCGTGTCGGGCTACACGTTCGGCGTCGTCGTGCGGGCCGAGGCGCCCTGGAAGACGTGGAACGAGTTCATCGGGCACGCCAAAGCGAACCCGGACAAGGTGTCGTACGGCACCCCCGGCGCGAACACGAGCCTCCACATCACGATGGAGGAGATCGCGTCCAAGCAGGGCATCAAGTGGATCCACGTCCCGCACAAGGGCGCGGCGCCGAGCATGACTGCCCTCCTCGGTGGCCACATCGACTCGTCGGCGGACTCCACGAGTTGGGGGCCACACGTCAACGCCGGAAAGCTGAGGCTGCTGGTGACTTGGGGCGAAAAACGCACCAAGCGCTGGCCCGACGTGCCGACGCTGCAGGAGCTCGGCTACGGCATCGTGTCGAACTCGCCCTACGGTGTCGGTGGGCCGAAGGGCATGGATCCTCGAGTGGTGAGGATCCTCCATGACGCCTTCAAGAAAGGCATGGAGGACCCGATCCACCTCTCCGTCCTCGAGAAGTACGATCAGGAGCTCTGGTACCTCTCGAGCGCGGACTACACCCGCTACGCCCGCGAGACCTTCGCGGCCGAGAAAGCGACGATGGACCGGATGAAGGCTCAGTCGAAGTAGGCGGCGCCCAAGAAGCGACATGGCCGACAAGCTGATCGTCCACGACAAGCTCACCGCATTCACCGCCGCCTGCTTCGAGAAGCTCGGGCTCGCGCCCGCGGACGCGCGGCTCGTCGCCGAGACCCTGGTCGAGAGCAACCTGCGGGGCGTGGACAGCCACGGCGTGGTGCGGCTGCCGCACTACGCCACGCGGCTCCGCAAGGGCTCGATCAAGCCGCGCCCCAGCATCACCGTCAAGCGCACCGGCCCCGCCACCGCGATGGTCGAAGGCGATGCCGGCATGGGGCAGCTCGTGGCGGTGCGCGCGATGAACGAGGCGATCGCGCTCGCGCGCGAGTCCGGCGTCGGCGCGGTGGGCGCGAGGAACAGCTCACACTGCGGCGCGATGGCGTACTTCGTCGAGATGGCGGTGAAGGAAGGGATGATCGGCATCGCCCTCACGCACACCGATCCCATCATGGCGCCCACCGGAATGAAGCGGAACTTCCTCGGCTCCAACCCCATCGCCTTCGGCGCGCCGGGCGGGGACGCGCCGCCGATCGTGGTCGACATGGCGACGACGAACGTCGCCTGGGGCAAGATCATCGTCGCCAGGCAGGAGGGCAAGACCATCCCGCCCGACTGGGGTGTCGACGCGGAGGGCAAGCCTGCGACCGACCCGCACAAGGTCTCGGGTCTCGCGCCGATGGCGGGCCCGAAGGGCTACGCGCTCGCGGCGATGATCGAGGTGCTGTGTGCGCACCTCACCGGCGTGCCGTTCGGGACCCACGTCGTGCGGATGTACGGCGACCTCGACCAGCCGCGCAACCTGGGCCATTTCATGCTGGCCATCGACATCGCGCGCTTCACGAACCCGGCGACGTTCAAAGCTGGGATCGATCTCTTCGCGCGGGAGATCCACGCGGAGGAGCCGGTCGACCCCGCCCGGCCGCCGCTCGCTCCCGGCGAACCCGAGCGTCTGACCGCCGCGAAGCGGCTGAAGACCGGGGTGCCGCTGGGAGAGGGCGTGCTCGCCGACCTGAACAGCCTCGCCCGGGAGCTGGGCATCGCCGGGCTCTGAGCAGCGTTTCGCTCAGCCGAACGCGAGTCGCTCGATCGTCCCGACCGGAAGCTTGAGCTTCTCGCCCGCCCCCAGGATCTCCTTCCACGTCGCCGCGTCGACCGCGATCCCCTCCCGCTCCCGCCTGGCGCGCGCCTCGCGCTCCGGCTCGCCCGCGATCCGCACCTTGTCGAACCCCCTCGCCGGGGGAGACTGGCGAAGCCAGTCCACGAACGCCCGCGCCTCGCCCGCGAACGCATCCGCCGTGCCGAGTCGCTGCGGGTCGAGGACGACCGTGAGCATGCTGTTCCACACGCGCCGTTCCCCGGTCGCGCGCCGGTGCCAGGTGCCGCCGCCGGTCAGCGCGCCGCCGAGCAGCTCGCACGCGACCGCGAGCCCATAGCCCTTGTGCAGGCCGAACGTCAGCATCGCGCCGAGCGGCGGGATCACGCCGTACCGCGGCTCCGTGGTCGGCTCGCCCTGGTCGTCGATCAGGAGTCCGGGTGCGAGCCGATCGCCCTTGTTGTGAGCGACCCGGAGCTTCCCCTGCGCGACCGCGCTGGTGGCGAAATCGAGGATGAACGGAGGCTCGCCGGGAAGCGGCACGCCGATGCAGCACGGGTTCGTGCCGAAGCGCGCGTCCGAGCCCGCGTACGGCGCCACCCTCGGGAACGAGATCACGTTCACGAAGTGGATCGACACCAGCCCGGCCGCGACCGCCATCTCGGCGAAGTGGCCGATGCGCCCGAGGTGGTGGGCATTCGCCACCGTCACGGCGCAGACGCCGTGCCGGCGCGCGCGCTCGATGCCGAGCGCCATCGCCTCCCGCCCGATCACCTGTCCGTAGCCGCGCCGGCCGTCGAGGCGCAGCAGCGCGCCGGTGTCGAGCTCGACCCCCGGGTGCTGGTTCACGGCGAGCCCGCCCTCGAGCAGCGACTCGACGTAGCGCGGGATCATGCCGACGCCGTGCGAGTCGTGGCCGGTGAGGTTGGCCTCGACCAGATTGCCCGCGACGAGGTCCGCCTCGCGCGCCTCGGACCCGCCTGCGGCGACGATGGCTTCGATCGCCGCCTGCAATCGCGGCGCGCCGATCACGACGTCTTGTGCCACCCGACTCTCCTTCCGAAAGCCGCGTACTCTCGCACAGCCGCACCGCCGCGCCAAGGCGAACGGCGGTCTGCGGGCGCGGTGGGATAATCCCGACACCCATGGTCCGCGTCGAAGTTCCCCCGCTCCAGCCGAGCGGCAAGCTCGCCGAAAACGTCATGCACTTCGCGCGCGTGCTGCGCGCGGCCGGGCTCCCCGTGGGACCCGACAAGGTCATCGACGCGCTCAAGGCGCTCCAGATCGCCGGCGTCGAGCGGCGCGACGACTTCTACTGGACCCTCGCCGCGGTGTTCCTCGACCGGCGCGAGCAATTCGAGCTCTACGACCAGGCGTTCCACATCTTCTGGCGCGACCCGAAGCTGCTCGAGCGGGTGATGGCGCTGCTCCTGCCGCAGGTGATCGGCCGCACGCCCGAGGCCGAGCCGGAGCTGTCGAGCCGCGTCGCGGAGGCGCTCGCGCCGCAGCCGAAGCCGGGCGCAGGCCCGGAGGAGCCGCCCCAGCAAATCGAGCTCGACGCGGCGTTCACGGTGTCGGAGCGCGAGGTGCTGCAGCGCGCCGACTTCGAGACCATGACCCGGGAGGAGCTCGCGCAGGCGAAGAAGCTCATCGCGTCCCTCCGGCTCCCGATCCCCGAGGTCCGGACGCGGCGGCTCGTCGCCGATCCGCGCGGGGCGCTCGTCGACATGCGCGCGAGCCTGCGCGCCAGCTTGCGCGCCGGCGCCGACATCATCCCGCTGAAGCGCCGGTCGCCGGACGAGCGCCATCCGCCGCTCGTGGTGCTGTGCGACATCTCGGGCTCGATGAGCCGGTACTCGCGGATGTTCCTGCACTTCCTG
>Ga0184639_10000089_pt1 | contig 30585 bp, 27 predicted proteins | sample PLM31_170_b2_FD_133155 | JGI IMG/M metagenome (GOLD analysis project Ga0184639, IMG submission 133155) | Groundwater sediment microbial communities from an aquifer in East River, Colorado, USA - PLM3-1_170_b2 | ecosystem: Environmental > Terrestrial > Soil > Riparian zone | place: USA: East...
GCCGCCGGATGATACATCGCCAGCACCGTTCTCCCTCCGATCTGCCGCGCCTTGCCATGAATGGTGCTGATGCGCGCTCCGGGGAAGAAGCGGGCCATCGAGAAACGGCCAAGCGTGACGATGATCCGCGGATTGACGATTCGGACCTGGGCCTCGAGGTACTTCGAACAGGCGTCGACCTCGTCCGGCGCCGGATCGCGGTTTCCCGGCGGTCGGCACTTCACGACGTTACAGATGAAGACCTGCTCGCGAGTCAAGCCGATCCCGGCCAGGAGCTCCTCCAGGAAACGACCGGCGGCCCCCCCGAACGGCCGGCCCTGCTCGTTCTCATGAAAACCCGGCCCTTCGCCGATGAACATGACCGCGGCGTTGATCGGGCCCTCGCCGGGGACCGCTAGTTTGCGAGACAGATGGAGCCGGCAATCGGTGCAGCCGCTGATCGTCGCCGAAAGTTGTCGCAGTTCCTGCTCAGCTTCCATGGCGCCCCCGTCCGCTGCTTTCGATCTCCCGGCTCAGGCCATCGCGCGTCATCAGAAGGGCGTCCTCGAGGTTGTCTTTGTAATATCGGCCCCGCCGGCCGACGAGCTGGAAGCCGTGTTTCTCGTATAAGCGCTGAGCGGCCTCGTTCGAAACGCGGACCTCGAGCGTCATCATCTCCGCCCCTTGTCGAACGGCCCGCCGCATCGCTTCTTCCAGCAGCCGTTCACCGATGCCGCGCCGCCGCAAGCTGGCAACCACTGCCAGGGTGCTCAAATGCGCCTCATCGATGACGAGCCAGTAGCCGATATACCCGGCGACGGATGCGCCTCTTCCGTCCGCCAACTCGGCGACGATCAAGTTCGCCGCCGAGTTGGTGGTCAGGTCCGAGCGAAAACTGCCTTCGGACCATGGAAGCGGGAACGAAGCTCGATCGATCGCCGCGACGGCCGGGACGTCGTCGAGCGTCATGGTCCTCAGGATCAGGCCGTTCGTCGCGACTTTCACGCTGGCCGGCCCTCGAAGGGCGGCGGATAAATCGGCACCAACCGCAGCGAATCGCTCGCCCGGCGCGTCGGTAGGCGCTCCCACCCGATTTGGGCCAGCACAGCCGGCCGCCGCATCGACAGCTCCGGCGGCGCCAGCCGCGCGTTGCGGATTTTCCCGAGCGACTTGCGTTCTTCGAGTTGGAATTCGCCACACAGGTAGGTCGGGCGATCCAGCATCTCCACGACAGCCTGGTCTTCGATCAGACTCGCCTCGCCTTCGGCCTTCCAACCGCGCTTCCCCCATTTGTACCATGCGGCTGCCCATCGGCCTCGTCCCGCTCGCAGCATGGCGAGCATGGGCTCGGGACGGGACGGCTGCCCGAGGGCCAGCACGTCCAGCGTCGGGACTGCAACCACGTTCAACCCCCGGCCAAAGGCCAACCCTTTGGCGAACGCCAATCCGACGCGCAGGCCGGTATAGGAGCCAGGCCCGATGGTGAGCGCGATCCCACGCAGCTCGTCTTCGTGTGCATCGATCCGTCGAAGGAGCCGGGCGGTTTCCGGCGCCAGCTCCACTGTGGCATGCCGGCTCGCCACCCAAATCTGCTCGGCCAGGATCCGGCCGCCATCCGTCACGGCCAGGCCGATCGTATCGGTGGCAGTATCGATGGCCAGGAGCATCCTAACAGGTTGCGGAGGGACGCCCTTCCGCCCTCCTTCCCGATAGGAATTCTCCCCTCCGCCTCCAAGAGTCTCCGGGGCACCATCTCGCGTGGTCGCGGCGGGAGCCCCACGGAGGTGCTCCGCGAGGGTCGGGGGTGGGGGCTTGCTGGTAGGAACCCTGCTTCAGCATTCTGCTATCCGCCGAAGGCAGCTTTTCGGAATTGGGCGAGAAGTCGCAGGTGGGAGCCGCCTCTCGCCTCGAAGTGCAACGCTCGGCGCGACTCGTCGACCCAGCTCAGTCCTACCCGAAGGCGGTCCCCCGGGAGCAGCGCCTCCACGTGCGCCGGCCACTCCATCACGACCATGCGACCCGTTGATAACAACTCGGCCAATCCCATCTCCGCCGCTTCTTCGGGCGTGGCCAGACGAAAGGCGTCGACATGGTACAGCACGTCGGAATCAGCCCGGTGATACTCGTTGACCAGCACGAAGGTCGGGCTCGTGACGGATTCGAGGGCACCCCAACCGCGGGCGATCCCCTGGGTCAGTGTGGTCTTGCCGGATCCCAGGTCTCCATCCAGACAGATCAAATGGCCGCCGCGCAGCATCTCCCCCAAACGGACACCGACACGGCGTGTCTGCTCGGGGCTGTGGCTGAGGAATTCGAGGCTGTGTTCGTCGAGGATGGGCATGAGCGGGCGGCATTATACGTCCGCGCCGGAGGGCTCACAAGCATAGACCCCGCTTTCGCCGGCCACCGCCTCGTGATACCATCCGGCCCATGCGCGTGCTCGTCCTCTCCGACATCCACGCCAACCTGGATGCGCTCGAAGCGGTGCTGGCCGACGCCAGATCGTTCGACTCGGTCTGGTGCCTGGGCGATCTGGTCGGATACGGACCCGATCCCAACCAAGTCATCGAGCGAGTCCGCGCCCTGCCCGGGCTGATGTGTCTGATCGGCAACCACGACCAGGCGGCGCTCGGCATCATCCCTCTCAGTCGTTTCAACAGCGACGCCGGAGCCGCGGCGGCCTGGACAATGGAGCATTTGACCCAGGAGAACACGGCCTACCTCAGATCGCTTCCCAGCCGGATCACCTTCGAGGATTTCACGCTGGCCCACGGAAGCCCGCGCCAGCCGGTTTGGGAATACATCCTCGATTTGCAGACAGCCGACGGCAACTTCGATTCGTTTTCGACCAACTACTGCTTGATCGGTCATTCCCATCTGCCGTTGATTTTCCACCGGGCGATCGGGGACACGCAGGCGGCGATGGTCGAAGTCTCCTGGCGAGCGCCGATGGAGCTCCGGGCTCGCATGATCCTGAATCCGGGGTCGGTCGGCCAACCGCGCGATATGGATCCGCGCGCGGCGTATGCCCTGCTCGACGTCCGCGCCGGCACCTGGCAGGCCCGCCGAGTGGAGTACGACGCGGCGAGCGTCAAGGACCGCATGCTGGAGGCCGGCTTGCCAGAACGACAGGCGCTTCGGCTGCTGGCGGGCTGGTAGCGCCGGAACTTCTCGACCAGGCGGGGCGTCTTACCCTTCAGACCGCCGCTTCGCCGGCGAGGAGGAACGAATGAAGAAGTCCGTTGCCATGACGTTCGTGCTACTTCCCGTATTGATCTTGGCCGCCTGCTCCCCCCAGCTCCTCGCCGCCACCGAAGCCCCCGCCCTTTATCCCGAGCCGGCCGTCGGCTTTGTGGCGGGCGATGCCGTCGGCCTGGAGGGTGGCCGTTCCGCTGAGGCTCCGTCAGGCGACCTCGCCATCGTCCAGGCCCCGACGACGGATGAACGGCTCGTCGTCCAGACGGCTGCGCTTTCGATGGTCGTCGGCGATCCCGTGGCCAAAGCCACCGCCATCCGCCAGATGGCGGAGGCGATGGGCGGCTATGTGGTTTCCTCGTACATTTACAAATCGACCTACGGCGACGCCGGTCAGATCGCCGACAACGCCTCCGTGATGGTCCGCATCCCGGCCGACAGGCTGGAAGACGCCCTCGGGCAAATCAAGGCCGACGCGGTCGAGGTACGCAGCGAAAACGTCTCCGGCGAGGACGTCACGGCGCAATACGTCGACCTCGAATCGCGCCTGCGCAGCCTGGAAGCGACCGAGGCCCAGCTCCTGGAAATCATGGAAGGCGCCACCAAGACGGAGGATGCTCTAGCGGTCCTCAACGAGTTGAAGGTGGTCCAAGGCGAAATCGAGGCCGTCAAGGGGCAGATGAAGTATTACAGGGAATCGGCGGCGTTCTCTGCGATCTCTGTCGAGTTGATCCCGGATGTGGCTACGCAGCCGATCGAGATCGGCGGTTGGCAGCCGCAGGGGACGGTCAAGGCAGCCGTCGAAGCCCTGATCGACGCCCTGCAATGGCTGGTCGACGCCGCCATCTGGGTGGCGATCTGCCTGCTCCCCTTCGCTCTGCTGATCGGGCTGCCATTGTTCCTGATCGTTAGGGCGGCCAGGCGCCGGCGCGCGAAGGCTACATCGAAGGACGCCGCTGCTAACTAGCTCGAGGCTCTCCGGAAATCCGTAGGGGCACGGCGGCGCCGTGCCCCTACTTGCGATCCGCACCGGCTCATTCCACCGCCAGCCATTCCTCGGCCTCCGCCACGGTGCGGAAGATGCGAATGTTGACGCCCTTGTCCATGGCCACCGCCTCTCCCAGCTCGAGGATCGAGGCCGAATGTTCGGGGTTGAGATCGACGTAGGCGATTCGGAGAAGCACCGGAGCGGTTTGGGCGCTGGCTTCGGCGATGACCCGATAGGCCTCCACCGGCCTGACGCTGGGACCGGTAAGGTTCTCTTCGATGAGAACCGCCGGCCAGCCGAGTTTGGCACAGACGTCGTAGACCTCACGTAGGTAGCGACGCACGGTCTCTGCATCGTTCTCTCCGGAGACTTGGACGCGCAGGAAACCGCCTTCCTCTGCCAGATTCAACGTGTAGGCCATAGGGAAACCTCGCAGAGCGGCAGGCTATAGGTTGGCGCGCACTTGACGTGCCAGATCACCGAACGCCGGCGTATGGGTCAACTCAAGGGCACGCGGGCGCGGCAGCGGTATCTCCAGGTCGAGGCGAATCGAACCCGGGCGCGGGCTGAGCACGATCACGCGGTCGGCCAGCAGGATCGCCTCCGGTATCGAGTGTGTCACCAGCACCACGGTGATCGGGCGTGCCGACCAGATCCGCAGCAGCTCGAACGCCATCCGCTCGCGCGTCAGCGCGTCGAGCGCACCGAAAGGTTCATCGAGCAACAGCAGATCCGGCTCATGGACCAGCGCCCGCGCCAGCGCCACCCGCTGGGCCATCCCCCCCGACAGATCGCGCGGCAGGGCCTGCTCGAATCCCTCGAGCCCGACGAGCTCGACCATCTCGAGCGCCCGGCGCGTCTGCTCCTGGCTCGGCAGCTCTTGCAGTTCGAGCGGCAGGCGGATGTTGTCCAGGGCGGTGCGCCAAGGCATCAGATTGGCTTGCTGAAAGACGAAGCCGATCCTTCGTCGCGGCTGGACCAGCGGCTCTCCTTCGAAAATAACCTCACCCACCGTCGGCGGAAGCAGCCCGGCGAAGATGCGCAACAGGGTCGTCTTGCCGCAGCCGGAAGGGCCCACCACACCCACGAATTCGCCTTTGCGGACGGAAAGGCTCACCTCCTCGAGGACCACCAGCCCCGCACGGCCGTTGGGGAAGACCTTCGTCACTCCATGCGCCGCCAGGATCGCCTGACCCCCATCGAAGGTCACGGGATGAACTCGTTGGTGTAGGCCTGCTCCAGGTCTTGCGGCGCGGGCAGCAAACCCGAATCGATCATGACCTGCTGCATGTTCTGCCACGCTTCGGGCCGGGTGAAGCCGAGTCGGTCGGTCTGCCAGAAGCGCAGACTCTCCTCCAAGACTTTGCGCTGGACGGCCTCATTCGCCCCCGACAGACCTTCGACGTACTTCCGGCTGACGTCGTAGGCGGCCTCGGGGTCCTCCAGCGTGTCGCGCAAGCCGCGCAGCGTAGCCCGGATCATCCGCCGCACCAGGCCGGGGTCCTCACGCAGTGTTGCCTCGTTGGTGATGACACCGTTCGAAGCGAGGGTGACGTAATCGGCAACGCGCAGGAGGTTGACGGGCACCCCCTCCGCCTCGAGGACGATCGGCTCGTTGTTGGCATAGACCACGGCCGCCTCGACCCGACCGGAGCGCAGCGCCTCGATCTGGGTGAAGCCGATCACCTCCAGTTTCGCCGCATCCACCGGCAATCCATTGGCCGCCATCAACGCCGCATAGCCGATGTAGGAGGCTCCGCCCAGCAGCGGGATCCCGATCGAGCGGCCTTGCAGATCGGCCGGCTCATCGATATGGCTCGTCTTGAGAGAAGCGATCGCCACCGGGAAGTCCTGCCACCAGCCCAGGACGTAGACGACGGGAAGACCTTGCTGGCGCGCCAGCAACACTTGTTCGCCCGACGCCAAGGAAAACGGCAGCTCCTCCGCGCCGACCAGCGCCACCCCGTCGGTCTCGAAGGCGTAATCGAACTCGAGCTCCAGGCCTTCGTCGGCGAAGTAGCCGCGCGCGTCGGCCATGTAGAAAGGCGCGTATTGCACGCTGGGCAGGTACCCCATCGGGAGCCGGATGTGATCCGGCTCGCCCGGAGCCGCCGGGGAGGTGCAAGCCGAAAGCAGCAACAGCAGGAAGATCCAAACGCGAGGGCGGTATCGTCTCATCTTATTGGCTCTTCTCGGTCTCGCGCCATGCGAGCACCCGGCGCTCGAGCAGCGCCGCCAGGCTGTAGAGGCTCAAGGCAATCGTGACCAACATCAGCAGGGCGACGAAGACCAGCGCCGTGTCGTACAGGCCGCGCCCCAGATTGACCAGGAATCCGAGTCCCTCGTCGGCGCCGACAAACTCTCCGACGACGGCGCCGATCACAGCCAGCGTCGAACCGATCTTGAGCCCTCCCAAAAGGAAGGGCGCCGCCGCAGGAACCTCCAACAGGACAAGCACCTGGCCCCGGCTCGCGCGCAGTGAGCGCATCAGGTCGCGGAGATCCTGGGGAACCGCGCGGATCCCGGCGATGGTGCTGATCAGAATCGGGAAGAACACGATCAAGGCACCGATCAAGACCTTCGAGAGGTGCCCTGGGCCAAGCCAAATGATGAGGAGCGGAGCAATCGCCACCACCGGGATCGCCTGCGAGGCCACGATGTAGGGCGAGAGGAGCCGTTCGGCTCGGCGCGATTTGGCCAACAGGTAGCCGAGAGACATCCCGGCCAGGAGGCCGATGGCCAGGCCGGCGACAACTTCCGAGAGCGTGACGAGGGTGTGGTGGATCAGGCTTCCATCGCCCAGGGTGGAGGCCAGCCGCCAGGCGACCGCTTCCGGCGCGGGCAGGAGAAATCCCGGCAGTGCGCCTGAACGGGTGACGGCCTCCCAGACCAGCAGCGTTCCTGCGGCCACCGCGGAGGTGAACAGAACCCGCGACATCGCGCCAGGCAGCCGGGTTGCGATCAGCTCCGGGTTGTCAGGAGAGGTTTGTGATGAGTCCGCCATGGATCCAAAGCCCCCGCACTATTCCTTCGGGACGGGGCTCCTGGACGCCGCCCTCACCCCTTCGGGCACCCCTTCGGGTGCACCCTGGGTGTGCGCCGAAGGGCGTGGCGCCCTGTAGGGGGCGAGACGGCGTGGCGGATCGGTCCCGTCCAAGGCGGGACAGAAAACCCCGAAGACGAAATGTCCTCGGGGTGCGCCGCGGCCGTGCCTAGCCGGGGTCGTCCTGGAATAGCGGCGGCACGGCCAGCCTTCTCTCATCCGGACTTTACCGTCGGCTCCGGAGTTCCACCGGATCCTGCGCCGAAGCGCTCGCGGGCTCTACCGCCGATCGGGAATTGGGCCGTTGGCCCTCACCCTGCCCCGAAGGCTAGTCCTCAGAATTATACCTCCCTCGACGCTGCATGGAGTGCAAGGTCCTGATTTCAGGCTGAAGGTGCATCCACGAGAGGCACCCGACCGTCGATCCTCTGACCGAATGCTTATCGAGGGATGGCGCCCGCGGCACGTACCCGCATGCTCCCAGCCAGGTGAGCGCGGCAGGCGCGGGTCCCCTGCGCATCGCGCTTCGCATCGCGATTCGTCGCGCTTCGCATCGCGCTTCGCATCCCGGAGGGGACCCCGGAGGGGGCATCCCGCCCTCACCCCTTTCGGGCACCCCTTCGGGTGCACCTTGGGGTGCGCGCCGCCCTCACCCCTTCGGGTGCGCCGAAGGGCGTGGCGCCCTGCCCCCTGGGGCGCCCGAAAGGGGCGTAGAGGGCGAAGGGCGTGGCGGTCTGCACCCCTTCGAAGCTCCCTGGGGTGTGCCCTGAAGAGGGAAGAGACTGAGGCGGCAGCCGAGGGCTTCCCGGCCCCTCCGGGGTGCTACGCGAAGCGGGGCCACATCCGGAATCCTTCGACAGACGAGCAGCGGTTTCCTTCGCGCCGTAGAGGACGGCAGAACCGGCGCGGGGTCGAGGGATGGGCGTCCTTCCCACCGCCGACGACCAGACCCGAGTTCAACCAGCACCGAAGGCACAGGGCGATCGTAGACGTGCGGTTCCGCAGCGTTCCGCCACCGACGACCGCATGGAAACTCGAGCTCAAGTCCACCGGGAGCCCGCGACCGCTCTCCCTCCTTGTGATGATCTCGGGTACACTGCGGTGCCCGCAGAACGACCGTCCGGATCGCCCCAGTGACGACTCTTCGAATCTCCCTCCTGCCTCCCGCAAGAGAACGCTGGACGGCCATCGGACTCGTTACGCTCATCGCCTTGCTCGCCTACGGCCCTCTTGTGCCCTGGCTGGGGTTCTACCGGGATGATTGGTACCAGATCTGGGCGGGCACCACGCTTGGCCCACGAAGCATCATCACCCTCTTTTCGATCGATCGTCCGGTCATGGGCTACACCTATGCCGCCACCTTCTTCTTCCTGCGGGATTCGGTGCTGGCCTGGCAGCTCTACGCGCTCTTACTCCGGTGGCTCGGCGCCCTGGGTGCGTTGTGGTTGTTCCGCAAGCTGTGGCCCGGGCAACCGTTCGTCACCACGTCGGCTGCCTTGCTCTTCCTGGTCTACCCGGGATTCCTCCAGCAGCCCAACGCGAATACGTTTTCGAATCATCTGGTCAGCTACACCGCCGAGGTATTGTCGTTGGCGGCCACCGCCGAATTCCTCGATACCCGACCGGGCTGGCGCCGAACCGGCCTGACGATCTTCGCTGTGGCCGGCGCGCTGACGTGTTGGCTACTCTACGAATACATGATCGGTCTCGAGACCCTCCGCTATTTCTTGCTCGCGCGCCACGCCTTGAAAACAACAGGCAAGGTGAATGCGGCATGGCTTTCTCGTTTTCTGGCATCGGCGGCGCCGTTCTTAGCTCCGATGCTAATTTTCCTTTTCTGGCGCATCTTCCTCTTCGATGCCGCCCGCGTGGGCGTGGATGTGGGCCGAGTCCTCGCTCAGTATGGCCCTTCCCCGGTGCTGACGGTTTTCAACCGGGCGGTCGAGCTCATCGGCGACTTTGTGGAAGCCGCCTTCTTGGCGTGGGCCGTGCCACCGTATGAACGGATTTCCTCTCTGGGGGCCAAGGAGATCGTCCTGGGCCTTCTTCCGTCGGTCGTGGCGGTTCTCGCCTTCCTGAGATACACCCGGATCCCGCGAGACCGCGCTTCCCCGTTGCGGGCGGAGACGTTGCGTTCGCCTGGCGCCGGCCCCGATCTCATTCTGCTGGGGACCGTCACGACTCTGGGTTGCCTGACTCCGGTCATCCTGGCGGGAAGGGATATCCGCTGGTCGAGCGCGTTCGATCGCTACACCCTACACGCCACGCTCGGTCTGGCGATGTTGACGGTCGGCCTCGTGTGTGCGACGATTCGCGCAAGAACCCAGCCATCGGTCCTGGCTGCCCTCCTCGGTCTCTCGGTTCTCACGCACCAGGCCAATGCCTATCATTGGGCACGCTTCTGGGAGGAGCAACGACAGCTGTGGTGGCAGCTCTCCTGGCGAGCGCCGTCCCTGGAATCGGGGACCGTGTTGATGGTGAACCTCCCTAGTCAAAGGTACTTCGAGGACTACGAAATCTGGGGCCCGGCTAACTTGATTTACGCTCCGGGAGACCGGGATCCCGAGATCGCAGCCGAAGTCCTGGCCGAGGAAACCGCCCCGAAGGTGAGGTTGGGATTGAGCGAAACGCGCTACATGCGAGTGCTCATCGGGATCCCGCGCGACTTTCGCAACACTCTTATCGTCGATTGGCCCTCGCGCCAGGCATGCGTCCACGTCCTGGAGGAAGATCAACCGGAGTCCGCCGTCACATCCGGGAGCCTGATCCAATCGCTGGCGAGCTACTCACACCGGGGCCAGATTCTGACCTCCGCCGAAGCGGCGCAGCCGCCGGAGCGGATTTTCGGGCCCGAGCCCTCCCGGGGATGGTGTTGGTATTACCAGGCGGCAACTCTCGCCCGTCAAGAGCGTGACTGGCCTCGCGTCCTGTCCCTGGGCGAGGAAGCTCGGGGGCTCGGGTTGACGCCGTCGGACCCGACCGAGTGGATGCCGTTCTTCGAGGCCTATCTCAATGGGGGGAACATCGAGCAGGGTCGCCACCTGGCGGAGCTGATCCGAGCGGACGGCCTCGTTGCCGAGCAGATATGCCATAAGTTGGGGCAGGAGCATTTCTCCAATCGAGCGGCGTATCTAGAGGCAGACCAGATGTTGTGCGATGCGGTGCCGCCCGAACCGGTCGGCCCGACTCAGGCCCCTCCCGCGTAGCGTGCGCTCCAAGATGCGCTCCTCCGGTCACACCAGCTGATGCGACTCCCTTCGAAGTCCCAGGTCGTCTGGGCCGCCATTCCTGTTGCGTTTGTCCTGCTCGTGCTCTTGTTCTTTCCTTTCCGTTATCGGATCGAGTTCGACACCGATGAAGGCATCAACGCCATCAAAGCCATGATGGTCCTGCGGGGATACCGCCTGTACAGCGAGATTTGGAGCGATCAGCCTCCTCTATTCACCTTCCTCCTGACCGCCTGGTTCCGCGCCTTCGGCCTGCGTCTCACCGCTGCGCGGCTGATGGTGCTCCTGTTCTCGGCCGGGCAGGTCGCCTTTGGGACAAGTTACCTGCGGAAGAACTGGGGGACTTTGGCTGCCGGGTGCGGCGGTCTGATGCTCGTCCTGCTTCCTTACTACCTCCGCCTCAGCGTGTCGATCATGATCGGCCTTCCGGCGATCGCCCTGGCTGTGGCCTCCTTCTACATGCTCGCCGAGTGGCATTCGCGCCCTGTCCCAGGCCGACTGGTAGCTTCCGGTCTCTTGCTCGGGCTGTCGATCCTGACCAAGGGGTTTACCGCGGTCCTTGTGCCGATCTGGCTGATCGGCATTCTGGCCAACGTCCTGAGGAACCCGACTCTCATCCGCCAGGGCAGGCATCGCTGGCTCGGACCGGTCGCGTGGCTCGCCGCCCTCGGCCTTGTCGTCGGCCTTGGCCTCCTCCTCATCGTCCGCACCGAGTATCTGAGTCAGCTGCTGAGCGTTCACCTGATTGCTTCGCAGAGCGACGAGTTCGCCATCGACCCGGAGCACCGTACCCTCGCCTCCTACCTGTCGGAGTCCTGGCCTATCTTTGCTTTGGCGGCTGTGGGCGCAGGGTGGGCAGTGAAAAGGAGGGAGTGGAGCGCGCTATACCTGGCCGGCTGGATCGCCGCAGGCTATGCCTTCCTGGTGATCAACCAACCGACCTGGTACCATCATCAGCTCCTCCTCACCGTTCCTGCAGCCCTGCTGGCCGCGATTGCCGTCGGGGCATCGATCGACGACGTGCGCACCCTCCGGCCGGATTGGCCCCGCGCGCGTCGAGGGGCTCTCAGTTTGGGTTCTCTCGGAGTGTTTCTCGTCTTCCTGGTCATCCGCCTGCCAGGGACCGCCGAAGGCCTCGACCCCCGTCTTCCCAATCTCAGCGGCCCGGGCACGGACGAGGAGGACGAACGGTCGCTGCTGGCCGCGATCAACGATCACGCTTCCCAGACGCACTGGTTTTACACCGACCGCCCGATCTTCGCGTTTCTTGCCGATATCCCGGTTCCCCCCAATCTCGCCGTCATCAGCCAGAAGCGATTGTTCACCGGGGGCCTTACCGAGCAGGAGATCGCCGCCACGCTGGATACGTACGCTCCCGAAATGGTCTTGAATTCGCGATTCGGGCTCCCGGCGGTCGGAGAGTACATGCGGACGCGCAACTTCACTCGGATCGACGAGACGACCAAGTACCGGCTATACTTCCGCCGGCCACCTTAGACCTTCGCAGTCATCGGCCCTCGATCTCGCCGCGCCAGACCGCAATGACTTCCCTCCGCCATCGTACGGCGTCCTTCCTCCAGGCCGACCGATTGTGGCTCCTGGCCGTCGCTGCCACATTCGTTCTGATCGTCTTCCTCAGCCAGAACCGGGTCGTTGGGTGGGAACCTGGCTATAACGAGCTTCAGCCCGGACATCACGGGTGGGTCTCGTCTCATACCCTGGCGGTGATCGCGCATGCCACACCGGCCAACGGATTCGTCGGTTACGCTGAAGCCTACATTACCGAGGAGGGCAGCCTCGACTACAGGTATTTCGACCGATACCCCGTCTACTTCAGCGCTGCCATGCACGCCCTGCTTTCCCTGAAACCCAGGCTCTCAACGCAGGTCTACCTGGCGAAGCAAGCGATGAACGGGATCTTCATCCTGACGGCGTTGGCTGCCTACCTGCTCCTGCGAATGCTCGCTTTGTCTCCCCTGCGAGCCCTGGTGGCGACCATCCTGGCCGTTTCCAGCCCCTACCTTCTCTTCTACAAGGACATGGTCCACTTCGATCAGCCGGCAGTCCTAGGCATGTTGGTGTTGATGCTCGCCATCTCCGTGCACAAGATCGATGGGCGCCGCTACGTGGTCTACGGCGCCGCCCTCCTGGCCATCAGCCTAGGGCGGGGCTACGCCTCCCTGGTTGTGTTGTTGGTTTGGTTCGCCCTGGAAGCGATCGAAGGGCTGCGCCAGCGCGGACCTTCGTTCCGGCGCAAGATTTCCTCTCTGGCTTCCCTGACAGCCTTCCGAGCGCTCTTGCTGGGAACGGCATGGGCAGCGTTGAACCTGACCTACAACATCCAGATGGAAGCGGCAAAGCGAGGCCTCCCCCTGTTGGAGACCAGCATCGTCAGGTCGGCGCTCAACCGCCTCTCCCTTAACCAGGGCTTCAACGCCGCCAACGCGGACGTGCTGGGATGGAGGTATTTCATCTCGGATGAAACCATCCGCCTTGTGCGCTGGTCCTTTCCCATATGGGACTACGAGGGATCGTGGCTGGTGAGCGTCTTGATTGTGGCTCTTATGGTGGTGGTCATTGTGCTGTGGGGACGGAAGTTGGATCCAGCTCGTCGAGAAGTCTTGAAGGTCCTCGTCTTGTCCGGGCCGATCTGGCTCTTCGCCTTGCGCAACCTGTCCGCTTTCCATGACTACACCGCCATGTACTTCCTGGGGATACCTCTGGCTTTCTTTGCTTCCATCGCCTCTCTGCTTCGTCTGCCTCGCCTCGGATGGGCCCTGGCGGCGGCGGTCAGCCTGGCGGTGTTCACCGCGCGCAACTCCCAGATTCAGGACCTGCACAGGGAGATCGGGGGGGCCTCCAGCGCCTACACCCATGATTTCATGAGGATCGCCGCGGCGCTGCCCGCGTCAGGCCAATCGGTCTACTTCGCCGGTAGAGTCCCGGATGCGCCGTTTGCGCCAGGGTTCTACCTTCCCGGGCAGCTCCTTGCGCCTCTGGCCCTGGCCGACTACTCGATCGCGCGAGATCCCCACTTCCAGAAGACGAATCTCACCCCGCAGAACTCGCACTTCTTCCTCTTCAAGAATGACTGACGGGTCTGTGGCGAACCGCCAGTGAGCCAAATCGGGGTCAACAGGCCACGCGACTTACGCACGAGCTCGTCCACGAAAGCGGATCGGCCCCAAGCAACGTCCGGAGTGCACGGCGGCGCGAGAACATCTTGGCTCTCAGGCGACCCTTGACCTTCCTCCGCACTTCGGCCTACACTATGTTCAACAGGCGCCCCCGCCGCCCTGCCCCCTGTGGGTGTCAGGCCGGCGGGGTTTCTCTGTCATGAGGCGATCTCTCGCTGCAATCTGCTTGCTCCTATCCGCCGGATGCACCGCCGTCCCAAAGCCGGCGGACACTACGATGCCGGCACCGACGGGTGCCCACCCGACACCCGCGGCAACGCGAACCCCTGCCCCGTCGCCGACGACCACGACCCCGGCCTGCCTCTCCTTGCCGGGTCAGGTGATCGTCGAGGAGTACATCGACTCCGACCTGCCCAGGAGCATCCCCTACCGCGTATACCTTCCGCCCTGCTATGAAGCGGGCGCGCCCCGGCCCTACCCAGTCTTGGTTCTGCTCCATGGCCTTCAGCTCACCGACAGCCAGTGGGACGACCTGGGGGTCGACGAGACCGCGGACGCTCTCATCCGGCGCGGAGCCATTCCGCCAGTCGTGATCGTCATGCCGTGGGAACGAAGAGGGCTCGACTTCGAGCAAGCGATCGTCGCCAAACTGCTGCCCCACATCCGCTCCACGAGCGCCGGCGGCGGCGACCGGACGACAACGGCCATCGGCGGAATTTCACGAGGCGCGGGCTGGGCCTTGCGGATCGGTCTCAAGCATCCGGATGAATTTGGTGCGATCGGGCTGCATAGCCCGGCCGTGTTATCGCCGGATCTCTATCATCTCGGAGACTGGATCAAAGCTGCCGAGCCGATGGGTGTGCCAAGGTTATGGATCGACTTCGCCGACCGCGATACTTCGCGCGCCGGTGCGCTGGAACTCGCTATGGACTTGGAGGAACTCGGCGCCACCTTTGCGTCGAGCAGCTCTCCAGGAGAACATACGGGAACCTATTGGAGTTCGCGCCTGGAAGACTACCTGAGCTGGTACGCCTCGGGATGGGCCGGGTCTTCTATGCGCTGAGACGGCCCCTCCCTTAACTCAAACCGCGCCGGGCACCTTGCTCAGGGGCGTCCAAGCGCGGGCTTGAGGAGGAGAATGTGCTCGGATTCTCGGCTTCACGACTGAGCAGAGGATGAAGCCAAGCTTAGTGGAAGATTAGTGCGACCTGGGCCAGGCGGCCAGCACGTTCTTGATCGAAATCGGGCCTTGGCGAAGTAGAACCGGTTCGGGCCCGGTACAATCGATGACCGTCGATGGACTCCCTCCCGGGCACACTCCCCCATCAAGGATGATTGCGATCCTTCCACCCAGCGAGCTGGCGACCTCAGCCGCCGTCCTGGAGCTCGCTTCCCCGGACCGATTCGCAGAAGTGGTGGCCAGCGGCCCGGTCGAATGAAGCAGCTCGAGCGCCACCGGGTGATCCGGCGCCCGCACGCCCACGGTGTCGCCTGGCCCGATCGCTTGTGGCACGGTCTCCTTCCGCCGGACGACGAGCGTCACAGGGCCAGGCCAGAAAACCGAGGCGAGTTCCTCCGCGAATCGATTCGGAGTCACCACCGCTCCGGCATCCTTCCACCCAGCCACGAGAATCGGGATCGACTTTTCAGCCGGACGCCCTTTGGCCCGGAAGATTCTCTTGATCGCCTCGCCATCAAAGGCCGGCGCGCCAACTCCGTACACCGTGTCGGTTGGAAACGCGATCAGCCCGCCGGCTCGGAGAACACCCAACGCCGTCTGCATCCACAACGGATCCTTCACCGAGACGAGCCTCGTCTCAAGCCTCATGCGCGGACCCGCGGCGGATGACGAGCAGGCGTTCCAGGCCGGCAAGATCATGAACAACTTCGACAACGCCCGAGGTAATGGTGTTGAGGGCTAGGGCAGAAAGGTCCGCGCCGTGTCCTTCATCGATCTCGAGCAGCGCCAGCCCTCCCAAGGCCAGGCGCCCTTCCAGCGATTGAATCAGCCGCCGCGTGAGCACCATGCCCCCGACTCCGCCGTCCAGCGCCATCACGGGCTCGCGTTGCGCGGCCGCCACCTGTCCGATTCGGGCTGATGGAAGGTAAGGGAGATTGGCGCACAGGATGTCCCATTCACCCGCCAGGCCTTCCAGGAGGTCTGCCTGGACAAGGTGAAGACGCCCATCCACCCCGTGCGCGTTTGCGTTCGCTCGCGCCGTCCGCACGGCGCCTAAGCTGAGGTCGGTGGCGAAAACGTCGCACGCCGATGCTTCGACAGCCAGGGTTACAGCCACGCAGCCGGAACCGGTGCCGATGTCGACCACGCGCGCCATCCCATCTCGGCCCTTCACGTCCCGCAACGCCGTTTCGACCAGCAACTCGGTTTCCGGGCGAGGGATAAGGACCTCCGGATTGACCGCGAACCTCCGCCCGTAAAACTCCCACCAGCCGAGGACGTACGGCAGCGGTTCCCCGGCGGCACGACGGCCGACACGAGCCTCGAACTCGCTGGCGGTCGCCCTAGGCAGAACGATCCGGTCGTGCGCCAGGATCCACGTCGTCGTCGTCTGGAGACTGTCCGCCAGGAGCAGCCGGGCATCGGAGGCAGCCGAGTCGCTCATCGGCGCGAACGCCCGTTGCGCGCGCCGGAGAGCCTCACCGACTTCCATCGAATGCATCCTTACGTGCCAGCGGCTTGCAGGCGCTCCGCTTGCTCGTGCGCCGCCAACTCGTCGAGAAAGGGGTCGAGGTCGCCGTCGAGCACAGCCGGGAGGTTGTGCAGCGACACCCCGATCCGGTGGTCGGTGACACGCGACTGAGGAAAGTTGTAGGTGCGGATCTTCTCGGCCCGCTCGCCGCTGCCCACCTGGGATCGACGAGCCGAATCGATCTCCGCCTGCTGCTTTTCGATTGCCAGTTCGTACAGGCGTGCGCGCAGGATGCTCATGGCCCGCGTCCGGTTCTGCAATTGCGAGCGCTCATCCTGGCATTGCACGACCATCCCCGTCGGCAGATGGGTCAGGCGAACCGCCGTGGCGTTCTTCTGGACGTTTTGGCCTCCGGCTCCGGCCGACCGATAGACGTCCATCTTGATGTCTTTCTCCGGGATATCGATCTCGATCTCGTTCGCCTCGGCCAGGACGGCGACGGTGGCGGTGGAGGTGTGGATTCTCCCCTGGGACTCGGTCTGCGGGACGCGCTGCACCCGATGGACTCCCGACTCGTACTTGAGCCGGGAATAGGCCCGCCGACCGCGCACCTGGAAGATAACTTCCTTCAATCCGCCGATGCCGGTATCGCTCGTCGAGAGGGTCTCGATCTGCCAGCCGTGGGTCTCGGCGTAGCGGCTGTACATGCGAAAAAGGTCGGCGGCGAACAGAGCCGCTTCTCCCCCGCCGGTACCAGCGCGAATCTCGACGATGACGTTGCGATCAGACCGTGGATCCTTCGGGATGAGCAGGGACCGGATCTCGGCCTCAAGCGCCTCCCGACGCGGTGCAAGCTCGTCGACCTCCGCCTGCGCCAAATCCCGGACCTCTGGATCGTTCGTTTCGAGGAGCGCCCGCGCCTGCGCCAACTGCGCCTCCGTCTCCCGCAAGGCGCGGTACGCGCGGACCAGCGGCTCGAGCTCGGCGCGTTCTTTGCCCAGGGCGGCGTAGCGCTGATAGTCTGCGCCAGGCGCGGCGAGCTCTTGTTCCAGGCTCTCGTAACGTCGCAGAATCGATTCGAGTTTGTCCAACATGAGCGACAGGCACAAGAAACTCCCACAAGCTGCGTGGGAGGGGTGAGGTGATTATAGCATGCCGGCACCTAGGCTGGCGCCTCCGGCAAGAGAATTCGGCTTTCGGAGTCCGGCCTTTAGGCGGGCCCTCTTCGACCACGCTGCCCAGTTTGAAGCATAGGACTACCGGATGGGTGCTTGGAGATTGGGACGACGGGGTTCGCGTGTGAGCGCTTCGCAAACCCGGCCTTGAGGCCAGCCCAAAAAGCAAAGCGGCCCGGGAGGCCGGGCCGCTTCTGGTTACTCCCTCGCTAAGCTATGGACAGTCGTTCTGGAGCGTGTACTCGCCGATGTAGTGTGTGTTGACGTTCTCGTCTAGGTCATTGAAGATGAACCAGACTTTGATGTCCACATCCCCGGTACGGGCTGGCCGGGCGAACTTGACAACACCGCCTTCAGGGATTGCGGCGACATCGATCCCGGTGAACGTGATCGAGCCGGAATAGGTGGCGTCCCACGCGTCACCGACCGCCCCGCCCGAGACCAGAACCATGTTGTATGAGTAGCTGTAGTCGGGTGGGGAGTCGGGGTTCTCATACTTCATGCCCACGTCGCCCGTATCGATCCCGCTAGAAGGACCAGCGTCGGTGATCTGGACGACCGCGTTAATCGTGCATTGGCCGGCGGCCAAAGTGCCGGGCTCGGGCGAGACGCTGTGATCCCCCACCTCCGGGTCAACCGTATCCGGGCCGAGGACCAGTGTGGCCGAAGGCCCCGCCGTAGGCTCTGCCGTCGACCCCGCCGTCGCCTCGTCTGTCGGCTCCTTCGTCTTCGTCGGAAGAGGGGTCCTAGTCGGGGGCGGCCGCGTGCTCGTCGGGAGAGGCGTGGGCGTGTCCGTCGGCAGCGGGGTATTTGCCGGAGTCGCCGTGAAGGGGGCGTCGCCGGTGAAGTTGAGGGCGGTGGCCGTCGGCACCGGCTGGCTCATCGCCAGCTCCAAGCTGGCGCGCTGCGCAGCCGCTTCCTCGTCGGTCAGCCCGAGTGATTGTCTAAGCGCTTGCATGGCCTCATCGATGGATAGGGATATCATCCCGATCGGGACGCCGCCGTCATCGGCTCGGTAGTCTGCCAGCAGATTCGATCCCAAGCGCGGGGCAAATGGCAGCGGGCCAGCCAACGCGATGTTCAATTGCAGCGCCAGCAGAACCCAGCCCACAAGCAGGAGGAGAAACAGACCGACGGCGGCGATCAACCAGCGACGCCCAGAATCCGACTTCATGGCACCACTCCGTCCCCGCCAGGGAACCGCAACAAGGCTTCTTGCGAAGCCCTCGCCGTGGTCCCTGTAACCTTATTCGCTTTGAGCGGTGAGCACAGTGGGCCTTCGGTCCTAGCCAAACCACACCAAATCTTTCGACCTTCGGGCTTCTTACAGGGTCGTGGGCCTGGAGGAGGGCAAAGATCCGGAAGGTGACGAACGATCCATAGAGCGAGGCAACTTCCCAGACCCTTCGACTGCGCCCGGCCACAAGGCCGGGCTCCGCCCAGGGAGGGAAAAAGATATGTCCTCCTCCTGAGCGGAGGGCCGCGCCCGAGCTATCGCCAGGGCCTGGCCCACATTCGAAGCGCACCCTATCCAGCCCACGCACTTGCCAACCGGCCCTCCGACTTCGGCCGGCCTCCGCTCAGGGAGGAAAAGACGAACAACCTCCTCTCTGAGCGGAGCGCCGCGCCCGAGCTATCGCCAGGGCCTGGCCCACATTCGAAGCGCACCCTATCCAGCCCACGCACTTGCCAACCGGCCCCTTCGACTTCGGCCGGCCTCCGCTCAGGGATGAGGATGAAGGTCAGTTTAGAGGAGCCGTCGTGTCGTCGAAGAAACCAGCGCCGCCTGCCTCCAGCAATCGGCGTCCACGGCCGACGACTTCGTGGATTTCCAGCGGCGCCTTGCGCCCAGCAATCTGGGCCTGGCCCCGTCGTCCGAAGTCAAAATGGCTGCGAGCTCCGCCCAGCGCGTGATAGGTCTCCCCGCTGATCATCAGCCCTTCGGCGCCCGTATCGTGCAGCACGCGTTCGACCTGCAGCGCCGTGTCGACGCCATCGCCGATGATTGTGTATTGGACACGGTCGCGTGTTCCCAGGCCTCCGGCGACAACTTGGCCGGTCGCCACGCCAACCCCAAAGGGCAACCTCGCCAGGCCGGCCTCCTGGCGCCTGAGATTGAGGCGCGCCACGAGCTCGATCAATTCGAAAGCGGCGTGGGTTGCCTGCATCGCCCCCACGGGAGCCGGAGAAGGCTTGGGGAATAACCCGAATAGGGCCACCGCCACTTCCCCGTCGAAACGGTAAACCACGCCGCCGTGATTCGCGACCAGCGGGACCAGCGCGGCAAAATACTCGCTCAGTGATTCCATCGTCTTCGCCGGGTCCGTGTTGCTGTTTTCGGCGCTGACCCCGCGCAGGCCGGCGACGAGCACGGTGGCGCGGGCCGATTGCACGCTCGCTGCCCGAGCTCCATCAGCCAGGCTTCGCCGCAGCTCTTCTCGCACCTCCGGGGTCACCGCTCGGCCGAGCAGATCATGATAAATCAGTCCTTCCTGCAGCCCTTCGACCATCCGGTTGAACGTTCCGGCCAGGACGCCGATCTCGTCGGTTCCGCCTTCAGGCAGGCGGGTGTCGAGGTTGCCGGTGGCCACGGCCGTCGAGGCATCGGCCATGCGGACCAGCGGCCGAGTGATCGAGTTCGAGATCAAGAGACCGACGATCACCACCATCAACAGCGCCAGGGCGCTCAACAAGACCACGGTCGTCAGGTCCGGTCCGCCTTCCCCGGTCGAGGCGAGCGGGGTTTCCAGCAGCGAAAGGCCGAGGACGCCGAGGTTGTCCAGGCCGTTGCGCGCCAAGAGAGGAGTGAGAACCTCCCCATAGGGGACTTCGCCGATCTCGACGCGGCGGACCGGACTCTGCTCGGGGTCCCCGCCGGCCAGAATCTCGAGCGCCTCCGGCGGGACGGTCAGCGACTGCGGTGAGTCGGTGTTGAGAGTGCTGGCCAGGATCGCGCCGGAACGATCGTAGATCGAGACATTGGCGCCGGCCTGGGTCCGAAGCTCCTCGACCATCCCTTCAAGGTAGTCGCCCACCAGCACGACGCCGAGAACGCGATCCCCGCTCCCGATGATCGGGCCGCCTACCCAGAATACCGCCGTCTGGCCCTCCTGCCCGGGATTGAGGATTTCCAACCCTGCCCGTTTTTCGTCCGTCCCGCCGGCAAGGAGCGCCTGGATCGACTCCCACCCGGAATAAAAAGCCTCGTTGCGGAGCGTTTCGTACTGTCCGCGCGTCCCACCCGGACGCTGGCGGATCGTCAGCAGGCTCACGCCTTGTTCATCGAGGATGACCACCAGGTCGGCTCCGGCGCTGACCGCCAGCGGGAGAACGCGATCGCGCATCTCTTCGGCGTCCTTCGAGATCAGCGTCTCCACTACGCCTTGGGTGTTGGCCACCAGGCGCTCCTCGCTGAGGAGATCCCTCTCGACTCGCACAAGGGCATCGGTCGCCTGCTGCCCGCTGTCTGCCAGCTGGCGGAGAAACCGTTCTTGCCCGGAGGTGGTGAGGAAAGTGCCGACGAGGTAGGTGGCGCCCAGGGCCAGCGCCAGGGCCAGCAGCATGAACGGCAACGTGATCTTCCAGCGCAGGCTGAAGCGGACGCGAGGTCGTTCGGTGTGGTCTACGGTCGTCACGCGTCCCTCAGTACGAGGCGCGATCTACTTCACAAGAAAGGAAAGGATCACCAGCAGCGCCAGGAAACTGCCGGCGAGGATCCCGATGCGGCGGAGGTCCGATCGGACATAACCATAGTCGGGGTTGAAATCACCGCTGCCGGACTCGCCGCGTGTCGAGGACGTGCCTGCTGCGCGGGTCGTCCGGCGTTCAATCCTCTTGGTCTTCTTGGCCATGCCTATCCCTTTCGCCGAGCTGCCTTCGCCACGATCATCCGCCGGTCAGCTCGGCGAAGACGACGATACGTTTGTTATCGACCAGATAAGGGTAGCACGAAATGAGGGTGACCGTAGGACGGGCGGTCGCTTCCATCACTTGCACGTCCGTCGGGCCGACAATCTCCGTCCCGGTTACCCGGTAGACAAAATCGCGCGTAGCCGTGGACAAGCGAATCTCATCACCCGGCTTCAACCGATCCAGGTCGCGGAACAGCTCACCGAAGATGTCGTTGTGGGCGGAGAGAACGACATTGCCCGGGTCACCCGGATTGGCCGTCCCCAAGTGTTGGGCGACACCCTTTCTTAGCTGCTCCCAGCCGTCGCCCTGGACGACCGGCGCCGGCGAGCTCCACAGGGCGGGAATGTGGATGATGGTCGCCTGTTCCGGGCCGGGAGTCGGAAGACCGACAACCGGCAGCGACTCGACGTAGGGTCGCAGATTCTCCGGGATTTCGGCCTCGTTGGGCTGCGCGCCGCCCGGCGACGTCGGAGGCGTGTGGCCGGATGGAAGCACGACGACCCGGATCAGGGGCGTAGCCAAGGCCATGGGGCCTTCGAGGGCGGCTGCCACTTCAGCGTTCAGGAGGCGCAACGCGCCCAGGCCGCTGAACAAGATCAACGCCAGGCCTGCGACCGCGCCGATTTCCACCAGCAGCAGCGTCCGGTTCAGGAAGGTTCGACGACGCGTCAGGATCGGTTCGTCGGACGGAGCCTCTCCCAGTTCATCGCCCTGCGGCGGATTCGGCCAGCCGCGGTCGGCCGGCGCTTCCAGACGCAGGGCGCGCCCCGTGGCGCGAAACTGCTCCAAACGCAGGCGCCGCGCGTCCACCCGGCGCTGCGCCAGAGCCGCCTCCAGCTCCGGGACCGATAAGTCTTCGACGCGCTTCGAGCGTCCAGCCACTTGTTCTCCTAACGGTGTCGGCGCGGATTATACCCAGGGGTCCAGAATGCGCCCCCCCATTGAACACCCCCCTGTAGTCCCCCATTTTGTTCACCCCCCTATGGTCCCTCCTGAAGGGGGGACTCAGGGGGGACGAAAGTCGTCCCCCCTAACCCCCCTCGCAATGGCCGGGCTCCGCGGCCGAGGTAGGCGGGCATCTTGCAGAGAGCCGTCGCTTGCGATTGACATCGTTGCCGCTCGAAAGCCGGCGTTAGCAGGACCCATTTCCGAAAACAAAGACCAGCCGCACCGATGTCGAAATCAAGGACTCTTTCTAGCGCAATGACCGCGCAACCTTCTCCGTCGAGCTCAAGCTTTTGCAGGGGGGTGCGGCCCCTCGCTGCGCTCGGGGTGCTCCTCGAGGGGCGGGCTTGCGTAGCATCCCGCAGCGAAGCGGAGGGAAAGCCCCCCGCTGTCCCCCCTTGAGGGGGGACAAGAAGGGGGGTGAGCAAAGACAAGACCACCTGGGGGCCCGATATAATCTCCAAGGATGGACAGACCGCAGATCCACGTTTCGGAAGACCTCGAGGCCGCCTACCACGCGGCCCTCGAAGGTTGCCTCGTCGTAGAGCACGAACCCCCCGGATTGGTAATGGCACGCGGCGCGTCAACGCTCGATCTTCTCCAGCGTATGTCCACCAATGACATGACGGGGCTCGAGCCGGGCCAAATCCGCGCGACCGTCCTGACCACCGCCATTGGCCGCATGGTAGACGTGATTCACGTCATCCGCCGAGCGGAGGATTTCTTGATCCTGACCAGCCCCGGTAGAGCGGAAAGCGTGCTCGCCTGGCTCGGCCGTTACATCTTCTTCAACGACGATGTCGTCTTGAGTGAGATGAGCGATGGCTATCGCTTGTGGGGGATGTATGGGCCTTCGGCCGCGGCCGAAGCGGCCGCAATTGCCGGAGTCGCAACCGCCCCGGATTCGCCGAGTTGCGCCATCATCGGCGAAAGTCTCCTCTGGAGGACGGAGAAGACTTTCCCCGGGTTGTGCCTGCTTGCAGCAGCCGATCTCCATCGCCGCGCGCAAGTGCGTTGGGGCGATCGAGGGCCGGGCTCCCCACAGGCCGACGCGTACGAAGCGCATCGCATCGAGCGCGGTCTGCCGGCTCCCGGTCGCGAAATCGATGAAGACGTCATTCCATTAGAGGTCGGGTTGTGGCACCTGGTCAGCTTCGATAAGGGCTGCTACATCGGCCAGGAAATCATCGCGCGTATGGAAAGCCGGAGCCGAATCGCCCGGCAGCTGGCCGGGGCCCGCCTCGAGACTCTCGTCTCCGCTCCCCAGGACATTGAGCAAGCCGACGCGCCCGTCGGTCGGCTGACGAGCACCGCACTCTCGCCGCGACTCGGCCCGATCGGGCTCGGTCTGGTGCGGTCCGCTCTGCTGCAACAGTCTCCGACCGAAGTCCGGCTGGGGCCTTCCGGCGTCCGCGCCACTCTACTTCCGCTGCCGCTCGATCCTCTGGCTGCGTGATCCAACAGTCACAGAAACCCGGCGGTTATAATGCCGACATGACGGAGCCGCGCCGAATCCTCTTCGTCTGCATGGGCAACATCATCCGCAGTCCTTTGGCGGAAAATCTGTTCCGCCAGTTGGCGGAAGAAGCCGGCTTGGACGGCAGCTACGAGGTCGACTCCGCCGGCACCGGCGCCGCGCATGCCGGAGACGCGCCGGATGCGCGCATGCGACGAACCGCCGCGCGGCGTGGCCTACGCTATGACGGAGAGGCGCGCCAAGTGCGGCTGAGCGACTTCGATCGGTTCGACTTGATCGTAGCGATGGATACCGATAACCGGCGCGAGCTGAAGGCGAGGGCCCGGACGCCCGAGCAGGCTAAGAAGATCCGCTTGCTGCGCGACTTCGATCCGAACGCCGGCCGCAACGCCTCCGTCCCTGATCCGTACTACGATGGAGACGAGGATTTCGAAGAGACCTACCGGGTCGTCGAGGCGGGTGTGCGCGGTTTGATCGAGGCCCTCAAGACCGGCGGGGCATGAATCTTCCCCAGCCCATCGTCGAGTGGTGCCGGGCTCAAGGTTTTGGCGCAGTCACAGAGGCGGTCCCACAAGGCGGCGGATGTATCCACGCCTGCTACCGCTTGATGACCGACGGCGGGAGAACCCTTTTTCTCAAGGTCAATGACGGCGTCCCCGAGGACATGTTTCCTTGCGAGGCCGATGGCCTGATGGCCCTGGCCCTCGGCGCCGGACCCCGCCTTCCCCACCCGCGCCTTTGGGGCCCAACCTTCCTGCTGCTCGAGGACCTTTCTCCGAGCAGAAACGTCGCCGGTTTCTGGGAGCATCTCGGTCGGGAGCTCGCCCAGCTCCATTCGCACACTTGCCCGCGCTTCGGATTCGATCACACGAACTACGTCGGACTCACTCCGCAGCCAAATGCATGGACCCCGGACGGCCATGCCTTCTTCGCCGAGCGCCGACTGCTCTTCCAGGCCCGCCGTGCGCGCGATTCAGGACTGCTCGAGAGGGCTGATCTCGGCCGTGTGGAGGCGCTGTGCGCCCACCTGGACCGCGTCCTTCCGGATCAGCCGGCGTGCCTGATCCACGGTGACTTGTGGTCGGGGAATGTCCTGCGGGGTCCGAACGGGGAACCGTGCCTGGTCGATCCTGCCTGTCACTACGGCTGGGCGGAGGCCGAACTCGGGATGACCGAACTCTTCGGCGGATTCCCCGAATCATTCTACGGGGCGTATGCCGAAGCGAGTCGACTCGCTCCGGGCTGGCGCGATCGTCTTCCGGTCTACAATCTCTACCACCTCCTCAACCACCTGAACTTGTTTGGAGCTAGTTACCTCGGATCGGTTCGATCGGTGTTGCAGGTTTTCGCCTAAACGATTCCTTCGAGGATGGTTTCATGCCCACGCAAGCCAGGCCCAATCTGGATTCTCCGGTTGTTCCGCCCTCCAAAGCGTGGCCTGCTGGAGAACCATTAGAAGGTTTGAACTCCTGCGGGTCGCCAAGAAGTATGCAGCGCGGCCCCTGATATCATGGGGGTCAATATGCTCGGGCTCCGGTTACGGGCAGGCCATCTTGGTGCCCAATCCCCTGCGGGATGCGCCCTCACCCCTTCGGGTGCGCCGAAGGGCGTGGCGCCCTGCCCCCTGGGGGCGCCCGAAGGGGCGTAGAGGGCGAAGCGCGATCCCCTGCGGGATGCCAAGCGCGATCCCCGCTGGGACGCTAAGCGCGGTGGCCAGTAGCTCTCGCCGAGCCTGGCTTCGCCCCTTCGGTCTTTACTGACCGCCGGAGTGCGGGCGCGCCCGGGGCGGCAAGTGCCCTGCGGCGTGGCGCCCTGCACCCCTTCGGGCACCCCTTCGGGTGCACCCTGGGTGTGCACCCTGGGTGGGCCCTGAAGAGGGTAGATGGCGAAGCGCGATCGCGCTTCGTCGCGCTTCGCACCCCGGAGGGGGCATCCCCTTGGGGGATCCCCGGTAGGGCAATGATGACAGAGGTCCGAAAGCTTCGTCGCTTCAACGCCAGGAGGAGCCGTCCGTGGCACATCGTTACGCAGTGATCGGAGCCGGCCGCCAGGGAACGGCCGCCGCCTACGACCTCGCCCGCTTTGGTGAGGCGGAAGCGATTTGGATGGGCGACGGGGACCGAGCGCAGGCGGAACGATCCGCCCGGCGTCTCAACGAGCTGATCGGACTCCCTCTGGCGCAGCCACAAGTCGTGGACGCCGGGGACCCGCATGCCGTCGCGGCGTGGCTCCGCAAGGAACGGATCGAGGCTTTCGTCAGCGCCGTCCCCTACTTCTTCAACCTGGGCCTGACGGAGGCCGCCATCCAGGCCGGCTGCGGCATGACCGATCTCGGAGGCAACAGCGAGGTCGTTCTTATCCAGCTTGCCCGAACCGGCGAGGCCGCCGAAGCCGGCTGCAGCATCGTTCCCGATTGTGGACAAGTTCCCGGCATGGGGACGTCCCTCATCCTGTACGCCATGGAACATCTGGACCAGACGAGCGATGTCTTGATGTGGGACGCCGGACTCCCGCAGGTGCCCAAGCCGCCATGGAACTACAGCCTGCACTTCAGTATCGAGGGGCTCACCAACGAATACTTCGGCGATTGTCTCTATATTCGGGAGGGGAAACCCGTGGGGATCCCCGCGCTCGAGGAATTCGAGTTGGTCGAGTTCCCCTCGCCGATGGGTACCCTTGAAGCCTTCACGACCTCTGGCGGGCTGACCACCGCCGCCCGCACCTTCACTGGAAAACTTCGGACGCTGCAGAACAAGACGATGCGTTACCCCGGAAATTTCGCCCAACTCAAGACCATCCAGCAACTCGGCCTGCTCGGACTGAAGCCGGTTGAGGTGGACGGCCAGCGGGTGGTCCCTCGACACCTGCTGCACGCGTTGTGGGATCCGCAGATTCGAGCCGACCCCAAGGCGCGCGATCTGATCCTCATTCGGATTCTCGCGAAAGGGAAGAAAGACGGGCGATCGGCGGAGGTCGGGGTCGACCTGATTCATCGATTCGATGAGGCGACCGGCTTCAGCGCCATGGAGCAAGGGACGGGTTGGCACGCTGCCATCTTGACCGAGGCGATCGCGTTCGGTCGTGTGCCGCGCGGCGTCATCCCGGTGGAACTGGCCATGAGCGGAACCGACTTCGTTGAGCAAGCCAAACGGCGGGGGTTTGCCATCGATGTCCAGACAAAGTCGGTCGCCTGATGATCCGGCGATAGCGGGGAGTCTTAGTCCGCTTCCGAGGGCCTTTCATCACTGCCCGCGCCCGGAGGCCGGCCCCTATAGACGATCGAAGCGGCGCTGCGAAGTCAGGCCGCGGCGCCGACAGGCGCCGCCGTCAGGACCGGCGCCGGCGCGGCAATGACCTCCGGTTGCGTGAACAGGAAGTGGTCGTGGTAGTAGTGCATCCACAGGAAACTGAGCACAGCGATGTAGTAGGCCCGGTCGAAGGCGAAGTCGAACGGAACTCCGATGACGTAGTACATGAAGGCGAACACCACCACCGCCAGCCCGCCGTCGGCGATCGTCAAGCCGATGTTGAACCCGTAGTAACGGCGGGTCGAGCCGTCCTTGGAGAGGCGCTTGACGAAGGGCGTGCGCTCCAATTCCCCACGCTGCCAACGCAGGTGGTTGATCATCCAGGTCAGCGCCAGGTATTGCAGCGAATGCCAGACGTTCATACCCTGGAAGGCCGTGTCGAGATTGCCCAGGGCCGGCACCGCGAAGGAAACGGCCGCCGTCAGCGCCAGGAAGATGGTCTTCGGCCCGTGCAGGACCCCGCGCCGATACTCCACCACCGACTTGCCGATCCACACGAGCAGGGCCGTGAGGAACGCGGCCGACGCCAGCCAGATCATCCACGGCCCGAGCGGGAGGAACGAACCGATGAAGCCGCTGATGTTCGTCGTTCCGATGGCGAAAGTACCGCCGGCGATTCGCCAGGCCGCCAGCGGATACAGGCACGTCAGGATCAGGGCGTAGTCCGAAAGGCGGCTGAAGCGGGTCAGACTGCTCTTCTGGCGCTGGCTGTAAAGGTCGGTGATGTAGATGATCTGATGCAGAACGTGGATCGAGGCCCAGAAGAAGAAGATCGTCAGCAAGAGCGACAGATTGACCACGGCCATCAGCACGACGACCGCCGGGATGAACAGCGACGATAGCAGGAAGCCTCGATTCTTCTTCTGAAAATCCGTATCCAGCGCGGTTCGGGTGAAAGTGGAGTACATGTGGGGGCCGCCAACCAACAGCGCCACCAGCAAGTTCACCATGTTGCGGCTCAGGTCTTCCGGGTTTGTCCCCGCTCGCGTGGCGAGCGGCCCGACCAGGCCCGGAAGTTGGAGAAAGACCAGATACAGCAGATAAGGTGAAGCGACGAGCGCGATGGACAACGAGATGAACGTCAGATCCCAGCGTCGATCCTTGAGCCAGAGACTCCCGACGCCGGCGCTCGCCGGCCTCGCGGCGACGGCTGTTGCAGCCATGGGGCACCTCCGTTTGCCAGACTTCCGGCCGAAGTCTTTCTCCGAGGGGGCTGATCCCCGCCCGGTTCACCGCCACAGTCGATTATAGCAACACCGGCCGCCGTAGTAAGTTTCGGATCATGGATCAAGGGATCAGTCACCAGTCACCAGTGACCAGTTTCCGCCTAACCGTGTTCTGAACTCGCAGTCAGCTAAGGCTCAACGGCGACTGACCACTGGCAACTGACCACTATTGGAGTCGCCTCGCCCGGTACTGCAGGGCTTCCGCCAGGTGCAGCGGAGCGATGTCCTCCTCCCCGGCCAGGTCGGCGATGGTGCGGGCCACCTTGATGACCCGGTGATAGGCGCGGGCGGTCAGCTGCAATTGAGCCATCGCCGTTCGCAAGAGGGCCCGGCAAGGGTCGCTCAGCCGGCAGAATTGCCGGATCTCGGCCGCTCCCATCTCTGCGTTCGACACGAGGGAAACCGCTTCCAGCCGGCGGCGTTGGCGCTCACGGGCCGCCTCCACCCTCGGCTGGATCGCCTGCGATGGCTCGCCCAGCCGGTCATCTCCGAGCTTCTCGATCTCGACTCGCGGCACCTCTAAATGGATGTCGATTCGGTCGAGCAGCGGACCCGAAATGCGCTTTTGATAACGCAGGATGGCAGACGGCGAACAGCTGCAATCGCGCGTCAGGTCACCGGCATAGCCGCACGGGCACGGGTTCATCGCCGCCACCAGCATGAAATTGGCCGGGAAAGAAAGGGAGCCGCGCGCCCGGCTGATGGTCACAACGTGGTCCTCCAGGGGCTGACGCAGGACTTCCAGCACCCGTGTCCCGAACTCCGGCAGCTCATCCAGAAAGAGCACCCCCCGGTGGGCCAGCGATATTTCCCCCGGGCGTGGCCAAGTTCCGCCGCCGACCAATCCGGCGTGCGAGATCGTGTGGTGCGGGGAACGAAAGGGTCGGGCCCGCAGGAGTGGCATATCGGCCGGCAGCAGGTCGGCGACGGAATAGACTCGGGTGACGTCGAGCGCTTCGGACAGGGTCATCCTCGGAAGAATCGAGGGAAGCGAACGCGCCATCAGCGTCTTCCCCGCGCCCGGCGGCCCGACCATCAGGACGTTGTGCCCTCCCCCGGCGGCGACCTCCAAGGCCCGTTTGACGTGTTCCTGGCCGCGGACCTCGCGGAAATCGGCGCCATGCCTCTCGGTCTGCAGCTCGATTCGTGTGTGCGCTGCGGGCCGGATCGGTCGAACCCCGGAGAGGTGATTGGCCAGAGCCGTAAGGGATTCGACCGGGACCACGTCCAGGCCTTCGACCAGCGCCGCTTCGGCCGCGTCCGCCGCCGGCAGGAGGATTTGGCGGAACCCCTCCCGAGCCGCCATCGCCGCCATGGGCAGGATGCCGGCCACATGGCGAACCGACCCGTCGAGCGAAAGTTCCCCCACCACGAGCGAGCCGTCGAGCCATTCCGGCCGCAGCTGGCCCGTGGCCGCCAGGGCCCCGATGGCGATCGGCAGATCGTAGGCCGGGCCTTCCTTGCGCAGCGAGGCCGGCGCCAGGTTGACGATCAGGCGCCCGTGGGGAAACGTCATCCCGGCGTTCTTGATCGCGGCGTGGACGCGCTCGCGGCTCTCTTGGACCGCTGTATCAGGGAGTCCGACAATCGCGAAGTGAGGCAGACCGCGCACCGTGTCCACTTCCACTTCGACGATTACCCCCTCCAGGCCGATGATGGCGCAGGAGTGGACCTTGGCGGGCACAGCCCCCAGTGTAGAGGCGAACTTCGGACCGGTCAACTGTCGCGTCACGGCGGAGGTTGCGCGGTGAAGTCATTCGCTCGCCGCGCAGCGGAACCCGTCAAAGTAGTCCCGGCGAGGAAAGGCCCAGGAACGGTTGGCGGAGCGCACGGCCCTGCCGGCCGTGTTCCAGGCCCCGCCGCGAATCACGCGATCGTTGACAGACACGGGTGGCCCGGGCGGATTCTCGACGGGAGAGCTCGAATAGTAGGCCGGGTCGTATGAGTCGGCCACCCACTCCCAGGCGTTGCCCGCCATGTCGAACGCGCCGTAGGGGCTCGCCCCATCGGGAAACGAGCCCACGGGCGTGGTCTCGTTAGACACAGGCAGACAAGAAGTCGCCCGTCGTTGGTAGGCGGGCGGCTTGCGGTGAATCCAACAGATTGGATAGTCTATCAAGGGTGGCGCTTTGCCGCCACTGCGTAGTCGTCTCGACTTATGGCCTGGACCACGTCCACAAGTGCATCTGGATGCTTCTCGGCGACTCGTAGCAGAATACGCGCTGAGCCTTCCGGGACTCTCCGACCTTGCTCCCAGTTCCTTAGGGTGCCGAGGCTAATGCCCATCACTGCGGCGAATTCATCCTGTGAAAGCTGATAAGA
>Ga0184639_10000091_pt1 | contig 30357 bp, 21 predicted proteins | sample PLM31_170_b2_FD_133155 | JGI IMG/M metagenome (GOLD analysis project Ga0184639, IMG submission 133155) | Groundwater sediment microbial communities from an aquifer in East River, Colorado, USA - PLM3-1_170_b2 | ecosystem: Environmental > Terrestrial > Soil > Riparian zone | place: USA: East...
CCGAGATGAATTGGCCGTAGTCGAGGAGGAGGTCGACAGACTGGAGGGCGGTGAACCTGCCCGCCGCACCCTCAAAGACCTTACTCACGCCGTTCAGCACAATCGCAGCGTGTTGTCGGGTGGAGGCGTCCCCGGGCGAGGGGTTCCGGCCGTCGCTAAGGACCGCAGGGACGGGCACCGGCGGGGCCTGGACTCCCGGGACGGCCATCGAACGCTCGACGTAGCTCGCCGCGTGATCGACCGAGGAGGCACCACGAGACGGGGTCGAGGATCCATTCGCCGAGGGCGACCCGAGGCGTCCATCCGAGATCTCCAGGCGCCGCGAAAACCGGGGGGCCAGGCTCTCGTCATGGGTGACCATCACGATGGTCTTGCCCCGGCCGGCCAGCTGCTCAAAGATCTGGAAGATCGTCTCAGCCGTCACCGTGTCGAGATTCCCGGTCGGTTCATCGGCGACGATCAACGGAGGGTCGTTCACCAACGCGCGGGCGATGGCCACACGCTGCTTTTGTCCGCCCGAGATCTGCGCCGGAAGCTTGTGGGCATGCTCGACGATGCCCACCAGGTCGAGCAGCTCCAGCGCTCGCTCCAAGCTGGCGGCCGGATGGTAGTCTCCCGAGAAGTCCGGGGGGAGCATCACGTTCTCGATCAGGTTCAGTGACGGCATCAATTCGAAGGATTGGTAGACGATACCGAGGTTTTCGCCGCGCCACCTGGCCAGCTCATCTTCCTTCAGCTCGTGAATCGAGATCGGGACGCCGTTCGACTTCCCGTTTCCGTTGGAGGGGGCGTAGTACCGAATCTGGCCGGAGGTCGGGTGACTGACGCCAGAGACCATGTTCAGCAGGGTCGTCTTGCCGGCGCCCGACTTCCCCATGATCCCCAAGAACTCTCCGGCGGCGATGCTCAGGTCGACCGAGTCGAGCGCCCGGAACAGGGCATCACCCGTCTTGAAGTCCTTCGACAGGTTGGCGACCTCAAGGATCGGTGTTGACAGTCGGGTAGACATCGTTCTTGTTCCACTAGGTCCGCCGCCGCTCGTGGGCCCAACATCGTGCGATGTGTCCGGTTCGCTGCAATCCCACGGCGCGGCTGGCCCGAGGCGGAAACGCGTAATGCTACCACGCCCGCCTTCCCTTCCGGCCTGCAAACGCCTTAGAGTTCTGTTGGAAAACAACGAAACGCCTCAGGTCTGGCCTTGCCGACCCTCACGGGGGGCTGCTGGCTCCGCGCCTCAGCGCAGCCGGAAGTCTGCGGCTACCATTGTCATGCTTAGCAGCCGCGACTCCGGCTGCGGAACCTCTGTATAGTCTGATGATGGCGCAGATCGCCTTTCCACGGCACCAGGAGCGGACGCTATAAGACACACCCTGCTCGTCTTCCTCGCAATCGGCCTGGCAGCGCTGGCCTGCGGCTCACCGCCTGCCACTGCCACGCCTTCTCAACCATCGGCCTTGGAGCTGCCGGGTACCGCTTATGGGTTCTTCCCTTCGCCGCCGAAAGCCACGACGGCGGCTGTGCTGAAGCACTTCGGGGACCTCGGCCAGCACGCCGATTTCATCCTAGTCCAACCGAATATCCCCTGGGAGTACTTCACCAACGACTCCGGAGACGAACCGCAACAGTTGACGGACATCCGCAATCAGGTCCTTCTGGCGCAGCAGAACGGCCTGGAAGTCGCCTTCGTCGTCGATCCGTTGAACGGCCTGAACCGCAGGGAATTCTTCGGGCTTCCCGCCGATTGGCAGCCAAGGTTCGCCTCACCCGAGGTGAGGGAGGCCTTCACCAACTTCGCGTTATGGATCGCGCGCGAGTTTGACCCTGCCTACCTCGGCCTGGCGTCCGAGATCAACACCTACGCCGACGCCCACCCGCAGGACTTCGTGAATTATCTGAGCCTGTACCGCGAGGTCTACGCCGCGGTCAAGAACGAGTCGACCCAGACCCAGGTCTTCGTCACGTTCCAGTGGGAAGACCTGAACCATCTCTTGCCCGGGGCGACCGAAGGTCGGGAACCGTATCACATCAACTGGGATCAGGTGGAGGCCTTCGAGCCCGAACTCGACCTGTGGGTGATCTCGTCCTATCCTTTCGTCGCCTTCCGGAGCGGGGCGCAGATCCCGGACGACTACTACACCCCTCTGCTCGGGCGCACATCCAAGCCGCTGGCCGTCGCCGAAGGCGGCTACACCTCCAAGTCGATCGGGCCCTTTCCCGGAACACCGCAAGATCAGGTGGACTATCTGTCGGCGATCCACGATCAGATCGGCGAGCGACTCAGCTTCTGGGTCTACCTGCTTTTGAGCGATTTCAACCAGGACTCCTACAACCAGGCGATGCAGCAAAGCGGTCGCTCGGAGGAGGATATGAACACGCTGGGAATGTTCAGCGCCGTCGGGCTGCGAGAGGAAAGTGGAGTACCGAAGCCAGCCCTGGAGGTTTGGGATCGGTTTCGGGCAGAGTAGTGGTCAGTGGTCGGTGGTCGCTGGTCAGTTTTCCGACTCCTCGAAAGAGGGCGATAGTATCCATGACGGCTTCCAGTTAGAATCAACTTGGATAAACCGCCCGCCCGCGTACAACGATTCCTCGCAGGCACGGGGCGACGCGGCACTGACAACCGGAATAACTGGCCACCGACCACTGTCCACTGACCCCTATGGATGTTCGCGCCTACAACCGCTCCGCCTGGAATCGTCAGGTCGATTCGCAGAACGAATGGACCGTCCCGGTGGACTCGGCAACCATCGCCGCCGCGCGCCGCGGCGAGTGGCAGGTCGTCCTCACGCCGACCCGGCCCGTCCCGCGGGACTGGTTCGGTGAGCTACACCACTCGCAGGTCTTGTGCCTGGCGTCCGGCGGCGGCCAGCAAGGGCCGCTGCTGGCCGCCGCCGGCGCGACCGTCACCGTCTTCGACAACTCACCGCGGCAGCTCGATCAGGACCGCCTGGTGGCCGAGCGCGAAGCGCTCGATCTGCAGGCGGTGGAAGGCGACATGCGCGATCTCTCCGCCTTCTCCGACGGCCGCTTCGATGTGATCTTCCATCCGGTGGCCAACTTGTTCGTGCCCGAGATCCGTCCCGTGTGGCGAGAGGCTTTCCGCGTCCTTCGGCCTGGCGGCGCGCTGCTGGCCGGCTTCGTCAATCCGCTGCAGTACATCTTCGACTGGGAGCGATCCGAACGGGGCGAGCTTGTCGTGCGCCACGCCATTCCTTATTCGGATCTGACGAGCGTGAGCGAGGCTGAACGCGCCCGATGGATCGAAGCCGGTCAACCCCTTGAGTTCGGTCACACGCTGGAAGATCAGGTTGCGGGCCAATTGGAGGCGGGCTTCGTGCTGACCGGGTTCTACGAGGACGTCGACCCCAAGCACGTCCTGGCGCGCTATATTCCGTCTTTCATCGCCACGCGCGCGGTGCGGCCATAGTGGCCAGTGGCCAGTGGTCAGTGGTCAGTGGTCAGTGGTCAGTGGTCAGAACCGACCTCAACATTGATAACTGGTCTTTCGGTTCGGCAGGTTTGCAAGAAGTGTGCGAGCCGGCGGCATACCCCCTCGCCGGAACGCGTAGGGGCACGGCATGCCGTGCCCCTACGGCAGATGGCAGCTCGCGCGCAGGCGCGTGCTTCGCGAAGCGGGGCCAAAGCGTAGGCGACGCGCTCCTAGTCTCCCGAGTTCCCCGGTGAGGCGGTGCTCTTCTTCTCTTGGCCGGGAGGAGTGTGGTCCGGCTTCTTGTCGCCCTGCCGGTCCTCGACCTCCTGGCGACCGCGCCCGGCACGTTCTAGGGCCTGTAACAGCGCCGGCTGCGCCGAGTCCGGCGCCTTGCCTCGCATAAGCTCGAGCACCTCGAGATGATGGGACAGCCGGGCCTGGACATCCGCCCACTCGGCCGGGTCGGCGCCCAGCACCTCCAGCCGAACCAGCTCGTCCACGGAAGTGGAGTACGCCTGCAGTGCTTGGTCGACGTCGCGCCAGCGGCCGCGCGCCGTGAGCGTTTCGATCTCGGCCAATCGTCGATCGACGAAGGAGGCGGTCAACGCCGTATCCCCCGCCGTCGTCACCGAAAGCGCCAACTGCGCTTTCTCCAAACCCCGTTTGACCGGATACAGGGCGTCGCCCGGAAGGCTCGACTCGGCGGCGTAGGCGGCGCCGGTGCTGAAAGTCACCAGCAGCGCCAGAGTCAGGCCGGCGATGGCGTAGGCCGGCCGCAAGATCAACGGGCGGCGGCGCTCGGTCGCCGGTCGCCGGCGCGCGGCTGGGGTCTGCGCTCGCACTCGCCGGAGAACGCGGGCCTGAACGCGGTGGCGCGTCGCTTCCGTCGACGCAGCGGGAGCCAACGTGCCCCGCAGCTCCGCCGCCAGGGCGACCAGCGGCCGGAGATCGTCCGATGCCGGTGGCGACGACGCCAGCGCATCGACCAGACGATCCAACCGATCGGCCGTCTCCTGTTCGACCTCAGCCATCAAACCGTTCTCCTCGTTCCGCGATTCTCTTACGCAAGGTCTCCAGCGCCCGATGCAGCAAGACCCGGACGGCCCCTTCGCTGCGGCCCATCCACTGCGCCGTCGTCTCGGTCGGCAAGCTCAACAGGACCCTGAGGCGAATCACTTCCTGGTAATCCGGCGGAAGCTGCGCCATGGCCCGATGCAGACCTGCGACCTGTTCCATCCGTGCAAGATCCTCGTCAAGCGCCCTCGCCGGCGTACCTGCGTTTTCAACCTCCGTCAGCCCGGTTTCCGGCCGGTGCTGGCGGTAGTGATCCGTCAGCGCATTCCGGGCCACCTGGTAGAGGAAGGCCGAGAAGGGCCAACCTCGCTCCCGGTACCCGGGGAGCGCTTGATAAGCCCGAAGGAAGACCGTCTCGGCCATATCCTCAGCGTCCTGCGCGTCCGCCAGACGAGTCCTCAGGTAGCGAAAGATCGGGTCGAAATATCGCAGGTAGAGCTGGCCGAAGGCCTCCACCTCACCCGCGCGGGCTCTCGCCACCAGATCGGAGTCGCTTGGTGTCTCGCTCATGACAACGGTTAGGCAGCGCCGGCGTTACAGTCCTGGCCAGCGGCCCGTCTAGGATACCCCGTCTTGGAGGCACGTGAATCGCAATTCGCCAATCGCCAGTCGCTTATGGCTAAGGGGGGAGTGGCGATTGGCGGTTAGCGATTGGCGATTCGCAGTCCGGTTCCGCACAGCAGTACTCCCGTCCTACCGCTCCAGAGTAACGTGTCCTGGTAGCTCCCGTTTCCCGAGATGTAGGGCGCATCCGGCGCCCCGATGATGGCACATTTCTGGAGGGTTGGGCGATGCGACGACAACGGTTTCTTTCGGGGGCTCTCCTGCTCGCATTTCTCGCCGTCCCCACGGCGGCTTTCGCCCAGGATGGGATCACGCTGAACGTTGCCGTCACCCAGTCCTGCGGAACGGCTTCGTTCGAGGCCACCGCTGAGGGCGGTGTCGCCCCGTATCTCCTTTACTGGGACTTCGGGGACGGCGACACACAGACGGATTCGGCCGTAGCAGGTTTCCCCTTCACAACGGACCATACCTACGGAGCCGCCGGCGAAAACGAATGGACCCTGACGGTATCGGACGCCTCCGATCCGGCGCTCATGGCCAGCACCGAAGGAACCCTGATGCTCGGGCCGCAGGTGACTCTGTCGAGCGACATCTTCCCTCCGCTGCTGACACTCGAAGGTGGTCAGGCGACTCTCAACTTTACTGCCTCCGCCACCGGCGGTGAGCCGCCCTATTCCTATGCGTGGGATCTCGACGGCGACGGTGTGTTCGAGGCCGGCACCGAGCAGGCTTCGTTCACCTATACCGCCGGCGGCAAGTACGTCGCGGTCGTTCAAGTGACCGACGATTGCGGCCTGATGGCCGTCGCCACTCTGCCGGTGGTCGTGGTGGATCCGGAGGCGGAAGCCTGCCATCCGATGGCCCAGCGCATCGCCGATGGGGTCAACCTGCTCTTCCCGACTCAGGCCGGGCAGCTCTACACCTGCGAAGATATCTTCGGCATCTTCCAGGGCTCACTGACCGGGCAAACCTTAGGCTTCGGACGGATGTGGCACGCCGTTCGACTGGCGGCGACGCTCGAGGACATGACCTGGGAAGAGATCCTGCAATGGCATCTCGACGGCACGGGCTGGGGGGCGCTGGTGCAGCTGGATCGCTTCGCCGAGACTCTGGGAGACATCGGACCGGGCGAACTCGTCGACCTGGTCCTGAGCGGTGAAGCCTCGGTCGGCGATATCCGGACGGCGGTACGCATGGTGACGCGCTACGACGCCGACTTTGCCGATGCGCTGGCACGGATCAGCGAAGGGGCGAACTCCGGCGAGTTGGGCCAGCTCTACCGGATGTCCGCCGATCTCGGCCTGGATCCGTCGGAGCTGGATGTCTACCTTGAGCAGGGTATGTCGCTGGCCGAGCTGCGGCACGCGGCGCGGCTGGCGGAGCAGTCCGGCTCAGACCTCGACACGCTGGCCGAGGCGCACGCCGCCGGGATGAATTGGGGCGAGGTCAACCAGGCGCTCCGCCTGGCCGAACAAGGCCAGGATCTGAACGCCGTCCTCGAAGCCGGGGTGCAAGAGGTCCGGCGCCAGGAGCGCGAACAGCAGCAGCTGGAGCAGGTGGCGCAGGGAGACGCGCGGACGGCGGCCCGTTTGGCGGAACGCTACGGCCTGACGGTTGGGCAAGTCATGGCGCTCTTTGACGGCACATGCGCCGGCGACTGGAACTGCGTCCAGACGGCTCTGAGGGATCAGGACAGCTCCAACGGACCCGGCGATCACGGCGGCGGCAAGAAGAAGTAGCCGCGACGCTTTTGACCCCACAGGCCCGGGCGCAGAACCACTTGTGCCCGGGCTTTTCTTTCTAGCTCTCCCATCCGCCCCGCCGGAACTCCCATCCGGCCTGCGGCGTCTTCCATATGGTATCTTCTTCAGGAGGCCCCAAGATGAAACAACTGAGGCTGTTCTCTGTCGCCAGCCTGGCCCTTTTCATGGCGGCTTGCGCTGGTCCGCTCACGGATCCTGCTGTCCTAATGGACTACGATGCCCTGGCAGAAGGCTTGCGCGAGGCCGGGGCGCAAGTGGAGCCGGCCGGGGAAATCGAGCAGGCCTTCTTCTCTGTCGGCGGCATGCTCATCCGCGTCAGCGGCCAGGACGTCCAGGTGTTCGAGTACACCGATGTCGCTTCCCGCCAGGCCGACTCCGATCAGATCTCAGCCGACGGCAGCTCGATCGGCACGACCATGGTGACTTGGGTCGATCAGCCGAATTTCTGGGCGCAGGGTCTGCTGATCGTCCTGTACGTTGGGAAAGATCCGGGGACGATGGACCTGCTAAATGGGGTGCTCGGGCAACCACTAACGAAAAGCTAGGCGCACTCGTTTGAACTGGAAGCCGCTAATGGTTCACGCGCTTCGGGGATTCCTCGACCGGCCCTGGCAATAGGAATCGCGGACGCAAGAGCATTCCACGACCGCACGGCTCCGAACGGTCAGTAACGGGCCGGCCTCGGAATGACATCCTGGAGCACCTCGTATTGTCATTCCGAGCGCCCCGCAGGGGCGCGAGGAATCCCCATGATGCCGCCCCGGAAACCTACACCGGGCGCGGTGGCCAATCCTCACAGTCTCCGAACGAACTCCCCGATCCGTTCCAGCGCCCGCTCCAAGTTCTCCATCGAGGTCGCATAGGAGATCCTGAGATACCCCTCGCCATAGCCGCCGAAGGCGGTTCCGGGGAGCAAAGCGACGCCCGCCTCGCTCAGGATTCGGCCGGCCAGCCCCTCCGAGGTCAATCCGAGGCCGTTCACATTGGGAAAGACATAGAAGGCCCCGCGCGGCTCGCGGCAGGAGATGCCTGGAATCGCATTCAACCCCGCCACCACCCGGTCCCGCCGGCGGCGAAACTCATCGACCATCGCCGTCACCCGGTCCTGCGGCCCGCGCAGAGCCTCGATGGCCGCGACCTGGGTGAACTCGGCCGTGCAGCCGAAGGCGTGAGTCATCAGCAGTTCGACGCGTTCCGCCAGCGGCTCGGGCATGATGCCGTAACCGAGGCGCCAGCCGCTCATGGCATAGATCTTCGAGAAACCGTCGACGACGATCGTGCGGCTTGCCATTCCCGGAAGCGAGGCGATGCTCGGCGCCAACCCGCCGTCGAACGTGATGCGAGCGTAGATTTCGTCGCTCATCACCCAAAGGCCGAGACGCTGGGCCGCATCGGCGATGTGTTCGAGATCGGCCGGTGGGATGATCCCCCCGGTGGGATTGGCCGGCGAGTTGAGGATGATCATCCGGGTGCGGCGGCTGAGCGCCGCGTCAAAGGCCTCCAGGTCGAACGAGAAGCCGCGCGCCTCGAGCACCGGGACGGGCACGCCCACGCCTCCGGCCACGCCGATCACGGCGGCATAGGTCGGGAAGCCGGGATCTGGATAGATCACTTCCTCGCCCGGTTCGACCAGGGCCATCGTCGGAAAAAGCATGTTGGGCTTCGTCCCTGGACTGACCAACACCTGCGAAGGCCGGACCTCGATCCCGCGTTGCCGCCCGGCGGTCTCGGCGATCGCCTCCCGCAGCGCCCTGAGGCCTGCCGGCGGGTTATAGCGGGCCCGCCCCGCGCGCAGCGCTCCGATCCCCGCCTCCCGAACGGCGTCCGTCGCCAGCAAGTCCGGCTCACCGACCTCGAGGTGGATGATGTCCTGCCCCTGCGCCTCGAGCGCCTGGGCCTGGGCCAGCACATGGTAGGCGCCTTCCGGCCGCAGGTGCTGCACGCGCTGCGCGAGGTGAGACGTTGTACCCCCGGGAGACGGATCCATTGGCTTCCTCCTCATCGCTACTCTGCCTCGGCGGCCCGTCGTCGCAAGTCCTTCGCCCGGCTGCGGCGCCGTTTTTCTTCCAACCGCCGCCGTTTGGCGGCCTCGCTCGGCCGTGTTGGTTTGCGTTTCTTCGGAGGCCGCCAGGCGGCGTCGATCAGCTGGTGCAATCGCGCGAGGGCGTCCCGGCGATTGGCCTCCTGGGTACGATGGCGGCGGGCCTCAATGCGCAGGACGCCGTCGCGGCCGGCCCGGCTGCCCGCCAATCGCAGCAATCGCGCCTTGACCGCCTCCGGCAACGAGGTTGAACCACGCACGTCCAATCGGAGCCGCACGGCCGTGGCGACCTTGTTGACATTCTGGCCGCCCGGCCCCGAGGCACGGAACGCCTCGTAGCTGACTTCCGCAGGATCGATCCTGTGATGCGTCACCCCATCGCCTGTCAGGTTGCCGCGGGCGGCCCGGCTTTGGCCGGTCTTCGCTTCGGCCCAGCGGCCGCGACCTCGTTGGCGATACGGCGGGCCACGTTGCCCATCGGGTACTGCCTCAGGCGCGCCGGATGAACCCAGCGGATGGCGGTGTGCTCTCTTGCACTCGGCACGCCGCGCCGCAGGCGGCATTCAAAGGCATGGACGGTCACTTCGAAATGGGTGTAGGCATGCCGATAGATTCCCAGCGACTGGCCTACGTCCACCTCCACACCCAGTTCCTCGCGCAACTCTCGGCGCAAGCAGGCACCGGCCGACTCGCGCGACCGGCATTTCCCCCCGGGGAACTCCCACAGGCCGCCCAGCAGGCTTCCCTCCGGACGCCGGCCGATCAAGACGCGCCCGCGGCGGCGAACGACGCCGGCCGTCGCGATTCGTAGGGGAGCCGGTTTACGTCGTCCCCGGACGGGCCGCAGATGCTGGACCCCCCGCAGGCGGGCCCGGCATCGGCTGCGGATTGGGCACACACCGCAGCGCGGTTCGCGCGGCAGGCACACCTGCGCCCCCACGTCCATCAAGGCCTGGTTGAAGTCGGAGGCCTTCCCGCGCGGCAGATGACGGCGGGCCCACCGATCGAGACGCGCTTCACCGTCCTCCGATCGCGGGTCGATCTCGAGATCGATCAGACGAGCCAAGACCCGCCGCAGATTTCCATCGAGAGCGATTTCGTCCTGGCCGAAAGCGAACGCGGCGATGGCCGCCGCCGTGTAGGGACCGATCCCCGGAAGCTCGCGCAAGCTTGCGACCGAGCGAGGAAGCCTCCCCCCATGCTCCTTGGTGATGACCCGCGCTGCCTGCCGCAGCTGCAGAGCTCTGCGGTAGTAGCCGAGCCCCTCCCACGTCGCCAGGACGTTGCCTTGCTTGGCGAGTGCGAGTCGCTTGATGGTGGGAAAGCGCTGCAGCCATCGCTTGTAGTAGGGGACGACGGTCTCGACCCGGGTCTGCTGCAACATGACTTCGGAGACCCAGATGGCGTAGGGATCGCGCGTGCGACGCCAGGGAAGGTCGCGGTGATTCTCGGCGTACCAGGCCAGCAGGTCCGACGCCAAGCGAGTGGGCATGGTCCGATTCTAGCTGCTTACCGGCAACACCCTCATTGCCAGCAGGCGGAGCTTTAACACAAATGTCATTGCGAGCCCCCGACACCATAGTCCCCGAAGCGAAGCGGAGGGGAGGGGCGACACTTGGACCTGCGCTGCCCTCCCTGGCACCGCCCGCCAGGGCAGGTGTGGTGCGGTGCAGGTGAGCAATCTCCCCACATAACCGTCATTGCGAGCCGGTGCTTTCCCGGCGAAGCAATCTCCTCGCCGAGGAGATTGCTTCGTCGCTTCGCTCCTCGCAATGACAACCGGGTGGTGGCGTGCATCGTCGCCCCGCGCCAGCTCGGAGCTCCTCGCAATGACAAGTGGGTGGCGGCATCCTTCATCGCCCCGCGCCCCACTCGAAGCCGCTCGCGAAGGAGGTTTCAGGTTGGCGGCCGATGACGCGTGAACGATCAGCGCTTGTAAGCCAGCAGCAACCCATCCCGCAGGGGAACGATCGAGGCGATCCACCCTTCCCCTTCCATCACGCGCCGCGTGAGCGTCCGAATCGCCTGGGTCTGCGGCGACCGGTCCCGGCCGTCCATCACCGCCCCGCTCCAGAGCAGGTTGTCCGCGAGAAGGACGCCTCCCGGGCGTAACCGGCTCTCGATGACGTCCAAGGCCTCGGGGTAACCCTCCTTGTCGATATCAAGAAAGATCAGATCGAACGGCCCGTCGGTGGATCGCAGGGCGTGGATCGCTTCGTCCACGCGGTATTCCATCACCTTCTCATAGCCGAGCGCAGCGAGATGACCGCGGGCTCTGCGAGACAAGGCTTCATCCCAGACGACGTGCACCACCCGGCCTCCACCATTCTCGTGAACGGCGCGAGCGAACCAGGCCGTCGAATAGCCGTATCCCGAGCCCAGTTCGAAGATCTGACGGGCGCCGATCAGGCGGGCGGTGAGGTAGCAGAAAAGGCCGCAGGCCGGCCCGATGATGGGAAAGCCTGAGCGTTTTCCGTAACGCTCCATCTGGTCCAACTCTTCCTGGCGTGGAGGGACAAGTCCGTCGAGGTAACGATCGAGCTTCTCGGGGAGCAACAATCCTGCCATTCCCGCCTCCTTTGGCTATCCGAGAAAGAAACCGCTGGAAACCCGTAGATCCAGGCTTTAGCCTGGGTCAGATCAGGATCCGGCCTAAAGACCGGGACTACGCTTTGCCTTGACGGGGAAAGGATACGGCCGTTGCGGCCGGCGGCCTAACGGTCATCATGCCAGCTGGGGAGTTGGTATCGCTGGCCGCTCGGTGGAGAGACAGGAGATGTGCTGCTGTCCGAGGACCCTTCCTCCCCGATCGACACCAACACGGCGCGCGCCGCCACGCGTGAGCGGTAGGTGTTCTGCGCCTCGTCGTACCCCAAGCAGGTGATCAGGGTCAGCCAGGACTGCTCTTCATGGCGGAACACGTCGAGATCGTCAGGTGCCACCAACTCGACGGATTGGATCTCATAGACGTGTCGGAGGCCCCAGGCGTGAATCACCACGCGATCACCAAACCGCAGCGAGCGCAAGCCGTCGAACGGCCCGGCCTGGCCGGTCGGCAGGGTGACGTGGGCCGTGATCACGCTGTTGCCACTCCACGTCGGGAAGGCTGTGCCATTCAGGTAGCCGGCCTGGTCCCATAGCCAGGAGACGTCCCAGCCATCGCCCGACCGCGGCACTCCGACGATCGTCGTTTCCAGACCGAGCGACGGAATCTCCAACCACAGGTCGCCGTAGACGACATAGGCGTCTTCCTCGGGCTGAACCGGCAAGCGGGTGATCTGGTCCGGAGCGAAGCCGGTTCCGGGAATCTCCAGGCTTCCCAAGACGATGGTGATGGGCGTACCGTCGAGATTATTCGTCAGGTCGGAGTCGGGCGAGGTCGTGGTCAGGGTGACATTGTTCGGCCCGCCGGGAGGGGTAGCCGAGCTGTTGACGACGGTCGTGATCGTCACCGTGTAAACGTCGGTCGGGGTGACCGTCCCGAAGTCGATGGTGATCGTGTTGAGGACGATCCCGACCGACGGCCCGGCTGGGGCCACGACGACGCTGCTGATGTCGAGGAAGCTCGGGACGGCGTCGGTGACGACAACGTTGTCGGCGTTGACGGTCCCGTTGTTGGTGATGACAAGGGTAAAGACGATCGTGTCACCGATCGAGGCCGTCGATGGATCGCCGGACTTGGTGACGGCAGGATCGACCACGGTCGCCGCGCCGGTCGAAGTGCTGGTCGGGGTAGATGTGTCGGTGGGCGTATTGGACGGCGTAAGTGTATTGGTCGGCGAATTCGTCGACGTCGGTGTGTCGGTCGGCGTGTTGGAAGGGGTGGCCGTGTCCGTCGGCGTGTTCGTCGATGTGGGTGTCTCGGTCGGTGTGTTCGACGGCGTCGGCGTATCGGTCGGTGTATTCGACGGCGTCGCAGTATCCGTCGGCGTAGTAGACGGAGTCGATGTATCCGTGGGGGTGTTCGATGAGGTCGACGTATCCGTTGGTGTGTTCGAGGGCGTAGGCGTGTTCGTCGGCGTTGGCGTATCGGTCGGTGTATTCGACGCCGTCGCGGTATCCGTCGGCGTGCTTGACGACGTGGCGGTGTCCGTCGGGGTGTTCGATGGGGTCGACGTGTCCGTTGGAGTATTCGAAGGCGTCGGTGTGTTCGACGGCGTGGGCGTGTCCGACGGCGTCGGCGTATCGGTCGGCGTATTCGACGCCGTCGGGGTATCGGTCGGCGTGCTTGATGACGTAGCGGTATCCGTCGGGGTGTTCGATGGGGTCGACGTGTCCGTTGGAGTATTCGAAGGCGTCGACGTGTCCGTCGGTGTGTTCGAAGGCGTAGGCGTGTCCGATGGCGTCGGCGTATCGGTCGGTGTATTCGACGGAGTCGCTGTATCCGTCGGGGTGCTTGACGACGTGGCCGTATCCGTCGGCGTGTTCGATGGGGTCGACGTGTCCGTTGGAGTATTCGAAGGCGTCGGCGTGTCCGACGGCGTCGGAGTATCGGTCGGTGTATTCGACGCCGTCGCTGTATCCGTTGGCGTGCTTGACGACGTGGCGGTATCCGTCGGCGTGTTGGACGGTGTCGGGGTATCGGTCGGCGTGTTGGACGGTGTCGGCGTATCCGTCGGTGTGTTCGACGGCGTAGGCGTGTCGGTCGGCGTATTCGACGCCGTCGGGGTATCGGTCGGCGTGTTGGACGGCGTCGGCGTATCCGTCGGGGTGTTCGACGGTGTCGGCGTATCGGTCGGTGTGTTGGACGCCGTCGGGGTATCGGTCGGCGTGTTCGACGCCGTCGGGGTATCCGTCGGCGTATTCGATGGCGTCTGCGTATCGGTCGCTGTCGGGACTAGAGCGACCGTGACATCCTCATCATCTTCGGGATCCTGCCCAGCAGGCGTGCCCGGATCCTGGGCCACGGTTCCGTCGTCGTCGGTCGGGCCGGGCACCTGCGTGCTGACCACGCTGGCTGTGTTGTCGTAAGTCCCGGCGCCCACGCCCCCGTCGACATCCACCGTAAACGAGATGGTCACCGAACCGCCCGCGGCGATGGTCCAAGTGCCCCAACTAGGGGCGCCGCTGCCCACCGTCGGATCGCTGACGGACGTTCGCGTCGTACCGGCACCGGTTTCGACGATCGAGTCCGTCGAGGCATATGTGAAGCCGGCCGGCAGGGTGTCGCTGAAGACAACTCCGGTCAGCGGGACTCCACCCGTGTTCACTACAGCGATCGAATAGGTTGCGGTGCCACCAGCAACGACGTTGGGCGTGCTGGTGTCTTTGTCGATGGTCAACGCCGCCTTCGGCACTGTCACGCTGTCGGGACTTGAGGTGATGCTGGCAGCCATGGCTGTGGCGGTGTTGGTCACAAAGCCTGCGGTCACATCGCCCGCCGTGACAATGTAGGAGGCGGTGCAGGTGATGCTCTCGCCGGGGTCGAGGTAGCTGTCGTTGTCTCCCACCGTATCGACGGCCGGGCAGGTGACGGTCGCTTTATCATCCGAAACGGTCACCGGCCCGAGCAGAGGTGCGAATCCGGTGTTGGTCACGAGGTAGCTGTAGTTCAGCGTGTCGCCTGCGGCGAGGAAGTAGGTCTCGGCGGCGCTCTTGTCGAGAGTCAGCTCGGTCGTGCCGTAGGTGGCGGTGGATGGATCGGTGACGACGACGTCCGGGTCCGGATCGGTGTAGGTGCCGGAGGCCGTTGCCGTATTCGAATTCGAACCGGACACCGCCGTGAACGGGCCGAGCACGCAAATGGCAAGCTGGTTGTCGCTGGCATCTGCGACCGGCAAGCTGAATGGGGCCGTCAGAGGAGTCCCGTCGCCGTCGACCCACGAGCAACTGGCCGGGCTTGGGCTGGTGAGAGAAGGATCGGTGACGTCGACCGAACTCAACGCGACATCGCCCACATTTTCAACCGTGACCCGGTAGTAGACGCTGGCCGGGAGAGTCACGGCCAGGAACGAGGTCCACGGACCGCTGGCGGCGGGACCGACCTGCTTCAACAGGCTGATGGCGGGCGCGCGATCTCTCACCAGCACATTGGCGGTCGCGCTGTTGCCGGTGCCGCCATTGGTGGAGGTCACGCTGCCTGTGGTGTTGGTCTTGAGCCCTGTGGTGCTACCGGTCACGGTGACGCTGAAGCTGCAGCTCCCGCCTGCCGCGATGGACCCGCCGCTCAAGGCGATCACGCCGGTGGCGGCGGTTGTGGTCAGGGTCCCGCCACATTGGGATGTCGACGAATCGGCGACGGTCAGACCGGCTGGCAGCGTATCCGTGAACGCCACTCCGGTCAGGGCGGTGGAGGCATTGGGATTGTTGATCGAAAAGACCAGGCTGGTGGTGTCGCCGGTGAAGATGGGATTCGCCGTGAAGGACTTGGCGATGACCGGCGGTGCTACAACGGTGAGCGAAGCTACACCATAACCGCTGGCGGTCGTGTTGGGGCCGGTTTCGGAGGAGGTGATGCTGCCGCTGATATTCTGATATTGCCCGGCAACATTGCCGAGCACGCTGACCGAGAAGCTACAGGAGGCGTTGGCCGAGAGCGTGGCGCCGCTCAAGCTGATGACGGAAGAGCCGGCGGTGGCGGTGATGGTCTGGCCCGAGATACTGCCGGTCGTGCAGGACGGGCCGCTCAGACCGTTGGGGGTGTCGATCACCAGCCCGCTCGGCAGGGTATCTGAGAAACCGACACCGGTCAAAGCACTGGCGTTGGGGTTGGCGAACGTGAAGGTCAGCGTGCTGGCCGTGCCCTGGGGGATGGACGTCGGCGAGAAGGCCTTGGAGAGCGTGGGGACCTCGGGGCGCGGGCAGCCGCTGATGATCACGTTGTCGATCCACAACGGCGCGGTGGCGTCCTTCGCACCGGCGGCGTGCACAAAGAAGCGAGTCCTGGTCGTGCCGGTGGTCGCGGCCGTGTGGACGATCCCGGCGGCTTGAAAGGTATTGCTCTTGGTGGAGGAATAGCCGGTACCCGAAGCCCAGGAGGGCGACCCGGACGTCGCCGTGTCGGTGTAGACATAGATGAAATTGTTGCCAATGTTGGCCCAGTCACCCGGCAGCATTCGGTAATCGAAGGTTATGGAGACACCACCGTAGTTGCTGGTGTCGATGTCAAACTGGTAGTAGGTCAACGGGCTGGGAGGATTGGGCGGCGTGATCGTGCCCGAAGTTGCCCAATTCGTACCTTGCCATGAGCTGGCAGGGTTCCCATTGGCAGTGTCCAATGTAAAGGGAGGAGTCCCGGTGCTGGAGGCCGTGGCCAGCGAAACGTCCGGGACGTTGATCGTGGGTGTCAACGTCGGCGCTCCGGCTGAGCCGAAGTCCCAGGTCACCATGGTGGTGCTCGGCGTACACGTGGAGGGGGGAGCCGGTTTGGACGTGACGACGAGCGAATCCGTGGCGAAACTCCCGGTATCAATGGAGGTGTTGATGAACAGGTTGCCCGACGTATTGTCGTAGGTGCCGTCGCTGGAAGCCGTTATGTCGACGCTGGCGGTGCAGGTGCCCAAGCCGGCGATGGTCCCGCCGGAGAAGGTCAGGGTCGTGTCCCCGGCCCCGGGCGACCAGGTGGGCGTCCCACAGCCGGAAGTCGTTGCGTTCGGCGTGGCCGCTACCTGCAGGCCGGCGGGAAGGCTGTCGGTGAAATTGACCCCGGAGAGCAATGCCGTACCCGGGTTGGTGATCGTGAAGGTCAGCGTCGACGTCCCGCCGGGATTGATGCTCTTCGGCGAGAAGGCTTTGATGATGCTGGCGCTGACGATGCTGGCAAATCGCGCCGAGACGCTGAAGTCCGAATTGTAGTGGTAGCTGCTCCCCGAGAAGTCGTAGATCAGGCTGTTCAGGGTCTCGGTTGTTCCAGCGCCGCTGATGACGGTGACTTCGTAGGTTACCGTGACGTTGCCCCCGTATTTGCCGACGCCCAGGCACGAGCGGTAGTTGGGCGAGTTGGGGTCATTCTCCCAAACGCAGCCGTCGGCGTACAGCTTTTCGCCGGCCAGCGGGTCCGTCCCGCCGTCGGCCGAGTAGGTCGTGGCGACCGAGTTGATTTGGAAGATCGTGTTGGCCAGGTTGATGAAGGTCTCGATCTGCTCATAGCCGTTGGTGGCGGTGCTGGCGATCAACTGGATGGTGTAGGTGTTGCCGACGACCAGAGTCATCGTGCCGCCGGCCGCGATCGACACCCCATCCAGCTTGACGTCGGTCGTGTAGTTGCGGCTCTGGGAGACCAGGTGCTCGACGTAGATCTGGCGCGGGGTCGGCGTGCTGATGGCGCCGGTCTGATCGGAGGTGACGCTGATGTGGTAGTTGCGGAAGGTGTCGTAGGCGGAGGCGTTGCGGGCGACGGTGATTTCGAAGTAGAAGTCGGCGCAAACGCCGGCGGCCAGGCTGCTCAGGCTGATCGGATCGAGCGACCCCGGCCGCAGGTTGATGAAGGCGTTGCTCGAATCCCAGACGAGGTCGGCGACGACATTGGTGGCGGTGGCATCGCCGGTGTTGCAGACGCGCACGCCCACGGGAAAGTTGTTCGGACCGACGTTGACGTTGTTGCTGTCGAGGCCGATGACGTTCCACGTGATGGGGGTAATCGTGAGGACAGGCTGCGCCGAGACGGAGTAGAGCGGTAGGGCGACCTGGGCCAGCAGGAGAGATCCCGCTGCCAGGGCCATCAAACCACGACGAAGGCGAAGTGATCTCATCTCGAGACGCGCGGGGCCGGCCCCAACCCATGGCCGGCCGGCCTCTTGGCGTTGTACATGCCTCTGGACGCGAAGGGACGGCCCCTAGATGGCCGCCCCTTCGGCTTGTCGGCGAGATGGTACTCCGCATTCCGTCCGAAGTCCACTCCCGGACCTTGCCAATCCCCCTACATCTTGTCCTGATTAGGATTCCGGTGAGTACCTGGGTACCCCTGGCCCGCCCAACTAGGTGGTGGGGAGGAAGGGCGGCCCGGTCCTTGCAACCACGTAATCGCCTCATACACAACTCTTATGTTGAGTTGTCAGACTTGGAACCGGCCGGATGCTATAATTCCTCCCGGACGCCCTGAACGCATGGGGCGCTCCGAGGACGGGTTCGAATGATGCGCTTTGACCGCTTCACCGAGCGTGCTCAGGATGCGGCCCAACGGGCGGCCGAGATCATCCAGCGCTATGGGCACAACCAGATCGATACCGAACACATCCTGCTGGCGCTGATCGAGCAGCCGCAGGGCGTCATCCCCCAGATCCTGGAGAAGCTCAACATCGATCTGGACGCCCTGACCGACCGGATCGATCAGCAGCTGCGCGCCAGCCCCAAGGCCAACATCTACGGCGGCGGGGCCGGGCAGATCTTCATCACTCCGCGCGTCAAGCGCGTCGTCGATATGGCCAACGAAGAGGCCAACCGGCTTAACGACGAATACATTTCCACCGAGCACCTCTTCCTGGCCATCCTCTCGGAGCGCAACACCGCCATCTCGCGCTTGCTGGCCGAGGATGGCATCACCAAGGAGCGTGTCTACGACGCCGTCAAGGAGATCCGCGGCGGCCAGCGCGTCACCGACCGCAAGGCCGAGAGCCGCTACCGGACGCTGGAGAAGTACTCGCGCGACCTGACAACGCTGGCCAAGGAAGGCAAGCTCGATCCGGTCATCGGCCGCGATCAGGAGATCCTGCGTGTCATCCAGATCCTTTCGCGCCGGACCAAGAACAACCCGGTGCTGATCGGCGAGGCCGGCGTCGGCAAGACCGCCATCGTCGAAGGCCTGGCGCAGAAGATCGCCACCAACGACGTACCCGAGATTCTGATGGGCAAGCGCGTCGTCTCGCTCGACCTGGGCGGGATGATCGCCGGCTCGCGCTTCCGCGGCGAGTTCGAGGAACGGCTCAAGGCCGCCATCGAGGAGATCCAACGTTCGGAGGGCGAGATCATCTTGATGATCGACGAGCTGCACACCGTCGTCGGCGCCGGCGCCGCCCAGGGGGCGATGGACGCCTCCAACATGCTCAAGCCGGCGCTGGCGCGCGGCGAGCTGCAGTGCATCGGCGCCACGACGCTCGACGAGTTCCACAAGCACATCGAGAAGGATGCCGCCCTGGAGCGGCGCTTCGCCCCGGTCTACGTCGACGAGCCGACCGTCGAAGAGACGATCAAGATGTTGCAGGGCCTGCGCGACCGCTATGAGGCCCACCACAAGGTCCGCTTGTCCGACGCCGCCCTGGAGGCGGCCGCCAAGCTCTCGCACCGCTACGTCACCGACCGTTCGCTGCCCGACAAGGCCATCGACCTGATGGACGAAGCGGCCGCCAAGCTGCGCATCGCCCTGTACTCCCTCCCACCGGACCTGAAGACGCTCAAGGTCGAGATCGACCGCGTGCTGGCCGAGGAAGAACAGGCTGGCAACCAGCGCGACTACGAGCGGGCGGCCGAGATGAAGGCCAACCGCCTACGCCTGGAAGACGAGTTCCGCACCAAACGCGACGCCTGGGAGGCCGAGCACCAGCTCGACGACGTCGTCGACGAGCACGACATCGCCGAGGTCGTTGGACAGTGGACCGGCATCCCCGTCAACCAGATGATGGAGACGGAGGCCGAGAAGCTGCTGCAAATGGAGGAGCGCCTGCACGAGCACATCGTCGGCCAGGAAGAGGCGATCCATGCCCTGGCCGACGCCATCCGCCGGGCTCGCTCTGGGATGAAGGACCCGCGCCGGCCGATCGGCTCGTTCATCTTCCTCGGATCCTCCGGCGTCGGCAAGACCGAGCTGGCTAAGGCCTTGGCCCGCTTCATGTTCGGCGACGAGGACGCGCTGGTGCGCGTCGACATGAGCGAGTACCGCGAGGAGCACACCGTCTCGCGCCTGTTCGGCGCTCCGCCCGGCTACATCGGCTACGAGGAGGGCGGTCAGCTGACGGAAGCCGTCCGCCGCCGCCCGTACCGGGTGATCCTGTTCGACGAGATCGAAAAGGCCCACCCACAGGTGTGGAATGCCCTGCTGCAGATCCTCGACGACGGCCGCCTGACCGACGGCCAGGGCCACGTCGTCGACTTCCGCAACACGGTGCTGGTGATGACCTCCAATCTGGGGACCGAGTACGTCACTCGCTCGGGCACGCTCGGCTTCCGCCGCCCCGACGGGGACGCCGGGCGCGCCGACCGCGAGGCCGAGGAAAAGATCGAGAAGGCGCTCAAGGATACCTTCCGCCCCGAGTTCCTCAACCGCATCGACGAGGTCATCATCTTCTCACCGCTATCCCTGGAGGAGATGGAGAGTATCGTCGCCCTGCAGATGCAGGAAGTGCGCGAGCGACTCGCCGAGCACGGTGTGTCGATCGAACTGACCGACCCCGCCCGCAAGTGGCTGGCCCGCACCGGCTATGACCCGACTTTCGGCGCCCGCCCTCTGCGCCGGGCGATCCAGAAGTTCGTCGAGAGCCCGCTGTCGATCAAGATCTTGCAGGGCGAGTTCGCTCAGGGCGACGTGGTGCTGGTGGACGTCGACGAGAAGGAAGAAGGCGTCGTCTTCCGCCGCAGCGACCGTGGCGCCCGGGTCGCCGTGCCGCAGGAAGTTTCTGCGTAGCGACTCCTCAGGGGACAGGGGGGAGGTGGCCGATGGCCCCCTCCCCCTTGTTCCCTGACCCCTCAACCCCCCACTCCTGAAAGCGGCGGACGGCGTTGACCTCACATCGCGGTTGCGAACCGCCGCTTAATCATCTTGCAGCAGCTCCGCCAGTTCTGGCGATCTGGGAGTTCGCTTCTTCTCGGGGGACTGGGGGAGGTGGCTTACAGCCCCCTCCCCCCTTGTCCCCTGAACCCCTGACCCCCCTCCCCTGAAAGCGGCGGAGGGTGTTGGCTTGCGCTCGGAGTTGGTACCCGCCGCTTAAGACTTCGCTCAGCAGCCATTAGGCACGGCGTCCCCTCGCGGTTAACCGCTCACCGAACGGGAGGGCCAGTACCCCGCCCTTGACAGCAGCGGAGGGCGTTGGCCAGCGTTCGGAGTTGGGATCCGCCGCTTCTTCATTTCGGATCATTCAGGCGCGATCTGAGCCGCGGCCGCGAGGAGCGCTTCGGCACTCGCGCGGCGCATCGCACTAGCGAACGCAAGACTCCTTCCAGCGCCGCTTTCAGGGGAGGGGTGACGGGGGTTTGGGGGACAAGGGGAGGGGGCTGTAAGCCCCCTCCCCTGGCCCCCACGGAGATTGGCTAAGCTCGCGGTGGATGGCCCCACCTTCGAAGAAAAGGCTACATCAAGCGCCGCTTACAGGGGGAAGGGGGATGGGGTGTGGGGGCCGGGGGAGGGGGGTGTAAGCCCCCTCCCCCGGCCCCACGAAAGATCGCAGGAGCCTGGGTCGTCGGAATGACAAATCGAGGTGGTCTCAGTTCGCCACGAACGTCCCGCTGCGAAGATCGGCCAGCGCCTGGTGGATCTCGTCTTCGGTGTTCATGACGAAAGGACCATAAGGTACGATCGACTCGCGGATCGGTGCCCCGGCCATCAACATGAATCGGCCGCCGCTATTCGCGCCGGCCCTCGCCGCCATCCCGTCTCCCTGCCCGAAGACCACCATCCGGACCGCCGGGATCCACTCCGGGTCGGATCCGTTCGGGCCGAAAGCCACCTCGCCTTCGAAGACATAGGCCACGACTTCGTGGCCGGTCGGGACGTCGAGCTGAAATTCCGCGCCGGGATCGAGCGCCACTTCGACATAGATCGGCCGCGCGGCGATCTCGGTGACCGGGCCGGCGACTCCTTCGACTGCGCCCGCCACGACGCGCACCCGGGTTCCGTCCTTTTCGACGGCGGGGATGCTCGCCGTAAAGACTTCCTGATAGCGCGGTTTTCCCATCTTGAGCGCCGCCGGGAGGTTGACCCACAACTGGAACCCGTTGACCGCGCCGCTGGGACCCCGCTGCGGCATCTCCTCGTGCATGATCCCCCGACCGCTGGTCATCCACTGCACGTCGCCTGGCCCGATGACCCCGGCGTTGCCCAGGCTGTCGCGGTGCCGGACGCTGCCGTCCAGCATGTAGGTGACGGTTTCGATGCCGCGGTGGGGATGCATCGGAAATCCCACGATGGGCCCTTCGATCGGGTCGTTGAAAGCGAAGTGGTCGAACAGCAGGAAGGGGTCGAAGGGGTTGGCGCGGGTCGGGCCGAAGGACCTCCTCAGCAACACGCCGGCGCCCTCGATCACCATTTGCGGCTCGATGATGTGCTCGACGGTGCGCATACGATCTCCGTGCGACTCGGTGGCCGGCTCAGAAGCGGACAGCCGTACTCCACATTATATCGATCAAACCATCAAGCTTCCGGGAGCGGTAGTCCTGGGCGTTAAGCCCGGGCGTCGCGGCTGCATGAAGACCCGGCCTAAAGGCCGGGACTACATGCGGGCCGCCCCGCGCAACAGTTCCGCCGCGCTTTGCCGATTGGCGTCGCTGGCGCCACCGAGCATCTGGGCCAGTTCCGCCAGGCGTTCGTCCTCGGTCAGCGGGCCGACGGTCGTGAACGTGCGCCCTCCGCGCTGAACCTTCTCGACGCGGAAGTGCTGATCGCCATGAGCTGCCAGCTGAGGCAGGTGCGTGATGCACAGCACCTGATGGTTGCGCGCCAGCCGCCACAACTTCGCGCCCACGACTCCGCCGACCCGCCCGCCGATGCCCTGGTCGATCTCATCGAAGATCAGGGTCGGCGTGTGATCGGCGCGGGCCAGGACGCCCTTCAGGCCGAGCATCAGGCGCGAGGTCTCGCCGCCGGAGGCGATCTTGGCCAGGGGCTTCAATCCCTCGCCGGGATTCGGCGCCACCAGGAACTCGGCCTGGTCGAGCCCGGTCCGAGTAAAGCCTACCCGCCGACCGTCGGTCGGCGCGCCGGAGGGGTCGTCCTCCCAGTGCAGATCCACGGCAAAGCGTGCTCCCGCCATCTGCAACTCCTTGAGCTCGGATTCGATCCCCGCGCTCAACCGGCCGGCAGCCTCGAGGCGCGTCTGGGAGAGCTCCGTGCCGTGCCGGCCCAGTCGTTCCAGCCTCTCGGCCTCGTGCTGCCCCAGCGCCGCGATTCTCTCGCCGGCGTTAGCGATCGATTCCGATTCGAGGCGGGCCTGCTCCAGGTGGGCCAGCAGCACCTCTTCCCCCTCGCCGTACTTGCGTTCCAGGTCGTGAATCAGCCCGAGCCGCTGCTCGACCTGTTCCAGCCGGCCGGGGTTGAACTCGAGCGATTCGCGGTAGCGCCGCAGGCGTCGCGCCGCCTGGGCTGCCTGGTCCTCCAGGCCTTGCAGTTCCTCGCTCAGGTCTGCCAGGGACCCGTCCAGCTTTGCCAGGTCGGCTGCCGCGTGCGCCGCCTGCCCGAGCCGCTCGACTGCCGCCGGCCGGGGATCGCCCGACTCGTCCAGCGCCCCGACCGCCAACGCGGCCAATTCCGCCAAGCGCTCGGCGTTCGCCAATCGAACGCGCTCATCCTGCAGGGTCGTCTTCTCTCCAGGGCGCAGCCGGGCGGCCTCGATCTCACGAATGGTGAAGGCGAGCATGTCGGCCCGGCGGGCAGCCTCGCGTTCGCCCTGGCGAAGAAGCTCCAGCTCCTGTCGCACCTTGACCAGCGCTTGATACTCAGAGGCAAAGGCATGGCGCTGCGCCTCGTCCTCGGCATAGCGGTCGAGCAGGGACAGATGTTCGCGCACGCGCAAGAGGCTGAGGTGCTCCGACTGACCGTGGACGTCCACTAGCAACTCGCCGATCTCGCGCATCAGCGACAGGCCGACGGTGCGGCCGTTGACGCGCGCCACGCTGCGCCCCTCGCGCCGGACTTCCCGCGCCAGCACAACCTGCCCCGCCTCATCCTTCAGACCTTCCCGCTCGAGGATGGCCTCGACCCCCGCGCCGGCCTCCCCCGCCAAGGCGAAATCGGCCTCCACAATCGCCGTCTCGGCGCCTTGCCGGACCGCGGTCGCGTCGGCACGACCGCCGAGGACAAGCTGGACCGCGTCGACGATGATCGACTTGCCGGCGCCGGTCTCGCCGGTGAAGACGACAAAGCCCCCGGCGAGGGACAACTCGAGCTCAGCGATGATGGCGAAGTCACGAATACGGAGAGTTTGCAGCATGGCCTTACGAGAAACGGGGTCTCTCGGAGAAACCCGGTTCTTCCTTTTTCCTACACGCGAATGCCGCGCAGACGCCAGTACAGGGAGCTCACGATCAGGAAACCATAGACGGCCGGCCACAGCAGCCCGAGCGCCGCCCATCCGATGCCTTCGACGCCGCTCAAGCCGAGCACGAACGCGATCACCCCGCGCAGAATGAAGGGCAGCGCCCCGAGCACGGCCCCGGCGGCGGCCGCCGTCGGCAGATGTTGACCCCGGTGACCACGGACGGCGCGGCGGACGATTTCCGCCACACCGACCCCGACCGCCGGCGCGATGAACAGGCCCCAGAACCCGAGGAAGGTCAGGAGCCAAACGGCGAAGAAGGCGATGACCCCGGAGACGACGAAGGCGATGGGATAGTCGATCGTCGAGGCCGTCTCGAACACCTGCTGCTGCTCGCGCACGCACTCGCGGCAGCGGTACCCGACCGGCGTGCGCACGGCGCACTTGCTGCAGATGGGCTTGCCGCAGCGGTTGCAGCGCAGCTGCGTCGCCGTCGTCGGGTGATTGGCACAAAACAGTTCGGCTTCGGTCAACGTTCCGCTCCGATGGAAGGATTCTGATTCATGCGAGAGGTCAGGTTGCGGTAGAAGTATCCCGGGTCCTGCAGCCGGACGAAGTTGGCTGAGTGCTCGGCCGCCCGGACCTCGACGCTCTCGCCGTCGCTCATCCGCTGCGGTGGATGCCCGTCGACGCTCAAGGTCGCCTGATGGTCGGTGTGGACCGTGAGCCGGACCGACGAACCCTCGTCCAGCACGATCGCCCTGTCCACCGACAGGTGCGGCGCCACCGGGACAAGCAGGATGTTGCGCAGGGTGGGGGGCAGGATCGGCCCGCCGGCCGCCAGAGCGTACGCGGTCGACCCGGTGGGCGTCGCGGCAATCAGGGCATCGGCGACGTAGGTCGTCAGGTAGCGCCCGTCGATCTCGGCCGTCAAGTGCACCGGCCGCACGACCTCGCCGCGCCCGACGACGCACTCATTGAGTGCATCCCATTCCGACTGGGTCGGGCCATCCGCCGCGTTGTGCTGCGCCCGCAGCATCATCCGACGTTCGATCCAGTAGTCTCCCGCCAGAACGCGGTCCAGAACGCCAGACCATTCGTCCGGCCGGACCTCGGTCAGGAAGCCAAAGCGCCCCAGGTTGATGCCAAGGATCGGCACCTGGCTGCCGGCGCACAGGTGGCCGGCCCGCAACATCGTCCCGTCGCCGCCCAGCGCGATCAGGAGGTCGAAGCCGCCCCGGCGTAATTGCGATGCCAGATCCTCCTCCTGCAGCAAGCCATGGTGAGCATGGGCGCCGCGGGCGGTGAGGAACTCGGCGATCTCCGCCGCCAGGACGACGGCCTCGGCGATCTTGGGATGTGCGACGACGGCGAACCGACGCGGCGCGATTGGGCTCGATGACATCGGCGGGAATTATAGCGGACGGGGTTCCCTTGCAGCTTCCCGCGAGCTTGAAGCTCGCCGGAAGCCTCCTACGCCAGCGACTGATCGCACTGCCCACGGAAGCCGCAGGCCCGGCAACGTTCCGGCGATTCGTGCGACCGGTCCATCTCGCCGACGAGGTCACGGCGCATCGCGGCGATGATGTTGGTCAGCTCGGTTTCCAGCCCGGCCGTGTAGGGGATGTCGTAACGGCGATCGGCGTATTGCAGGACTCCGTACGACGGTCGCCGCGCATAGACGGCCTCCACCAGTCGGCAGTACGCCGCCAGTTGCAGCCGGTGAGACGGTCGCGGGCCGGCGTGGGCACGCCCGGATTTGACCTCGACCGGGATCAGGCGGTCCCCCTGCGCCACCAAATAATCCGGTCGACCGGTCAGGTCGTGCACGGGGTCGTACAGCGACTCGGCGGCGCGCCAGCGCCCGAGGGTGTCCTGCGACAGCAGCCGGCCAGGCGGCAGACCGGCGTCGATCTGCGCGCGGCGGCTGAGCCAGAGCAGCAACAGGCCAAAGCCGAACAAGACGATGACAACGATGACCGCCATCGGCTAGCCGAACACGATGGGCGCAAAATAAGCCGCGGCCGCGACGGCGGCGGCGAGCAGAAGGGCCCAGCCGACGACACGGAGGATTCCCGCCGTCAGGACCCGCCGCCCATGCCTGCGGTGCCAGGCTAAGCCCGATTCCGTTGCGCCCGAAGCGTCTTGGACAAAGCCCTGACGTTGAAACCACCAGGCGCGTTGGCAGAAGACGTAGGTGCCGATTTCGGAGGCTTGAAGGGTGGAACGCGGGCCGGGGCGTTTCACGGCTTTAGTCAGGCGCGCAGGCACTTTGGCGCCAACGAGCAAGGTGCCAGGGTGCCTGAGAGCCCGACTGCCTACTTCCCCAGTCGGCCCTCGACGTCGCGCAACGCAACCTTGAGGGCGCGTTGCTGATGGGTCGTGGTCAGATCGCCACGGGTACGCTCGACCACGCCTCGCACCATGTCGGTGACGCGGCGCAAGCCGCCGGTGATGGCGTCGGGGTAGTCGACCGTCACCAGCAGGTCATAGATGTCGTCCATCACCGCCAGCAGACGCTCCGCCTCTTCGACTCCGTCGTGGCGCAGCGCGTCCAGGACGCGCCGGCGCAGCTCGCCGGCGGCTTCGCCCAGCCCCCCGAGGTACGCGGCATACTCCACCCCCAACGTCTCGGGCGCGGGCAGCGCCTCGCCTGCGACCAGCGCATAAACGATGTTGGCCTCGGCGAACTCCTTCAGAGCATCCTGGCTGTAGCCGGCGTGGTACAGGTCGGGGTAGGGCTCGAGCTCAGACAGGAGCGAAGAGGCGAGGCGACGGGCCTGTTCGATGTTTTCCTGGGCGGGCCCGCGCTCCCCACGGTGGACGGCGCGAATGGCGTGGGCGCAGTGGCGGATCAACGTGCGCGAGGTTTGCAGGGCGCGGTCTCGCGCGGCGTTCTTCTCCTCCAAGTGGCTCAGAGCGCGTTCGCCGATGGCCTGCAAACTGTCCATCAACTGCCCTCCCCTTCGGGATGCGAAGCGCGATCGGCCGGTGGAGTCTCGCCCGCTGGAGGTCGGAAGAGATGGTCGGCTAGGCTGGCCGACTCGGGGATGGTGATCTGCCCGAACTGGGCTTCGAAGCGGGCCAGGTGATCGGTCAGGGCTCGCAGCACGAGTTTGGCGTTGAGCGGAGTCAGAACGAGACGCGCCCGTACGCGGGCCTGCGCCACCTGCGGCATGATCTGGGCGAAGTCGATGACGATCTCCGACGGGGAGTTCGTGATCAAGGCCAGATTGCTGTAGATCGGCTCGAGGTCGGCCGGCAGGTGCACCTGCACGCGGCTAGACGCGGGTTTGGCGGGGGTAGCGGGTGCGGTCATCGTTTGTGCCTCGGGGAAGCGGTCGAGCCGGCGGCCCTTCGACCGGAGCCTGGGCCGCCGGCTCGACTCGACGCTGCTTAGAAGGGGATGTCGTCTTCGCTCTCGGGCAGCCCCAACCCGCCCTCGTCGGCGGTCCCAGCGGCGGCCTCACCGCCCGGCCCTCCGAGGAAGCGCACCGTCTGAGCCGTCACCTCGTACGAGGCGCGCGGCGTGCCGTCCTGGGCGTTCCAGATACGCGGGTTGCCGTTGTCGTCGGCGTTCAGCCGACCTTCGACCAGGACTTGGCGTCCCTTGCGCAGATACTGGTGAGCGGACTCGGCCTGCTTGCCCCACACCGAGACCCGGAACCAGACCGTTTGCTTGACCTGGTTGCCGGCGTTGTCGGTGTACGTGCGGTTGGTCGCCACGTTCAGATTGGTGACGGCCTGGCCGCTGGGCGTGTAGCGCATTTCCGGATCACGCCCAAGGTTGCCAACGAGGATGACTTTTTGGAACATGGGGATTCTCCTTACCAGTGGGGGTCAGGTACCGTTCGGCCCGGGCGGCCGGCTGTGGCTAGTGGTTCCCACTGGTGCTAGAACAATTGTACTACAGCGCATCTCCTCTGTCAATAGGCACAGCATTTGGACGTTCATGGCTCAGTTCTTTTCCGCCTAAATGGGCGAACGCGTTCTTTCAGCGCCCTCTGGGAAGGGGGGAGTCTCGGCGGCGGTGAGGCGCGCATCTACCAAGACAAGCAGGCCGAGCAATGCTGCGCCTTAATATGCGGTGCCCCATCGAGCCGCTCTTTCTCGCCGGGCTCTCCCTGGCGGCCTGCACCTCGTCGCCCGCCTTGCCCACGGAGAGTCCAAGGCCATCCACGGTCCGCATTACCCCCTCTCCTCTTCCGATCATTTCGCCGACCTCAGCCCCCGCCAACTCGCCGACGGCGTCGCTGGGGCCGCCCTCCTTCTCCCGAGATCCGCTTCTCGCCGCTCACCGACCCCGCCAAAGAGGGGCGCGTGTTCCCATCCGGCACAAAAGAAGTCTTTGCCATCTGGACGTACACCAACATGCGCCCCGGCCTCCTCGTCCGCCGCGAGTGGGACATGAACGGCGAGGCGTGGCTGGTCCGGGAAGAACCGTGGGACTTCGCCCACTACGGCGCCGACGGGACCGTCGATGACGTTTCCGTCTATGACCTTGACTTCGGGCTCCTGCCGGGTGTCTACGACCTGCGTCTCTCGATCGAAGGAGTCCCTCAATCGCAGGGGCGATTCGTCATAGCCGCCTGGGGAACCGAGACGGCCCGCTCGCCCGACGGCCGGCGCATCGCCCGGATCAAGCAGCCCGGGACGCTGGTGGTCCAGGAGGTCGATGGCAGTCGGCGAGAGTTCGAGGTGGCACGGGAGATCGCCGACGTCGCCTGGTTTCCAGACTCGAGGCATATTGTGTTCAGCGAGTACGACCGCTCTGAACAGATGGGGTCACGTGGCACGATCGGCCTGATGTACGACCTGTGGCTCTTCGACCCCGATTCGGAGGAGAAGACCCAGCTCGGCGGCGGCGACCTCAGCCTTCACCGTCCGTTCCCTTCGCCGGACGGGCGCTACCTGGCGGCGGTGGGCGGCAGCGGCTGGGGGGACGCGTGCCTGTTCGACCTTCGCCTGGTGGTCTTGCGGCTAAGCCCCTCGCTCCGGCCGAACGAGGTCTACACGCTAAATGACTTCGCCGAGATGCCCGACACATCCTTCGACCACTTCACCGCCATCTACCCGCAGGATGTGTTTTTGGTCTGGCCCTGCCGAGCTGCAGGCAGATCTCTCCCCAATCTGCCTGACCGAGCTTGAACCGGGCACCTGCCGACTCGATGTGAACGCGCGAAGTGCGGAGAAGGTCGCCGGAGAGCCAACACCGGAACTCCTGCGAACTGCGCTACCCGAGCCGACTACGACCAAGATGTCGTCCCCGACAGGAACCCCAACCCCGCCATGAGAAAGCTGGCTTCTTTGAGGAGGCGGATTTCTCGCGAGCAGGTCTCTCACGCCCCCACAGGGACTGGTGGAGGAGATCATAAGCTTCCCGGAAGCCTAGGCTTCCGGGAAGCCGATCTTTCATCGTATCCTTTTCTAGGCCGCGCACAGCTCTTCCACCATGCCGGCCACATCATGATCGGCCATGTCGAAGATCCTAGGCGGGTCAGTGCACGCACCCGCCATCCTGGACCGACGCCTGGCTTGAAGAGCCGGCCTGATTGAACGCCTCCACGGCGTAGCTGTGACCGTCGGAATCGGGAGGACTCTCAGCGAAGCTTGCGCTACTGGCCTTGAGCGTGGCGATAAGCTGCTTGTCGCGGTAGATGCGGTAGCCGTCCTCGTTGGTGGCGACATCGAGCCAGGCTAGCTTGAACGAGTATTCCTGGGAATTGCAGACGCCTTCGGTGATAGATAGTTCCTTGGGGGCCGCCGGGGGAGAGCGCTTAGGGGTGTCAGTGGGAGGCACCGGCGTGGCCGTGGGCTTTGCAGGGGGTGTATAGGTGGCTTTCACTGGATGCCGAGTCGGGGTTGGCGAAAGTGTCTCTGCTACAAGGGGCTGGGAGGCTGAAGAAAACTCCGCCTTGAAGGCCCCAATGTCGCAAGCGGGCCCAATTGGTCGACCGACGCCGCGTTGGTCGTTGGCTGGGCAGTTCGTGCCGGCCGTATCGAGCGCTAGACTTCCGCTGAGTAGTTCGTGCGTGTACGTTGGGCCCCCTTTGTCTGCGAGGGGACCGATACGGGGGCCTGGGCAAGAGCGTCGCGAGGTACGGCGCTATCGCCTTCATTCGAGCTGCAAGGATGCCGGCGAGATCAGAAAACGGATAAATTCACCATCGCTGGGAAGGTTGTGCCTGACGGGCCGGGTTAGGGAACCTGCGGGGATCGGCTGTTCGACCTCACGGCTCCCGGGGAGCCTACATCACCTCGACCTCCCTCACCCACTTCACCCAGAACCACCCTTTGCGCCCGGGCGCGACCAACCGAAGGGGATAGCCGTGCACGTCATCGAGCACTTCCCCGCCGACGTGAGTTGCCAGC